>Ga0255063_1000329_pt1 | contig 12012 bp, 10 predicted proteins | sample Colum_Cont_RepA__3_FD_188458 | JGI IMG/M metagenome (GOLD analysis project Ga0255063, IMG submission 188458) | Freshwater microbial communities from Columbia River, Oregon, United States - Colum_Cont_RepA_0h | ecosystem: Environmental > Aquatic > Freshwater > River | place: USA: Oregon... | reverse complement strand
TGCTCGAGCTCTGCCAAGCACTCAACCCGGCCCGCGTGCCGGGCCGTCTCACGCTCATCAGTCGGATGGGTGCCGACAAAGTGGAAGACGCGCTGCGCCCGTTGCTGCGCGCGGTCACCGATGCCGGCCATCCGGTGGTTTGGGCCTGCGACCCGATGCACGCCAACACCTTCACGTCGACGAGCGGTCACAAGACCCGCCACTTCGACGACATCCTGCGCGAGATCTCCGGCTTCGTGAACGCCCATCGCGCCGAAGGAACCTGGCCCGGCGGCATCCACGTCGAACTCACCGGCGACAACGTGACCGAATGCCTCGGTGGCGCCGACGATCTCCAAGTGGCCGATCTCGTCGATCGCTACCACACCGTGTGCGATCCGCGCCTCAACGCGCGGCAGGGACTCGATCTCGCTTTCGCGGTGGCCGAACTCATCCGCTCGTCCGGCTTTGCCTGATCGCGCGGCGGCCGATGTCCTCGCGCTGATCGACACGTGGCCCGTCGAACGGGCGGCCGCCGCGATGTTGCGCGACGGAGAACTCGTCGCGACGCGCGGCGACCGAACCGCGACGTTTCGACTCGCGTCGATCTCCAAGATGATGACCGCCTGGGCGGTACTCATCGCCGTCGAGGAGGGCATCACGTCACTCGACGAGCCGGTCGCGCCGGCAACGATTCGTCATCTCCTCGCGCACGCGTCCGGATTCGGCTTCGACGGCGACAAGCCGCTCATGGCCCCCGGTCGCAAACGCATCTACTCGAACACCGGCATCGAAACCGTCGCGCGTCACGTGGCCGATCGCTCCGGCATGCCTTTCGCCGACTACCTACGTGAAGCCGTGTTCATGCCCCTCGGAATGACCAGTTCCGAACTGCGTGGCTCGCCGGCCTACAACGTCTACTCCACCCTCGACGACACCGCGGCGTTCGTGGCCGAACTCATACGGCCCCGACTCGTCAGCCCTGGGACCGCGCGCGAGGCGACGTCGGTGCAGTTCCCCGAACTCGGCGGCGTGATCCCCGGTCTCGGCTCGTACTCGCCCAACCCGTGGGGACTCGGCATCGAGATCCGCGGCGAGAAGTCGCCCCACTGGACCGGCACTCGCAATTCACCGTCGACCTTCGGGCACTTCGGCGGTAGCGGCACCATGGCCTGGGTCGATCCCGAACTCGATCTCGCGCTGGTCGCCCTCACCAACCGCGACTTCGACCAATGGTCGGCCGATGCTCTGCGCCTCTGGCCCGAGATCAGCGACGCGGCCGTCGATTGGGCGCGCGGCTGACATGACATCCACCCGCACCACCGAACGGATTCTCCTCGCGTCGGCGTTCATCCTGGCGGCCAGCAACAGCCTCGTGTTCGCCCTCATGGGAAACCTGCAGGACCGCTACGGATTCACCGATGCCGGACTCGGCTTCATCGCGGCGGCGGCGTTCTTGTCGTCGTTCATGATGATGGTGCTCGTGGCACCGCTCGCCGATCGCGGACACGCCAAGACGTTGTTGATTCTCGGCACTCTGCTCGCCATCGCCGCCAACCTGATCTTCGCCACCGGATCGTCATTGGGGATCTTCGTGCTCGCCCGAGCCATCGGAGGCATGTCGACCGGATGCTTCTTTCCCCCGGCCTACGCACTCATGGCCTCGCTGTCGACGAGCGGAACCTCCGAGCGCATGGGTGCGATGCGCGGCATCGAACTCGGCGGCTTCGTGACCGGGCCGGTCATCGGTGGCTTTCTCGTGGGCCCATTCGGTCTTCGTTGGCCCTTCGTGCTTTTCGCTACTACTGCGACTCTGGCCACGTTGATCGTCGGCAGTCAGAGCCTGCCCAAACTCGTGCGCACCGGCGAGTCGAATCGACTCGCCTTCGGACTGCTTCGCCAGCGCTCGGTCCTCGTTCCGATCCTCTTCCTCGTGGCCATCGCACTGCCGGTCGGCATCTACGACAGCCTGTGGGATCGCTATCTCACCGACATCGGCGCGAGCGACATGGTCGTCGGTCTGAGTCTCGCCGCCTACGCCGCACCGTTCGTGCTGTTGTCGCGTTTCGGAGGACGCTTGGCCGACCGAACGAACCGAGTGCGCGTGGCCTTCGTGTCGTTGTTGTTCATCGCACCACTCACCGCCACCTACGGACTCTTCGCCGTGCCGTGGGCACCGATCATGTTCGGAGTGGTGGAGGCGAGTTTCCAGGCCGCCGCCCAGCCCGCCGCGAGTGGAATGCTCGCCACCGGCGCCCCGCCCGGACGCGCGAGCGCGGCCCAGGGCTTGGCGGGTGCGTGCAATCAACTCATCGCGGCCACCGTGGCCATGCTCGCCACGTGGGGGTACGGACATCTTTCGGCGCGCACCATCTTCGGCGTGGCCGGACTCGGACTGTTGGCGATCGGCGTGATCGCGCGCTATCTGGCGCGCAAACTTCCGGAGCCGGCGATCAGCTGAGACGCTCGACGATCATGGCCAGACCCTGGCCACCACCCACGCACATGGTCTCGAGGCCGTACCGCTTGTCGGTCTCCTGGAGTCCGTGAATGAGTGTCGTCATGATGCGCGCACCGGTCATGCCGAACGGATGACCGAGCGCGATCGCTCCACCGTGCACGTTCAACTTGTCCCACGAGATTCCGAGGTGCTTGGCCGACGGGATCACCTGCGCGGCGAAGGCTTCGTTGATCTCCACCAGATCGATCTGATCGATCGAGAGACCGGCGCGCTTCAGAGCCTGACGGCTCGCTTCGATCGGACCGAGGCCCATGATCTCGGGGCTCAACGCCGACACACCCGACGACACCACACGGGCGAGCGGCTTCAGACCGAGCGCCTTGGCCTTGGTGTCGCTCATCACCATCACTGCGGCCGCACCGTCGTTCAACGGACACGCGTTGCCAGCCGTGATCTGACCATCGGGACGGAAAGCCGGCTTGAGCGATCCGAGACCCTCGAGTGTGGTTCCTTCACGCGGGCAGTCGTCCTTGTCGACCACGGTGCCGTCGGGCAACGTGAGCGGGGTGATCTCGTCGGCGAAGAATCCGTTGGCGACGTTCGCGCTCGCACGATCCTGGCTCAACTTGGCGAACTGGTCCATCTCCTCGCGCGTCACACCCTCGACCTCGCGCACGTTCTCGGCGGTCTGACCCATGGCGATGTACGCGTCGGGCAGTCCGGTCGGCGGGGTCCAGGTTGGCTGTCCGCCACCGGCCCGCAACTTGCTGCGCTCACCAGGCGCACCGAAGATCGCGTTCGGCGCAGTGTCGCTCGCGCCCGAGCCGTAGCGACTCACGGCCTCCACCAGCAACGCGACGATGCGACCGAGATTGAAGCCGGCCTCTCCGGCGGGCTGCCCCACACCCATGATGAGGTCCTCGACGTCGGCGCCCTTCACTTGGGGCACCTTGGCCATCAGGGCCCGCACGATCTGGGCCGCCATGTCGTCGGTGCGCAACGTGGTCAGCGACCCCTTGTGGGCACGGCCGATCGGGCTACGGGCGGTGGCGACGATGACTGCTTCGGGCATGACTTCTCCTTGTCGATGGGACGACGTGAGCGTAGTCGTCGACTCTTTCCGGCCGAGAAGTGACCGGGGCTGCCCCTTACAGGTGGTGGGTCTCGTTGAACGAGGTCAGCGAAGCCGAGTCTCCGGCCACGGCCAAACGCGAGACGGCCGCGGTATCGAGCCGCATCCGCCACGAGAGGGCCAGATCGGCTCCCAATGCCCACACGATGGCGGCCTTGATCGGAGAGACATGACTCACCACCACGATGCGCCGGCCATCGGCTTGCGCGGCCCAATGCGCACACGCCTCCACCACGCGCGACGAAACCTCCCGTAAAGATTCGCCTCCGGTGGGGGCGAACGAATCGTCGTTGCGCCACTGCGCCCAGGTCGCCGCCGGAAAATCGCTCTGGAGTCGGCCGTCGAATTCGCCGTACGCGAGTTCGATCCAGCGTTCGTCCACGATCACGTCACGACCGGCCGCGATCGACTCGGCCGTATGGCGGGCACGCTGCAACGGACTGCTCACGACGATGTCGTCGGGACCGAGTTCAGCCGACAAGTACGTGCCGAGTGAAGCCGCCTGCCGACGACCGACGTCGTCGAGCGGCTCGTCGAGTCGACCCTGCATCCGACCCTGGGCGTTGAGCGCGGTGCGACCGTGGCGCACGAGGATGATCTGACCGCTCATGCCGAGAGCGTCCCCCGGCCGAGAAAATCTCGGCGCCGATCGCTCCGACCGAGTCCGAAGATGCGCCAGGCGTGCACGCACAGACCGACACCGATCACTTCCAGCAGGACGTTCAACATTCCCCGCTCGGCCACCGGCAGACGCGCGGCGTCGAACGACAATCCGGTGAAGGGCCACCAGAAAACTCCGGTGTCGGCGAAGGCGCCGTCGAACACGAGGTGCAGGAAGAGTCCGATCGGAATCGCCAGCAGCCGTCGGCGTTCGACTCGTCGACCGATCGTGGCCAGCATCACCACGATGAGAACCGTGACGCTCCCGATCAGCGAGTGAAAACCTCGCGCCCCACCCCAGATCGCGTCGATCGCGTCGGGCGCCAGCGCGCCAAAGATCAGGAACCGATTGTCGAAGCGGGCATCGTGGAACACGTACCAGACAGCCAGAACCGCGGTGCCGATGAACCAGAAGAACACGGTCTCACCGTACGAGAAGTCGCGTGCAGTTCGGGCATTCCACGACGTCGTCGGCCGGCCGACGTTTGATCGCATCGAGTTCGGCGATCGAGATCTCCATCCGGCACCCCGTGCACGCGCCTTTCTCGATGCGACACACCGCAATGCCGCCGAGTGACTTGCGGAGTCGTTCGTACACCTCGAGATCGGTAGCCACCAGCGCGGCTGCCGATTCGCGGCGACGCTCCGCGAGTTCAGCAAGGTCGGAATCGGCCCGGACCTCGGCGGCTCGTCGACGTTCGGCCAACATCGCTTCACTGGCCCCGGTTCGCTCGGCTCGAGCTTCGAGCTCCCGGAGCTCCTCATCGGCGGCCGATGACCCCTCGAGGAGTTCGATCCCCCGATCGTCGAGTTCGTTGCGGGTGGCGGCGAGCACCTGCATCTCGTGCTGCAGGGCTTCGGCTTCGCGCGGCGAGATGATCGTCTTCAACTGCTTCTCGAGCCGCGCCCTATGCGCGTCGATCTCGGCGGACTCACCTTCGAGACGATCGAGTTCGTCCTGCGCCTTCTTCTGAGATCGGCGCACGCGCTCGATGTCGGCGCGAAGGGCGTTCACTTCGGCCACGACTGCATCGTGCTCGACGATCTCGAGCAGTCGAGTGCGCGCGTGGGTCGCCTGTTCGATCGCGGTGTCGATCGACTGCAGACCGTGCATGGCCCCCAGATCCATGATCCGACTGTACAGATGGCCGGTCAGCGGGGGTTCGGCGGGGCCGTCGGTGCCGTGGCACACCTTTCGATCGTGAAGGCGGACGGGTCGATGGTCGGCACCGGCCACGTCGGATCGACCACTCCGCGCGGAACGGTGGTCAACGGCGTCGACTCGGGGACCGACGTGGTGGACGTGGTCCGCGGCGCACGAGTGGTGGTGGTCGTGGCCAGTGGATCCTCCGGCTCGACCGGAGTTTCGGGTTCGGGCGGCACCGTGGTGGTGGCCACCGGACAGTCGACTCCAGGCAGCACGAGTCGCGCCCCCGGTCGCGGATTCGGGGGCGGGGTCGGGAACGCACTCGCCGGCACACCGCGCAGAGATGCGTCCATGGTGGCCTTCCAGATCGCAGCCGGGAACGTTCCACCCTGCACACGAGGCACACCCACTGCCGAGAACTCGGGAATGTCGTTCATCGGCAGGTACCGATCGGGGTGACCCACCCACACCGCGGTCGTCAGCTCGGGCGTGAAGCCAACAAACCACGCATTCGTGTTGTTGTCCTGGGTTCCCGTCTTGCCGGCCGCCACGCGTCCGTCGAGCGCACTGCGTCGAGCCGTGCCACTCACGAGCACACCCTCCAGAATCGACGTCGCTCGGGCCGCGGCATCGGGGGTGAGGACCTGCGTGTTCACCGCCTGATGCTCGTAGATCACGCCACTGGGACCCTCGATCCGCTCCACGAAATAGGGCTCGCTGTGCAGACCACCATTGGCGAGCGTCTGCGCGCCAGTCGCCATGTCGAGCGGACTCATCTCGTTCGCTCCGGTCGCGAAACTCGCGTACGGGCGGATGGGTTCGCGTTCGGCCGACGACTGCCCGAGATACAAGTACGAACTACTCGCCATGCGATAGGTGGTGTCGACCACTCGATCGAGACCGGTCATGAGTGCGAGCCGGCTGAACGCGCAGTTGATCGAGTACCACGTCATCTCCTCCAACGGGCCGAGTGCCCGCGACACTCCTTCACCGATCACGAAAGGATTGTCGGGATCATCGGGGTTGGGCAGAACACACGGCAAGGCGCCGTCGAGAAGATCGTCGTTCTGCACCCCGGCCTGCACGGCCGCGGCCAGGACGAAGATCTTGATGCTCGATCCGGTCTGACGGGTCGACAACGCCAGATTCAGTTCGTTGCGCCCGGGCGCGAAGGGTTTGCCGCCCACCATGGCCCGCACGGCGCCATTGGTCGAGTCGAGCGTGACGACGGCCGCTTCCACTCCCGCCGAGTTGGGCGGCAACTGCGCCGCTTTGGCGGACTCGGCGGCGGCCTGCACGACCGGATCGAGCGTGGTGTAGATCTTGAGGCCACCGCGGAAGAGTCGGTAGTAGCGCTCTTCGTAGGTGTCGCCGAGGATGTTGCTCCGATTGAGCAGGAACGACTTGACCTCTTCGCTGAAGTGCGTGCGGGTGATGGCCTTGGTCTGAACGGTCTTCACCACTTCGGGGATCTGCCAACTCCCCTCGCATCGCGCGTCGAGGGTGGCCTTGGCCTCGTCGGTGTCGGCTTCGCGCGGTTCGAGACACTCGATCACGCTTCGAGCATCTTCGGCGGGCATCAGACCTTCGTCGACCATCGCGTTGAGCACTTCGACGAACCGACGACGACTCGGTTCGGGCCGGCGGATCGGGTCGTAACTCGTCGGAGCCTGAATGAGACCGGCCAGGAACGCACCGTCGACGAGCGTGAGTTCACCCACCGATTTACCGAAGTACACCTCGGCCGCGGCCTGGATTCCGTACGCGTTGTTGCCCAGATAAATCGTGTTGAGATACCGCTCGAGGATCTGGGCCTTGGTGCGAACTTTCTCGAGCCGGAGCGCGTAGAGGATCTGCAGCAGTTTGTAACGACCGTCGCGTTCGAGGCCGGCCAAGTAGTCGACCTTGGCCACCTGCTGACTGATCGTGGAAGCACCCTGCCGTGCCCCACCTTCGAAATTCGACAACGACGCTCGGAAGAGGCTGCGCACGTTCACCCCGTGGTGTCGATAGAACTCGCGATCCTCCACGGCGAGCACGGCCTCGATCACGGGCGTCGGCACTTCATCGATCGAGACGGGCTGACTGTTCTCGAGTTCGTAGGCGGCGATCTCGTTGCCGGCCCGGTCGTACACATACGTCCGGTCGGCGATGGTCTCGGTTTCGGGGAGGACCACCGGCACCTCGTCGTGCGCGTTGGCGATCCGCCAGAGTCGGGGTCCGATGGCCACGACGATCGCGGTCACCAGGAGGGCCCCGGCCGTCACCACGACGACGAGTCGCAACCACCAAGACAAGAGACGCACAGCACTTCCACCGTACCTGCCACCTCTCATCGCTTCGGGTCACCCACTACCGTGACGGCATGACCTCCTCGAATCGCTCCGCACCTCGACCGTTCCGCTTCGGCGTGCAGACGCGCGGCATCAGCACCGCCCGTGAATGGACCGAGACCGCGCGGCGGGCCGAGGACCGCGGCTACAGCTGCCTCACGATGCCCGACCACTTCGACGATCAACTCGCTCCGGTGCCGGCTCTCATGGCCGCAGCCGCGGTCACCTCCACGCTGCGCGTCGGCGCGCTGGTGTGGGACAACGACTACAAGCATCCACTCGTGCTCGCCAAGGAACTTGCGACCATGGACGTGCTGTCGGAAGGACGCCTCGAGATCGGCCTCGGCGCCGGCTGGATGATCGCCGACTACGAGCAATCGGGCATCCCCTACGACTCGGCCAAGGTACGCATCGACCGCTTCGTCGAGGGTCTGCACATCATCAAGGGACTGATGGGCGACGAGCCCTACTCGTTCTCGGGCGAGCACTACACCATCTCCCGGCACAACGGCACGCCCAAGCCGATTCAAAAACCGTGCCCACCCGTGCTCATCGGTGGTGGCGGCAAGCGCGTGTTGTCGATCGCCGCGCGCGAGGCCGACATCGTGGGCATCAACGCGACCATGAGTGCGGGCGTGGTCGGCCCCGATGCCTTCCTGACCATGACCGCGGCGGCCGTCGACGAGAAAGTCGGGATCGTCCGCGCGGCGGCGGGCGATCGTTGGCCCGACATCGAGATGAACGTTCGTGCGTTCCTGGTGAACATCACCGATGACGCCGTTGGGGCGGCCTCGGGAATCGCCTCGATGATCGGCGTCGAACGATCGATGGTGGAAGAGACACCGTTCGCCCTCGTCGGCCCGCCCGCCAAAATCATCGAGGACCTTCTGGCCCGACGCGAACGGTGGGGCTTCTCGTACGTCATCGTGGGTAGCGAGGACATCGACTCCTTCGCCCCCGTGGTCGAGGCGCTCGCCGGTCGCTGATGGCGCCGCGGACCGTCGCTCTCTGCGGCGCCGGAATGATCTCGGGCGCCCATCTGCTCGCGGCCAATCGCATCGGGCGATCCGTCGTGGCCGTGGCCTCACGCACGACCGCCAACGCGCAGGAGCGGGCTGCTCTCGTAGGGGCGCGCGTGGTCGGATACTCGGACCTGCCCGCCGGGGCCGACATCGTCGTGGTCAGTACTCCCCCGGCGCGCCATCTGGATGATGCACGCCACGCCCTCGAACACGGCGCGGCCGTGCTGCTCGAGAAGCCGCTGACGTGCACACTCACCGAAGCCGATGAACTCTGCGCGCTCCGGCCCGGACCCCGCTTGCTCTACGCCGAGAACCTCGCTTTCGCGCCGATCGTGCGCGAATTCGTTCGTCGTACGGTGACCATGGGACCGATCAGACACTTCGAACTCCGCACGATCCAATCGGCTCCCACGTGGGGCGATTTCCTCACCCCCGAGTGGGGCGGTGGCGTGTTGTTCGACCTCGGAGTTCACCCACTCGCCATCGCAGTTCTCGTGGCCCGCGCCACCGGCAACGGCGATGTGGAACGGGTGTCGGCCCGACTCTCGGGTGCCGAGACCGACACGTACGCCGAAGTCGATCTCGAGTTCGCCTCCGGACTTCACGCGCGGGTCGTGGCGAGTTGGGAAGGCCCCGAGGCCGGGATCTGGGATGCCCAGGTCTCGTCGTCCACCTCGGTGGTCCGTCTCGAACTACGACCGCACCTGACTCTCGAAGTCGACGGTGACGATGTCGGCTTTCGCGGTTCGGACTGGAAGGTTCCGCTCATCGACGACTTCGGTTACGCCGAGCAGATGTCGTCGCTCGATACCGGCCTGGATTCGGGGCGCGCGAGCAACATGGACGTCGAATTCGGTCGATGGATCCTCGAGATCGTGTGCGCGTCGTACGTCTCGGCGGCCCACGATGCCGAGTGGGTGCCAGTTCCTTCCGGTTGCGATCGCTCGCGGACCCCGTGGCAACTCTGGCGCGACCGATGATCAGTCGCCGCCGACTCATCACCGGCTCGGCCGCCTCGGCTGCCCTGATCGCGCTGGCCAATGCGTGCCGAACCGAGCGGAGCCTTCCGTCGACCACGATCCCGACTTCTCCCACCAGTGCACCTTCGACCACTCCCGCTACCACGTCGACGACACTCGCTCCGCGTCCGTACACCACGGCCGGTTGGCTCGCCGCCGAGAACGCCCGACCGGGCACCACCGCGTGGCGCATCGATGGCAAGGTCCCCAAGGGTGGCGACAAAGTGCCGAACGGCTGGGTCGAGGGGTACGCCGACACCACGAGCGCACGTCCGGGACAAGAGGTCGTGCTACGAGTCGCGTGCGACGCGCCGTCGTGGCATCTCGAGGCCTACCGCATGGGCTGGTACGGGGGTGACCTGGGTCGCCTCGTGTGGGAGTCCGACGAGATCGACGCGCAGTGGCAACTCACGACATCGTCGGATCGCGCGACCAAGATGTTGCGCGCCGAGTGGGATCCGTCGCTCACCATCACCATCGACGACGAATGGCCTCCCGGTTCGTACCTGCTCAAACTCGTCTCCAGCGCCGATCGACACCACTACGTGCCACTCACGGTTCGCCGTGACGATGCGGCGGGCGGCCTGTGCGTCGTCTCGGCCGTCACCACCTGGCAGGCCTACAACCCGTGGGGCGGCTGCACACTGTACGAATGCTTCGACGGGCCGGGGCGTTCGGAAGTCGCGTCGTTCGATCGACCCTATGCCCGCACGTACAACTGGGGTTCGGCCGATTTCCTCACTCACGAACTCCCCCTCATCGCCCTCATCGAAGAGCTCGGTCTCGACTGCACATACGTGACCGACATCGACCTCCACACGGCCAGCAGTGGTGACACCGAGGACTCACTCGAACATCTGCTCGACGGACGCACCGCGCTCTTGACCACCGGCCACGACGAGTACTACTCGACACCCATGCGCGCGACCCTCGAGGAGGCCCGTGATCGCGGCGTGAATCTCGCGTTCTTCGGAGCCAACGCGGTGTACCGCCACATCCGACTCGAACCGAACGATGAAGGTCTCCTACACCGCCAGATGCCGAACTATCGACTGGCGAACACCGACCCCATCACCGCCACCGAGCCCGACCAGGCCACCGTCCAGTGGCGCAACAAGCCGCTCGTACGACCCGAGTCCGCGCTCATCGGTGTGCAGTACTTCGCGGCCGGGATCACCGGCACGCTCACCGTCGTGACCCCCGACAATTGGATCTTCGAGGGAACGGGGGTCAAGCGGGGGGCGAAGTTCCGGCGCCTGATCGACATCGAGGTCGACGGCCTCGGTCCGGAGGGAGTGGAACCCGATTCACTCGAAGTCCTTGCATCGTCCCCCATCGCCTTCAAGGACAGCGTGTACGAACACGCGATGACCTACTACTCCACCGAATCCGGAGCCGGGGTCTTCGCCACCGGCACGATCGGCTGGATCAACGCCCTCGATGGCGACGTGTGGGACGACGAGCGAACCACCGAGTTCGTGCGCCAGGTCACCGGCAACGTTCTGCGCGCCTTCGCCGACGGCCCCGCCGGCGAAGCGCATCCGAGCCGGCCCAACGCCGACCGCTATCGAACCGTCGTGCGCGCCGCTCAGTGAGTGTCGGGGCTTAGCTCCCACAACTTCACACTCGAGAGCGGATGATGAATCGCGAGGTCGGTCCGATTCACGAGCCGTGATCGATAGAAGATGGCCGACACGCGATTACGGATCGTCTGCGGCGCGAGGTGAACCGTGGCCGCGATCTCGCGGTCGGTCATACCAACACTCACGAGATACCCGATGTCGAAGTCGATCTGATCGAGATACAAGACTCCGAACGTCCGCCGGGCGAGATCGACGTCGGCTGACCGACGGACCGCGGACTTCGACGATCCGATGTGAGGCAACGTTGAATCTCCGCCGCAACCTCATCTTCGGTCACGGTCCCGCCGATCGAGACGGCCCCACCGAAACCGAAGCGCACCGCGTCGTCCTCGAACAACGGTGCCGGGGTCATCCCCATCACGAAACACGGAATCTGCACCCCGTCGCTATGTCGACGTTCGACTTCGAGAAATCCGGGCACGGAGAATGTTCCGACGATCACGAAGTCCGGCTGGTCCACGTACAACGCGGCCTCGAGGCTTTCGGCGTCGAAGGCAATCGACACGCCGGTGATCAAGCGCCTGAGCAACGGATGCACACCCACGTGCACCGTTCGCAGATGTTCGAAGTAGATCGCCGCCTTCATGCCCCTCCCCCCCCCCGATGTTTCGAACAT
>Ga0255063_1000326_pt1 | contig 12063 bp, 10 predicted proteins | sample Colum_Cont_RepA__3_FD_188458 | JGI IMG/M metagenome (GOLD analysis project Ga0255063, IMG submission 188458) | Freshwater microbial communities from Columbia River, Oregon, United States - Colum_Cont_RepA_0h | ecosystem: Environmental > Aquatic > Freshwater > River | place: USA: Oregon... | reverse complement strand
ACGCCAGACGACGACCGGCGACCTCGCCGACTATCCGGGCGCAGTCAGTGAACGGGTGCGTCGAGCCGTCACCATCACATCGGAGGAGTGCCCCGGCGCGTCCCGCTGCCCGGTCGGGAGTCAGTGCTTCGCCGAACGTGCGCGTTACTCGGCTTCATCGGCCGACGTCGTCGTGGTGAATACCCACTTGTACGGAATCGACGTGGCCGCCCAAGGAGGAGTTCTCCCCGAACACGAAGTGGTGGTGATCGACGAAGTCCACAACCTCGAGGGCATCATCTCGGAGAGTGTCGGTGTCGCGTTCTCCGCCGGTCGCTTCGCCAACACAGCACACTCAGTCCGCCGCATCATCTCGGACTCCCGTCCGGCCGATCGACTCGTCTCGCTGGGCGAGGCGCTCCAGGACGCCATCGCTCCGGACCTCGGACGTCGCGTGCCGTCTCCACTCGACGCCGGATTACGCGATGTCCTCACCGACGCCCGTCTCGTGTGCGGCGACGCCCTCGACGGCATACGTGCGGTGGAGACCAAGGACGAGGATGCGAACCAGCGAAAACTTCGGGCGATCCAGAGCGTCGGACGCCTCGCCGAGTCCATCGACCTCGCCCTCGCGGTCGGCCGTCACCACGTGCCTTTCGTGTCGGGAACGCCGGGGTCTCCCGTTCTCGAGATCGCCCCGCTGGAAGTCGGCTCGATCCTCGCCGAAGGGATCTGGGACAAACGGACCGCGATCCTGACCAGCGCCACGGTGCCGACCAATCTTCCCGATCGCGTCGGACTCGCCGACGATGCGTACGACGCGATCGACGTCGGGAGCCCTTTCGATTACCCCTCGAACGCGCTCCTCTATTGCACCAAGAACTTCCCCAATCCCAACTCGGCCGAGTTCACCAAGGCCGTGCACGACGAACTCTTCAGACTGATCACGGCGGCCGGCGGACGAACGCTCGCGCTCTTCACGAGTTTCAAGGCTCTCGATGCCGCCGTCGACGCGTTACGCCCGATCCTGCCCATGAAGGTCTTCTCCCAGCGCGACGACGCCCAGAAGAGCCGCCTCGTCGAACAGTTCAGCGCCGACGAAGAGTCGTGCCTCTTCGCCACGGCCGGCTTCTTCCAAGGCATCGACGTCCCCGGTCGCACGCTCTCGTTGGTGACGATCGACAAGATTCCCTTTCCCCGACCCGACGATCCACTACTCAGCGCGCGACGCGACCTGCTGGGCGACGCGGCCTTCCGCCAGATCGACTTACCCCGTGCGGCCACCCTTCTCGCCCAGGCGACCGGACGTCTCATCCGAACAGCGACCGATCGCGGCGTGGTCGCGGTGTTCGATCCTCGGCTGGCGACCGCCGGCTACCGCAATCTGATCCTGGGCGCCATGCCACCCATGCGCCGCACCATCTCACGGGACGAAGTCACCGAATTCCTTCGGTCACTCGTCGACTGACTCTCCGCTTCAGCGCTCAAGAAGGCATGAGGCGATAACCGATGCCGCGAACGGTCACGATCAGACGTGGTTCGTCGGGCTGGTCCTCGATCTTCACCCGCAGACGGCGGACGTGCGCATCGACCAACCGGCTGTCGCCGAGATAGTCGTAACCCCAGACTCGCTCGAGCAACTGATCTCGGGACAAGACCATGTTCGGGTGGTCGGCGAATTCGCACAGAAGATTGAACTCGGTCTTGGTGAGCGACAACTCCCGGCCCGCCTTCAGGACGATCCCCTGCTCGCGTCGAAGTTCCACGTCGCCGAACGACTCACTCGAACCGAATCCACTCGTCTCGCTCTGCAGTTGTACGCGTCGCAGATGCGCGCGCACCCGCGCCGCGAGCTCTTTGGGTACCACCGGCTTGGTCACGTAGTCGTCGGCACCGGCCTCGAGCCCGGCCACCATGTCGTTGGTGTCCGTTTGTGCGGTGACCATGATGATGGGCACGATCGACATCGCTCGCAGGGCCCGACACACATCGAAGCCCGACATGTCGGGAAGTCGCAGATCGAGCAACACGAGATCGGGCTCCTTGGCGTGGAACGCAGCCAAGCCGCTTCGACCATCGGCCGCCTCGCGCACGTCGTAGCCCTCGTCCTCCAAGGCAAGTCGTAACGCCAGACGAATCTGGTCGTCGTCCTCCACGAAGAGCAGCGAGTTCACGTCGGCATTCTGCCCGACACCCGCCGGACGAGGATTTCGTTACACAAAACGCACAAATCCCGCACGGTCCTTTCACAGAAGCTCGGGAAACTGCCCTCGTTCACGCTGGACCGACGGGGGCCGTCCTCCCCCTGGTCCCCGCCGGCCAGCGGATCAGACGCACGGTTCCGCCGCCCGACTCGCCGGGTTTCCCGAGTCGGGCGGCGTCACGTTCGGGCAGGATGGGCGCATGGAAAGGTCGATCCGGCGAGTCCGCCTCCGCACTCGGGTCACCCTCCTCTTCGTCCTGGTCGGTTTGGCGACCTCGGTCCTCCTGTCGACCGTGAGTTTCCTCGTGGCTCGCAATTATCTGCTCGATCGTCGGGACGACGTCGTGGAACGACAGGCCTTCAACAATGCCGAGTACGTGCGCGCCCGACTCGTCTCTCGTCGTTCCGAAGCCTTCGAACTCATCAACGGGTCCCGAACCGAACAGGGTGGTTTCGCGGTTCTGCATCTCGGCGAGGAGAACCTCTACTACTCACAGGACCTTCGCTACACACAGAACGCCTTCCCCGTCGAACTGCGCGAGGACGTCCTCGCCGGAACGACCGCCTACCAACGATTCTCCCTGGGTGACGACACCTACATCGGGATCGGGATCGCCATACCGGCGGCCGATGCTCACTACTTCGAAGCCTTCCCGGTCGACGACGAGCAACGCGCCATCACCATCATCGGCAGTGCCCTCGTCGCCGGCACGATCATCATCGGATTGATCGCCGGCCTGGTCGGTTGGGGTGTGAGTCGCCGGCTCATGCGACCGCTCACCCGAGTTGCCGTGGCCGCCGGCGAAATCGCCGAGGGCGGACTCGACACCCGTCTCGAAAGCGAAGAAGATCCTGACCTCGCGATTCTCGTGTCGTCGTTCAACGAAATGGCCGATGCCGTGCAGACCCGCATCGAGCGCGAGGCACGGTTCGCTTCCGACGTCTCGCACGAACTTCGCAGCCCCATCACGGCCCTCGCAGCCGCAGTGGAAGTCCTCGACGCACGGCGGGCCGATCTCTCCGAACGCACCCAGCAGGCTCTCGACGTGGTCGTCTCACAAGTTCGGCGGTTCGACCAGATGGTGCTCGATCTCCTCGAGTTGTCGCGCCTCGACGTCGGAGTGGCCGACATCCATCGCGAGGAAGTCGATCTCGCGTCCTTCATCACCCGCATCGCCCAACGGTACGGCAACGACGATCTGGCGGTACTGCTCGCTCCCGAATGCGACGGAGTGGCCAATGTCGACAAGCGCCGACTCGAACGAATCGTCGCCAATCTGCTCGACAACGCCCGACTCCACGGCGGCGGAGCGACATCGGTGACCCTCGAGAACGGTCCGCGCGGCGGGATCAGGATCTCGGTCGAAGATTCCGGTCCCGGAGTCGCTCCCAGTGAACGCGCGCGGATCTTCGAGCGTTTCGCGCGCGGTTCGGCGGGTCGCACTCGTGTCGGTGGCACCGGACTCGGCCTCGCTCTCGTGGCCGAGCACGCCCGTGCTCACGGTGGACAGGTGTGGGTCGAAGACGTTCCGAGTGGTGGAGCACGTTTCGTCGTCGAGATTCCGGGAGTGAACCGATGAAGAGAACAGCGTCGATCGCGACCATGACCGCCGTGCTCTGTTTGTCGGCATGTGGCGTGCCGGGAAGTTCGTCGAGTCGCCCGATCGATCCGGCGGCCGTTCCGCCCGCTCTCAACGCCACCACCACGACCGTCGACCCCGCGTCGGCTACCTCCACGTCGGCTCCGCCGACCGATCAGACGACGTCACCTTCGACCACCGTTCCCGTCGAGTCGGTCGCCCTCTTCTACGTGGCCGGCAACCAAGTGGTCGCCATACCGAGATTGCTGTTGAGTCCCGCTGCTCCGCCACAGGTGCTCGTCGCCCTCGGCGAAGGGTTGCCCACCGGCGACATCGCGGCCGGTCTGCGCACGGCGATTCCTGAAGGCCTCGAGGCTTCGGTGTCCGTGGAGCGCGGCATCGCCACCGTCGACCTGCCGCCAACTTTCACCATCGACGTCCAGGGACCCGACCAACGCCTCGCCATCGCCCAGATCGTCCTGACGCTCACGCGTCGGTCCGGCATCGGACAGGTGATCTTCACGAGTGACCGCGCACCGCTCGCCGTGCCGCGCGGACGCGGCGACCTGACCACGCCGGGAGGCCTCGTCGCCTGTGACGACTACGACAACCTTCTGCCGGTCGGATACTCCTGCTGATCAGTAACCGAGTCGTTCGACCCGGTCGGGTCGACGTTGCCAGTCCTTGTCGACCTTCACGCGCAATTCGATGAAGATCCCCGGCGGCAACTGCTCGCGGACACGAGTGCCGACTTCCTTCAGCACCACTCCCCCCTTGCCGATCACCATGCCCTTCTGGCTATCGCGTTCGACGATGATCTCGCACTTCACACGAGGCCACTCCCATTCGGTGACCCGCGTGGCGATCGAATACGGGAGTTCCTCACGAGTGACCCGCAACAACTGCTCACGAACCAATTCGGCGACCCAATCAGGGTCGGTGATGTCGCTCACGGTGTCTTCGGGGTAATAAAGCGGGCCTTCGGGAAGTCGACTCTCGATGAACTCGACCAACGCGCGAACTCCCTCGCCGGTCTTGGCCGACACCGGGAAGTAAGCGAGAGCGTCGAGCACCCCGGCTCGGCCGAGTTGGGCCATCACCTCGTCCTTGGACGCGACATCGCATTTGTTCACCACGACGACGGTGCGTTTCAGGTCGAGTTTGTCGGCGACCCACTGATCACCGGTGCCGAAGGGCATCGTCGCGTCGATCACGAGGACCGACACGTCCACGTCGGCGATGCTCTCGAGAGCCGCGGTGTTGACCCGAGTACCCAGAGCCGAGACCGCCTTGTGCAGCCCCGGTGTGTCGACGAACACCATCTGACAACCGGGCCGGGTCAGAACACCGCGAACCTGCCGACGCGTCGTCTGTGGCTTGTCCGAGACGATCGAGACCTTGCGCCCGCAGATGGCGTTCACGAGCGTCGACTTGCCCACGTTGGGCCGTCCGACGAAGGTGATGAAACCCGAACGGAATTCCTCGGCCGTCATACTTGCGACGACCGGCCGGCCCAGAATGGAGCACGCAGCTCGCGTTTCAGGATCTTGCCGCTTCCGGTCTTGGGAAGTTCGTCCGACCACGAGATCGAGCGGGGGATCTTGTAGCCGGCCAGATTCGACCGCGAGTGCTCCATCACGTCATCTTCGCTCAAAGTCGCCCCCGGGCGGCGGACCACGACGGCGTGCACCAGTTCGCCCCACTCCTCCGACGGGATGCCGAAGACCGCCGCTTCGTAGATGTCGGGGTGCGCTTCGAGAGCAGCCTCGATCTCGGCCGGGTAGATGTTCATACCGCCCGAGATGATCATGTCCTTCTTGCGATCGCAGATGTAAACAAAGCCTTCTTCGTCGCGATAGGCGATGTCGCCGACCGTCTGGTAGCCGTGTTTCTGATCGGCCAGAAACTTGTCGTGTTGTTTGTAGTAGTCCGCGAAGACCGACGGGCTCTTCACGAACAACTCCCCCGTGTTCTCCGGGCCGAAGCCGCTCACCTCGTGACCATCATCGTCGAAGAGTTTGATCTCCACCATCGGACTCGGCTGACCGCACGAGCCCGGCTTGCGAAGTTGATCCTCGGGCTTCATGACGCAGTTGACGCCGAGTTCGGTCGATCCGTAGACCTCCCACAGACTGTCGGCCGGGAAGTCGCTCAGATACATCTGCTTCAACGCGAAGCTCCACGGCGCCGCGTTGGCGATCATCCGCTTCATCGACGACGTGTCGTACTTCGACTTCACTTCGGTCGCGAGGTTGCACACCATCCGAATCGGGGTCGGCGCGGCGAAGGTGGACGTGACCCTGTAGGTGGACACCAAACGCAACCAGTCCTCGGGTTCGAACTTCCGTTGCAGGACGACGGTCTGCCCGAGTGCCTGGCCGATCCCCATGAAGCCGAGCGGGCCCGAGTGATACAGGGGTCCGGTCGGGATGTAGACGTCGTCGGGCTGGTAACCGATGAGAGCCATCAGAGCCTGCGACTGCGACGGATCGCCGCCACTTCGCCGCAGGGCACCTTTGGGCTTGCCGGTCGTGCCCGAGGTGTAGATCATCGTGGCGCCGGCCTCGGTCTGCTCGGGGACGACCGGTTCGGCCGACGACGATTCGTCACACAGTGCCTCGACATCGGTGGTGCCGATCGGCGCCGGACCGTCGAACACGAGCACGTGTTCGACCTTGGGAATCGTCGCTCGAATCCGCTGGATCATCGGCGCGACCTCGGCATCCACGTACACCACCGTCGCGTCACTGTGATCGATCACGTACGACGCCTCGTCGTCGGAGAGTCGGTAGTTGAGCGGCACCGCGGTAACGCCGATCTTGCGTGCCGCTCCGATCACTTCCACGAGACCGGGCGAGTTCTGACCGCACCACACGACCTTGCCCGAGCCCGGGCGAAGACCGAGATCGAGCAACACATTGGCCAGACGATTCGTCCGATCCTCCAACACCCGATGAGTCAGAACCGTCACGCGACCGTTCGGGCGATCGTCGATGACCGCCGGTTTGTCGGGGTGCAACTCGGCAAACACCGTCAGGAAGTCGGGCACGTGATGTGTCGTATCACAAGTGCACGAGCCCTCCGACAAACGCCAGCAAGCAGGGTGTGCAAGTCTGTGTCATGCCTCGTCAACCGCTCGACACCCGCAAGTGGTTCGACCGCTTGCAACCCCAGACGCTCCAGGTCGCAACGTGGTTGTTGTACTTGAACGGCTTCTTCGCCATCATCGGCATTCTCGACCGCTCCGACTGGATCGGTGCCGCCCGTGAGACCAAGGGTGGCCTCGGAACGTTGGTCGGCCTGTTGGTCATCGCAGCTCACGTCGGCGGTGGATTCCTGATGGCCAACGATCGCCGACTCGGCTACCGGCTCGCGCTGGCGGCTGCCTTCTCGCCGTTCGCGCTTCGCTATTGGGTGCTGTCCGACTTCGATTACGGCCTCTGGACCAAATTCACCGGCAACAACACGATCTCACTCATCTTCGAAGTCGCTCTGTGCGCCCTGTTGCTCCATCCACAGAGTCGCGAGCACCAGCGTCTCTGGTATCGCTGACTACTATCGGGGCATGGCAGCAAAGGTTCTCCAAGGAGTCGACGGTCTCAAGGCCGCGGTCGGTCAGCATCTCGGCTACAGCGAGTATTTCGAGATCACCCAGGATCGCGTCAACAAGTTCGCCGACGCGACCGGCGATCACCAATGGATACACGTCGACGTGGAGCGCGCCAAGAGCGGCCCGTTCGGTGGACCGATCGCCCACGGATACCTAACCCTGTCGCTCGGACCCATGCTCTATCCGACGGTCGTCCGGGTCGAGGGCTTCTCAATGGGCGTCAACTACGGAGCCAACAAGGTCCGTTTCCCGTCGCCAGTTCCGGTGGGCGCCAAGGTTCGCCTCGGCGTGAAACTGCTCGAGGTCGACGACATCGCCGGTGGCGTTCAGATGACGATGGAATTCACCTTCGAGTGCGAAGGCGCCTCGAAGCCGTCGTGTGTCGCCGAGATCATCTTCCGCAGTTACGTCTGACCGCGTCAGCGGAAGCGCGGAATCACTTCCGTCGCGAACAGTTCCATGGTCGTCGTATCGGGATAGTCGGAACACCACGGGATGAAGCCGGTGCAGCCGAGCGCCATGTACGTCCGGATCTTCTCGGCGACCTGATCGGGTGTGCCGACCAGATTTCCTTCCCGCCAACTTCCGACTTCCTCACCCCAGAGACTGCGGGTGCCCGCCGCTTCCAGTTCTGCGTCCGTCGACCGGATGAAGATCTCCGGCGACCACGTCATTCGGATCTCGGAAGGATCGCGCCCCACCACGCGACAATGATCGAACAGCGTGTCGCGTTTGCGTCGCCATTCTTCGGGGCTACCACCGAAGTTCGAGCAGTCGGCGTATTGCGCCACCACGCGTAGCGTCAGTTGCTCACCGCCACCACCGATCATGATCGGCGGGCGCGGCTCCTGAAGCGGCTTGGGATCGCAGTTGGCCCGCACCGTCTCGTAGTAAGTGCCCTTGTACGTCGTCTCCGGCTCCGACCACATCGACCGCACGATCTCCACGCTCTCCCGGAGCATTCCGATGCGATCCTTGGGTTTGGGAAATTCGTAGCCGTACGCGCGGTATTCGTTCTCGTACCAACCGGCCCCGATCCCCCACTCCAGACGGCCACCCGAGATGACGTCGAGGGTCGAGGTGATCTTGGCGAGCAAGGCCGGATTGCGATAGCTGTTGCAGCCCACCATCTGCCCGAGGCGGATTCGCGACGTGAGCTGACTGACGGCGGCCAGAGTCGTCCAGCACTCGAACACGGCTTCGTGCGCCGGGCGGGGAACGTTGTGGAAGTGGTCGTAGAGCCAGATCGAGTCGTAGTCGAGTTCCTCAGCCAGCCGGGCGATGGCCACCGCCCGATCCCACTTCGACCGCGCATCGGGGATTCCGGACAATTCCATCTTCCAGCCCTGCGGCATGAACACACCGAACACGACTCCATCGGGGGAACGGCCCGAGCGTGGCGAGTACGTCGACATGGCCGAACCATAACCCGAACCTCGTCTCCACGCTTCGTCGCAAGTTCCCTGCTTCGCGACGGGTGCCCTAACTTCGGAGCGTGCAGCAATTCACCGTCGGCCAGATCCACGAGGCCATCGCTCGTACCCGCCCGGACGAGGAGTGCCTCGTCTTTCGTGATCGTCGCTACTCGTGGGCCGAGGTCACCGAGCGAACTCGCCGTCTGGCTTCGTTCCTGAACTCGCGTGGACTCGGATGTCGGACGGAACGTTCCGAACTGGAGGGATCCGAGAGCGGACAGGACCATCTGGCCATCTACCTCCACAATGGCAACGAATACCTGGAGTCGATGCTCGGAGCGTTCAAGGCACGCGTCGCCCCGTTCAACGTCAACTACCGCTACGTCGCCGAGGAGCTCACGTACCTTCTGAATGATTCGGCGGCCACCGCCATCGTGTTCCATTCGGCTTTCGCGCCGACTCTCTCCGCGGTCCGATCCGCGGTTCCGAGCTTGCGGACCTTCATCCAGGTTCCCGACGAGACCGGTCACGGTCTGCTCGACGGAGCCGTGTGGTACGAGGACGCCGTGGCGGCCGGTGATGCGAACTTCGACTCCACTGCTTCACCCGACGACCTCTACATCCTCTACACGGGGGGCACGACCGGCATGCCCAAAGGCGTCATGTGGCGCCAGGCCGATGCCCTCGTCGAGTGCTTCGGCGGCTCCAAAACCGCGACCACCGTCGACGAATTCCTCGCGGCATTGACCGGCCGACGTGCCCTCATCGCGCCGCCGTTCATGCACGGTGCCGGACACTGGGTGAGTTTCAGCACCTGGAACGCAGGCGGAACGGTCTTCGTACCGTCAGTCCCCGAGCGCCTCGACCCGGTGGACATCTGGTCGACGGTGCAACGTGAGCGAATCGATTTCATGCTGATCGTCGGCGATGCCTTCGCCCGTCCGCTCCTCGACGAACTGAAGCGGAACACTTACGACTTGTCGTCACTGGCCGTGATCCTGTCGGGTGGCGCGGCACTGTCGGCTCACCTGAAACGCGAGTTCCTCGAACACCACCCGGGTCTGATGATCGTCGACGGGCTCGGCTCCTCCGAAGCCGGTGGTCAGCTCACCCACGTGTCGGCCGGTGGCGCCGCGTCCACCGGCACCTTCCCCTTGGCGCCCAACAGTCACGTTCTGGCCGACGATCTCGGTTCTGTTCTTCAACCCGGACACACCGAACCGGGCTGGCTCGCCAAGAGCGGTCGGTTGGCACTCGGTTACCTCGGCGATCCGGCCAAGACGGCGCGCACCTATCCGGTGATCGACGGGGTTCGTTACGTCGTTCCCGGCGATCGCGCGGTGCTGCACCCCGACGGAACGGTGGAACTTCGCGGACGCGATTCGGTGACGATCAACTCGGGGGGCGAAAAGATCTTCGCCGAGGAAGTCGAGCTCGCCATCCGGCCCCATCCGGCGGTCTTCGACTGCGTCGTCGCCGGCCGGCCGAGTGAGCGGTGGGGCAACGAAGTCGTAGCCGTCGTGCAATTGCGTCCGGGCGCGAACGTCACCGATGCCGAACTCCTCGCTGAAGCCGAGAAACACATCGCCCGCTACAAGTTGCCCAAGGCGTTCGTGTTCGTCGACTCGATCGTGCGATCACCGGCCGGCAAGGCCGACTACCGCTGGGCCAAGCAGGTCGTCGCCGAAGGCTGATCAGATCGGCAGGTTGCCGGTCGCTCCACTCACCGAGCCACTGTCGGTGAAGGACTTGATCGTGTTCTCGGCGATCCGCATCTGGTGGATCTCGTCGGCACCGTCAGCGAATCGCGCCCACCGCGCGTGCTGCATCATGTTCGCCAAGGGAGTGTCGGTCGAATAGCCAAGCGCTCCGTGGACCTGGATGGCCCGATCGATGATCCGGTTGAGACTGTTGGCCACGAAGTGCTTGGCCATCGATACCTCGGTCCGGAAATCGTCACCGCGATCGATCTTGTAAGCCGCGTGCAGGACCATCAACTTGCACTGGTACAGCTCCATGGCGGAATCGGCGATCATCCACTGCACGCCCTGCTTCTCGGCCAGGTACGAACCGTGCGAGTAACGCTTGAGTGAGCGGTCGACCATCATGTTCAGCGCGGATTCGGCCTGAGCGATCCAGCGCATGCAATGCGCGAGACGGGCCGGACCGAGTCGGTACTGACCGAGACGGTGGCCGTTGCCGCGTCCACCGAGGATCTGGGAGTCGTGAACCCGAAGATCCTCGATCACGATCTCGCTGTGTCCACCCGGCCCGTGCATCGTCTCGACCTCGCGGACGTTCTTCCATCCCTCGGTCGGCAGGTCGATGATGAACGCGGTATTCGCGCCACGCGAGCCCTCCGGCACGTCGAGTTCGGTGCGGGCGATCAGGATCGCGAACTTGGCTCGGTTGGCTCCCGAGATGAACCACTTGTGACCGTTGATGATCCACTCGTCGCCGTCCTTGATGGCGTGCGTCTTGATCAGCGTCGGATCCGATCCGGCGACTTCGGGTTCGGTCATAGCGAAACACGACGACGACACTCCGTCGCACAGAGGCTTCAAGTACTTCTCCTTCTGCTCGGGCGTGGCCCAGTGGAGAAGCGTGTGCATGTTTCCTTCGTCGGGCGCCTGGCAGTTGAGCACCCAGGGTCCGACCCGGGTCTTGGCCGCCTCGGCCTGCACCATGGCGAGCGCCACGTGTCCGAGCCCCATGCCGCCCCACTCCTTGGGCATGTGGGGCAACCACAGTCCTTCTTTCACGGCCTGCTTGCGCAGTCGGATGAGTTCACCCACGTACGACCGATGCGACTCGGCATCCATCTCCTCGCGGTGACCGAAAGGTTCGATGGCCGGCTTGATGGCGTGATCCACGAAGTCCCTAACCCGCTGGCGAATGGCCTCGTGTTCGGGCGAAAGCGTGAAATCGATCATGAAATGCCTCCCCTTGGCATGGTGAACCTTCCCATTCTGACGGTTCGTGACCGATGGCTGCGAGTCCGAGGACTCGGGCCCCGAGGGCGGCGTTTAGCCTGATCTTGTGGCATCCGACCCCGACACGTCTCGTCGTTCATGGGACCGCGAGGAACTCCCGACCGGCGAGGCCAAGGTCGAGGCCGTGCGGGCGATGTTCGATTCGATCGCTCCGCGCTACGACCTCGTGAACCGCATCATGACCTTTCGGCTCGACACCCGTTGGCGTCGCCACGCTGTTCGCCGTCTCGGCCTCGCGCCGAACAGCCGGGTACTCGATTTGGCGAGTGGCACCGGCGACCTC
>Ga0255063_1000301_pt1 | contig 12485 bp, 10 predicted proteins | sample Colum_Cont_RepA__3_FD_188458 | JGI IMG/M metagenome (GOLD analysis project Ga0255063, IMG submission 188458) | Freshwater microbial communities from Columbia River, Oregon, United States - Colum_Cont_RepA_0h | ecosystem: Environmental > Aquatic > Freshwater > River | place: USA: Oregon... | reverse complement strand
ACCTAGGCAGCGCTTGGCGCACCATGGCCTCGTAGCGGGGCGTGTTCAGTTCCATGCCGCGGATGACCTCCGGATTGATCAGGCGCATCTCGTCGAGGCGTAGCCGCGGGTGCTTGGCCAAAGCGGCCACCCATTCCTCCACGCCGCTGCGGTAGCGGAGGTCGGCATGGCAGCATCGTCCGCCCGGCTTGAGGACGCGGGCGACCTCGTCGACGAAACCGGGGAAATCAGGATAACAGTGGGAGGCCTCGATATTCAGCACGACGTCGAAGCTGCCATCCGCGAACGGCAGCCGCTGGGCGTCGCCGACCTGGAAGCGCAGCCCGGCGGCCTGGTGACGGACCTGACAATGGCGGATGCCCTCGGGGTTCAGGTCCAAGCCGACATACTCGGCGGGCCGATGGGCCCGGGCGAAATAGGCCGCGCCGCCACCATGGCCGCAGCTGACCTCGAGCACGCGTAGCCCACGCAGTTCGACCGCCCCACGGACGTGTTCGTAAAGTTGGATGTTCGGACGGTTCGGCTCATCCGCCGCGTCGAGCGTCAGCCGCGGGGCGGCGGCATCCTCGAACGCGTAATTCAGGAAGTCGATGCCCTGCGCGCGAACCCGACGGGTGAAGAACGGATACCACCAGGCCCAAAGCTTCTGGCGGAGCTTCGGACGGACCAGGATCTCCTCGATGAGTCCCATCAGGACCAGACCCCCTGCTCGACCAAGGCCTTCGTCGCCGCCGCCGACCAGCCGCGATTGGCCACCGGATTGGCGGGACTCGGGTGCGGCACCTTGGCGTACGTCACGAGGAGTCCGTCCAAGGCTTCGCGGGCGCGCGTCTCGGCATAAGCGCCGACGCCGACCACGGTCGTGACGCCGAGCGTCTCGACCAGCACGCGCAGGAGCTTGTCGCATTCCTTGTTCACCGGCGCCATGACGTCCGCCGGAAGTTCCTCCGGGATGACGTTGCGTCCCTGCTTGGTGTTCTCGAGGAACAGCAGCGGACAGTAATTATGGACGAGGTGGTCGGCGAAGAAGGCGCCGGGCTCGCCGAAGCGTTCCTGGAAAAGCCCCCAGAGCCGGCGGCCGCTCACCTCCGAGCGGTGACAGCCGAAACCGGTCACCTTCTTGCCCGGGTGCTCGCGCTCCGGACGTCCCACCGGCAGCTCCAGCCCCATCCAGTCCCGGACGGCGGCGACCTCCCCGAACGGCACGCCGGTCTGGGCCATGCCGAAGGGGCCCGGGTTCATGCCCAAGAAGAGCACCTTCTTGGGACCAGAAGCCGCGTAGCGACGCAGGTAGGCCTCGTGGGAGGCCCAAGCGTAGTCGAGCGGCTGGTAGACGAAGTCCGCGGGGGCGGGAAAGGAGCGGCCCGCCAAGGCTTTCCGTAACGCGATCGTCGCGCGGATGACTGGTTCGGCGGACATGCCCGAAGACAAGCCGCCCAGCCCGCCGAGGCGAGCCGGAAGCCTTCCGCCGGGGTGAGATTTCCCCTTGCGCTTCCCCCCGCAGGATAAAAAGTCCAACTCCCTACCGACGTGAGCAAACCGCAGCCCTGGACGACCAAAGACGCCGAAGAGTACTACGGCTTCAAACGATGGGGAGGTAACAACTTCTCCGTGGACCCGCAGGGGCACCTCTGCGTGCACCCCAAGGGCGACCACCGCAAGATCCGCATCACGGACATCGTCAAGGAGGTCGAGGCGTCCGGCCTGAAGCCGCCGCTGACCATCCGCGTGCAGGACCTGCTGCGCCACCGGGTGACGCAGATCAACGAGGCCTTCCGCAAGGCCATCCACGAGGAAGGCTACGACGCCCGCTACCGGGGCGTGTTCCCGATCAAGGTCAACCAGCTCCGCGAGGTCGTCGAGGAGATCCTGGACGCCGGCGAGGAGTACGACTTCGGCCTCGAGGCCGGCTCCAAGCCCGAGCTGATCATCGCCCTCGCCCTGCTCGAGAACCGCAAGGCGCTGCTCATCTGCAACGGCTACAAGGACGAGGAATACATCGAGCTCGCCCTCATGGGCCGCCGCCTCGGCAAGCAGACCATCATCGTCGTCGAGCAGCTCTCCGAGATCGACGCCATCATCCGCATCGCCCGCCGCATGGGCGTGCAGCCGCACATCGGCATCCGCGTCAAGCTGACGACCGCCGGCGAAGGCAAGTGGGCCGAGAGCACGGGCGAGAACGCCAAGTTCGGCCTCACCGCCTCCGAGATCGTGGCCGCGGCCGACCAGCTGACCAAGGCCAAGATGAAGGACTCGCTGCGGCTGGTCCACTTCCACATCGGTTCCCAGGTCCCGAACATCGGCACCATCAAGAAGGCCGTGGTCGAGGCGACCCGCTTCTATTGCGAGCTCAAGCGCATGGGCTTCCCCATGGGCCTGCTCGACGTCGGCGGCGGCCTCGGCATCGACTACGACGGCAGCCGTTCCGCCTTCGAGTCGTCCATGAACTACAGCATGGAGGTCTACGCCCGCGACGTCGTCGCCAACATCAAGCAGGTCTGCGAGGAGAGCGGCGTGGCCACCCCCGACATCGTCTCCGAGTCCGGCCGCGCGCTCGTGGCGCCGCACTCGATCCTCATCTTCGAGGCGGTCGACCGCATCACCCGCGACGCCCACGGGGAACAGGCGCCCAAGGGACGCTCCCACGCGATCATCCGCGCCCTCGAGGACATCCGGAAGAACAAGCGCAAGTTCGACCCGCTGGAGCGCTACCACGACGCCAAGCAGAAGCGCGAGGACGCCCACGCCCTCTTCAGCCTCGGCAAGCTGCGCCTGCAGGAACGCGCCCATGCCGATCGCCTCTTCTGGGAGATCTGCCGCCAGATCCGCCTCGACCTGGCGCATACCTCCGACATCCCCGACGACCTCGCCCGCCTCGACGCGATGCTGGCCGAGCAGTACGTCTGCAACTTCTCGGTCTTCCAGTCCCTGCTCGACCACTGGGCCCTGGACCAGCTGTTCCCGATCGCCCCGATCCACCGCCTCAACGAGCGCCCGTCGGTCCAGGCCACGCTGGTCGACATCACCTGCGACTCCGACGGCAAGGTCGACGAGTTCATCGACCTCGAGGACGTCCGCCGCACGCTCGCCGTGCACCCCCTCAAGGACGGCCAGCCCTACTACATCGGCGCCTTCATGGTCGGCGCCTACCAGGACATCATGGGCGACCTGCACAACCTCTTCGGCCGCGTCAACGAGGCCCACGTCTTCCTGGAGGACGACGAGGAGGACGGCTTCTACATCGAGGAGAGCATCCCGGGCTACTCCGTGGAGCGCATCCTCGGCATGATCCAGTACAACTCCGAGGACCTGTGCCGCATGCTCAAGCGCCAGGTCGACAAGGCGACCAAGGCCGACTCGGTCCGTCCCCGCGAGGGCGTGGCGATGGTCGACCTCTACGAGCGCCTGATCCGCGGCCGCACGTACCTGATCCCGCACCGCGAGGAGAAGGCCAGCCTCCGCAAGGTCGGCGGCAAGCCGGGCCGGGGCTGAACCGGACTCAGACCAGGATCAGCTTCTGACGCTTCAGCTCCTCGAGGGTGAGCGCGGGGGCTTCGCGCAGGTTCTCGTAGGAATCCACGTGCGCCAGCCACGCCCAGTGGTCGCCGCAATCCAGGCGCTCGAGGAAACGGAGGCGCAGGGTGGCGATCGCCCCCTTGATCTTGTACAGCCCGTCGCCGACATGCTCGACCTGCGAGCCGAGCTGGGCGACCTTGTCGACGTTGTGCCCGGATTTCTTGCCGAGCAGCTTGATGTGGTTCGCCTGGTCCTGGGCGAGGTAATTGAGCAGGCCGATCGGGTTGGCCTCCAGGTTCGCGAGGGTCTTGGTATCCTTGTAGACGCCGACGATGAAGCGCTTGGGTTTCATCGCGATCGGCGTGACGTAACTGCAGATGTTGAAGTTGCCCTTGCCGCCGGCGGTCGTCGCCAAGCTGTAGATCGGACCGTCGACGCGGTTCCAGGGTTTGACGCGGATGCCGGGCATACGTTGGTAATTAATGTACACTAACCGCCCGCAGCGCAAACGGTTCCCGCTTTTCCGTTTCCGCTGTCCAATGGACCGAAATCCGCCTTGAATGAAGCGGCGGCGAGCATGACGACACCGCCGAACGCGATTTCCTCAACACTATGCCAACCATAGCCCTCCACGGCTTCACCGGCGAAGGGGCCGACTTCGACGAACTGCGCTCGCGACTGCCGGCGGGCGCCGACTTCATCGCGCCGGACTTGCCCGGCCACGGCGACCGCCGCGCGCTCCGCAAGCCCGAGGATTACTCGCTCGCGGCCCATCTGCAGATCGTCGATGCGGCGGTCGGTGCGCAGGATGAGGTGACGCTGCTGGGGTATTCGATGGGCGGACGGATCGCGTTGCATTGGGCGCTCCAGCATCCCGGACGCTGGCGACGCCTCGTCCTGATCGGCGCAAGCCCGGGCTTGGTCACCGCGGCCGAACGCGAGGAGCGCCGGTTGGCGGACGCCGCCTTGGCGACCTTCCTGCGCACGCAGGGGCTCGCCGCCTTCTACAAGTATTGGCACCACCAGCCGATGCTGAGGCCGTTCCTCCAAACCGCCTCGCCCGCCCGCGACGCCTTGCTGACCCGACGCAACGCCAACGAACCGGAGTCGCTGGCGCTGAGCCTAGAATCGGTCGGGACGGGCTCCCTGCCCTCGCTCTGGGACCGCTTGGGCGAGCTGCGTGGCGCCGTCGACCTGATCACCGGCGAAGGCGACCCGAAGTTCACCGAGGTCGCCCGCCGCATGGGCGAGAAAATCCCCCGGGCCCGGCTGAGCGTCGTCGAAGGGGCCGGCCACGCCGTCCACTTGGAGCGCCCCGGCGACATCGCGACCCTGCTGGGAGCCTGAGGGACGGCCACTGGGGGCAGGCTTAGGTGGCCTAAGCAAGCCACTAAGCTACCTGAAACCGCGATTTAAGCCCAAAAAGGCCGTTCTTGACAGTGAACAAAGATTCATCGAACATCCGTTCACCATGGAAGCACTCACCAAGAAGCAGCAGGCCATCCTTGATTACATGAAGGGGCACGTGTCCCAGCACTCCTACTGGCCGAGCATCCGGGATATCCAGGCGAAGTTCCGCTTCGCCAGCACGAACGCCGTCTTCGGCCATCTGCAGGCCTTGGAGCGCAAGGGCGTCCTCCAGCGCATCCCCGGCGCCGCCCGCGCCTACAAGATCGCCCCCGAGGTCGTGCCCGACCTATCCGAGACGGTGATCACCTACGAGGGCCCGGGCGACAACGTGCTCGTGATGGATGCGGTACCCTTCCTGGGCGCGATCCCCGCCGGCTTCCCCGACTACACCGAGTCCTCCGGCGTCGTCGCCAGCATGCAGGCTCCCCTGCCCCCCGGCGCCCGGCGTCGTCAGCCCGAGTCCTTCGCGCTCCGCGTCCGCGGCGACTCGATGATCGACGCCGACATCAACGACGGCGACACGGTGATCGTCGAGCCCGGCACTCCGAAGCATGGCGACATCGTGGCGGCCTTGATCGATGGCGAGACGACGCTCAAGCGCCTCATCAAGCAAGGGAGCAAAGTCTACCTGAAGTCGGAGAACCCCAATTACCCCAACCTCATCCCGGTGAGCTCGCTGGTCATCCAGGGCATCGCGAAGCAAGTGGTGAAGGCGATCTGACCCCACGCACCGGCCATCGCCCCGACACCCTCGGTCCGCCGAGGGTGTTTTGTTTCAGAGCCCCCAGCCCTTGAGGGTCTCGTCGATCGCCTGCCCCATGATCTCATAACCCTTGTCGGTCGGGTGGAGGAAATCGGACATGATGCCCTTGGAGATCCTGCCCCCGGGCCCGACATAACGGTCGGACAGGTCGATGTACTTGTCGGCCAGCTGGGCGACGCGCGTCTTGAGCAGGGCGTTCGCGTCGGCGGCCTTGTTCCGCAGTTCATTCGGGGTTTCGCCCCGCGGCAGGATACCCAGGAGCAGCAGCTTCGCCCCGGGCGAACGACGCCGAATCTCCAGGCAAACCTCCTCGATGCCGTCGACGGTCTCGGCCACCGAATTCGTCTGGAAATTATTGGTGCCGATCAGCACGACGTAGGCCTTGGGCTTGAGCCCCGCGACCTCGCCATGGCGCAGGCGCCAGAGGACATTTTCGGTGCGGTCCCAGCCGAAGCCGAGGTTGATGGGCTTATGCGGAGCGATGAACTTCTCCCACGAGGCGGCGCCCGCGACGCGCGCCGTCTTCGGTTCGCCACCCCAGAAATGGGTGATCGAATCGCCGATCAGCACGACCTGCGCGGTATTCGCCCCGGGCTTATTCAGCTCGAGGATGGCGTTGTGCCGCTCCACCCAATCGTAGACCCGGTGATCCCGGTTCTGGGTCACCGGCGCCAGCGCCCCGTTGAAAAGGTCGGACGAGGGGTTGGGAACGACCTTGGTCAGGACGGAACCCACGCGCTTGGGACCGTCGAAGGCGGCCGCCTTGATCGTGCCGCCTTGCGGCAAGAGGATCGGCGCGAGGTAGACCCCCGCGGAAAAATCGGGGTCGCGGCCATCCACGGTATAACGCAGGAGCGTCTCGCCCTTCGTCTTGAACAAGGTGACCACCTGCGTGGTGGCGTTGACGTCAACCTCAAGGGCCGAGCCGGCGGCGGCGGCGACGACTAAAGCCAGACTCAAGCAGGCGCGGGGGCATGAAAGCATACGACACCCTAGGAAGGGCCCGGGAGAGGGACAAGCCCCCATTCCGAGCGGGGAACTAGGACGCCCGCGCGCCTTTACGGACCGGCCCGACGGTCTTGCCGCGGACATAGGTCGACGAGACCTCGCGGGTGAACCGCTCGGCGATCACTTCGCCGAACTCGAACCAATTCGTCATCAGGCCGACGAGCGCCTCGCGGCGGAACTTGAAATGGGCAGGCTGGGTCGCCTGCATGAAGTCGTGGGGACCACCCTCCAGCAGGACCACGGAGACATCCCGCGGGACCCGGAGACCCACGGATTCGAAATAGGCCAAGGCCAGCACCAACGCATCCAGACGGGGGAACACGAAGGCGGTCACGCCCTCGTGGAGGGCCTCGGCCAAGACGGCGGACATGGCGCGGAAATTCAGGGCCCCGCCCCAGACTCCCGTCGCATGGACGCCGAGCGAGTAGGCGTAATCGAGCAGGAGGCGCTGCTCCGCGGGAGCCTCCGGACGGCCGAGCATGACCAAGCGGAAGCGTCGGTGTCCAAGCGACCGCAGGTCGTCGAAGGCGACCGTCGACAGCCGCGCCAGTTCCGCGGTCAGGCGGGCGACCTTACGGGCGACGATGGAGCCGCCGATCATGGCGAACTTGCAGGGCTTCTTCGCCAGCAAGTCGTAAGTCGGCTGATGACAGCAGATCATCAGCACATGCGTGGGCTTATGCCCGACCCAGGCCGCGCGGATCCGGCGGGCCTGCTCGACCACGCCCAGGCCGGAGAGGTCCACCGTCACGCAGGCGGACCCGTGCTCCCGGCAACGTCGCTCGAGGTCATGCAGGGCGAGGGCGACCGCGGCCTGCATCTCGCCCAGCTCCGCGCCGACGAGCACCAAAGGCCGGCAGACCATGGACGGAGCCAGGGCCGGGTGCGGGGCGGCGCCCGCCGGCGGGGGCGCGATGGCGAGGCGGCGACGGGGACCGCGCTTCAGCAGGACGCCCCGGGCGACCAGCAGCCCCAGCCCCTTGTGGACGGAGACCGCGTTGAGATGGTAGCGCTGCCCCAGTTCCCGTACCGAGGGCAGCAGCCCGCCGAAGGCGCCCGTCCGGATGTCGCCCGCCAGCTGCTCGGCGAACTGCTCGGGGATGGTCTTCTTCTTGAAGGCGGACATGGCGGGCGCTTCGGCGACGGGGACAGAGGATGCTTGGAGCATCCTTCTGTAAAAACGCCGATGTCAAATCAGGAACGCCGCAGGACCAGCAGGACGTCCGAATAGGCCAGGTCGACCTTGCGGGTCGACGCCAGGTCGTAATGGAAGTCATGGCAGGCGACCAACCGCAAGGCCGGCACCTTGGCGAGGAGGGCGCGCAGCTCGGACGGGGAGTACGTCCGGAAGTCCCAGACGGTCTCCTCGACGCGCGTCCGGCCCTTCTCCGTGATGCGCATGCGGGTCCGCATGGCTTCGGTGCGGGTCCGGCGGTCCGCCGGGGCCGACCAGGTGTCGCTGACCACGCGGATGCCGGGCTTCCGGCCGATCCAGCGCTCATGGTCGGGCGGGCTGTTCTTGTAATCGGTCAGGTGCAGCCCAAGCAGCAGCAGTCCGCCCGGACGCAAGGCGGCGGCCATGCGACGCAGCGAGCCGGCGGCGCCGGCCTCGCTGTCGATGTATTTGAACGTGCTGACGAAGCAGTGGGCCACGTCGTAACGGGCGCCCGGGGGGGGCCGGAAATCCTGCAGACGGTCACGCCACACCCTGCCCTTCAGCCCCTTGGCCTTGAGGCGGTCCTTGGCGAAGGCGATCTGGTGTTTATTCAGGTCGAACCCGTGGACGACGTGACCGCGGGCGGCCAACGATTCGAGCAGCCGGCCGGAACCGCAGGCCGGCTCGAGCACGCGCATCGGACCGTCCAATTTCGGGCCATGCCGCCGCATGATGCCTTCGATGAAACGCGTCTCCTTCTTCGTGTAATCCGCATAGACTATGTCGTAGTACAACGGCGAGTCGTACCAGGCGGTGGCGGATTGTTTGGAGGTAGACAGGGAGATTAGGGGTTAGCGGTTAGGGGTTGGCGGTTGGCGGTCGGGAAAATCAGGAGGGAACTGGGGCTAGGTCAAAACATCGCGAGGCCGTCAGATGAGCAGAGGATGACCCGACAAGGGGCGACCGGATGGCTTGGCTCCAACCGCTAACCGCCAACCCCCAACACCTCCTACTGATAAATCTCCCCGCCCTTCTCGCGGAACTCCTTGGACTTCGCCTCCATGCCCTTGGCCAGCGCCTCGGCCTCGGAGACGCCCTGGGCGTCGGCGAACTTGCGGATATCGTCCGAGATGCGCATCGAGCAGAAGTTCGGGCCGCACATGGAGCAGAAGTGCGCGGTCTTGGCGGACTCCTGCGGGAGGGTCTCGTCGTGGTATTCCTGGGCGCGCTCGGGGTCGAGGGCCAGGGCGAACTGATCGGGCCAGCGGAACTCGAAACGGGCCTTGGAGAGCGCGTTGTCCCGGATCTGGGCGGCGGGATGGCCCTTGGCGAGGTCGGCGGCGTGCGCGGCGATCTTGTAGGCGATGACGCCCTCGCGGACGTCGTTCTTGTTCGGCAGGCCGAGGTGCTCCTTGGGCGTGACGTAGCAGAGCATCGCGGTGCCGTACCAGCCGATCATCGCGGCGCCGATGGCGGAGGTGATGTGGTCGTACCCCGGGGCGATGTCGGTGGTGAGGGGTCCGAGCGTGTAGAAGGGGGCCTCGTGGCACCACTCCAGCTGCTTGTCCATGTTCTCCTTGATCATGTGCATGGGCACGTGGCCGGGGCCTTCGTTCATGACCTGCACGCCGCGCTCCCAGGCGCGGGTGGTCAGCTCGCCCTGCGTCTTCAGTTCGGCGAACTGCGCTTCGTCGTTGGCGTCGGCGATGGAACCGGGACGGAGGCCGTCGCCGATCGAGAAGCTGACGTCATAGGCGGCCATGATGTCGCAGATGTCGTCCCAGTGCGTGTACAGGAAGTTCTCCTTGTGGTGCGAGAGGCACCACTTCGCCATGATCGAACCGCCGCGCGAGACGATGCCGGTGACGCGCCGGGCGGTCAGCGGGATGTAGGCCAGGCGGACGCCGGCGTGGATCGTGAAGTAGTCGACGCCCTGCTCGGCCTGCTCGATGAGCGTGTCGCGGAAGATCTCCCAGGTCAGGTCCTCGGCGCGGCCGTTGACCTTCTCGAGGGCCTGGTAGATCGGCACCGTGCCGACGGGCACCGGACAATTGCGCAGGATCCACTCGCGGGTCTGGTGGATGTTCTTGCCCGTGGAAAGGTCCATCAGGGTGTCGCCACCCCACTTGATGGACCAGCGCATCTTCTCGACCTCCTCCTCGATGGAGGAAGCCACCGCGGAGTTGCCGATGTTGGTGTTGATCTTCACCAGGAAGTTGCGGCCGATGATCATCGGCTCGAGCTCGGGGTGGTTGATGTTGGCCGGGATGATGGCGCGGCCGCGGGCGACCTCGGAGCGGACGAACTCGGGGGTGATGACCTTCGGGATGGCCGCGCCGAAGGACTCGCCCTTGTGCTGGAAGGTCAGGTCATGGCGGCGGGTCGAATCCGCCTGGTCGGCCGCCAGCCGCATGTTCTCGCGGATGGCGATGTACTCCATCTCCGGCGTGATGATGCCCTGCTTGGCGTAGGCCAGTTGGGTGGGACGCTGCCCCGGCTTGCCCTTGTAGACCCGACGACCGGCGCGGTCGAACTGGACGAGACGGTTGCGGGAGGTCGCGCGCTGGGCGGTTTCGGCGTGCTTCCAGGAAAGGTAGCCGTCGTCCTCCGGCTTGAGCTCGCGGCCGGCCACGGCCTCGACGTCGCCGCGCTCGAGGATCCAGGCCGCGCGGATGGCGGGCAGGCCCTTCTCGACGTCGCCATGGAAGGCGGGATCGCCCCAGGGACCCGACGTATCGTAGATCCGGACCGGCTCATTGGCCGACTTGGTGCCGTCGGGCCGGGAAGTGTCGGCCAACTTCACCTCGCGCATCGGCACGAGGAGGTCGGGGCGCGAGCCCGGCACGTAGACGCGGGTCGAGTTGGGGAAGGTGGTGGGCTTGTTGTCGGAGACCATGGAAGAAAGGAGGATAAGAGGGAAAGAGGGCCGGAGGACCGGGAGCAAACGCTGTCCGCGCGGACCTGGGTGGAACGCGGGAAGCGGGGGATGTGGGCTGAAGATCCGCTTCCTACGGCGCCGAGGCGCATCAGGTACGAGGGTTCGAGGCCAAGCCTCATCTCAGTCCGGTCACGGACTCCCCTGGGAATGAATCGGAAGGAACGAACCCATCAAGGCAGGGCCGTCACCGCTGGCAAACAGATTAGGGGGTTACTTGGCCGAAGCCGGGGTTTGCATCGCCCCCGCCCTGCCCTAGCCTGCGGGCGTCCCCATGCCCCTCCTCGAGATCGTCGCCTATTCCTACGCCTCGGCCCTGGCCGCCCAGCAAGGCGGGGCCGATCGCATCGAACTCTGCGAGAACACCGCCGAAGGCGGCACCACCCCGGGGCTCGGCACCATCGAGGCGGCCCGGGAGCTCCCCGGGGTCAAACTTCACGTGATGATCCGCCCGCGCGGCGGCGACTTCCTCTACACCGACGCCGAGTTCAAGATCATGCTGCGCGATATCGCCGTGGCCCGCGAGGCCGGCGCGGATGGCGTCGTCTTCGGGCTTCTGCGCCCGGATGCCACGGTCGACCTCGAGCGCACCCGCCGACTCGTGGCGGCCGCCAAGGGGATGTCGGTGACTTTCCACCGGGCCTTCGACTGGGCGGCCCAACCGGAAGCGGCCCTGGAGGCGATCATCGCCGCTGGTTGCCACCGCGTCCTGACGTCGGGGCAGGCGCCCGACGCGCTCACCGGCGCCGCGACCCTCGCCAAACTCGTCCAACAAGCCGGCCGACGCTGTACAATCCTCGCCGGCGGCGGCCTGAACGTCGCGAACATCGCCGAAGTGGTCCGCCGCAGCGGCGTGACGGAAGTCCACGCCTCCCTGCGCGGCGTGCAGCCGACCGCGATGCGCGTGCGCCCGCCCTCGGTTTCGCTGGGGGCGGCGCCGGATTGGGCGGCCGACGCCATCCCGGTCGCGGACCAGGCCAAGGTCGCCGCGGTCGTGGCCCTGCTCCGCGGACTCCCCGCGGCCGGCTAGGCGCAAAAAAGGCGACCTCGCGGTCGCCTCGTTCCGGGCTGGGCGCCGGCTCAGCGGTTGGTCGAGAGCTGCGCGCGCAGGTACTCGACGGTCCGGCGGACGTTCGTGTCGACTTCCATCTGGTTCGTCACGGTCTTGCGGGCGTGGATGACGGTGCCATGGTCGCGACCGCCGAAGGCCTGGCCGATGGAGACGAGGGACATGCCGGTGAGCTGGGTCGCGAGGTACATGGCGACCTGGCGCGGGAAGGCGATGTTCTGCATCCGGCGCTTGGACGTCATGTCCGACATCTGGATGCGGTAGTGCTCCGCGACCTTGCGCTGGATGACCTCGGCGGTGAGGGTGTGGCTGGCTTCCTCGACGAGGATATCGTGCAGCAGCTTCTCGACCTGGGCCAGTTCGAGGGGCTTACGGGTCATGCCGGTGAGGCCGACGATGCGGGTCACGGCGCCCTCGAGGTTGCGCACGTTGCGGGCGATGCGGGACGCGATGAACTCGGCGATTTCCGGCGGCAGGTCGAGGCCGCGGGCGGCGGCCTTCTTGCGCAGGATGGCGATGCGGGTCTCGAGGCCCGGGGCCTGGATCGAGGCCACCATGCCCCACTGGAAGCGCGAGACGAGGCGCTCCTGCAGCTTGGCGATCTCGGAGGCGGGCCGGTCGCTGGTCA
>Ga0255063_1000291_pt1 | contig 12704 bp, 9 predicted proteins | sample Colum_Cont_RepA__3_FD_188458 | JGI IMG/M metagenome (GOLD analysis project Ga0255063, IMG submission 188458) | Freshwater microbial communities from Columbia River, Oregon, United States - Colum_Cont_RepA_0h | ecosystem: Environmental > Aquatic > Freshwater > River | place: USA: Oregon... | reverse complement strand
GCCTACTACACCTCGAGCAACGATCGCCGCTCGGTCTACCAGGAACTGGACCTCGGCGCCTCCGTGGCCTACGACGCGGGCTTCGCCACCCTCACCGCCGGCTACACCTACTTCTTCTTCTTCAATGGCTACACCGGCAACGGCCTTGGACAGACCTTCGCCTCCGAGCTCTTCCTAAGCGCGGCCAAGACGGTCGGCCCGGTGAACGTCACGGCGACCTACGCCTACGACCTCTACATCGACGCCGGCTACGCCGAGGTCGCCGTGGACAAGTCCTTCGCCCTGAATGACTCCACCTCCCTGGTGCTCAAGGCCACCGCTGGCTACAGCATCGGCGGTTACTACACCAACTTCACCACGGGGGCGTTCAATACTGGCACGGAAAGCGTCTGGACGCATGTGGGCCTCAACGCCTCCCTGCCGATCGCGCTCTCCAAGACCGCGACCCTGACGCCCTACATCGCCTACAACATCTCGGGCGCCGGTCGCACGGAAACCAACACCGCCAACACGGTCTACGGCGCCGACGACGACCAGCTGTTCTTCGGCTTCTCGCTGAAGGCGGTCTTCTAAGCCCACCGGTGGGCGGTCCTCGGACCGCCCACCTCCCTTTCTCGACCTGATTCACGTCAGGACGGGAGATGTCAACATAGCCCAAGGGGCGTCTTCCGCGAGGAAGGCGCCCCTTCTCCGTTTGTAGGTTGAAAAACCGCCGGAGAGGGCAATCTTGGGCGGCTACCGATGATCGAGTCCGCCCGCAAACCCGACTGGCTCCGCGCCAAGCTTCCCGCCGGACCCGAGTTCCTCGCGACCAAGCAGAACGTCGACCAGCACAAGCTGCACACCGTCTGCCAGTCGGCCCAGTGCCCCAACATGGGGGAATGCTGGTCCCGACGCTCGGCCACGGTCATGATCCTGGGGAACGTCTGCACCCGCTCCTGCACCTTCTGCGCGGTGCTTTCCGGCCGCCCCAGCGAACTCGACCTCGGCGAACCGGCCCGCGTGGCCGAATCGATCGCCCAGATGAACCTGAAGCACGTCGTGATCACCTCGGTGGCCCGCGACGACCTCAAGGACGGCGGCGCCTCGGTCTGGGCCGCGACGATCCGGGCGACCCGCCACCGCAACCCCGAGACGACCATCGAGGTCCTGCCCGCCGACTTCCGCGGGGAACAGGTCCACCTGGACACCCTGCTCGACGCCCGCCCGGACATCCTGAACCATAACCTCGAGACGGTGGAGCGCCTCCAGCGGCCCGTCCGCAAGACGGCCCGCTACGACCGTTCCTTCTGGGTGCTCAAGCACGCCAAGTCCCGCGACTTCGTGACCAAGACCGGCATCATGCTGGGCATCGGCGAGCAGAAGGACGAGGTCGCCGCGCTGCTCCGCGACATCGCCGCCGCCGACGTCGACATCCTGACGATCGGCCAGTACCTCTCGCCCAGCAAGGAACATGCCCCCATCGACCGCTGGGTCCACCCCGACGAGTTCGCCGAGTGGAAGGCCTTCGCCCTCGCCGCCGGCGTGAAGCACGTCGAGTCCGGCCCGTTGGTCCGCTCCTCTTATCGCGCCGATGAGCAGGCGGTGAAGTTCAGCCTGATGGAGCGTCGCCAGCGCCCGGCCCGCTGAGCCCGTGGAAGGCCTGCCCCCGATCGATTTCCGCGGCGAGCTCAACGCCGAGCAATTCGCGGCCGTGACGTCGCGGCCGGGGCCGGCCCTGGTGCTCGCCGGCGCGGGCTCCGGCAAGACCCGCACCCTCACCTACCGCGTCGCCTGGCTCCTGCACCAGGGCGCCCGCCCGTGGGACATCCTGCTGCTGACCTTCACGAACAAGTCGGCCAAGGAGATGCTGGAGCGCGTGGAGGACCTCACCGCCGTGCCGCGCGGCCAGTTCTGGGGCGGCACCTTCCACTCGATCGGGCAGCGCATCCTCCGCCGCAACGCGGGCGCCGCGGGCCGGCAGCCGGACTTCACCATCCTCGACCAGAAGGAATCGGAACAGCTGTTCTCCGAGGTGGTCAAGGAGACGGACGGCGCCTTCATCAAGGACAAGACGAACCCGAAGGCCGCGGTCATCCTCGACGCCTACTCGCACGCCCGCAACACGCTGCGGCCGCTCGACGAGGTGCTGGCCGAGCGGCTGGACTGGATGAAGGGCGGCCCGGAAAAGCTGCTGGGCTTCTGCGCCCGCTACGAAGCCCGGAAGGCGGAGGGCAACCTCTGCGACTTCGACGACCTGCTGGTCCTCTGGCTGAAGGTCCTCGAGACGGACCCGGCCGCCCTCGCCCACTACCGCCAGCGGTTCCAGCACATCCTGGTCGACGAGTTCCAGGACACGAACCGCCTGCAGAGCCGCATCATCGACCTGCTGGGCGACCGCCACCAGATCATGGCGGTGGGCGACGACGCGCAGTGCATCTACACCTGGCGCGGCGCGGACTGGGAGAACATCATGGCGTTCCCGCAGCGCCATCCCGGCACGGAATTCCACCACATCGACACGAACTACCGCTCGACGCCGGAGATCCTCGCCTTCGCCAACGAGATCCTGCGCCACCGCCCCAAGGTCGACGGCTTCGACCGCCGGCTCCTCGCAGTGCGTCCGGCCGGACCCTCGCCCACCGTCTTCACGGTCGGCGACACGTCCCAGCAGGCCAAGCTCGTGGGCCGCAAGATCCTGCAGTTGCATAACGAAGGCCACGCGCTCGGCGACATCCACGTGCTCTACCGCGCCCACTACCAGTCGCTCGAGCTGCAGATGGAGCTCAACGCCCTGGGCATCCCCTTCGTCATCACCAGCGGGCATAAGTTCTTCGACCTTATCCACGTCAAGGACGTGCTCGCCCACCTGCGCTTCGTGCACAACCCGCGCGACCAGGTCGCGCTCTCGCGCCTGCTTTGCCTCCTGCCCAAGGTCGGCCCCGTGGCCGCCAACCGCATCACCCAGGCCGCGCAGGAAATCGAGGCCGCCCAAGGCCGCGGCCTCGTCCGCGCGCTCCGCGACCCGGCCGTGCTGCGCAAGGTGCCCGAGACGGCCAAGGACGACTTCAACGACCTCACGATCACCCTCGAGGACATGCTGGAGGGCCTCGAGGCCGCCCAAGCCAAGCCGGCGCCGACCAACCCGGCGGCGGACCTCTTCACCGCGGCGGCCGAGGCGAACTCCGTCAAGGTGGCGCGCACCCCCGCCGAGACCACGCGCGTCTGCATCGAGGGTTGGTATGGGACCCACCTGAAGACCCTCTTCCCCGACTGGCGCGACCGCGAGCAGGACCTCACCGGCCTGCTGGGCTTCGCCGCGAAGTTCGAGGACCTCGGCGACCTCGTCGCGCAGGTCGCCCTGCTCAACGGGGAATCCTCGGACAAGAAGGCCGAGCCCGAGGAGGACATGCTCCGGCTGACGACCATCCACCAGTCGAAGGGCCTCGAGTTCCCGATCGTCTTCCTCCTGGGGGTGGCCGACGGCCTGCTCCCGTTGACCCGCGCGATCGACGATGGGGACGTCGAGGAGGAGCGCCGCCTCTTCTACGTGGCCTGCACCCGCGCCGAGAACATGCTCTTCCTCTTCGCCCCCCGGTTCGCCGTCTCGGGCGAAGGCTACCGCCCCTTGGACCCCTGCCGTTTCCTCGAGGAAATGAGCCCGGATTGTTACGAATTGGCCGATTACGCCCATCGCCGGCTCTAGGCTAGGTATGACGCGGGTGCAGGGGGTAGTTGCTTGCCATTGCCAAGGGTGGGCCTTTATGACTCAAACCAATCTTTATACGCCATCGCCATGCCTAAGGTACTCGTCGCCGACAAGATCTCGCCCACCGGGGTCGCCCTCCTCAAGTCCCAGCCGGGTTATGAGGTCATCGAAGCCTACGGCTCCACCCCGGAGAAGATCCTGACGCTCGTCGGCGACGTCCACGCCATCCTTGTCCGCTCCGAGACCCAGATCACCAAGGAAGTCCTGGCCGCCGCCCACCGCCTCGTCTGCGTCGGTCGCGCCGGCGTGGGCGTCGACAACATCGACGTCGACGCCGCCACCGAGCGCGGCGTGATCGTGATGAACACCCCCTCGGGCAACACCATCGCGACCGCCGAGCTGACCTTCACCCACCTGCTCTCCCTCGCCCGCCCCGTGCCCGAGGCCGTCCAGTCGATGCGCGAAGGCAAGTGGGACCGCAAGACCCTCTCCGGCACCGAACTCTTCGGCAAGACCCTCGGCGTGCTCGGCCTCGGCCGCATCGGCGCCGAAGTCGCCAAGCGCGCCCTCGCCTTCGGCATGAAGGTCGCCGCCTACGACCCCTACCTCACCGAGGCCCGCGCCAAGTCCCTCGGCGTCATCATGGCCACCCTCGACGAGGTCTTCGTGACCGCCGACTACATCACCGTGCACATGCCCCTCACCGAGCAGACCGAGGGCATGGTCAATGCCGCGGCGTTCGCCAAGATGAAGAAGGGCGTGAAGATCGTGAACTGCGCCCGCGGCGGCATCGTCGACGAGGCCGCGCTCGCGGCCGCCCTCGCCTCCGGCCAGTGCGGCGGCTGCGGCTTCGACGTGTTCGTCGAGGAACCCCTCGCCAAGGACCACCCGCTGCGCTCGCTGCCCAAGGCCCACCTCTCCCCGCACCTCGGCGCCTCCACCTCGGAAGCCCAGGAGAACGTCGGCGTCGAGGTCGCCGAGGCCGCCATCACCGTGCTCGGCGGCGGTTCGCCCGCCAACGCGGTCAACCTACCTTCCGTCGACTCGCAGACGCTCGCGGCCATCCGCCCCTTCCAGAGCCTGGCCGAGAAGCTCGGCGCGATCGCCCGCCAACTGGCCGCCCCGGGCCGCGTCGAAGCCCTCCGCCTGACCACCTTCGGCGCCGGTTCCGAGCAGGGCGCCTCGGCCATCGCCCGCTCCATCCAGCGCGGCTACCTCCGCGGCATCAGCGAAGGCGTCAATGACGTCAACGCCCCGAGCAAGCTCAAGGCCCTCGGCGTCGAGGTCCAGTCGATCCGCTCCTCCGCCGAGGCCGACTACAAGGAGCTCGTCCTAGTCGAGGCCATCCTCGCGGGCGGCAAGTCCGTCTCCGTCGCCGGCACCATCCTCGGCAAGGCCCACTCGCCGCGCATCGTCTCGATCAACGGCCGCACCCTCGAGTTCGTCCCCGAGGGCAAGCTTCTCCTCATCGAGAACCAGGACCAGCCCGGCATCATCGGCGCGCTCGGCACCCTGCTCGCGCAGGAACGCGTGAACATCGCCAACATGGCGCTCAGCCGCACCGGCGGCGCCAACGCCCTCGCCGTCTACCAGCTCGACACCGCCCCCGGCGCCGCCGCCCTCGCGGAGATCCTCCGCAACCCGGCGATCGTCAGCGCCAAGCTGATCGACGCCTAAGCGATGCTGCTCGCCCTCGGGATCAGCGCCGTCGTCGGCTACCTCCTCGGGTCCGTCAACTTCGCCGTGCTCGTGGCGAAGCGGCACGGCGTCGACATCCTCAAGGAAGGCTCGGGCAATCCCGGCGCGACCAACGTCAAGCGCGTGCTCGGCAAGGGCCCGGGCAACCTCGTCTTCGCCCTCGACGCGCTCAAGGGTGCGGTGGGCACCGTCTTGGGATACGTCGTGGCCTACCTTCTCTACCTGCGTCCAATCTTCGACAAGCTCCTGGCAGCGGACTTAGCCAACCCCGCCGTCAGCAAGACGCTCCCGATGCATTTCCAGGACTTCCTCGTCAGCGTGTTCAGTCCAGAGAAGTACGCCGACGTCGACGTCTTGTTCGCCATCGTCGCCGCCGGCTTCGTGGGCACGCTCCTCGGCCACTGCTTCTCCTGCTTCCTCGGATTCAAGGGCGGCAAGGGCGTGGCCTCGACCATCGGCGGCCTGCTCGTGCTGCTGCCCCTGCCGATCGTCATCGGCGCCGCGATCTGGGGCCTCGTCTTCGCGGCCTCGCGTTACGTCTCCCTGGCGTCCATCGCCCTCGGCGTCTCCCTCCCCCTCTCCTGCTGGCTCCTGCCGCTCGCGACTGCCCTGAAGTTCGGCCCGGCCGAGTTCTGGTTCGCCGCGGCCATCGCCGCGTTCAACGTCTGGACCCACCGGTCCAACATCGCCCGCCTGCTCGCCGGCACCGAGAACCGCTTCGTCAAGAAAGCCTGACCCCTTCGCAATGACCGCCCCTCGCACCATCGGCATCGGCATCCTCGGCCTCGGCACCGTCGGCCAAGGCGTCTGGAAGCACCTCACCGAGAAGCAGACCGACCTCGAATCGCGCCTCGGCGTGAAGCTCGACCTCCGCCGCGCCGCCGTCCGCGACCTGAAGAAGAAGCGCGCCGTCAAGGTGCCGTCCGCCAAGGTCACCCGCAACCCGCTCGAGGTCGTCGACGACCCCAAGATCCACGTCGTGTGCGAGCTCATCGGCGGCACCACGGTCGCCCGCGAGTTGACCCTGCGCGCCCTCCGCGCCGGCAAGGTCGTCGTCTCCGCCAACAAGGCGCTGCTCTGCCAGCACGGCCCGGAGATCTTCGACGCCGTCCGCCGGCATGGCGGCCAGTTCCTCTTCGAGGCCAGCGTCGCCGGCGGCATCCCCATCATCAAGGCCATCCGCGAGGGGCTAGTGGCGAACCGCTTCGACCTGATCGTCGGCATCCTCAACGGCACCTGCAACCACATCCTGACCCGCATGGGCGAGGACGGTCTCTCCTTCGCCGACGCGCTCAAGGAAGCCCAGGAACTCGGCTACGCCGAGGCCGACCCGACCCTCGACGTCGAGGGCATCGACGTCTTCCACAAGGCCTCCATCCTCGCCTGGCTCGCCCACGGCAAGTGGGCGCCGCGCAACCGCACCCTCGTCGAGGGCATCCGCCACATCGGCCCGGCCGACATCGACTTCGCCCGCCGCTTCGGCTTCGCGCTCAAGCACCTCGCCGTCATCCGCCGCGACTTCCAGGCGGGCTGGATGACCGTGGGCGTCTACCCCGCCCTCGTCCCCAACCGCGACATCCTCGCGCGGGTCTCGGGCGTGAACAACGGCATCACCCTCCGCGGCGACGTGGTCGGCGCCACGACCCTCACCGGCCGCGGCGCGGGCGGCGACGCCACCGCCTCCGCGGTCATCGGCGACATCGTCGACGCCATCGCCGCCCTCACGGGCGCCGCCAACCCCGGCCTCTCCGCCGAGAGCCTCGCCGCCCGCGAAAGCCAAGGCCGCAAGGTCCGCATGGCCGACCTTGCGGAGATCGTCTCGCCGTTCTACCTCCGCCTGTCGCTGCTCGACAAGGCCGGCGTCTCCGAAGGCGTCTACCGCATCTTCTCCAAGCACAAGGTTTCCATCGCGCGCGTCATCCAGTACGAGCACCCGAACCAGGGTCGCGGCACCGTCACGCTGTCGACCTACCCGGTCAACGAGCAGAAGATGTCCAAGGTCTTGACAGAGCTGCGACGCCTCAAGACCGTCCTCGAGGAGCCGGTCGTGCTCCGCATCTTCTCCCCCGAATCCTAAGGATGGCCCTGATTGTCCAGAAATACGGCGGCACTTCCGTCGGCAACGTCGACCGCATCCAGAATGTGGCCGCCAAGATCAAGGAACAGTGGTCCCAGGGCCACCGCCTCGTGGTCGTCGTCTCGGCCCGCAGCGGCGTGACCAACGACCTGATCGCCCGCGCCAAGGCCCTCCAGAAGCTCCCGGACGAGCGCGAGATGGACGTCCTCATGGCGGTCGGCGAACAGGAGACCATCGCCCTGACCGTGATGGCCCTCCACGCCATCGGCGTGCCCGCCGTCTCCCGCACGGGCGCCCAGGCCGGCATCTTCACCGACGACGTCCACACCCGCGCCCGCATCACCCGCATCTCCGGCGGCGACCTCCTCGCCCGCCTCGACGAGGGCAAGGTCGTCGTGGTCGCCGGCTTCCAGGGCGTGACCGAGCAGGGCGAGGTCACGACGCTCGGCCGCGGCGGCTCCGACCTGACCGCGATCGCCGTGGCGGCGTCCATCAAGGCCGACCTCTGCCAGATCTACACCGACGTCGACGGCGTCTACACCGCGGACCCGCGCATCGTCCTCAACGCCAGCAAGCTGCCCGAGATCTCCTACGAGGAGATGCTCGAGCTCGCCTCCAGCGGCTCGAAGGTCATGCAGTCGCGCTCCGTCGAGTTCGCGCAGAAGTACAACGTCCCCTTCGAAGTCCGCTCCTCCTTCAACGACCAACCCGGTACCCTCGTGAAAGCCATCGCCAAAACCCTCGAAGACGCGGCCATCGCCGGCGTCGCCCTCGACCGCCTCCAGACCCGCGTCACGGTCAGCGACCTGCCCGACAACCCGCAGGCCTTCGCCGCCCTCTTCGACGACCTCGGCGAGGCCGGCCTGAGCGTGGACATGATCATCAAGAACCTCGGCAAGGACGGGAAGTCCAACCTGACGTTCTCGGTCACCACCGACCAGTTCAGCCGCGTCGAGCAGGTCGTCGGCCAGACGCTCAAGAAGCTCGGCTCGGGCTCGGTCCGCTCCGCGGGCGAGATCTCCAAGCTCTCCATCGTGGGCGTCGGCATGATCTCCCACCCCGGCGTGGCCGGCACCCTCTTCAAGGCCCTGGCCTCCGTCGGCGTGAACAGCGAGCTCATCACGACCTCCGAGATCAAGATCTCGGTCGCCCTCGAGCCGGCCAAGGCCGACGCCGCCGTCCGGGCCGTGCACACGGCCTTCGGTCTCGACAAGGCCTGAGCGCCCCGCACTCCCCTCTTGCCCGAGGCATCGGACCGCACATTGTCGGGTCGATGCCTCGGTTGTTTCTGGCCACCCTCCTCGCCGTCGCCGGCGGTCTCGCCGCCCCCGGGCGCGCCCAGGACCTCCCGTCGGCGACCCTGGGCATCGGCGTGGCGAACCCGCCGGACCGGGGCCCGCGCCAACGCACCACGCTCGAACTCGCCGAGGAGGCCCTCGCCGCGGGCCTGGCGGCGACCGCGGAGGAACTCTTCAACCAAGCCCTGACGCAGCCGTCGCCCGACCGCGGCCGCATCGCCCTGGGATTGACCGCGGCCCTGCTCGAGCGGACCCGGGGGGCGGAAGCCAAGGCGGCCCTGCTCAACGCCCCGGCGGGTCCGGCGCGTCGCCTGCGCGAGGGTCTGATCGCCCTGCTGGAGGACCAGCTCAACGAAGCGGCCACCATCGCGAACGGCCTGGACCCGAACCGGTTGCCGCCGGACGAGATCGCCTGGGGCTACGCGCTCCGCTGGATGGTCGCCGCGGCGAACGGCGACAACCTCGCCATCAACCTCAACCTCGAGGCGGCCGCGCGCACCGCGACCTCCGAGGAACAGCGGCAACGGATCGAGATCCTCGGCTACCGCGCCCTCGTCTCGGCGGGCAAGGTCGAGGAACGCACCGTCGGCCTGCTGCGCGAGATGACCGCCAACGCGAAGGGCTCGCCGCTGGCCTTCGCCTACGCGCGCAACCTCGCGCTGGGCATCGCGCGGCTGCACGACTGGCCCCGGCCGCCGGCCGGCGCGACGGAGACCGACGCCTTCCGCAAGGACAAGGAAAGCGTCCGCGCCGCCCGCCGCGAAGCGATCCGCGCCCTGGCCGAATGCGGCCCCCTCACCGAGGCCCGGCGGGCCGAAGCCGACCTCCTCTCCGGCCTGATCGTCGGCACGGACGACCCGGAGGGCCGACGCTTCCTGATGGCCGCCGCCCGCAACGGCGCCAACCCCGCCGTCCGCCTGACCGCGCTGCGCGGGCTCGTGGCCGCGGCCTTCGAGGCCCCGCTCTCCGAGCGCAAGTCGGTGGCGAACGAGGTCTACGACTTCCTGATGAAGCGCCAGGGCGAGTTCGCCTACGCCTGTCCGCGCGACCCGAAGGTGCTCGACGCCATCCACCTCGCCCGCGCGCAGGTGATGACCTTGGCGGGCAGCCGCGAGAAGGCCCGCCAAGCCGCCGAAGACCTCCTCCGCGACGTCCCCGCCAGTCCGTTGGCCCGCGAGGCGCACCGGACGCTGGCGCTGGCCTACTGGGGCGAAGGCTCCTACCGGCTCGCCGCCGAAACCCTCGGACGCCTGCGCGAGCTGACCACGGCGCCCGCGGAGCGCGACACCCTCGCGGTGCTGGCGGCGGATTGCCTCTTCCTCGCGGGAGATTTCGTGCTGGCGGAAAAGGCGTACGCCACGGCGCAGGCGGAGTCCCGCGACCCCCGCCTGACCGGGGACGCCTGCTACCAGCGCGTGCTGAGCGTCCTCGCCCAAGGCAAGGACGCCACCCTGCGCGAACGCGCCGCCGGCATCATCGAGTCCTCCGCGCGCGGCCCCCGCGCCCCGGAGCTGCCCATCACCTGGCGCAACACCTGGAACGTCGTCGACGACGCCCGCCAGTCGCTGCGCCCCGAGGAAGCCGACCGGCTCGTGACGCGCCTCGCGCCCTTCATCGCGAGCGCCGGCGACGACCCCGCCTTCGGCCTGCGCTTCGCCTGGCTGAAGGCCCTCGTCGCCCTGGGCAACGGCCAGACGGCGGCCACGGTCCGGCTGGCGGACGAGATCGCCGGCCGGCTCGACCGCATCGACGCCGGCGCCCCGACTGCCGCCCTCCGCGAACTGCGGAACCAGGTGCCCGAGCTCCGCGGCCACCTCGCGCTGCTGCGCGCGCGCACCTTCCTCGGCCAGGATGCGTCGAAAGGCCGCGAGGAATTCCGCAAACTGCGGGAGAGCCAACCCGACAGCCCCGCGGCGGCCGCCTCGTTCCTCGCCGAGGGCCGCTTCCTCGCCGGCCGCGAGGAGCACGCCGAGGCCCAGGCCCTGTTCACCAAGCTGGGCAAGGATTTCGCCGGCAAGCCGGGGCTGGCCGACTTCGCGGCGCTCGGGCTCTACGAGGCCGCCGAACAGGCCGTCCAGCAGTCGCCCGCCGAAGGCGAGGCGAAGCTGAAGGAGGCCGTCGAGCTGCTCGAGCTCTTCGCCGAGCAGCACGGCCGCCACCCGCTCATCGTGCGCGTCACGTTGCGCCGCGCCGAACTCCTCCGCGCCCTCGGCCTCTTCGACAACTCCTATAAGATCCTCGACGACCTCATCCGCGCCCACGCCGACGACCCGGCCCGGCCGCAGGCCGAGATGGCGCGCGCGGACTCCCTGCTCGGCCGTTCGGAGCTGAACCGCGACCGCGTGGGCCAGCTCGACCGGCAACGCATCGGCCTGGCCGTCGCCGCCTACCAACGCGTCTGCGACGCCTACGCGAAGGACCCCGACACGGCCGCCGAGGCCCGTTACAAGCTCGCCCTCGCCCTGCTGGAACGCGCCGGCACCGAGACCGGCGTCGACGCCGCCGCCTCCCTCCGCGAAGCCCGCGCCAACCTCGTCGGCCTGCTCGGTCCGCTCCGCGCCGGGACCGCGGCCGCGCCGGAGTTCACCCGCGGCGGCCGCGTCTGGCTGGCCCGGGCCATCCTCCTCCTCGGCCAGGTCTGGGAAAAGGAAGGCAACGTCGCCGAGGCCATCGCGGCCTACCAGCTGATCCCCGAGCTCAACCGCGGCCTGAAGCCCGGCGAAAGCCGCCTGCCCGGACAAGCCGCCGCCGAAAGCAAACTTGCGACGCTCCGCCGCCCCAAGTAAGACCCCGCCATGACCACCTGCGCCTTCTCCTTCCCCTTCGACGCCGGCCCGTTCGCCTGGTTGCTGCTGGTCCTGGCCTTCCTGGTGCTGGTGTTCGTGGTCGAGCGCGCCCTCTTCCTGCACCGCGGCCTCGTGCTCTCGTCCGACTTCATCGATGGCGTCCGTAACAACCTGTTGGCCGGACGCCCGCTGGAGGCCCTCGCGGCCTGCGAGGAGTCCCCGGGACCCATCCCGCGGGTGGTCAAGGCCGCCCTGCTCCGCTCGGCCCAGGGCGAGGAAGCCATGCGCGCCGCCGCCACCGAAGCCGCCCTGCTCGAACTCCCCGTGCTGGAACGCCGCCTCGGCTCGATCGCCGCGATCGGCCGGGTCGCCCCGCTGCTCGGACTCGCCGGCGGGGTGCTCTCCGGCTACGGGATCGTGACCGCCCTGCGGGACGGCAGCCTCTACGCCAGCGGCGACGCCATCCTGGGCCAGGCGCAGGCGGCCTTGGCGACCGCGGGCTTCGGCCTGCTCATCGCCGCGCTCTGCGCCCTCGCCCACCATTTCCTCGTCGGCCGCGTCCGCTCCATCGTGACCGAGATGGAAGTGGCGGCCCACACCATCATCACCTTCGTCCGCCACGAGCTCCCGGCGACCCCGCCGAAGGCCTGAGATGCGCACGCCCCTCGGAGTCCTCGCCAAGGTCCGTCCCGCCGAACAAGGCTTGGACTTGGTCCCGCTGGCCTTGGGCGGCCTGGCCCTGGCGCTGGTCTGGACGTTGGTCGGGCATTTCGCGCTGACCGCCGGGACCTACGTCGCGTTCGACGACCGCGTGGCCGCGTTCGCCCGCCGGACGCAGGTGCCCCGCAACGCGGAGCCCGACCTCGCCCGGACCGCCGCGGCCGTGACCTTGATCTCCGCGCGCGGTACCGGCATCTACGTCGTGGCCGGACGGGTCATCGACCGCGCGGGCCTGCGCAAGGAACTTAGCCGGGTGGCCGCCACCGGTGGCCGCGACCGGCCGGTGCTGGTCAAGGCCGACGCCGCCCTGACGATGCAGGCGTTCGTCGAGCTCTGCGCCCTGGTGCGCGAAGCCGGCTTTCCCGGGGTGCTGATCGCGACCGAGGAGCCCCGGGGCGAGCGTTGATTCGCGGTTGCCACGGGCGGTGAGGCGGGGG
>Ga0255063_1000281_pt1 | contig 12931 bp, 18 predicted proteins | sample Colum_Cont_RepA__3_FD_188458 | JGI IMG/M metagenome (GOLD analysis project Ga0255063, IMG submission 188458) | Freshwater microbial communities from Columbia River, Oregon, United States - Colum_Cont_RepA_0h | ecosystem: Environmental > Aquatic > Freshwater > River | place: USA: Oregon... | reverse complement strand
CAATTATATAGCGACAAAAAGAATATGTCAAGTATCTACTTTTTCTGAAACAATCTCACAAACCAATAAAAAAACAAAGCAATAAAACAAATCAACAAAGAAGCAACAACATTCTCGAAGTTCGTGACAAACACAAACCACAACAACTCACAGATCCAATACAGGAAAACCATCACAAACAACAAAGGAACAAGCAGCCGCATCATGACGAGGCTAGAACCGGCTTTATAAACGGGACTGCCAACCTTTCTGCTCCTGGCCTATAGCGTGGGTAGCCCTGCGACAAATTTTTTGGCTGTAGTTCTTTTTTTAGGTTTATCTGACGGGGGACTGTTGAGTTGCTTTTGAAGTTTTTCATTTTCTTTTTCCAGTTGCGCTATTTCTTTTTCTAGTTGTTTGATTTGCTGGTCTATCGAGGTTTTGGGTTTTGGGGTTGTCATTGGTTGTGCTTTCTGGTTGGTGAATCATATTAATACAGGTGAGGTAGCCGATGGTGTCCAGAAGCGTGTCGTAATGGAGTTGCCCTTGGTCAAGGTTGGTTTTTAGTCTTGCGAGTTTGACTGAGACCATGAATAGTAGTGCTTCAGTGAGGGTGAGTTGTTTCCCTGTGAGTGCTTGATAGATGTTTATTACTTTGGTGTAGTCGTCTTTTGGGTGTCCGTAGGTTTTTTGACGGTCTTGGTTGACGATTTTGTAGGCTTCTTGGAGGATTTCGGTGCCAGGTGTGGGCTTATTTTGGGGTGTGGGTGTCATGGGTTTATTTTCGTGTTGCTTGGATGGTTGTCCATAGTGGGCAGTTGTCGTCGTGTTTAATTGTCATATGGATTAGCCCGTCTTTGATTTTGATTTCCGTGTCTGCGTTGCAGTGTTCGCATGCTTCGGTGTTGGTGTGGTTTCCGTCTTGTTTGGCGAATTGTTCCATGATGTTCATGGGCGTATTTTTCGGTGTGTTGGTCATGGTCGTTTTAGTTTATCTGTTGCGGGACTGTTGGGGCGGTTTTTAAATTTTGCGCGCGGCGATTTCCCTCATCTATTTTTTGTTTTCTGAGCATCCGTTTGTGTGCTTTTGTGCCGGGTTTGGGTTTGTGTTTTATTTTTGGGTTGTCTATTTCGTATTGGGTGAGTGCTTTTTCGGTTGTTTTGGTTCCGTCTGCTTTGGTGATAGTGACGGGTGAGTTGAGGTTTGGTTTGTAGGCTTTCCCTGAAAGATATTTGTCGTTTTGGGTGTGGCTTGGGATGTATCGGGAGTGGTTGCCCGAGTAGTTCATTTTTGTCATGGTTTGTCCTTTCTTTTGTGTATGGCACAGTATTTGTCTGTGGGGGTGGTTTGTCGTCTACATGGGGTTCCGCTGTATGCGGTTTTTGCGGTGCATTTTCGGCGGTTTTGGTTCATGGGTGTTAGTTGTTGTTCCAATTCATTTGTAAACCTGGGAGTGTTCTTAGTCCAAAGTCTTTTGTGGCGATTCCATTAGGGTTTGACACAGTTGCTCTAGCGTAGAAACTTCCAGTTATTTTGTTTACTTTGTTCCAAGATGCAAATGGGCTTTTACCTGGCGCTGAAATATCAAAGCCCATAGAACACCATCTCAAATCACAGTTCCAACTGGAGTCAAAGTATGGGCTGGCAGTGAACGAGTACACAATTTGTGTGTATGCCGAATCTAACGCTATTTGGAAGGTGTATGTGGTGGTCGTGTTGGTGCTTGTTTTTAGGTAATATCCAACAACATTGCCGTAGATAGAGTACCCACCGTAGTCCTCCCATCCATCTTGAATTTCTGGTTGTATTGAGTTTGATGATCTTTTTAGGCAGACAAGGTTTCTACCAAAGTCGCAGTCGTAGTATCTCCACAGCAGTAGGTTGCCGACTCTTTGGCATTGATAGTTCCAGCCATCTTCGCCAAGAATTAAATTTAAGTATTGACTTGTTCCGCAACGATATTCACCTGATGCGGGGTGGCTAGGTACGGGCAGGATAACTGAGGGCACTTCATTGCTGAGTTCATCTAGTGGATCCGCAAGTGCTTGGACAGTTATGCCATTTTCTGTTTGTGAGCCTTGGTCTGCTGGTGGGTTTGCGAGCGCAGAACCTGCCGTGAACATAGAGAAAATTAGTGTCAGAACAATGCTTGCTGAAATTTTTTTCATAGTTTAGTAGTGCTTTCTATTTAGTTGTAGTTTGTCGGTTTAGTTTATCTAGCGAGGGACTCGCTTATGTATATGTTTAGGGTGTCACAGGTAATTCGGAGTATTAAGTTGCGAGATATGTATTAAACGAGTGTTTTCTGAATCATAGTCTGACACTGAGCCTATCTCCCACGCTTCGGTTTGCCTAATCCACCCATATAGATGAACCTCTCGTAGTTCGGGCATAACGGGTTTTGCGACCCATAAAACAAGTTTCGCAATACTGTTTTGATGCTTTCGTACTGCGGCGGAATCTCGTGTTCTGAGCCTGCGTACTTCTATGTTAAGGCCGACATCGGGGATATGACGATATTTATTGTGTTCGCTTGCGTGCCATACATGACCTGACCAATAACGGTTGGTGTGTTTGGCTACCGCTAGTTCGCAGACTGCCGACGCCACCTGTGCGGTTCTATTGTCTTCTTGGCGAGTTTTATCTTGATAGTGCGATGCGTCTTGTTTGTCCCAGTTGGCGGTATATCTGCGTATGCCGACATCGCAGGCGTGCTCATATTCCCACGCTTCTAATTTTATTATGACGGGTTCCATTTCGCTCCTATTTATTCCATATAGAAAATTTAGATAATTGCTGTTCTTTACGCCAACGAACGAGTCCGTTGTTGGAGTTGTTCTGCTTTTGTGTTCGTTTGTCTTTTTGGCGACGCTGTTCCGCTAATGCCACCAATGCACGATGCCCACCTGGGGTAATTTCGTAAACATATCTTATGGAGCCATTGTCGTTTGTTCTAAACGGGGTTCCAAGCCTGTATTTTTTCAAATAGCCCAATCCAGTGAGTGCGTGAAGGGACTCATCTAATCTCTTGGGATCAATACTGTTTAAAACAAATTTCTTGTAATCATTTGAGGAAAATGCTTTGTTTCTTCTAAATCTCGCATAACACAAAATTTTGTACGCCCCCGAACCATAACGAAGAAACCTGCCTGGATTATTGATTGGATTGTATTTCATCAATTAAATTTACCTTGAATAGTCTAGTTTTATGGGTTTTCTCCCCAAAAATTTTATAACGAGGAGACTTAAAAAATAAAATTAGTAATTTGCGTGTGCGTCAACAAAATTAAGTACGCGCTCTGCTGTCGTATCTCCATCTGTGCCGGGATCTGTTTTTAGCCAGCGAATAAAGTCGTACCATTTTCGTTGTTGGTCAGGGCTGTCAAATACGAGCGTGTATTGAACTATGGTTTTTGAACCGTTCGCCACCACAGATGGCGCGCCTTGAGTTACTGCTTGCTGTATGTCCGTGCCTTTAGGTGCGGTGAGCATTGTTTCACCGTTTTCCATTTGAGTGCTTATAGCAGTTGGGTTATTTGATGATTCCGTCGTTGTTATTGATTGAATGACTGGTGCTTCGTAGGGTGCATCATCCTCTTGATAGTAATCACCTTCCATGGCGGCTAAATCAAATTGATCCCAGCCAAGTGCATCTATCAAATTGTCGTACTGTTCCCCGACCTCTCCAAGGAGTTCAAAAAGCATGTTGCTGTCTGTGGTGCCGAGTTCATTTGTTCGGTTGTCTGCTAGGGCGTAAGCAATAGCGCTTTCTGTATTGCCTTCAAATTTGACGCAAGCAATTTTATCCCAACCAAGTTTTTTAGCGGCTTCGTATTGGTGGTTTCCTGCAATGATTGTTGAGGTTCCATCTTTATTATCTTTAATCACGATCGGTTTTACTTGACCGAATTCTTTGTATGAGGCGACAATTGCGTCTATGTTGCCTTTTCTTGGATTGTTCTCTAGGTGAACAAGTTCTGAGATCGGAACAGCCAAGTGCTCAATGTTTTTGTGAATATTAGACATTTATAATCCTGTTTGTATACGAACATTGGCGTTCAATGTTCTGAGTGCGTCCAGTGATGTTCGCACGGTTAAAAGTTTTTCTCTTTTGGATTTAACTAACGCTTCGCTAATCTTATACGAATATGCTTCGTCGGAAAGTTTGTAGTCCGCCCACGCTTCACGCTCCTTGATACTTCCTTTGGCGGCTAGATATTCTTTAGCCCAATTGCCTTTCATAAGTGCATCTTTTTTTGCGGCATCTACTGCGAGAACTTCGAACGCCTCGGTTTCTTCTTCGAGAATACTCAACAAGCGCATAATCTCCGACTCAATTTCCACCTGAGATATGGGTTGCGACCTAGTCATTTTTGTCCTTTTCTATTTCCTTGAAATCACATTTGTCTAATCCGAGCATTTGTTCTTTTCGCCATTCGTATTCAGATAGACCTAAATATGTAAGCGTCATTTGTTCAAGTATCCATGCGTCACATTTGTCGCTTCCATCAGTACCTGTAAACATTACCCCTGTTTTCTGTGCCACAGCGCTCATAACTTCTATTTTCCCTGAATTACCTTTTCCTGTAGCAAATTTGGCTCTACAAGTTGGGGGGATAATGACTATGGGCAGACCGAGTTCTTTCAAGGCGACTTTCACAACTCCGCCTAGTTCCCCAATGGAGTGGGCTTGAGAGTATTGAGAAGCATACGAATAACCTTCAATTGCGACTATCTCTACTTTTTCGTTTTTTGCGATTTTTACGATTTCGTCACGAATCTCTATGAGGCGTTTTGCGCCCCTATTTTTTGACTTTATGCTCTGAGTTGACCCACCGACGCTTACCCCCGTGCTCGTCAGTGAGAGATCTAGACCCATCACATTTTTTTTCACAGCCGCAACATTACTACAATAAATGTGTGATAAATAAAAAGTCTGCCCCGCAAAAAAATATTGTTTCCATTGACAAACAAGGGGCTTGGGGTGATGTTTCGTATTATCATAAACTTGACTGTGGGCATATAGAAGTTCGTAAACGAGCATCAACAGCCCCAAAAATTGCATGCACGTGGTGTGTTATTGGTGAAGAAAAGGGTAGAGAACTCAAAGCATTAACCATTATTCAACCACCGACACTTGAGGAGGTGTGGGACTTTTACGATGACTCAATAAACGAGGAGGTCAATGTTGCTAAGTTGCGTGCCGGAATTGCCAGCGCAATAGGTTGTCCACAGGACAGTATTGAGGTGATATCTGAGGTCGGCGAAGACAATGTTCTCCGTGTTAACTATGTAACAATTTTTTTAGACATCGAACTTGCAAAAAAGATTGGAAAATACCAAAAAAATGTTTGATGTCTTATCAATAGCGGTGTATCGTTAGCCACGAAAGAACCAACCATCTTTTGGGGGCAAAATGGAATCATTGGATATCAAAGATTTTTTTGACACGACAAAAGCGGCTTGTAGGGGGAAAGATATAACTTTGTTCTATCCGAATCTTCCGCCTCGCCACCGTAAACCGTCACAGACAGAAACCGCAAGACAGATATGTCAGGAATGTAAAGTTATTGATGGTTGTTTGGAGTACTCGCTTTATTTTGAACCCCTTGGAGTTTGGGGTGGCAAAAACGAAGTTGAAAGAGAAATTCTTAGAAGGCAAAAACATATTGATTTACCCGCTGACCGTAAGGCGTCTCACTCTGTAAGACGGTCGGTGAACAGCGGTCGGGTTGACAGAATGGTTAGAAGATTAGAATCTGCAAATGACTAATGTTGCCGTCGCTGCTCATGTAGATAGGTTTTTATCTAAACTAAACGGCGTTCGTTCGTCTAGTAACGGCTGGGAAGCAAGATGTCCTTGTCGTAACGACGACAATAACCCGTCTTTGTCTATTGCTCTCGGACAAGACGACAAGGTGCTTGCTACATGCCACAGGGGTCAAGGTTGTTCAATCGTTGAAATCTGCCAAGCAGTTGGTCTAAAGGTCACTGATTTATACCCTCCGAGAAAAGAAGAACGAAAACTATCGTTGGTCGCCACATACGATTATCGAAATGAAAAGGGTGAATTGTTGTTTCAAAAACAGCGATTCGTTGATCAATGGGGCAAAAAAACTTTCCGTCAAAGAAGACCCGATCCAGCAAACCCCGGAAAATATATTTTTTCCCTAGACGACACACCAAAGATTCTTTATAAATTACCAGAGATAATTGAGGCGAAAAAAAACAGCGAAATAATTTGGCTTGTGGAGGGCGAAAAGGATGCCGACAATATCTCCAAGTTGGGATTCTGTGCCACCACACCACCTAACGGTGCTGGTAAATGGCTAGATATCCACACTCGCGCTCTTGAGGGGGCTCAAGTATGGATAGTCGCCGACAACGATATTGTCGGAAGACAACATGCTCAAATGGTTGCAAAAACTTTAGAGAAAAACGGGTGCACTGTTATTTCTTGGGTCCCACCCAACAATTTTAAAGATGTTTCAGAATTACTTGGTGCTGGCAAAAGTCTTGATGAATTAATTGAACTCAAAAACGCAGAACCCCTAAGTGGTGAAGTCGAACACGAAGAAGAAGAGGAACAAACCGACGCAATCATTGAAGCCACGACACCCCTAGATTCTTTGGCTGAACAACTTTCAAAACTTTTAACCCGAATTGACATAAGCGAAACAGTCCGCTTATCAAAAGCATCTTTATTAATAAATTCTTTCGGACATGAAGATCAAATTGACCGAGGAAGGCTCGTAAATTGGTCGGATTTTCTTCTTGAGAATGCAAACGACGAGTACGATTGGGTGATTCCAAATGTTCTTGAGCGTGGCGAGCGCGTGATTGTTGTGGCTGCAGAAGGCGTTGGCAAAACGATGCTTGCTAGACAGATTGCGATTTGTAGTTCTTTTGGCATTCATCCATTTACTCTGTCAAGGATGAAACCAATAAGAACCCTGACAATTGATCTTGAAAATCCCGAAAGAATCATTAGACGGACATCGTCAAACATTATGGGTGCTGCTCGAAAATTTGGGTATGTTCAGGGCAGCCCTGAATGCCACATTTTGATAAAACCGGCTGGCGTTGATTTAATGCGCGCCTCCGATAAGTCAATTATTGAAGAAGCGGTTGAGACAATAAAACCAGACTTAATCCTCCTTGGTCCAATTTATAAATCATTTATTGATCCAGGTGGTAGGACATCTGAAGCCGTGACGGTAGAGGTGGCAAAATATTTTGACATGTTGCGCGACTACTACAACTGTTCGCTTTGGCTTGAGCACCACGCCCCACTGGGGACTTCTTCGTCTTCAAGGGATCTGCGCCCATTCGGTTCTGCTGTATGGTCGCGTTGGCCTGAATTTGGTCTTTCTCTTACGCCTGATCCGACTGCGGTGGGTGAATATGTTTATGATGTCAGCCATTTTCGTGGTGCGCGAGACTTGAGGGAATTTCCAACTAAAATGAGGAGAGGTAAAGTTTTCCCATTTGAAGTTATTGAGTTTATGAAAGCATCGTGATATGGCAGAAAAAGGTCTAACTAGAGAATTTCTTGCCGAGCGAGATTTGCGTATATTTAAAATGCGTCAGGCTGGTGTTCCGATTGCAGAAATAGCCCGAAGGTTTGGTATCGGTACATCCAATGTTTCAAATTCCGTTAAAAGACAATTGAATAAACTTAGCCAAGAAGCATTGCTAATTTATCCAGAGGTTCTACAGATGGAACTGGAACGATTAGATGCCCTTCAATCCGCAATCTGGCCCCTAACACAGCATCGTAAAACCAAAATGGATGACGGCACTGAGGTTTCTATTGAGCCAGACATTAAGGCGGTTGCAACAGTTCTTTCGATTATTGATCGCCGTGCAAAACTTCTTGGCATGGAACAAACAAATGTGAACGTACAAATGGATGTTCGTGAAACATCACCAATTCGCGCCGTACTGGCTGGTGCGCCAGGCGTTGTTCAGGCTGAAAAATTTGATTCCGAGGCTGAGGCTAAGAAACTTTTAATTCTTATGGGCGACGCAGGTATTATGCCAAAAGAAACAATCAAAGAACTCCTAGGCGATTTACCCGCTCTCAATGAGGGCGATGATGATTCTGAGAACACAGAAATCGTAGGGGAAGATTTAGTCTAAATTTTAAATATCGTCTCTGTAGAATATTTCAAAACCACAATGCATAACCGCCGAAGCAAGTGTGCCAAAGTAGGTTTCTCGATTTAATGAGTCATCAATTAAAGCAGTTTCTAATCTTAAAGATGCTTTTAAAGCAGCAGGGTATTCAATATCTCTCATAACTTTTCCGCCATCAAACCATAAGGCGTCACCGAAGTTCACTTTTCTTCCAAGTTGCACCTGATATGGCATTGCTACAAATATGTGATCATCAGATTTTAGGTGAACAAAAGATATACATTCAGTAACTGGTGAATTTCGTTGAGCGAATAATTGAGCAAGGTCTTTCCCGCTTGTTTCTGCTGGGGCGATTGAGCAATACCCCTCTGCGGCAAGTGTGAACTCCGTTATTCCCCAACCTCGTCTCATGATTACAGAAGCCTCAATGACTGACGCAATTCGATCATCTTTTGGGATTCCAAAGGTGTTTTTTAGTTGCACCACGGTTGATAACTCGTTGTTTTTCCAACCGAATATATTGATGTTTAGATCTGAGCCAATACCATCTTCCTCAATAAGCGACATTTTGGCAGTTTTTATAGACTCAACACAAAGGGCTATTTTGTCAAGATCCGTCTCGTAAAAACCTGTATACATATTGATGAACCCTACTTCATAAAGGATCCGCTCAATTTAATGGGGTTGCATTTGGGTGATAATTTTTATACTAGGGTTTTGATATGACAAAAAACCCATCAAAAAAACCATCAAAAACAACCCCAAAAAAGAAGCCGGCTGCAAAAAAAGCGCCATCGCCCAAGAAAACGGCGACTACCCGCCCAGCGGATGCCGATCGTTTGCAAACGGCGACTGAGGCAAAGCAACGGTTTGTGAGTGCGGAAAATTTAATGAAAGCAATTGCTGAACAACCTCCAATTGTTAGGGCAAACGACATTAAATCCTCTTCTCTTCGTAAAAGGATGCTTGCTTGGTTTAGGGCTTCCAAATAGCCACTTTTGGTAAGCAACCCTTAAAATTCGTTTATTTATAGTTACTTTTTACAACATTTAAATGTTGTATGATTTATCTACATAGAATTCTCTTTGACTTGGAGGTCAAATAATGTCAGCATCAGCCCCACTTCTTCTCCCAATGACAGTCACAGGCGCATGCGCAACAACATCTTCGGTTGTTGTTCGCACTCCTGTTGCAGGTCGTGTCCGTGGCATCACAGTTGCAGTTGGTACTGCTCCTGCGGGTTCGGCACTCAGCGGAACTGTTCGCAAGGCAACAGCCGCAGGAACAGTTATCGGAACTTGGTCACTTGCAGCCGCCGCCACTTCGGCAGTAGCAACAATGTCAACAGTAGACGGTGCCGATGAACTCGCCTCTGACGACTTGGTTTACCTCGTAGTTGCCGCTGTAGGTTCAGGAACTGCTGGTTCAAACTTGACCGCTCTTCTTCAGATTGATCAGTCAGCAGACCAAGACGGTTCAGATGTTCGCAGCACTGCGGTTCTCCGTGGTAACCACCCAGGTGGCGTAGTCGCCTGATTTTAAGTAAGTAAGTAAAAGAGAATTAAACCCGACAAACATTTAGTCCCCCACTTCCGTGCAGGTCGGTGGGGGACTAATTGTATTTATGGGCGTAAAAATGTTATAGCGACTCTCTCGCTTGCTCTTACGAGTAAAAAAAGTGCCTCGGTTTGTGTGTGTGTTGAACACCATTCCGAGATCTCTGTATCAGTAATGAGTTCTAAATATTCGCAAAAGAATCTTGCCCTGCCACACATAAACGGTGGTACACCACACTCTTCTGCTTCCATGAAGCCTTCTGCTAAAAGTTTTTCTTTAGCGCCACACGCAAGAAGTATTGCACCCCATATATCTATTTCTTTCGTGTAGGGGTCATAGGTCGCGTGGTTAGAAAACCCGTGTTTTTTTATGTGTTGAATAGCCTTGTCATAGATCTCGTCGGCTTCAAGTTGTTTTAAAGTTGGGAACATTCCTGTATGGGGCTATTTAATTGGACACGCACCTGTTGCGCAGTCGTCAAGCGATAATTCTGAACCCGTTGCCTGACTTAATGGCAAAGATGGATCAATTTTCTTCACAAGAGCATCATAATCGGCTTGGCCGATCTGTTCATATGGAGGAAGCGGGAAGTTGTGGTCTGCGTGTAGGAGAAATGATACCGATTTGACACCAGTATCATAATTCTTTGACAACCATTCTTTGATTAATTCAAGTTCTTCTTTCCTGTAATAAACGGTTACCGATACGGCGTTGTCTGCCCACTCTGTCTGCATCTTTTTGACCCATTCAAGTTGTTCTACCGCCGTCATGTTCTCGGCGAGAACCGCATTATCTGGTGACTTGCATGGAAACTCAACTACATAGCGTGAGTGGTCTTCTCTGCCGTCAATACCGATATCCCAAACAACCTTGTGTCCTCTCGCACGCAAGCCTGTCACAAGGGCGTCAGACGCACCAAAACGCACCCTACGGATGTAGAACGGCGCAAATGCGGGATGAATGCCCGGAGTGATACCGGGGAGCAAGGAGAGCGTTCCTGACGGTTGGACTGTAGTTAGTCTGACGGAACGAGGGAAGCCTTTTTCCTTTGAGTAATAGATGTCAAATTCGTCTAGGTGTTTGTAAGCCTCGTCCAGCCAAGAAACTTGCTCTGCTGAAGCCTGTAAAACACCAGAGATGCTTTGTCCCAGTCGTGCGTTTTTCGCAACGATTGCGTTTGTTTTTGCATAAGGGTAGACAAGACGGGTGATCTGTTTTTGAACCATGTAAAGAAGTTCTGATAATTCTTTGAATTGTTTGATGTCGCAGATATTGGGTAGGAATATGGTTGACAGATTGCATGACTCTCCGTCACCTAAACCGATCTCGGCACATGGGTTGAAACCTTCAATGGTTTTATCTGCTCGTTCCTCTTTGAGACGACCGTATTTGCGGGCGAGACGGCGGTTTACGAGACCGTAAGGTTCCCCACCGCCCGTATAGCCCTTCCATAGTTCGGGCATGATGTGGTCGTAGTAGTCGGCATAGATGCTGTTGTTTGAATTTGCTCGGTAGCCAGGGATGTCTCCCGATGCCCAATTTTTTGCTCGCAAAAACAGAACATCGTCAGGGTCGCCAATAGCGATCTGTGCAGAGCGTCGTGATGAACCTGAGACAACTACTCGACCGATGATGTTGCATATGTCCAAGACATCAATTGAGCGAAGTTTCTTTCCCTCTCGTGCCTCCATGACTTTACAAATATCTGCAATTCCGTCAACCAGCGCGCCGGGTCCGCTTGCTGTACCTCCAAATGTTTTGAGGGGGGCACCGAATTCTCGGATAAGAATCGTTGAGTATGAGAACGATTTACCTGTATCAAAATATGATTTCAATACGCTGTGCAGTAGTCGTCGCCAACCTTGACGAGAATCGGGAACAATGATGTCTGCGTCGTTTGAACGCTCGTGAGTGATTTTTACATTAGGGAGAACCTTTGGAAGATCGTGTATTTTTGCTCGTTCCACAGAGAACCCAACACCACCGCCAAGCATTAGGTGGTCAAAAAGAAATTCAAAATCTTCTACTTTTTCTATGTTTACGAAATAGCAGTTATTGAGCGATGCGGCGTTAAATTGTTTGATGAGTGGTGTCCCAAGTTGCCAAAGAGCACGACCCGAGAATGAACCACGCAAATTGAAAACATGATCAAAAAGTTTTTCTGCTTGAGTCTTAGTAAGAGGAGTCCCAATATCTATGGCTCCGTTCACACATCGTTGTACAGTTTCAAGCCAAGTTTCGTTGCGATTCATGTCTTCAATGCGTCGAGAATATGTGCGAAGGTAGACAACTTCTCCTAGCCCATTAAATCCCCAAGGAGGTGTCTGTGTCTTGTATTGGTCAACAAATTCTTGGGATAGATGGGCAGTCATTATGTCCTCTTTCGGCGCATATGGGGATATGGGTGAACAACCATATTACAACACGGGAGATTTTAAGTAAAATGCTAATTGCGGGTAAGGTTGTATTTTCTTGCTTCGGCCAGCGAGATTATTTGACCTTTGGCGAATTTCCGTACTTTTGCGATAACACCAGTAGACACTTCCTCGGGGGCAAAGAAATCTTCTTCCACACGAAATGTTTGTTTTTCGTCTAATGATTTAAAAAGCCCCAACCCAAGAAGTTTCTCAGGCGGTTTGTGCCCTTTGGGCACACAATTCCCTGTCGGGTCGCCACAGACAATGCACGGCTCTCCTGTGGCACGAAGAATTTCTATATCGCCATAGATGTATTCAGGCATAAACAATGATACCTCCTGCCCGTAAAAGGAAAAGGAGCACCTTGCGGTGCTCCTAACCTCCTACGCACGGGGGGGGTGCGTAGACTTTTTGCTCCAAGTACTATTTCTTGGTTGCGAACTTGTTTTCTGACTTCATTGCTTTCATTTCTTCCGCAAAGAGTTCATCAAATTCTTTGCTGTATCGTGTTTGGAGAACAAATGATGCTCGTCGTTTTGCTTCGTTGCGACGCTTTGCTTCAATCTTCCGAAGTTCGGCTCGTCGTGTGCGCTCTTCTGCGGGTAGTGGTTTGCGACCACGGCTAACTCCGAGTTTCTTTTTAAGTTGCTGATATGTAGTTGTAGCCATTAAGGGCTCCTATTTCTTTCTGTCTAGTGGTTTATATTTTCTTGAAATAGAGACTAACTTACGCCCAAGAATAAAACAACCTTTTTATATTTAAAACCACAATATATTCATTCATTTTTATTTACGGGGTTTTTGGGGTTTTTGCGGGGGTTTTGGGGGTTGCTAAACC
>Ga0255063_1000258_pt1 | contig 13460 bp, 26 predicted proteins | sample Colum_Cont_RepA__3_FD_188458 | JGI IMG/M metagenome (GOLD analysis project Ga0255063, IMG submission 188458) | Freshwater microbial communities from Columbia River, Oregon, United States - Colum_Cont_RepA_0h | ecosystem: Environmental > Aquatic > Freshwater > River | place: USA: Oregon... | reverse complement strand
ACGCTACTGCGAATAGAAGTGAAAAATATTTACAAAATAATGGAGGCGCTAGTCCGATAAGTTCCTCTACCTCTGTTTTACAATTTATTATGTGCCAGCCGACTGATTCCGCAAGCACTTTTGGAAGCGCCGTTATTTACATTCCAAATTATACAAGTAATCAACACAAAGCCGTTATGACGGACTCTGTTTCTGAAAACAATGGAGCAACTGCATTTATGAGAATGATTGGGGGATTATGGGCGGATACTTCGGCTATTAATCAAATAACACTAACTGCTGATACAGGAGATATTGCTCAATACTCAACCGCTTATCTATACGGAATATCTAACGCATAAGGAGAAACAATGCCAAAGCCAACTAGACTAATTGTGGATTGCTCCACAGGGATAACTACTGAAGTAGAACTAACTGCCGAGGAAATCGCTCAGCGCGAAGCAGATACAGTTGCTTATGCAGAAATCAAGGCAGCAGAGGAAGCAGCAGCACAGGCTAAGGCAGATGCTAAGGCAAGCGCCGAGGCTAAACTTGCAGCACTTGGTCTGACAGCAGACGAGATCGCAGCTCTGAACTAGGCACAATCCCTCAAGATAGTCCAGTTCTATGACAGAGGACATCTTTCCGATCACTCGCACCATTGATGACCACATAGACGAATTCGAAAACTTGGGGTTCTTGATACAGGAGAGAAATGAATCCAACCGATTGGGCAGGCTTTATTGTCGCCCTTCTTAGCATCCTTGGCTCAACTGCCCTTGGAGTAAAGTGGCTAGTCAAGCACTACCTAAACGAACTCAAGCCAAATGGTGGAAGTTCGATAAAGGACAAAGTTGCCGTCTTAGAGGATAAGGTTGACTTCCTGACCGACATCGTGAAAGAAGCTCTGCTGAAATAATGTGTTCGCAATTTGAGAAGTTCCTAGAAGTGGCAGCAGGCGAACTTGGCTACATTGAAGGCCCTGCCGATAATGAAACAAAGTATCAGAAGGCGAATCAGCCTTGGTGCGGTGCCTTCGTCAATTGGTGTGCCAAGCAAGTTGGCTTGAAGATTCCTGATTGCACCTACACACCGGCAGGGGCAAAGGCGTTCGCCGAGGCGAAGCGTTGGCAATTAGTCGCCGATGCCACGCCTCTTCCTGGCGACCTAGCCTTCTTTGACTTTCCTGCCGATGGCATTGACCGCATCTCCCACATCGGTATCGTTGAAGAAGTCAAAGCCAATGGCACTGTCATCGTCATTGAGGGCAACACTTCACCTGATGTCAAAGGCGATCAACGCAATGGTGGTCAGGTATGTCGTAAGATTCGCGCTTACAAAGTTAAAAATCGGGGGAAAGTCCTTCCATCTCTGCCGGTGTTCATAGTGGGCTTCGGCAGACCTAAGTTCAAGGAGTGCAAATGCTCGACAAAGAAAAACTCATCGCAGTTGGTAGCACCTACGCAAGAGCAGGAGCAGCCTCAGTCGCAGCTCTCTATCTCGCTGACCCGTCACGCCCTTTGAAAGACTATGTTGCCTGTTTCGTTGCAGCATTCCTTGGCCCGATATTAAAGGCCATAGACCCAAAGGCAACAGAGTTTGGGCGCGGTAGTAAGTAAGAAAATGAAATCGGGGAAGATTTTGGATGAGGCTAAACGCCTCACCGCAACGGATCGCCAAGATATTTATGGCGACCCATACATCAATCACAAGCGCATCGCCGACCTGTGGAGTGTTTATCTTGAAAAAGAGATAAGTGCTTCACAGGTCGCTTTGTGTTTATGTCTTGTCAAAATTGCTCGCTTGATTCAGACACCTGACCACGAAGATAGCATCATCGACTTGGCGGCTTACACCGCTATTTATGGGGAAATCAATGATAGTGAAAAATAATCTAGTGCTTGTGCCAACAAGAGGCAGGCCAAAGAATGCAGTTGAAGTTCTGCAAGCACACAGGCAGTTCTCTTGTCGCTCTGACCTGCTCTTCGTTGTGGACAAAGATGATGAGGAACTAATAAATTATCGCACCGCAGTCGGTGTCGAATACATCTTGGAGATTGAAAACACCACAAGGGGAATGGCCTATCCTGTCAATGTCGCTGCCAAGAAGTATGCCAATGAATACGAGTTTTTTACCTTCATTGGCGATGACCATAGATTCAGAACACCTGATTGGGATATTGCATTGAGTAAAGCCATAGGCACCGCCCCTGGCATTTCCTATGGCAATGACCTTTTGCAAGGCGAGAACTTGCCAACTGCCGTGATGATGTCAAAAGCCATCGTCATCGCCCTCGGCGGGATGGTTCCGCCAAAGCTCAAACATCTCTATCTTGACAACTTTTGGAAGAAGATAGGTCAAGACCTTGGCAACCTTGTCTATCTGCCTGAAGTGATCATTGAACATTGCCATCCGATTGCCGGCAAAGCCGAATGGGATGCAGGCTATCGCGCAGTCAATGCCCAAGAGATTTATTCATTCGATGCCTTGGCCTATGACTCTTACATCAAGAGCGAGGACTATCAAGTCCTCTTGCGAGATTTGCGCCAATGAAAATTCTAATCACAGGCGATGCAGGTTTTGTTGGCACTAATTTCAAGAAACACTTAGACTCAAAACTCAATAACATCACAGGCATTGACATCAAGAACGGGCGAGATGTCAGGGATTTCTTTGCCAAAGATGACACAAAGTTTGATGTTGTAATTCACTTGGCAGCTATTGTCGGCGGGCGAGCAACCATTGAGGGCAACCCCTTGGCAGTTGCCGCAGACCTTGCCATCGATGCCGACCTCTTCCAATGGGCTTTGCGAACGCGCCCTGGACACTTGGTTTATTTCTCATCCTCTGCCGCTTATCCAATTTTTTTGCAACGCTTAGAATATAAGCAAAAACTCAAAGAGTCCGACATAAATCTTGACCACATAAGAACTCCGGACATGACCTATGGATGGGCAAAATTATCAGGGGAAAAGCTTGCCTCCTATGCTCGCGCCGAAGGCTTGAGCATCAGCATTCTTCGCCCCTTTTCAGGTTATGGCTCGGATCAAAGCCTTGACTATCCCTTTCCATCATTTATCAAGCGAGGCAAGGAGAAGCAAGCGCCTTTTGATGTTTGGGGCAAAGGAACGCAGGTGCGGGATTTCATTCACATCGAGGATGTTATAAGGGCGACCTTTGAGGCGATTACAAACAAGATTGAGATTTCCAATCTTTGCTCAGGCAGGCCAACTTCGTTCATTGATTTGGCAGAACTTGTGATGATGCAGGCAGGTTATTTGGCTGAAATTAGAACCAACCCGACTGCTCCTGTTGGGGTCGCATATCGGGTCGGCGATACTCGCAAGATGCTCTCCTTCTATGAGCCTCGCATCTCTTTGGAAGAGGGCATTGATAGAGCCTTGAAGGGCATCTAAAACTCCTTTTCCATCTTCTTGATTGAGCGATTGATGTATTTAGGGCCTGCCCAATCCATAAACCATTGCGGGAAGATGATTGCGCTTGGCTTGCGCTTGGGCATGAAGAGAATCATCAAAAGAGGTATCCAAAAGCCATAAAAGGCAGAGAGAAAAGCCCAAAAGAAGATGTTCCTCCCAATGGCAAAGGCATAAAAGGCAGTGAAGAAAACGATAAGAACATCCCAACCATTCATTTAGCACCATCCCATCACAGGGGCAGGCTCAATGTCCTTGACAATTTGATAGAATTTGCCGTTTTCGTGCATTGATCCTGCGCTGACGACATATCCGTTGAACTTAATATCAACGCCATCCCTTAGCTTTCCAGGAAAAGTCGCGCCAAGCGGGGCCTTGTAATAGAAATGCAAGCCATCGCCTGTTGCAACTGTGAAAGTTTCTTGATTCAAGCCTTCAAGGCTTCCCCCATTGCGGTAATCCACATCAAAAACAACGAGATTTGAGGGCGCGCAAGCGATGCCAATGTTTAACAAGGGCGATTTCTGAAACCATTTCTTGACTGTGGCAGGCTTATTTGAGGCAGATTTGTAGCCTTGCTTTGCTATCGGAAAGAATGGAATCTTCGCCTGCGGATAGCAGGGAAGAACAAACCATCCGCGCTCGGCAAAGGCTGTCGCAATTTCGGCTGTTGTCATTTGATGTATTCCTTCAAGAAATCAACGATGACCTCAGATGCAGTTTTACCTTCTGCCTTTGCCTTTGCCTGCGCCTTGCGCCATAGTTGCTCGGCAATTCTGACAGAGCGATTCTTTTTCATCTTCATCTCCTTTGCTTTTTTCTTTGATGGTATAGACATCTGAATCATCTTCATCGCCTTTGCTTTCATAAGATTCGTAATCAGTCAGCAACATCCATTCCTGAGTCGCCGTGTCAAAGAAAATTGTTGATGGAAACATGTGTTGATTGAGAAATTGTCTTGCAAGCAAAAGAGCAGAATAAGATTCAAACCAATAAGCCCAACTGGCTAAAATACGCTCAGCAGGTGGTTCGAAACGCTTGGCCTGATTTTTCCAATGCGAACCCCATTCCATTGAAGTATGGTGCAAATACATAAAATCCTCACTTGTTAGTTTCATTTACAATCCTTTCCTTATGATTTGCGTTGATGTGCTTAGAGAGGCTTTGATAGGCAAAGCCACTTCTTACTTCTATTTCCTTGCCACAAAAAGGGCAGATGATTTGGCTCATGACCCTGCCTCAAAAGAATTTTGCATCCAAGATGGAACGCAATCTAAATCAAATCCCTCAATTTGCTTCAAAGCCAAGAGAGTGAAGCCAAATGATTGCCCCGTTGCAACATCAATTGCTTGCACGGGGAATTTTGATTTGTTGAGATTCATCCCAACAAGTTTGTAAGTTTTGCCCTTGTTTTTGAAAGTTTTGCCAAGAGCCTCTTCAGGATTAGCAAAGCCATAATCTTTTCCATATTGCAAAAAAGTTTGGGCAACAATCGAGCCCGCATTGACTCCATTTGGATTCAAGTTGATTGGGCTTGCTTCAAGATTAAAAACAAGAGCATTTCCATATTTTCTTCGAACTTTGGCTATTTCCATGTTATGCCTTGCCAAAATTTCTCTCACAGCCTGCTCAATTTCTTGGCAGATTGCAGATGCTTGCTCCTTAGAAACTGCGTTCATTAGCAATCACCCCAAGCAACTTCAACCTCGCCGATGTTTTCAATATCAGGAGTGCCATCAGAATTCATTGGGCAATGAAGTGAACCAATTTCTCCATTGAATCCAACTTCATAAAATGCGCCGTGCTCAGGCTTTGCATAGAAGATGACTTCTTCATTATTTAGCAAAGTTTTGAATCCAATCATTTTATTGCTTGTCATTTCTTGCCTTCCGTTCAGAGCCTTGGCCCTCCGCCTTGGCTTCTAGGATCAACATTAGCCTATATCCATGCATTTGCCCATGCGCTTGCCCCTTGCGCCTTCGGCGCGCCCCGCCTAAATTGAGCCCCCTCGGCCCCATAGTTAGGCAAAGAAAAGAAGGGATGCGAATGGAGTTTTTTATTTTTGGGGCCGTTTTGGCCATTTTGGGGCTTTTTTGGGCCATCCTAGAGGCTCACGATGATCCGCTTGAGGAAGGCATAAGGCAGGCCCAAGCTTGGGAGGCCAAGCAGAAGAGGCTTAGAAAGGTTCTTTCCTAATTATGGCAAATCCAAGCGGAAGGAAAGGCGCAGCCTTTGAGATAGGCGTTTTGAAATGGCTTCGCTCCAAGAATGTCATTGCCGAGCGAATGCGCCTCGTTGGCAAAAAGGATGAGGGCGACATCGTGGCCATCATTGCAGGAAAGACTTATGTTTTAGAGTTAAAGAATCGAAAGGCCATCTCCTTGCCCGCCTTTTGGGATGAGGCCGTCAAAGAGGCCAAGAATTTCGCCGAGGCAAGAGGTCTTGAGCAGATTCCGCCTGCCTTTGTGATTGTCAAAAGAAGGAACGCCTCCATCGAAAGAGCCTTTGTCATCCAAGACCTTGAATCTTGGCTAGGGGAGAGGCAATGAATTCGCTTCAACATTTCTATCCCGAACTACCTCTGCTTCCGCAAGCAAGTTGCGCGGGGTATTTTAACGCAGATTTATTCTTTCCCGATTCAAAAGAAAAAGAGGCAAAGTGCCTCCCAATCGCGCGCATGATTTGCGCAGGTTGTCCTGAACGAAAGGAGTGCTTGGACTACGCGCTCAAAGAACAGATACCTCACGGAATTTGGGCAGGCACCACGCCTGCGCAAAGAGGATTTGGGCAAGGCTTTAGGAATGGCAAAACGGGGCGGGTCAATCGCGCCGATGCAATCCGATCCTTGCATTCTTTTGGGCGAACACCCAAAGAAATTGCAGTAACTATGAAAATCGAAGTGGCTTATGTCACGCAGGTTCTCAAGCGAGCTGCGAAATTAGAAGGAGAATCCCAATTACTCAAAGAAGAAAAACACTCAGGGGAATCATCATCATCATTGGAGTCAGCGCAATGACCTCAATGTTTGTCAATGCAGCGTTTGCGCCACAGCCGGCAATTCCTGTCAGCATTATTTACAAAGAAAAACCTATCTTGAAGCAGGTCGATGCCAAGCAATTGGCAAAGAAGTTGCTAACAAAAAAAGAGTATTCCTGCCTTGCAAAATTGCTCGGCAAGGAAAGCGCGTGGAATGCAAAGGCCAAAAACCCTGCTTCGAGCGCAAAAGGCATCGGGCAATTGCTGGATGTCACCTATCGCAACCTCGGAATGAAACACACCGAGGCATCGGTTGCCCAACTTGTGGCAACGCTCGCCTATATCCACAGGCGACATTTGACTCCCTGCAAGGCTTGGGAGTTTTTTAAGCAGAAAAACTACTACTAGAAAAGGCGGGGAAATGTCAGTAGAGATAGGGAAAGGCGCGGTGGATTTTGACGATAATATCGCAATGTGGCTTCAACAATATCGCCACGCCTTGACAAAAATAAAAGAATGGGAAGAAGTTGGCGATGTTGCTCGCTCCCATATTGAAGCAGCTCTTGGCGAAAATGAAATTGGTATTTATGAAGGCCAAGAAGTTGTCAAATTCTCAAGCGTTACATCGACAAGATTTGATGTAAAACGCGCTAGAGAAATTTTGCCACCGCAGGTGCTTGATCTTCTAAATGTTCAAAGCACGCATCGCAGATTCACTCTTGTTAGCCAGGATGAAGAATGAGCATTCCTTATCTAAATCCTGTTGAGCCAATTGTGCCAATAATTCCTGATTATGACGATGAAGAAGAGGATGATTGATGACTTTAGTTTCCCCAATCTCGCCGGCTAAATCTCTTGGTCAAGGACTTGCTGAAATAATAACGCAGGCAGGTATTTGGAATCCAAGAGCCAAGCAAGTCAGCATCGGCCCAAGTGAAATGGGCCATGAATGCACAAGGCGACTTGCCTATAAACTTTTGGATTGGGAGAAGATAAATGAGGTGGGCTCTTCTAATTGGAGCGCACAAGTCGGCTCCGCAATCCATAAGTATCTCGCAGATGTCTTCGCCAAGATTGAAGGCTATGCAGTTGAGCAAAGAGTTGTCATCCGAGGCAATCTTGGAGGCACAATTGATTTATACGATAAAACGCGAGGGATTGTGCTTGATTGGAAGACAACAAGCCCAAATCAGATGGATCGCAAGCGCAAAGAGGGCAAAAATCCCCAATACCATTCCCAAATTCAACTTTATGGATATGGGATGGCGCAGACGGGAGCGCCTGTCAATCAGGTCGCTCTTGTCTATCTGCCGACAAGTGGTGGCATCGATGAGATGCACATTGAGCTTTATGATTATCAAGAGGAAGTTGCTTTGCAAGCCCTTGGGAGAATGGATAACCTTCACGCTCTCTTATCACAAATGGATGTTGAAGGCAATCCTGCGATGTGGGAATTGATACCTTCGGCTCCAAATCGGCTTTGCAATTATTGCCCTTATTTCTTGCCTTATAGCAAAGACTTATCGAAAGGATGCAATGGCGACTCCTTATCTCGTAGTTGAGCCAATGAAAAAGTTTCAGGCAAAGATTCTCAAAGCAGTTAGTTGGCTTCTTGGCTTGAGAAATGGAAGTGTCGCTTGGGTCCGTCTAGGAATCGACATCGAGGATGAGGCAGATTTGCAACCGACAATTAATGACATAGTAAAGAACGCAGAAGAGAACGAAGCAAATAAAACAACCTAAGAAAAGGAGACGGGGGAATGACCTTCGCATCACCAGCATCATCGGCAAGCGATTCAATCAAAGTGGCAGACCTTGCCAATCACTTGCTCATCATCACGCCCACTGAATATAAGACAGGGATTCAAACTGTTCATGGCATCGCCGAGGCAGTCGAAGTCAATGTCTTTGATCTTGATACCAATACAGAGCATAACTCTTTGCTTTGGTTCAATGTTGCCTTGAGAAATGCTCTGAAGACAAAAATCAATGAAAAAATCCTTGCACGGATAGGCCAAGGCTCTGCCAAACCTGGCAAGAGCGCGCCTTGGATTCTGCTCGATGCAACGAGCGATCCACAAGCATTGATGAAGGCAAATAACTATTTGCTAACGGCAACTCCTGCGCCCAAGCCTGCGCCGGTGGCAACGCCTGCGCCTGTGCCTGTGCCTGCGGGATTAGAAGGGTTATCACCTGAAGTCGCAGCTCTACTTGCTCAACTAGGAGCAAAGCCTTAAAGACTTTGAATCAGGCGGTTTCCTTCCGTCATCGCCTGATGTCATAGGTTGTCGGTGCTACCTTTCCACCGACAACCACCGCAGGGCTTGGGAGCGATGAGATACGGGGTCATTCATCGGCAGGTTCGATTCCTGCCACTGCACTCGACAACAAAAGTTAGGGGGCAAGATGAAAGTCTTTGATTTGTTTTCAGGCACAGGCTCAGCAACTCAGGCTTTCAAAGATGCTAGTCATAAAGTCCATAGTTTTGAACTAGACACTTATTTTCAAGCCGATGAGAATGTCGATGTCTTTGATTTAACTGTTGACTACCTTGAAGAAGTTTACGGGCATCCTGATTTCGTTTGGGCATCTCCACCTTGCACCGCTTTTAGTGTTGCTTCAATAGGTCATCATTGGGGTATAAGTGAGGATAAACATTTTCCAAAAACACAAGCAGCAATTGAAAGTCAGGAACTTGTTGCGCATACAAGAAGTTTATTGGAACGCTTAAATCCTACCTTTGGTTTTCTTATTGAGAATCCAAGGGGAATGCTTCGCAAGTTGCCTGTTGTCGCAGGTTTACAAAGACAAACAGTGACATATTGCCAATATGGTGATACAAGAATGAAGCCGACTGACTTGTGGGGAGTAGTTCCAAATTGGACTCCAAGGCCAATTTGTAAGAACGGAGCGCCTTGTCACGAAGCAGCTCCAAGAGGCTCAAAGACAGGAACACAAGGTCTGAAAGGAAGTAAAGAACGATCACGGGTGCCTTACGCATTAGGTGTTGAATTGTTACAAGCAATGATGGGGGAAAGATGAAAACAGACATACTCTTGACAGCCTTAGAGTTTGCTAACCAAGGCATCTCAGTTGTGCCGGTGGCAACTGATGGCACCAAGCGCCCTGGCATTGCCTCTTGGAAGCAGTATCAAGAAACGAGGCCGACAACGAGCGAGTTGATGACTTGGTTTGCAGATGCCCAAGGCGTTGGTGTTATCTGTGGCAAAGTTTCAGGCAACTTAGAAATGTTAGAACTTGAAGGAAGAGCAGTCGCCGACAAGATGCACCTTGATTTGAAAGAGATGGCAGGTAACGCTGGCCTTGGCAGCGTATGGGATCGCATAAACAATGGTTATGTTGAAATGACTCCATCAGGCGGGATTCATTGGCTTTATCGCATTGACGCAGAAGTTCCTGGCAACACCAAACTCGCAAGAAGGCCAGGAGAGAATGGCGGGATTGATGTCCTTGCCGAAACAAGAGGCGAAGGCGGCTTTGTCATTGTCGCGCCATCGGCAGGGTCTTGCCATCCATCAGGTGGGTCTTGGAAAATGATTGTCGGCGATGCCAAGAGCATCCCGACCTTAACAGTCGCCGAGCGCAATCAGCTTCATAAATTATTTGAAACCTTTGATTCCGTTCCAAAGATGGAATTTGTCAGCGAAGAACTTGCGCCAAAAGGTGTCAATCTGACCCCTGGCGATGACTACAACGCCAAGGTGACTTGGGAGCAGATTCTTGAGCCTCTTGGATGGAGCAAGGTTTATACAAACAAAGCAGGCGTGACATCTTGGAGAAGGCCAGGAAAAGCCGAGGGCATCAGCGCAACGACTAACCATGCCGGCAATGACAAATTCTTCTGCTTCAGCACTTCCACGCAATTTGAATCCGAACGCTCTTATTCTAAGTTTGCAGTCTTCACGATAGTCGAGCATCAAGGCAACTTCTCGGCCTCTGCCAAGGCTCTGCGAGAGCAAGGCTATGGCGAGGCAAGGAAAGAATTGCAGACCTTAGAAATTCATTCTCCCTCCCTCGTTCAACTCCATGATGAGCAGGGCGAAATCATCGAAAGCTCTTGGATTCCAAAGCAAATTGTCGAAATGGAATTAGATGATGAGCCTGCCCCATCCATGCTTCGCAGGGAGGATGGCAACTGCCTGCTTTATGCAGGGAAGATCAATGCCATCTTTGGCGAATCCGAAAGCGGAAAGACATGGCTTGCCCTTGAGGCCATCCGCCAAGAGCTTGCCAAGGGCAATATCGTCTTCTACTTAGATTTTGAGGATTCTGCCAGGGGCATCTTGAACAGGCTGAAGGCAATGCGCGTGCCTGCCGATACTTTCAAGCTCTTTCGTTATGCAAGCCCTGATTCCCGCCTTGAGATAGGCGTTGGCGAATTGATGAGGACAGAGATTATGGCCTATCTGCCAAGCCTGATTGTCGTTGATGGGGTCAATGCTGCGATGAATCTCATGGGGCTAGATTTGGAGAAGAACAAGGATGCCACCGCCTTCTCGCAGACTATCCTCAAGCCCTTGCGAATAGGAGGGGCAGGCATCCTGACAATTGACCATGTCACCAAATCAAAGGACAACCGAGGCAATTACGCCATCGGAGCTCAAGCCAAGAGGGCAGACATCGATGGCGCGGCCTTTGCCGTGTCTGTCGCGTTGCCATTCGGCAGGGGCATTGACGGGGCCTTGGATATAACTTGCACAAAGGATCGCCCTGGCTTTGTCCGTGCCATCTGCCCTGATGCCAAGACTGTCGGCGTTGCCAATCTCAAGAGCCTGCCGGATGGGGGCCTCAAGGTCAGCATCTCAGGCGGGGCCATTGCCATCTCATCGGCAGAGGAAAGAATGGAGCAGGTTTCAAAATTTTTAGAGCAGCATGGATACGAGATGAATCTAAATGAAATCAAACGCAGGCTTAGAGATGAAGGCAATGGCATGGGCGGAGATAGCCTTAGAATGGCCTTGGATGGACTTGTGGCGCGAGGTCTTGTCGATGTGCGACATATTGGACAGAAGAGCCTTTATGGCTTCAAGGGGGCGTTCTTAGCCCATGATGTCAAGGCTTGGAAGCCTAAGTCTAATGATTAGGAAACCGAACCTAACCGAACCTAACCGAACCTGCAAAACTCGGCATCAGCACCGTAAAACCGATCCTCTGACCCCCCTCTTTAGAGGGGGTCAGGTTCGGTTCGGTGCATCGGAGGAAGAGCAGTGATTTCTTCAGATTTTAAACCTATAAATTGTAGAAAATGCGGAGCCTTGATTTGGCATGGAATTTCTTGGGCAGGCTTTGAAAGGCAGCTTGACACTCCTGTTCTGACGATTGAGGAAGAAATCATCAAGAGAAGCAATAAAGGCATGACCTATGAATGCCACAGAACAAGAGTTTCTTTTGAGGCAGTCGAGCGCAGCCTGAATCGAATCAAATGGGGCAAGAGCCCGCATTCTGTAATCCTTGCCGATCATTCCTGCTCATCCTTCAAGCCCTTCAAATCGGAGCCTCCTGATTATTGGGCGGCAATCAATCATGGAGAAAGGGATTCTCATGCAATGTGCAATCTGTAAAGCCGAAGTAAAGCTTGAATGCCGAAGTTGCTTTGGCAGGCTAAGGGCCACGCTTCATGAGTTGCCTCAACTGCAATTTGAGGCTGGCTTTTACCTTGAGCCGTCAAGAACAGGCAGTGGCGTGGTCAGCTCCGAGCGTTCAATTGGTATCAATGTCAATGCCTTGGACTTCTCAATGGCCACCGACCTTCTTGCCATCCTTCACGGATGGGAGGCGATTATCAGGCGCGATAGGCAGTTGACACCGCCTGCGCTGGTCAAGCGTGAGCCGACTACTGATATGGAGGTCGATGCTACCTGTGAGTTCCACATCGCCCACTTGTCTTGGACATTGTTGCAACCTTGGGCGTTAGACTTCGCAGGGGAAGTTTGGCAGCTTCACGCTAGGGGCCGTGCGGCTGCCAAGAAATTCAAAGAGCAGGCAAGAAGGATTCCTTGCCCGACAGATGATTGCAACAAATTTGTTGTCATTGATGTCGAGCAATTGTCTCAAGATGTCAGTTGTTTTGGATGCAAACAAAGTTGGTCGGTCTTGAGATTGGTGGCACTAGCAATGAGCAACCCAAGTCGCAGATTCTTCCTTGATGTCGAAGCGATTGCTGCTTGGTTGCAGATGACCCAAAGAGAGGTCTATCGATTAGTTAAAAAGTTCGATATTGAAAAGCGGGGTTCCACCTATGATTTGCAAGCCCTGATGAAAGTGAGGCAACAAATTGCCTAGGATGTTGTCAAGGTTCTCTGCTACACTTGCGTTATCAGAGTTTCCTATCTCGGAACAATCCATTGATGAAATCGATGAAGCCCTTAGCCACGCAACTAAGGCCCGCAAACTTCCTCATTATTCTCATCGCCAAAGAGCAATTGTTGACGAATTCATAGATGATCTTCTTGATATGCGCTTGGAGCTGCAATCATGTTGAACATCTCAATCGGGATTCATGGCGTTGAAACAGAGATGGCGACAGATCAGAATCTTTCCTTTGATGCTATCGAATCGCTATTGAATAGAGCAGTGGCAGCAACGCTGCAATGTTATTTGTCTCTTCCTTCTGAGGATCGTCTTGCCGGCTTCGGAATGGATGATGAAGATGATGACGAGGAAGCAGAATGAAACGCGCATTTGTCGCAAGTGTCATGTTGCTAAAGATATAACAGAGTTTAGATTCACGAGCAAAGCAACAAACAAACGCCATCCTATCTGCAAGCAATGCAGACAGATTCATCGCAAGTTCGTGCGTGAGGCACAAGCATATTATCAGGACATTTTGCAGCAGCAGAACAATATGTGTGCAATCTGTGGCATAAGTGCAGATGAAAGTCTTGACAAATTGATTATCGATCATAATCACGAAACGCTGACAGTGCGAGGCGTTGTTTGTTCCTATTGCAACAAGGGTCTTGGATTCTTTAAGGACTCCCCTACTCGCCTAGCAATGGCAATTGAATACTTGGTGAAGCATGATGGCATTACTTCCTAGACCCTGCGCA
>Ga0255063_1000256_pt1 | contig 13535 bp, 15 predicted proteins | sample Colum_Cont_RepA__3_FD_188458 | JGI IMG/M metagenome (GOLD analysis project Ga0255063, IMG submission 188458) | Freshwater microbial communities from Columbia River, Oregon, United States - Colum_Cont_RepA_0h | ecosystem: Environmental > Aquatic > Freshwater > River | place: USA: Oregon... | reverse complement strand
GATTCCGGCAGACCCTTCGTAGAGGCAGTAAATCTTTTCGCCGTGGGCCCCGAGATCGGAATACGCCGATGGGCCGGCCTCGAGCGTCCGGCTCACGGGCCAGGTACGGCCGTCGTCGGCGCTCAGCATGACGGTCAGGTTCTCACGCTTGCCGCGGCCTCCGGGGACTTCCTGGCCGGCCTTGTCGACGGCGACGCGACGCGGGGCGGAAAAGAGCAACGCCGGCGAAGGCCCGGCCAGCGTGGTGAGGCTCGCCATGCAGACGGGTTCCCAGAGGTCGGCGTGGAAGGCGGGCTTGGTCCAGCCGGTCGCGCCGTCCGCAGCGTAGGCCACGAGCTTACGGTTAGGCTTGGCGACCGTGCGCGAGACGAGCATGACCCGCCCGTCGGAGAGTTCCGCGGCCACGGATTCGTTCGGCCCGCCGAGCTCAGGCTGATTGGGCATGGCCACCTCGCCCGCCTTCCACGTCAGGCCGCGGTCATCGCTGACGATCGTGCCGGCGAACGAAGGGCCATGGTCGCCGATCTTTCCATAGGCGAGCCACACGGGGACGACCAGGCGGCCGGACTTGAGCTGGATGCCGTGGCCGGGGCCGGTCGCGATGACCTTCCAGTCCTGATATTTCTTGAAGGGCTCGAAGACGGCGGTGATTTCCGTCGGCGCCGACCACGTGAGGCCGTCGTCCGTCGAACGACACAGGAACGCACGCGCGTAGTTGACGCAGTAAAGCAGGGTGATGACGCCGGTCTCGCGATCGGCGACCATCACCGGGTTATTGACGGTCTGCTCCTTCTCGCCGCCGGTCTGCTTACGCGGGTTGCCTTCGAGGCGCGGGCCTTGGTGCGCGAGCTGCGTCGCCGCCGACCACGTCGCACCGCCATCGACCGAGCGGCGCATCCGCACCTCGATCTCACCCCAGTCCGACTTCCCGTCACGCCGGGCTTCGCAATAAGCGAGCAGCGTGCCCTTTGGCGTGACCAGCAAGCCGGGGATCCGGTAGACCTTCACGCCGTCCATCCCGAACGGAAAGACGTCGGCCTGCTCGCAGGATTGCGCCGCCAGCCGACCGGCCAGGAGCGTGAGGACGAGGAGGAAGCATCGCTGCATGCGCCCACCCTATGCCTATCTCGGCCCGACCCGCAACCCAGAGGTAGGGCCGGGACCGCGTCACGACATAGCACCTGTGCCTCGGGTAGGGAAGGCTCTCCGAGCCGTCCGCGGTCGCGACACCGTCGCGCCCCTACCCCGCTCCTCACGAAGAGACGACGTAGAACCCCTCGCGGCGGAAGATCTCGGCCACGGCGGCCTCGCGTCCCTTGGAATCCGTACGCAAAGGCCGCGCGAGCGCGTAGATCTCCTTCCTGACGGAAGGCTTGAGTCCGTCGAGGTCCGCCAGACGCGTGGCCAGTTCGATCGGGCGGATGCCATACTTATAGATCCACCCGCGCTGCGACTTGTACTTCAGCAGATGCTGCAGATAGCGCTCTTCGGTCGGGAGGCCGGTCTCGCCGACATAGATGACCTGCTTCGGCGACTTCTTGCCTTCGCCATTAGCGCGCAAGACTCGCTTCTTGTCCGCCGGGGTGAAGTGCTTCAGCGGCATCAACAAGCCGGCGTAGACGATGCGTTGCGGGGTGCTCTTTTTCTTGGCCATGGCTTCACCATGCCCGATCCCCTCGCCCTCGCAACCCAAGGCAGGGCCGCGTCGGCGGCCGTCGGAAAGAAAAAGCCCGCCCGGCTTTCGCCGGACGGGCCTGGGGTTCGGGCGCAGCGCGAACCTGCCTTAGAAGTTCGCGCGTACGCCGAAGCTGAGCGTGTTATCGGCGCCGCCCAGGCCGAGCACCGAATCCTCGGTGGCGTAGGTCAGGTGGATGGTCACGTGTTCCACCGGCGTGTAAGCCAGGGTCAGGCCGACGGAGAAAGGCGAGCCGTCGAAACGCTGAGCCAAGGCGGCGCGAGCCGGGGCGGTGGAGAAGACCGCATCCGGATCGAAATCGCTGAGGAACTTGTTCGCCGAGAGGATGGCGGTGAAACCTTCGCCCAGGGGGCGCGCATAACTGGCTCCGAAGACGAACTGCTGGTTCCGGAAGGCATCGCCCGTGAAGCCGCCCTTGGTCCGGCCGGCGGTCTGACCGTAAGCGAGGGAGAGCGTGACGACGCCCTGTTCGACGTGCATGTCATATTCGGCGCCTACGGTGAAGCGACGGGCGCCGACTTCCACGTTGAGGCCGGAAACCAGGTCGAAGCGATCGGAGCTGGCGTCGGCATAACCCAACGTCATGCGCACGTGATCCCAGACCTTGGCCTTGATGCCATAGGACATGCCGTCGAAGTCATCGACGTCGCGGGCGATCATGAGGTTATCGACGGTGAGCGAGAAGCTGTCGGCAGGGGCCTTGACCGAGGCGGTCTGGGCTTGGGCGGCGGCAGCGACGAGGAGGAGCGGGAGTAGGGATTTCATGGCGGGCGTGATGTTGCCTTCGGACAAGAGCCTTCAAGAAATTCTTGAGCGGTTCATGTATCCATAATCTATTGTCACCAGACCGCCACTCTCCCGTGACAATCGACACGGCTTAAGGTGCATGTCTTGCCAACGTGCCAGCGAGTTCTCCCCTCCGGCCCACTGGCCCACGGTTAAGCCGGCCAACTCGTACGTGCGTTCGTTCGGATCATCCGAGCCTCTCGTTTGCTCCCTCCGGCCCTCATAACCTGGTGACCTCGTCTGCATCCACCTGCCACCCGGGACTTCCACCAGTCACCTGAAATGGATGCATCTTCTGGTCTACTGAGCCTCCGGTCCTCGTGCCCTCCGGTCCTCATGTCCTCGCAACTTCCCCTTGCCCGCGTGTCACCGTGCCGGCGGGCCCACTTCAGGCGGCCCCTATACTCCATACTCGATACTCCATACTCTCGATTACCCCCTTTTCTCCGTGCCCCCGAACCCTCATCCCTCTATGTAATCGTGCCCTCAGGTCCTCCGGCCCTCGGGTCCTCCCTTTGCGCCATGCGCCCCCTGCTCACCCTGCTCCTCCTCCCTCTCGCGGCCTTCGCGGCGGAGCCGCGCCCGCTGATCATCGCGCATCGCGGCGCGAGCGGCTACCTGCCGGAACACACGCTCGCGGCCAAGGCCCTCGCGTACGGCCAAGGCGCCGACTTCCTCGAACAGGACGTAGTCCTGAGCAAAGACGGCGTACCGGTCATCTTCCACGATACCCACATCGACACCACGACCGATGTCGCGAAGAAGTTTCCGGGGCGGCAGCGTGCGGACGGACGTTTCTACGCGCTCGATTTCTCGGTCGCTGAACTGAAGCAACTCAACGTCACCGAGCGCTTCAACCCGAAGACGGGTAAGGCCGCTTTTCCGAAGCGCTTCCCGGTCGGTGTGGGCTCGTTCCAGGTCGTGACGCTCGAAGAGGAGATCCAGTTCATCCAAGCCCTGAATCGCTCGACCAGACGCAACGTCGGCCTCTACCCCGAGCTCAAAGCTCCCGCCTGGCATCGTAAAGAAGGCCGCGATCTCTCGGCGACGGTCCTGCCCCTCCTGCGGAAATACGGCTACGACGCCAAGGACTCGGCCTGCTACCTCCAGTGCTTCGAATATGCCGAGATCAAGCGTCTGCGCGGTGAGCTCGGGTGGTCAGGGAAACTGATCATGCTCCTCGGCGGCAAAGGCAAGGGACCCGGCGAGACTGACTTCACGTATCTGCAGACCGACGCCGGCCTAGCCGAGCTCGCCCAGCTCGTCGACGGCATCGGACCACCCATCAGCAGCTATGTCGCCGGCAAGACTCCCGCCGAACGCCAAGTCACCGATCTCGCCGCCCGCGCCCGCAAAGCCGGCCTCAAGTCGCACCCCTACACCCTCCGCGCCGACGAACTCCCCAAGTGCGTCACCTCCGTCGACGAACTTCTCTCCGCGCTCTTCACCGAAGCCAAAGTCGACGGCCTCTTCACCGACTTCCCGGACCTCTGCATCAAGAGGTAGGGACAGCACCACGTGCTGTCCTAGTTGTCCCCAGGTAGGGTCGGGACCGCGTCACGACATAGCCGTGTCTCTTGGTAGGGGCAGCACCGCGTGCTGCCCTAGCTGCATCTTAGGTAGGGTCGAGCGGCCCGCTCGACCTCTCGGCTGACCGGGCCGGTCAGCCCTACCTATCGCTGCCGGAATCCCTCCGAAGCAAATCTTGTGCCTACGGCCTTGGGTGATACTTCTACCCGCTCGCCTTGAAAACCACCCTCATCCTTTTCTCCGCCGGGTCCTTCTTGGGCTATGGCTTGGGCTGTTTCTTCTCGGCTTACCTCCAAGCGGAATTCCGACACTATCGGCTGGAAGCCCTGTGCCGGCTCGTCGGGGCTCTCCAGTGCGCGGCTGCCGTCGGCCTGATCGCCGGCCTCTTCCTTCCTTGGATCGGCCAAGCCGCTGCTGGCGGACTGGCCTTGATGATGCTGGTCGCCCTGGGAGTTCGTGTCCGCATCAAGGATACCGTGCTGCAGATGCTGCCGGCGGCAGGCTACCTGACGCTCAACGCTTACCTCTGCGTCGCTGGCTTCTGAAGCCGGGTCAGAGCAGGATGATGCCGACGCACATCGCCAGCACGGCGAGTGACGGGACGGACTTGATCGCCGCATCCTTGACCTTCAGGTGCATGGCGAAGGCCACGAGCATGATGAGTCCCAAGGCCATCGCCGCAGGTTTGCCCAAGAAGGAGAACTGCAAGGAAGCGAGGAGAGCCGTCGCCAAAAGGACCTTCGTCACGCCGATCACGGGGAAGACCCAGGCCGGGAGACCATACACCGCGAACTCCTCGCGCAAAGTCTGCGCGGCCTGACCGCGATAAGCGGTCTTCCGGTCGCGTCGCAGCACCCAGACGTTCAGGATACCCAAGGAGACGATGAGGGTGAGCGCGACGAGGAGATAGTTCATAGAAGATCGCCGACGCGGCCGCCGACATGCCCATTAGACGCCAGCCTCCCGCCCTTCACCACCTTAATCGCCAACATAGGCAGGCTCGGAAAGCCCCGCCCTACCTTAAGGTGCCCCGTGCCCCCATGTCACCACGCCCACGTGTCCCCGGCGATAGCTATGCTTTCGCCTCATCCTCCGGATTGGGCTCCACGATCACGACGCGGCAATTCCACTTCAACGCGACAAGGACGCGCTGCAGCGCGGCGAGGGTCGCGTAGTCCGGCGCCGTCGCCGCGACATACGTGTCGTTGCCGGGACAGGATCCGTCGTAGAAATCGATACCGCCGACCTCGGCGTAGTCACTCGCGTCGACCGCGTCTTCCTTCTCGTCGAGGGTCGAGAAAAGCCCTTGCAGATAAGGCACGGCCTGCGCGCCTGGGCAGCTACGCCGGTACCAGTCGAATTCGTGTTCTTCGCGTCGGCGCTCCCGGTCGGAGGAGTGTTCGCTCTCCCATTCGTCGCGGGCTTCATCGATACGGGCCTCGAAGTCCTCGTCGGACTCATCCTCGTCTTGCTCGAATTCACTGGAGTCGAATTCCTCTTCATCGTCGTCGTCGAGGTCAGGCACTTCGTCGTAGATCGTCCCATTGAGGCAAAGCTCGAAGTAGCCTTCCGAATCATTCCAGAAGGCCCGGAGCTGGTCGCCCTCTCCGGAGACCTTCTCGCCGGGCAGGGCCGGGAGAATCTTGCCGCCGGAGGCGGCCTTGGTCTCATCGACCAGCTTGAACCAGTCGGCGGTGAAAAGGGCGATGCCGCCCAGGGTGAGGGTCTTCAAGAAGTCGCGTCGGTCGGAACTCATAGTAGAGTCATTCTACTATACCCTCCTAGCCTGTCTAGGGGACCTGCTGTCATAGAGTGGCATACGGAAACCTAGGTATGGGCGGTTGGCGGGGGGCGGCTGGGAGCACCGCTTGAAATCACCGAGGTTTTGCCTGAGAGCCGCGACCCGCCGGCCTAGCTGCCTTTGGTCTCGAAAAAAACCGGTGAGCCGCTTCCCTGTCGGGATGGAACTCAAGGCGCTTCCCATCACGCTTCTGCCTGCGCGCAAGACCCTGTGGAAGCACCTGATCGTGATGAGTCTGGTCGCCGGCATGGGGGCATCCTCCGTTTATTGGGGATTCGCGTCTGTCGCCGGCTGGGGGCTATTGGCGATCGGCGGCATACTGATGCCGATCGCCATCGTCCAGCTCCTGCCAGGGGCCGCTTCGCTCACCTTGGATGAGGACGGCTTCCACGTCATGGGGCTGTATCGTCGGACGTCTTATCGCTGGGAAGAAATCGAAGGGTTTGGCGTCTACCAAGCCAATGGCCAGAAGAAGATGGTCGGCTTCAACTTCCTGGAAGGCTCGCGGCCGAAGTCTTTCCTGATGAACATGTCGCGAAGCAAAATCGGCTATGAGGCCGGGATTGGCGACATCTACAGCCCCGACCCCGACGGGCTGGCCGAGATGATGAACGCCTATCTTCTCCAGCAGACCGAGGACGCTGTGTCCTAGCAGGGTGGGCTCTCCGAGCCGTCCGCCCTGCCCTATGTCGTGACGCGGTCCCGGCCCTACCTGAAGATCAGCTGAACACTTTATCGATCAGGGCACGGATCTCGGATTTCGGCAGCGGGCCGCGGGGCGAGGTGACGATCGACGTGAACTCGGAACCATCGAAGGTCTCCTCCTTCTTCACGGCGCGGAAATAGGCCTCGAGCAGTCGCCGCCAGACTTCGGGCTCGGTGAAATTGCCTCGCGGCGTCCAGGCGACCGCGCCGGCGGCTTCCATGTCCCACTCGGTCTCCTTCCAGATGACGAAGTATTCCTCCTCCAACTCCAGCCCCACCATGAAGTTCGTCTCTTCGGCATGTCCCGGCCCGAGCTGCAGCTCGCAGCTGAACAGCCGGCGCACCTTGCCCGGCGTGAGGCCCGCGCCCTCGCCCGTCACGTAAGTTTCGATCGGTCGGAATTGCTTCATAACAGTGGGTGTGCCCGAAAGCGGAATTTTGTCTAGGGGGCCCGGATGGTCATCGAGTAACAGGCCGACGTGCCGGAGTTGACGATGAAGCGAATGGTGCCGAGCTGGTCCATCATCTCGACGAGCCTTCTCGAGGGGGTTTCGAGGCAAGGACCCTCTTTCTGATAGGCGCAAAGCTTCTGGTAATCCGTGTAGGCGAGCAGGGCGTAAGAACCATCCACCAATTTCTCCCGGCATTGGAAGAGGAGCATCTTGTTGCCGGGGTCGGGCTGCGGAGCCGTCGGGTCGTTCTCGTCGGCATAGTCGCCCAGTACGAACAAGCGGGTCTCTCCATCGATAAGCTCCCGCATCAGCAGGTGATCGACGTGCTGCGTATCGCAACGGTAGGCGAACTCCACGAGCAGGGACAGCCGCGTCGGCGGCGTCTCCTTTTCGCCGTACGGCACGTGCGGCAGGGGCTTCGCTTCCCGGAAGGACGCCGACGGATCGAGCGACTCACCCGCCTCGCAGCGGGCATAGATCTGGGCGCCCCGGCGAGCGGTCAGGTCGAGATTCTCGGCGGACATTTCCTTCACCAGCGGGTCGACACGATCAAGCGCCGTCCGGTAACCGTAAGCGGCCGCGACCAACATCCACGCGCAGGTCTCGACCGGGTTCTTGGGGATTTCGTCCGAGTCGTCGAACAGATCGCCGACATTGAAGAGGGCCTCCGGCTCGCGCTTGGCGGCGCCAGCCAGGTACCACTTCAGCGCCAGGCGGTGGTTCTTCGGGACGCCCTCGCCGTAGTAGTAACGCACGCCCATGCTCGACTGGGCGTGGGCATGGCCGAGGTCGGCGGCGCGCAGGAGCCAGTCGACCGCCCGGGGCAAATCCTGCGGGACCTCGCGGCCCTTACGGTAACGCAACGCCAGATGATACATCGCGTCCGGATCGCCCGCCTCGGCGCCGACCTGTAGTTCGGGCACCTTGGCCTCGTACCACTTATTATCCATCCGCCGAACCTAGCCGGGGCCATGAGTCTAATCAATATGCTTATATAAGAATCTGGATGGAGGGCTGTATGGATGACTGAGAAGAGGTCTGCGTGGAGGACTGAATGGACAATCCCGCCACCTGCCACCCGGAGCTGCCACCCGCCACCCGAAGCGACTGCCTCCACCTTTGCACTTTTGCACGCGGCTCCGCCGCAGTTGCATCTTTGCACTGCCTCTCCCTCCGGCCTACGTGCCCTCGAGTCCTCTATTCGTGTCCCCGTGTCACCGTGCCCACGTGTCCCATCGCGCGCTAGCGCGCTCTGATCAACCGAGCCTCTGAGCCTCCGTGCCTCTCATTTGCCACCTCCGGCCATTTGCCCCTTCCCCCTTTCCGCCTTAGGTTCCTCCACATGCCCAAGCCCGACAAGAATGACATCGATCGACTCAGTCGCGGCGAGTCGACGCGCGGCAAGATCGGCAACCGTGGCGTCGGACATCGTCTGACCCAGAAAGAGCGGATCCTCTTCGAAGCGGCCAAGCGCCAAGGCTTCCTGAAAATACCCGTGAGCGGCATCCGGAAGAACGTCATCAATATCTATCGCCTCTGGTGCCAGGCCTCCGAGCGCGAGTTCGTCACCCGCTAGGCATAATGGGGTCAGACCCCATTACTAATTATTGCTCAGCGGCCAGACATCTCCGCCCGACGCATGGGCATGGCGTCGATCAAGGCGAAGAGCGTAGGGACATCGACCGGCTCGCCACGATCGAGCTTCACTCCGCCGTCCTTACCCACCAAGCGGACCCGGAAGGCTTTCGCCGTCTGGGTCAGGATCTCCACGTGCCTTTCCTGCAAGCCCGCTGAGGCCGCCGCCAACGCCGCGCTTTGTCGCCGATACTCGTCCGCGTCCCGCGAGGGCGTGTCGATGACCAAGACGCGGTGTCGCCACTGGTGCGCCGACAGATCGGGGAGCGCCGTTTCCGGCGAGGTCAAGCCACCCGCGCAGCCCTCGGCCAGATAGGCCGCCAGCCCGGCGCAGCTTAAGGTCAACACGCTCTTCATACACCCTATGTTATCCATCCGCGGGTCGTTGCAAACCGTGGGCTGATTACGTCACGGATCAGGCGGACGGTGGACGGATCCAGCCGGCCAGACGCACTCTTTCGACCAAGACCATGTGCGGGACGGTCAGCGCTGCCAGGCCCACGAAGACGATCTGGACCACGCGGGCGTCGAGCGGGGCGTCCTGCAGGAAATACCAGGCCGCCGCCGACCCCAGCCCCACCCCGATCATGGGCAACAAGGCGACCAAGCCGAGGAAGCGCCAGGAATCTCGGCCGGAATAGCGGAACGCGCGGAGGATGTGGCGCGCGCCGTGCATGCCGCAGAAGAACAAAGTGAAGGCGAGCAAGGGCGGCGCTACGAAGGCAAGCACGCCGACGGCCGCGAGTTCGAACGCGGTGAGGCGATCGCGTACGCTGCGTTCGCCGATCGCCACGATGAGCCCCAACGCCCACGGCCAGACGAGCCAGCCCAGAATGGGCATGATGGCACCGGCTGCTTCCGGGCCGACGAGCTGGCCGAATAAGCCGCTCATCTCGGCCTGATGTCGTCCAGCCGGCAAGACCAGCACGGCGCCCCCATAAAGGATCCGCGAGATCCAAGGCGTCCCTTCCGCGGGGTCGCCGGAAAAATGCGCGACCGAGATCAGCAGGAAGCCGACCAAGAAGGCCGTGGGCGCCCATGCCCACGCGGCGACCACCAGGCCGGCGAGCACGAGATAGCCGACCGTGAAGCGCGTCCAATCCCACGCGGTCCGCAGACCGTAAAGACGCTGCGCGAAAAGCGTGTCCATCGCGCCATGCGGGACGCCAAGGACGAGGATCAGCGCGGCGAGCACGATGAGTTCGAGCTGCGGCGGGCAGCGGCCCAACGCGCCGGCAGCCGCCGCCGCCAAGCAAGCGACGCACCCGAAGATCAGGCCTTGGCGACGCTCGGCGTTCATGGGCGTACCACGCCGGGGGCGGGTCGGAAAAGTTCGCGGAGAAACGGCCCCGGCGGCAAGGCGGCGATGATGGCGAGGTCGTCGAGCCAGGTGCCTTGGTCGCTCATGAAGCGGGCGATCCTCGCCGGCGCGACTTGACGGAACATGGCGAGGAAGAGCGTCGGCGCCAACTCCGGTCGCCGCCGGAGTACCTGCAGGAAGAGCGCGTCCATCCGGCGGAGGATCCATCCGTCCGGCGCATGCGCCCGCGGGCCGCGCCCTTCGACCAGACTCTGCGCGCACCTCTCCGCCCAACGTTGGATGCGCTGGAAGGCATAGCCGCTGCTCGCCCGCGCGCCGCCCGCCATCAGGCCGGCCCGGACGAAAGTCGCATCCGCCGAGGGCTTCGGCGTCGGCAGTCCCATCGGGAGGATGCCATGCTCCTCGCGCCGGACTCGATATTCCCGGCCGCCGAGCCGCTGCCCGATGAAGCGAGTGAGCTCCGCCCGGAATACGTCCGGTCCGATCGGCGCCGGCGCGAAGGCGGTGACTTCCAGCAAAGCCCGCGTGGGCGAAAGCGGGAGCAGATAATGGAAAAGGATCTGCCCCGCCTCGCCTTCCGTGAAATGCATGATCTCCGCGACGGTCGGATCGAAGACCGGCCCGGCGCATTCGATTTCCGCGCCGAGGAATGATTGCCACAAAACCGCGGCCCCTTCGGTGGGTGCTACCGGCGGCCGGGTGTCGACGACCCAACGGGCGCGCCGGACTCCGGCCGAGGTCGCGACCTCCCATTGCCCGTCGACCTTGCGCGGTTCGCCCTGGACACTGACGCCCAAGTTCAGGCTCACGCGTTCCGACCGGGCGATGAGCTCGCTGCTCTCCTGATAGAATCCGCCCGAAGGCAGGAGCGCGTAAGGAAATTCCGCGCAGTCCACGAGCACGCGCTCCGTGGAGGAAGCGAGGGACACTTTCGCCCAGCGACGCTTCACCAGGTGCGGCAGTTGGGCGGTAGGCTGCATCCAGAAGCACCAAGTCCGGTCATCGGCGTAAGCCGCCCGACTCTCGAGTACCACGGTGCGCGGAGCCGTCGCGCCCTGTTCGGCCAGCCTACGCGCCAGGCTGAGTCCGGCGGCGCCTCCGCCTAAGATAAGAAGGTCAGTCTCCATGACGCGCGGTGATACCTGGCAGCCCGATCAGGGCCTGATGCAGCGAGACGGAATGAACCTGAGGGCGAGACCAGAACGCGCCGCGGAGCGGCTGCGTCGTCAGGGCGGCGAGGGTGATCGTCGCCTTCCGCCAGTCGGGCACGAAAGCGCGTCCCTCCCAATAGGCGTGCTCGGCCGCGGCCAGGCGATGGCCGATCGCGCGATAGACGCGGCCGGCGACGAGGATGCCGGCGCGCGCCCGCACGGGCAGGAACGGCAAGCCGGCTTCGCCGCTGGCGTAATAAGTTTCCGCCAAGGCGAGGAGTCGCGCCACCGCGGCGCGGACCTTCGGGCGCAAAGCCGGCGCTGGATCGATGAGCTCAGCCGGCGCGACGTCGCCGACGAGGCTAGCGGGGAGATAGCGCCGCCCCATCCGGGCGTCATCGGCGACGTCGCGGCAGAGGTTGGTCAGCTGCATGGCGATACCGAGATCGACGGCGTGGGCCGCCGCCGACGGCTCGGGCGCGTCGAGGACACGGCACATCATCAGGCCGACGGTGCCCGCCGCCCGGTAGCAATAACGCAGGAGCTCGGCTTCATCCGCCACGCGCACGGTCTCGGCATCGGACGCCATGCCCGCGATGAGCTCACGCACGACCCCGGGCTCGATGCCGCATTCGCGCATGAGAGCCAGCCCGTCGCGTAAGATGGGATCATCCGTTTGTCCGTCGGCGATGGCACGGTCCGCCGCGGCCAGCGCCAGCCGGGCCTGTTCAGGTGAAGCCGCTTCGTCGACCAAGTCATCGAGCCGACGACAAAAAGCATAGAGCCTGGTCGCGCGATCGGCGTGCGTCGGTCCGAGCAACCGGCGAGCCCAGTGGAAGCTCCGTCCCTGACGGGCCAAGGTCGCCTCCGCCGCGGCCGACGGGACATGCGCGGCGGTCTGGCTCATGAGGCGGCCGGGATGAGGGCGTCGATGACCTTGGCGGAACAGAGCACGCCCGGGACACCGGCGCCGGGGTGCGTGCCCGCGCCGACCAAGTAGAGGTTCCGGACCGATTCGGATTTATTGTGGAAGCGGAACCAGGCGGACTGACGGAAGATCGGCGCGACGGAAAAACCCGCGCCATGCACGCTGCGGTATTCGTCCCGGAAATCCTCGGGGGTCTTATAGAAGTCGGCCGTGATCGCCGCCTTCAGCCCGGGCAGCATCGTGCGTTCCAAGGCGTCGACGATCCGATCGCGCAGGCGCGGGCCTTCGGTGGCCCAATCGATGTCGGCCTGGAGGTTCGGCACGGGGCAGAGCACGTAGAAACTGTCCTGGCCTGCCGGGGCGAAACTTGGATCCGTGGCGGTCGGCCGATGGACATAGAGCGAGAAGTCTTCGGCAAGCTTCTGGCGGTGGAAGATGTCCTCGAGCAGTTCCCGATAGCGCTCGCCCATCCAGATCGTGTGGTGCGCGACGTCGGGATACGTCCGCTTGGTGCCGAAATACATCACGAACAGGCCCATCGAATAATGGGCCTGCGACAGCTTCACGCGCGTGGCGAGGGCCTGCTCGGCACGCGGCACCAGGTCGCGGTAAAGATGGGCCGCATCGGCGTCCGAGACGACGATGTCGGCGTCCACGACGGTCCCGTCGGCGAGCACGACGCCACGGGCGACGCCCTGCTCGATGCGGACACGCTCGACGGTCGTGCTCAGGCGCAAGGCGATTCCCTGCCGTTCCATCAGGTCTCCGAGCGCCCGGGTGACGGCCCCGGTGCCGCCCATGGCGAAGTGCACCCCATGCGCGCGCTCCAGGAAGTGGATCAGCCCATAGATGCTGGTGGTGTCGAACGGATTACCGCCCACGAGCAGGGGCTGGATGGAGAATGCCCGGCGAAGCTTGTCGCTGACCAGATGACGCGAGACCATCTGCCAGACGGTCTCGTAGTTGCGTAGGCCGAGCAGGTGCGGCACCTGCCGCAGCATCGTGCCCAGGCGATGGAAGGGCTGGGCCGAGAGCTGGGTGAATCCGATGTCGTAGATCCGGCGGCTGTGCTCGAGCAAAGCGAGGTACCCGGCGCGATCGCGCGGCTCGATGCGCTCGATCTCGGCGAGCGTGGCCTCCAAGGTGCCGCCGTAGTCGAAGGTATCCCCGTCGGCGAATTGGAAGCGATACCACGGCGTCAGCGGGACCAGCTTGACGTGATCGGCGAAGCGTTCGCCGAAGAGCGCGAACAGTTCTTCGAACAGGAAAGGCGCCGTGATGACCGTCGGGCCGGCGTCGTGCCGGAAGCCCTCGCGCTCATAGACCTGGGCGCGTCCGCCCAAGGCCGCGCAGCGGTCGATGAGGGTCACGGCATAGCCTTTGGCGCGTAGCCGCAAGGCGGCGGCGATGCCGCCGAATCCCGCGCCGATGACGATGGCTTTCACGCCTCCGACTTAAACGGACTTCACCCGCTTAACGAGCGCGAAGGCGAATTCGGTCAGCAGCGACCCCGCCTTGTTCGGCAAGGCG
>Ga0255063_1000254_pt1 | contig 13608 bp, 29 predicted proteins | sample Colum_Cont_RepA__3_FD_188458 | JGI IMG/M metagenome (GOLD analysis project Ga0255063, IMG submission 188458) | Freshwater microbial communities from Columbia River, Oregon, United States - Colum_Cont_RepA_0h | ecosystem: Environmental > Aquatic > Freshwater > River | place: USA: Oregon... | reverse complement strand
CTGGTATCACGGTGAATTGTGACCGATACTCAGATTGCGTGGAGGTGTTCTAAAGATACGAGAGGGCAGGTGTTGGGTTGTCCCTGCCCCAGACCCAAAGCGAGCTATGATATGTAAGGAGAGCTTACATTGCCTCATTGGTTGAGGTCATGAAACACTCGCACCCCCTCCTCAGGGGGCCAGATTATTTTTCCAGTTTTCACAATTTTACCGTATAATAGAAGGAAGACACAATTCAGATTGTGTATAAGTATAGAATGGCTCATAGGACAACAGGTGGAGTCGCCGCCCTGTCACGGCGGAGATGGAGGGCTCAATACCCTCATGGGTCGCCAAAAATATTGCCGCTTAGTTCAGTTGGTTAGAACGGGTGTCTGTTAAACACTTGGTCGGAGTTTCGAATACTTCAGCGGCAGCCAAACGCCTCAGTAGCTCAACGGTAGAGCGGCTGATTTGTAATCAGTAGGTTGCGGGTTCGATTCCTGTCTGAGGCTCCAGTTTTCTGAGTGAAACTTTTTTAAGTATTTCAATAAATAATGTTTTATATCTTTCTATTACTTTTTTACTTAAATATGTTATTGATGAAATATCTATGACACATAATTCTATGCCTTGTTCATAACATCTAATCATTTTTTGTTGGTCATTATTTTTAATTTGTTCAAATTTTTTTTCTCCATAAATTGGCTCATAATGAAAAATGCCATTCAGTTCTATTGCAAATCTCAAATCTGGAAAATAAAAATCTAATTCAGAACCAATCACAGATTTATCATTTACAAGATAAATGACATCCGCGAAATTTGCAATAATCACTTCTTCCAATAAAATTTCCATTTTTGACCTTCTTAAACCAAATTTTTTATTTTTATTGTTAAAAGTAGCAGAGCATGAATGAGAACAAAAATTATTTGGATGTTTTTTTATTTGGCTTGGAGTTTTTTTGAATTCTTTTTTACAATTTTTACATTCGACATATGTTTTTGTTTTTGCAGAATTATATTGACAGGTTTTTGAACAAAATTTTTTCTTACGACGTTTTCCAGGAAAAAAATCTTTCAACAATTTTCTTTTTTCAATTTCAAAAATACAATCGCAAAAATGACATCTCAATTTGATGTTTGCACTTCTCGGTTCATTCTTTACAAGTTCATAATGACTTTTACAATTTGTTAAATAAATAATTTCCATGTAATACTTTTACATAAAGTTTCAAAAAATACCTTCTAAAACTTCAATGACAGCCAACCCCCTCCACACAATCTCAGCCCGTTTTTCCATATTTCACAATTGCCAAGTATAATAGATATGTATAACCATATTCTATTCAATGAAGATTTGATATTCTCTATGCTCGATGATGGTGATTTTGGCTCATCTCATAACACAGACCCTCTTGAAGCCTGTTGTATGTTAAGAGCAAACATTTGGATACATTTGATGGAGCGACAAGGTTTTGTTTATAATTGTGAGTATGATTGTAAAGATTTTTTCCGAGCATCCGCGAGATGCTTTGAGTTTATCAAAAAACTAAACAGTAGAGAAATTGTTTTTGATAAGATAGGTAATTTGTCATTGTAACCCCTTTTGGGGCGACCAGATTGTTTTTCCAGATTTCACATTTCGAGAGTATAATAGATATGAAACAATCTAAGAAACAACTTAAAAAAGCCACAATCAAAACCAAGGTAGTGATTGACGGCAAAACTGGAATTATCGAGGTAGCCTTGTTCCAGCCTACTGGTCATACGCAGTATTCTGGCTTTGGTGTACACCAAAAGTCGAATCGCAAGTCTGAGCGAAAGCGTAATCGCCAAGAAGCTCGTAACGTAATGAGAGGTGAGTTCTAATGGTTAATCCTGAAGACCAAACTTATACTCAGCTCACGTTAGACCTTTATGATGACTACTGTGATTATTCTGACCCTTACTTTTTACCAGATTGTGATATTTCTGATGACAATTGGGCATTAGGCACTCTAGATTGTGATTCTTAATGTATAAGAAAAGATAGCGTGGTTGGCTGTTACCTCAATGGATTAGAGGGTCCGCCTTCTAAGCGTGAAAGTTATGAGTTCGAATCTCATACAGCCAACCACCCCCTTACCGCCGTCACCCCGTTTTTCCAGATTTCACAATCTGAGCGTATAATAGATATGACGTTACCTTACAACTACCTCATGGAAGTACAAGAAGAAGGCATTTGCCCACAATGCTACAAGCCCAGCAAGTCTATTGACTTCCAGTTCAGCTTTGGCGTGTACGCTGGCGTGATGTGTACCAACTGTGCCATCAGTGGCTACAGGGACTCCTGCGGTCACAAGCGAAGACCAGGCTCCCCAAGAGAGCTTGAAGAATTGGGTGAGACTTATTGGGAGGAGTGAGCTAAGCTCCGAACCACCCCCTTCCCGCCGTCAGATTGTTTTTCTAGATTTCACAATCTGAAGGTATAATAGATATATGAGCCATCTTTACAAAGATTTAGATTCAGCTTTCTCCGCACTCTATGATTATAGTTGTGAGGGCGGTTCTTACGGGGTTGATGAAGATAAAAGCCACCATTATAAAAGTGTCGATGGCACAGTTCTTATGGAATTGAGCAGGGATTGCTTGGTTTCAACAATTACCGTAGGTGATGAATTCTGTGTAGTTCGTAATCTTGACTTGGAAGACTGGTATCACTTTGTGACTGGTGACGAAGAAAGTTTCATTGCATTTGTTTCTGAATTGATTCCACCGCCTAAAAATACATGGTATCATACTTGCGAAAAATGCTACAAGCAAAACTCTAGTGTTTCAATGATTTATAATCCATTTGAGTATGATATAAATAACCGCGAGGTGGTAATGGCAGTATTGTGTTCAGATTGTTTTAGCGAGGATTATGGTCTTCAACAAGAATTACACAATCTTGCAATGGATGTGTAATTCCCCTCATGGGGTGTCAGATTGTTTTTCCAGGTTTCACAATCTGAGCGTATAATAGATATGACCCCTAGAGAAAATAAAAAATTGATTGAGCGGATGGCGACTAATGGTTTCACCTTAGTAGATGGATTCTTCCATCGACACATATATACTGGCAGAAAGTTGTATAGTGATGTGGTTAAGTTTGAGGATGCATTGAATTGGCTCGAAAAACCTGTTCTCACTGAAAAAATCAGAGACGAAGATATTATAGTGTATATATCAAATTTTGGCAACGATGTATATGCTCGCCTACCAGATAACGGTCTAATTTATGCGTCTTGTAGTGGGTATCGTGACAAAAGGCTCACAGATGAACAAGTGTCTGCTATACACTCAGTAATCAGATAAGCCCCTCCTCAGGGGGTCAGATTGTTTTTCCAGGTTTCACAATCTGAAAGTATAATAGATATAAGAACATGGGTAAAGTAAAAAATGATTGGCAACTGATTGAATGGGACGGTAACCCCAAACTCAAAAAACAATGCTGGAGAAAAAAGTTTGGGAGAGGACACGTTTCAGTGGGGGTGGGTGACTTCCATCTTGTGAGCTATTCGTATGGTGCAGATTCTGATGATTCAATCGGTTGCTCACGTTGGCATGGTGACAGACTTCTCAGTGAAAAAGAGATGATGGATTTTGTTGATTCAATCGGTGGAAAATGGAAAAATAGGGACAAATCCCTTGAAAAACTCGAACCCTATCCCGACAAATAAGAAGATTGGGGATTTTATCCCCAACTCACACAATCTCACCCAGTTTTTCCAGTTTTCACAAATCTCAGGTATAATAGATGTAAGAACATTGAAAAGAGAATAAGAATCGCCCGAATTAAGTATCGGAAAGAGGGAAAGGTTACCCGACTTTGAACTCTAAAAAACGCTGTATAATTGGGTAAGACGAGCCACACGTAAAAAAAGTGGTGAAGCGGGAAACGTGTATAAGGGGTATGCTCCCACCGAGGCGATTTTTAATCTTATATCTCTTACAGAATGATGTAAAAATTTTAGGGGACGCCCTATAGGGACTCACGTAACCCGAAATACGTGGTTGAACAATCATGTTCCGATGAGGCAAGTACATCGTTAAATGAATCTGCTAGGGCGGTGGGCTAATCACCCACCCCCGCATGTAAGCCCCACCGCGTTTTTCCAGTTTTCACAAACGCCAAGTATAATAGATATGATTATCTACCAAGGACCAAGCCTTCTCGATGGACAACCGATTGTTGCTATTCTCACTGGCTTTTCAAGTAAGTCAAAGAATTCCAAGACGGGCGAAATGCCCCAAGTTTGGATTCTTAAATCAGATATGAATCCAGTTGAGGCTCTACGCTTGGGCTTGGAATACACGATATGCGGTAACTGTCCGCACCGTCCAAAGTTAAAGGGTAAGAAAGCTCTCAGTAAACTGTCACGTTCTTGTTACGTTACAGTTATGTCTATCAATTCCATTTATAAGAAGTACGCTAAAGGTGGATATAAAGTAGCGGTATTGCCTGAACTCGCTAAACAATTAAGTGGTAAGAATATTCGATTAGGTGCGTATGGTGACCCCGCCGCAGTACCTATTGAAGTTTGGGATGAATTATGCTCTTATTGTAACTCTACTGGCTATACGCACCAATGGGCTACTTGCGACGAGCGTTATAGTCAATACTTAATGGCTAGTTGTGACTCACCTATTGACGTACTTCAGTCTACTCTTAAAGGTTATCGCACGTTCTTTGTTCAGAATATATCTGATATTGCTAACGCTTATAAGAAAGTTAATGATATAAAGTTAGCTTGGTGTCCAGCTTCTAAGGAGAAAGGTAAAGTAACTACTTGTAGTAACTGTATGGCTTGCTCAGGTACTCGAAAAGGTTTACATTCTAACGTAACAATTTTGCTACACTAAAATTTTAGTGTAGCTTGCCCCCACTTGCCGCCGCCAGATTGTTTTTCCAGATTTCACAAATGCCAAGTATAATAGATATTGAAAATGATAGAAAAAACAAAGAAAGAAACAATAAAATCTAGGAAAAAATATACAATTGAGTATATTCAAGACCTTGGTAATCTTACTTTTATTGAGGAAGAAAAATTCAATAGCTTAAAAAAAGCTATTGAGAGAGTGCAGGAAAAAGAAGCATTTTGGATACAAGAGTTTTTTGACGAAGATTTAGGAATTTTCAAGCTCAAACCCCGAATTGTTGGAGAGCTTGTATTACGATATACTCTCAAAGTTGAGTAACACTCTTGAGCTTCCCCCTCTTGGAGCGGTCAGATTGTTTTTCCAGATTTCACAAATGCCAAGTATAATAGTCATAAGAAACAATTAGCATTGGCGACTGAAGAGGAGTACTACTTAGAGGCGGAGATGCGATTATCTGCGGATAATAGACCTGGGTTCGATTCCCAGATTGTGACTTTGAGATATAGTGTATGTGGGGTAGCATACCAGCGTAGTTTGCTGGAGGAGAGTGTTCAAATCGCTCTATCTCGTTCTGTGGTTATTGGTAAAACGTCAAATCCTTATTTTAAGTTCGATTCTTAAACGTGATAAGCTGTCACGGCTGGTTGTCGGGAGGAGAAAAAGCGGGGTTCGAATCCCCGCCAGAACCATCTCACCACGTTTTTCCAGTTTTCACAAATGCCAAGTATAATAGATATAACCCAACAGGAGATAAGAAATAGAAATGAATACAATGAAGACTTACGCTTTCGTCATCACAAACACACAAACTGGTGAGCAGTTTTTTGACGTAACGGATGCTTCAACCCGTTCATACGCTAAAGCCAAGATGACAAAACGGTTACCAAAGTACTATGTCGTTACTGAAATGGTAAATTATGAGGCTGGCAATTTGGCTGAGACCTTTGCCAGAGTGTGGCGTTTGCCATGTCTAAATCAGCATATGTGCAATAATTCCCTTACAGCTTATAAAGGTTTTAGATTTGTCAGGCAAATGTTTAGCCCAGAAGGTGAGTTAAAGCATACCTCTACTTGGAGAACTAAAAAGCAAGCTCTTAATGGTTATTCCTCTGTGCCAGATGGCTATTCTGTAAAAGTGTTTCAAATTTAACCCACTTCTTAATGGATAACAAGTAAATTTTTACTTGTATCCCCTCCTTCCGCCGTCAGATTGTTTTTCCAGTTTTCACAATCTGAAAGTATAATAGATATGCAAACATATAAAGTATTAGTTTATAACACAAGTAGATATTTCCAATGGGTATTAGTTCAAGCAAATTCAGAAGAAGAAGCCGAAGAAAAAGTAGAATTTGGTGAGCTGTGGGACGAAGATTCTTGGGAATTAGATAATGAACACTGCGAAGTAGAATATGTAGAAACAGCAGCAGAAGAAGAAGAAGTGGCAGTAGACTTGTCAGAAGCTACGCACGTCTGGATTAACGAGACTCTTTATGACCTAAATGGGAAAAATGGGGAAAATGGTAATGATGTTAAAAAATGGATTGAATATGGGCAAACATATGGCATTATAATCACAAATGGGTTTTTTGATTCAAGAAAGCATACCAAAATTGATAAAACACTATTTGCACTTTTGGGTATTCGACTAGTTAAGCGTGAACTTCGTGAGCCCCTGTAAGGGCTTTCCACCCTGTTTTTCCAGATTTCACAAATGCCAAGTATAATAGATATGCAACAATCAAACTTAAAACCAAATCAACGATTCTTCCCTGGTGAGCCAGAAGAGTATCAAGCCATCACCCTTGAGGCTTTCGGCAAGCACGATAAGGCAAGAGGTTGGGAGCCAAGAACCGACCCACGTTGGAATCCGCTCCAGATAGGTGCTTACTATCGTGGATATGACAGGGAAATTTAATCCCCGCCTTCCGCCGTCAGATTGTTTTTCCAGTTTTCACAAATGCCAAGTATAATAGATATGGTTACAAGTAAAAACAAAGTAGTAAAAACAACCACAATCACAGGAGATTCTTCGTTCGTGGAGTACATCACCATAGAAGGAACTGTTGACCCAATGGTAAGCGTTAAAATCCGCAACACTAACCTAATCTACCGTTACCAGGTAAGTGCTTTTCGTGCTAAAAATATTGTGAAAGCTAATAATTGGTTTTCAATGGGTCAAATCTTCAACACGTGGCTCCGAGGTTATGGCGACCGCTGTTTATCTCGAAGTAAAGTAATTCTGAGATAGTCAGAACTTTACTTTCTTAATGGATAACAAGTAAACTTTTACTTGCCTCCCCTCCTTCCGCCGTCAGATTGTTTTTCCAGTTTTCACAAATGCCAAGTATAATAAATATGAGCTACCAATTCACAGAAAGATTCTACAACTCCGATACACCTATTGAGTTATGCCGATACTTTGGAGAGACCCATGCTTCTTATGGTTGGAACAGACAGCTTGACCCTAGATGGACAGACCAGCAGAAAGAGGCTTATCACGAAGGTTACAATTTCATCAAGGGGATAAAAAATTAGCAAGTTATCACAGTACAAAGTAGTAAGCAATAAAAAAGGACAAGTAAAAACTTACTACTTTGAATCAAAAGAAGATGCTAAACATTGGAAAATGATGTGCGAAAAGCTAAGAGATATTTTCAAGGTGGAAGCAAAATACACATTAACAAAAGTCAAAAAGTGATTCCCCGCAAGGGTTCTTCAGCCCGTTTTTCCAGATTTCACTTAGATTGGGTATAATAGATATGAGCGAAAATCAACTTATAGACCAACTTGCTGAACAATGCCTCACGAAGTTGTTGGCAAATAATTTTACTTGTAATAACGAACAACAGCTTGCAGACTTTGCTTGGGTTGTTGCAACATCTTTAGCGGGGATGAGCGAAGAGGAACTGAAACAGCTTAATACGACATTGAGACAATAGGAGAAGTAAGACTATGAACCAGAAAGAAAGAGAAACCTTGATTGATAGGATGAAAACAAATGGATTTGTGTTTGTAGATGAACACTTCTGGCGTAGTGGTTATATCAGAGGCAGAGGATATTCAGATGTAATTAAATTTGAAGATGCTCCAAAATGGATTGAATCACTGTACAGCGATGAAAACCTTTAACTAGGAACCCGCAAGGGTTCATCACCCCGTTTTTCCACATTTCACAATCTGAGCGTATAATAGATATGGAACACAACTTTTGGGAAGAACTTAGTAAGCAACAGTCTGAAATGAGGGCATTTAGAAATGCCGCCACAGCTTCAATGGAGAGTTATACAAACTTTGTAGAGAATCTTGTGGATAGTCTTGAAGTTGCTCTCTATAAAAATAATTCACTTGAGAAAGAAATTGAATTTCTCAAAAACGAAATTAAAGAGTTAGAAAGAAAACTTGAATTAATATAAGACCACTAACTCCATCCCCGCAAGGGTTCTTCAGCCCGTTTTTCCATATTTCACAATTTCAGCGTATAATAGATATGAAGCCTTATCATGAGCAAAATGATGAAATGCAAAAAGAACAAGAAAGTAGACCTGGCTGGATTGGAAGAACAGACGTGGAATTAGCAAGATTAGTATACTATAGCATTGAGAGTTATCTTGACGACCCAAGTGAAGAAAGTATGGTAAATAGTATTGCAAAAACAATTCAAAGGTATAGAACATACTAACTCCATCCCCGCAAGGGTTCTTCAGCCCGTTTTTCCAGGTTTCACAATCTGAGCGTATAATAGATATGAACAGTGCTCTTAAGGAAAGTTTGATAGTGTTTGCCGTTATTGCAGGATTCGTCCCGCTAGTGTTTGCAATAGTGTGCATGCCTAAGTACCCTGAAGCCGCTTGGTACTGGCTTCGTTTTGCAATCACGTCTTCGATTGCCTTCCCCACAGTTTGCTTTGTCATCGACCGAGCTTGGAGAAAATTAACAAAAAATGACTAGCTTATATCAAGAACTCAAAAACGCTGGTGTGGAAATCTCCAACTGGCAAAGTGACCTTTATTGTCCAAAAAATGCCCAGACTATCCCAATAGTCAAAAAGTATGAAAAAGAACACTATATTTCTACTTTCAAAAACTTAAACGACGGTCTCACTTGGTATGATGTTGCTTTTGCCTACGACCCATATTGGGAAAAATTAGGCAAGTAGTGACCCCCACTTGGGGCCGTTAGATTGTTTTTCCATGTTTCACAATTTCAGCGTATAATAGATATGAGACACGATTTAACATCATTACTTATGACTTGGTTTGACAGAGGTACTTTGGATTTTTTAATTATTGATAAAAAAGAAATTTTTGATGCAACTTTTATTGATATTATCTTTAAAGAAAGAACTTCTTTTGAAGATTTTCTAGAATGTGTAAATGGACAGATACCTTCGTCGATTGAAGACGACTGGAATATGTTTGACATTGAACCTTTTGTTGAAGACATATTTCATTCTGATATGATTGTTAGGCTCAAGGCTGAAGGATTGTATCTTTAATTCCCCTCTTGGGGCTGTGAGATTGTTTTTCCATATTTCACAATTTCAGCGTATATTAGATATGGAACCTTTAGACATGACTTTAGAAGAAGCGTTGGAGCGAAATCAATTTTTACAAAAGGCTTTAGACGAAGCCATTGACTTGGCAATAATCCACACGTGGGGTTCAAGATATATTGTATCAGGTTGTGGTGGTGACAATTGTGTAAATTTTGATGTTATAGAGCCGAAAAGCTCTTTTCCCGCTCTAGTGGAATACTTGGAGGAGAAGAAATGACATTGCTTCAAGGACTACTTATTTTCACCGTCATCTGCGATGTCATCATTGTTTGGGCGGTTTTAAGGGTTGCGTTAGATTTAACAAGAAAGGAGAAGAAATGAATTAACCCCACAAGGGATTTTCAGCCCGTTTTTCCATATTTCACAATTTCAGCGTATATTAGATATGGAAATCATTTACACAGCTACTGTTGGTTCTAAAATGCATGGTTTGTCAACACCACAATCTGATGAAGACACTCGATACATTTACAAGCTGTCGCTCAGAGAAGTGATTTCACCATTTGCCACAGATAGAACTAAAACCACTTCATCCAATGGCGAAGATACCGAATCTTGGGAGCTAAGAAACTTTATTAAGCACCTTACCTCAGGCAATCCTACAATGTATGAAGTTATTAAATCTCCATTGTATATTAAGGATAGTAACTCTGAATCGCTCAGAATAATTCCTAACTATGCTTTTGATGGAAGAAAGATTTTATTTGCTCACATTGGTTATGCTGAGGCACAACTAAAAAGATACTTGAGAAACTTTCAGCAACCAGCAGAGACTAACACTTTAAGACGAATACCTAAATCAATTGTTGCCGCTTATAGAGTATTAGCACAGGCTGACCAGCTTCTTAATACAGGAACATTTGAGCCTGCAATAAAAGACTACTCACAATCTTTACATGATAAGCTGATGACAATCAAGCTGATGTCCGCTGATGAGATTACTTTAGATTTTATCAAAGAACATGAGCTAGGTATTGAAAAAGGTATTCAAGATTTGAAGATTATGTTTGAGGATTTACCAAGCTCAATAAAGGATAAAAAGCCAGATATTGATGCCTTAGAAGACTTGCTTATGCAGTTTTACAAGTGACCCCCCCACAAGGGGCTTTCAGCTTGTTTTTCCATGTTTCACAATCTGAAAGTATAATAGATGTGAAAGAATCAAATTACGCACAATCACTGGTACAGGCATACAACAAAATAGGCTGGCAATTTATCTCTGTTCCTATCGTCTGGCTTTTGTTAGTTTCCACAGGTAATTTGGAAAATTGGTACAGCTTGGTGATTGATATCGCCTTATTCCAACTTTACAAAATTGATGGTTACGCAAAATGCCTAAGGGATGTAAAAGATTTTGAAGTGAATTAACCCCCGCAAGGGGCTTTCAGCCCGTTTTTCCATATTTCACAAATGCCAAGTATAATAGATGTAAGACGAAAATCTTACAAGGTGCAGAAAGAGAACACACCTTGGGAAGAACGAAATTGCTTCCCGAAAGACGTAGCTCCCTCGCTGAAAGGCAGGGAGTGAACAACCTTTATATGTATATGTGTGCGAGAGTAAAATAAAACACTCGCCTTCCCCCTCTTGGGGCCGTCAGATTGTTTTTCCAGGTTTCACTAACACCAAGTATAATAGATATGACAGTACAAGAACTGATAGAAAAGTTGCAACAGGTTGAAGACAAAAGTAAAATTTGCTTAGTTGATGACGGAGGAGGTGGAACACTAGGTGAAATTAAATCTGTTTGTGATGTACAATATGTAGAAATCAGCATAAGATATTCAGACAAGTATTCCTGAATGTTCTTTTAGCCTTCCCCTTCTTGGGGCTGTCAGATTGTTTTTCCAGGTTTCACTAACACCAAGTATAATAGATATGACAGTACAAGACCATAATGAAAAAAGTCTAGAAATCATCAAATATCAGGAATTGCACATCAATGATTTACAAGAAAAAATTGACAAACTAACATCTGTCATTGAATCTGGTAAGCCTGTGTGTCCTTATTGTAAAGAAGAACTTGAGTTGGTGATTGAAGAAAGGTATTACGTCAGAGGTAGAGAAGCTGTATGGAAGTGCTATTGCACTGATTAATCCCCACTTGGGGCTGTCAGATTGTTTTTCCATTTTTCACTAACACCAAGTATAATAGATATGAAAGAATTAAATGGGAAAATCTACAACGAGCAAAATGAGGTAGCAGTGATTATCAATTCTGGTTATGGTGCTGGTTGGTCTACATGGAATAAAGACTACCCAGAATGTCTCTTTGACCCTGATTGCGTAAGGTCAATTTTGAGTGGCGAAAGAAACCACGAAGAGATTGCAAAAGAAAAATGGGCAGATGGTTATTGGAGTGGTCATGACAGCGACGTTGCTTGGGTGCCAGTAGGCACAAAGTTCATCATTCATGAATACGATGGCTGGGAAACTGTTGTAGATTTAATGGATTTTAATTGGATAGAAGCGTAAAACACTTGCTCAATCCCCTCACGGGGCTGTCAGATTGTTTTTCCAGGTTTCACTGACACCAAGTATAATAGATATGATGTATCTCGATGACATTAAGAGAAAGATAAGTCCCATTTTAGAAAAGCTATCTGAAGAAGAAATTTACGAACTTGGTAATTTTATTACTTATTTGACTCTCCCATCTCACCCAATTAAGGAGCCACCTTTAGGACGATATGCAACAGACAATGAAATGAACACTTCTGTCAAAAAATCAGCAGATAGGTGTTGTGAATGGTTTTGTAAACTTTCACTACTTATTGAGCAAGATACCGCACGAAAGGTAAAAGAGGCTAAGGATGCACAAGTAAATCAAATTAAATTAGCACTTACTGACGTTCTAGAACTTTTGCCCCCAGATGATGAAGGTGAACCAAGCCTGTATTGGTGTAAAGGCTATTAACCCCTCCACACAATCTCACCACGTTTTTCCATTTTTCACAAACCTTGCGTATAATAGATATGAGCAGACATTCAGCAACAACAAAAGATGGATTGGAAATGATAATTGGTTACGACAGACCACTTAGTGAGTATTTCATTCAGGTGTACGACGAAAACGATGAATTGATTTCCGACTGGTCATCGTCAGGTAATTCGATGATTAAGAATCATCCGCCTATGTCTAACAGCAAGATGCTCTCAATGATTGAGCAAATCATGAGCGATGAAAGTCAGAAGCTACTGGCTCCGCAGATTAGGTTGCTCGCCTTGGATTTGCCTTTCTGAGATTGTGTGGGAAGGGAAAAGGGGCACTTTTTTAAAAAGTGCTTTTAATTTTTTTTCCTATATAGAGCATAGGGGGTACTTTGTGTGGTGAAAAGGGAACCCATAACCCCCCCTGATTTTTCAAACCCGCTCACATTTATCGACAGAGGCATAGGGGGGTGGGGTAAAAATAACACCCGGTACTATTTTCAGTCATGTATAGGTGTTTTTTTATTTGATAATAAGTCCTTAGCTGCCGTTGTGATTGCATCGTTATAAAAACTCTTATGCTCTAAGCGGTGGCATATTGCACAAAGCATTATACATTTAGGTAATTCGTTTAAAATTATGCCAAATGAATAGTTTTTAATTTTGCTAAATTCAAATGTCTTTTCAACGCCATCGGAGTGGTGGAAATCTAAGCAAATATATTCTGACATGTCCTTAGGTTTCCACCCACACAATTCACATTTCCCGCCTTTATTCTCGACAGCAAAATGTCTATAGCCTAATGTTTTTATTTTAGTTACGCATTTTGGGCAAAAAATTCCATTTCTTGATTTTGTGAATATTTTATCACATCCAGGACACAATCTTTCTGTATAAACATAGATTCTTGAATTTTTAAATATTTGTTTTCTTTTGTTAACATCTTGATTGTATTTATTTAATATCTTTCTATATTTTGATTCACTCTCATACATATATTCTATCAATTCTTTATCATAATTATTTAGTTTTATAGGAACGCAATTGAAGCAATTAACTCTGCCTCTATAATCAAACCTTTTTCCTTTAAACTTAAATCGCTTACAGAATTCGAAGTTGCAAATTTTACATTTAGCCATAATACTATTATACAAAATTAAAATATTAACACCCTTTATTTTTAGTGACACCCCCCCTGGGGGGGGTAAAAAAACGGGGGTGTGGTTTGCAGAAAGGGTA
>Ga0255063_1000245_pt1 | contig 13789 bp, 8 predicted proteins | sample Colum_Cont_RepA__3_FD_188458 | JGI IMG/M metagenome (GOLD analysis project Ga0255063, IMG submission 188458) | Freshwater microbial communities from Columbia River, Oregon, United States - Colum_Cont_RepA_0h | ecosystem: Environmental > Aquatic > Freshwater > River | place: USA: Oregon... | reverse complement strand
GTGGGGCGGGGTCCAGTTGAGCGAGATCGGGAACGCGTAGTTCTTCTCGGCGAACTCTCGGGCGCCCCAGGCGGATAGTTTGAGGATGCCGGGTCCGCTGAGGCCGGCATGGGTGACGAGTACCGGGCCATCGGTCTTCAGTTTCGTGCCCGGGGCGGTCACGACGGCGTTCTCGACCGAGACGCCGGCCAGTTCGGTCAGGCGAGGGTCGGTGATGTGAAAGGTGAAGAGCGAGGGTACTGGCGGGACGATGGAATGGCCGAAGGATTCCGCGATGGCTAGTCCGCCGGAAGCTTTGTTGCCCCCTGTTGCGACGATGACCCGATCGAACGCTTCGACTGAGCCGTTGCCGAGGGTCAGGCGGAAGGTCTCAGCGTCCTTGATGATCGAGCGGACCGGGGTGGAGACGCGGATCGTGACGCCGGCGTGGGCGGCCGCGGACATCAGGCAATCGACGATCGTGCCCGAGTCATCGGTCGTCGGGAACATGCGACCGTCTTCCTCGGTCTTCGTGGCGACTCCCCGGCTGCCGAACCATTCGATCGTGTCGCGCGGCTGGAAGCGGTGGAAGGCCCCGAGGAGTTCGCGTCCCCCTCGTGGGTATTTCTTCACCAGCTCGGCCGGTTCGAAGCAGGCATGGGTGACGTTGCAGCGGCCGCCGCCGGAGATGCGGACCTTGGCGAGCAGGTGCGGCGTAGCTTCGAAGAGGGTGACCTTGCCGGCCTGGCTGAGGGCCTCCGCGCACGTGATCGCCGCGAAGAAGCCGGCGGCTCCTCCGCCGAGGACGGCGATGTGGCGGGTGGGGGGCATTAGGATAGAGGACAGATGACGGAGGACAGATGGCAGATAAGGGATGAAAGATGAAGGATGAATGATGAGTTAGGGGGCACGTGGGCAAGGTGACATGGGGACAAGGGGAACACGCTAGAGGCCCGGAGGCCCGGAAGCTCAGATGGGCAGTGCAAAAGTGCAAATCGGCCTGCGGCCTGTGCAGAGGTGTAAAGATTAGGTGTTGGCGGTTAGCGGTTGGCGGTTGGGAGCGCATCAGAAGCGAACTTGCCGATACAGGTGGCGGGTGGCAGCCCCAGGTGGCAGGTGGCGGGATTGGGTGATCCGGGTGTCGATTCATTCATCTGTCATCGACCCAGCACTCGACTCAGTCATCCGTTCTGCCTATCAACCCTCATGCCCCTGATTCGTCTGCTCGCCGTCTGCGGCCTGGCCGCTTCCGCTGTCTTGTCTGCCGCCGAAGAGGTGAAGTGGTACAAGGGCAACCTACATACCCATACCTATTGGAGCGATGGGGATGACTTCCCGGAGATGGTGGCCGACTGGTATAAGAGCCATGGTTACGACTTCTTGGCTTTGTCGGACCATAACATCATCGCCGATCACGATAAGTGGCTGAAGGTGCATAAATCCAAGACCGGCGCCGTCGCCCTGGACAAGTATCTGCGGCGTTTCGGCAAGGAGTGGGTCGTCGCCCGTGGAGAGGGTGAGCAGAAAGAGATCCGCCTCCGCACCCTGCCGGAAATCAAGGGCAAGCTCGAGGAGCCCGGACGATTCCTGCTGATCCCGAGCGAGGAGATCACGGACAAGAACGTCCACGTGAACGCGACGAATATCCAGGAGCTGATCCTGCCGGATAAGACCCTCGATACCACGACCAGCCCGCAGATCATCAAGGCCCTCCAGCACGCTTTTGATGCCGTCCATGCGCAGAGAGTGCGGACCGGAGTGCCCATGTTCGCGCACCTCAATCACCCGAACTTCAAGTGGGCGATCACCGCTGAGGAGCTCATGCAGATCGACCACGAGCAGTTCTTCGAGGTCTATAATGGTCACCCGACGGTCTATAATCAAGGTGACGAACTTCACGCCGGCACTGAGCGGGTCTGGGATATCGTCCTCGCCGAACGCCTCGGCCATCTTGGCAAGCCGGTCATGTATGGCTTGGCCACGGATGACTCCCATAATTACCACAGCACCGTGCCCAAGGCCAGTCTCTCGGGCCGCGGATGGGTCATGGTCAAAGCGAAGCAGCTCGACCCGGCTTCGATTGTCGCGGCCATGGAGAAGGGTGACTTCTACGCCTCGACCGGGGTCGAGCTCAAGACCCTGCAGTCTGGCGATGGGCGGATCGCCCTCGAGGTCAAGGCCGAGGCCGGCGTCGAGTATGTGATCGAATTCATCGGCACCCGAAAGGGTTATGATCGCAAGACCGTCGCCGTGAAGGCCGCCGATGGCACTGAGCCGCGTGTCACCCGTAAGTATAGCGCTGACGTCGGGACAGTGCTGGCCGCCGTCAAGGGTCCGAAGGCCGAGTATGTCCTCAAGGGAGACGAACTTTATGTGCGAGCCCGCGTGACGTCCACCAAGCCCATGAAGAGTTCGCCGGTCGGAGGCGAGGTCGAGATGGCGTGGACGCAGCCCATTGGCAGATGACAGATGACAGATGACGGAGGGCAGAGGGCAGATGATCGAGCTAGTTGACCGGTTGATCAGTTGGCCGAAAATGAGAGTATAGAGTATGGAGTATTGAGTATAGGGGGTGCCCAGGTCCGGGTGGCGGGTGGCAGCTCCGGGTGGCAGGTGGCGGGATTGTCTGATTCGGGCATCGATTCAGACATCTGTCATCGACTCAGTCATCTCCCCGGTAGGGTTGCTATGTCGTGACGCGGTCCCGACCCTACCTGATTAGCGAAGGACGGTCTTGAGGAACGATAGCAACTCGGCGGTCGAGTGGTCGCCCGGGAGGCCGAGGTCGGCGTTGATCTTGCCGTGATTCGTGTTCTGAGCGCCGTAGGCTTTGGCCGCGATGCCTTTTGAAGTCAGCGCTTTCTCCAGGCGCTTGGCCTGGTCGGGCGTGAGGGCGGCGGCTGCGTCGTAAAGGATGAGGAAGGGCGGGATACCTTTACCGGCGGCGACGTGGGTGGTCGCGGAATAGTCGGTCCAGAGTTCAGGCTTACCGCCGAAGATTTCGCGGTGGCCGTATTTCGGTTCGGGCTTCCCGGCGGCTTGGCGATTGTTGGTCGCTAGTTCGATGACCGCCGGAACGTCGAACGTATCGGCGTCGACCGGGACACAGCCCTTGAACATCCCCAGAGACAGGCCCACGGCCTTCAGCGGACGTTCGTCGATGGCCAGATAGGCGGCGAGCTGGGCGCCCGAGGAATGTCCCATGATCACGATGCGGTTAGGGTCGCCGCCGAATTCGGCCGCGTGGTCATGTGTCCAGCGAAGCGATTTCGCGACATCAGCGAAGATCTCGTTCATCGGGATCGCGGAGACGTAGCGATGATTCGTCGAGACGAAGACATAGCCCAGGTCGGTGAAGAACTTCGGCTTCAGCTGCACGCTGGTCTTTTCGCCACCGCGCCAGCCGCCGCCGTGAATCCAGAAGATCACCGGCGCTGGCTTGGTAGGTTTCGTCGACGGAGCGTAGACGTTCAGCGTTTGGCGTAACTCCGTCGTCCCGGCGTAGGGAATATCCGCCTTGGTCGGTGCGAGTGGGGCAGGGGTGTCGGCCGCGGAAACGAGGCTCAAGGCGGCGAGGAGCGGGAGGAGGGAGCGCATAGAGAAATCAGAGGCCCTTGAGCAGGGCGAGGGCTTGGGATTCAAAAGCCTTTTGCCATTCCGGGGCGACGAGACAGTCGCAGTCTTCCTGGGCGTAGCCCGTGTTCAGGCGCTGTTTCGCGGTGGGGGCGTAATAGATATAACCATTGGTGTAGCCGGCGACGAACGTGCCGGCTTGGCCAGCGGCCTGCTTGATGTTCAGGCCGATCTCGCTCGTCAGCTCGCCGGGAAAGGTCACTAAACGGAAGTCACCGACGCGTAGCGCGGTGAGCTCGACATCGAGCGGATTTCCCATCGCCTTCTGATTATGGGCGAGGTGCATCTTGAGCAGGCCCAGATTCGTGTTGAGACGGGTGATCTGCTCCATCAGCGCGAGATTGCCGAGATAGGCTTCCACGGCTAAGCGATTATCCGCGTCCAGCTTGGCGAGGCCGTCTTTCCCGAGGGAGCGTTCGTGCAGGTAGCTTTGGGCGGATTGCGAAGGGTAGTCCGGGTGGAGCTTCTGCTGGAGCAGGAGCGGCAGGAAGGATTTGAAGTCCAGGTTGGTAGCCCGGAGGGACTGCGTCAGTCGCAGGCGTTCCGCTTCCAGCCGGGCGATCCGGGCCGGCAGATCGGACCCGCGTGGCAGGAGCATGTTCTGGCGGACGAAGCGAAGCGAGCTGTCCGTCCGGGTCTTGATCTGGCGGGCGGCCCGGAGGACGCTGATGGCGAGCTGATTACCCAGCGGGGTCGCATCGGCGGGCTGGGTGACATGCTTGTAGTGGAGGGGGTTGATGTCGCCGGCGCAGCCTTGGATGAAGAAGGCGGTGCCTCCGAGCTGTTCCTCGATGATGGCCGAGGCGACGCCGGGGTAGTCGGCGGAATTGCCGCTGCTCGGCGGATTCATGATCGGGTGGCAGGCGAAGTTGTAGAGCAGCGCCAGGTTGCTTCCGTCGAGGCGGTCGAGGCGGAGCAGGCCGATCTGCGGGTCGATGGCTCCGACGCTCGCGATGGCCTGGTCGGTCGGTAACGAGTAGGCGCGGCGCATGTCGACCTCGCTGCCGTCGCGCATGACGAGACGCCGGTTCTCGCTGATGCCACTTTCCTGTCCGCTGCCGCTGCCAGCCAGGACGGGGACGAGACGGGCGTGCGCCGACCTGATGACTTGGAAGCAGAGTTCCGGGAAATCTGCGCGGAGGGTGCCGTGGCAGTGGCTGGCATTGACCAGGAGGTTTTCGGGCGCCAAGCCCAGCTCCTTGGCCAAGCGGGCGCGGAGTTGCGGAAGGAAGTCGGACCGGATTCGTCCCAGTTCGCCGATCGCGACGGCGTCGATGGTCAGCAGCACGACGGACCGTTCGCCCTCTTTGAGCACGAGTGCCTTGGCGTGAAGCGTATCATGGACCGGGACCGTGCGGTCCGTGACATCGACCACCGCCGTGCCTGCTTCGAGGGCGTACAGCCCCGGGCAGGCCAAGCCGACGAGAACAATGAAGGCAGGCAGGAGATGGTTCACTGAAGTAAGGTGATGTGTTATTTGACCTCGAGCAGCTGCTTCATCGCGTCGATGAGCACCGGCTCGACCTGCGGGGCGACATTGGAAGACGTCGGGCCGACTTCATAGCCCCCTTGCTCGTAGGCGCAGGTGCTCCCGATGTAACCGGGGCCGTAATCGCCGTAGGCCGCGACCGCGACGTGGAGATCGGGGCGCATCGCTTTGGCGGCGAGCTGGTATTCCACGAACAACTCGCCGGGCAGGTGCAGCATGCGGGAGGAGCCGACGCGCAGGCAGGTGATATCGATCGCGTGGCCTGCTTCGTGGCGTTTCAGCCAGGCCAGCTGGTCGCCGTAGGAGATATACCCCTTAGGGGTCGTCGCCTTCAGTTTCGCCACCAGTTCGTCGGCCTTCAGGTGGGTCGCAAGAGGCAGGCGGACCGGCACCGAGGTCCAACCGATATCCGCCGAGCCCAGGGGGGTCTTGACGGTCTTATCGAGGGCTTCCTTCATCCCGTCGGCCAGGCGGTTGGCCAAGGTCATGCGGTTCTCCCAGGCGCCGTCGTTATATTTGCCGGCCGTGATGTTACCGCCCGCTCCGTTGAAGTGCACGTGCAGCGTATGCGGCCAGGATTGGCTGCGGATGAAGCGGGCGATGCCCGGGAAGTCCGGACTCGGGTAGCCTAGGCGGTAGTAGCTCTGCGGGTGGCAGGCATAGCTCGTGAGCACCGCGATCGGGCCGGTCTTGTCCCAGAAACTCAATGACGTGACGAGCGGATCGATGACCCCTTCCGGTTCGGCGCGCATCGCGGCGTTCTTGGTCGAGGACGTGCGCGTGAACTTCACCTTGCCGTCGGGACCGAGCAGGCGGCGCTGGCTGGCGACCTCCTTGACCGCGGCCTCTCCCCAGCCCCAGTGGGTGGCTTCGCGGGCGGTGGGCAGCGCGCGCTTGATCGCCTCGGCGGCGCGGGCGATGACCACGCGGTGGAAATCGCCCTCGAAGCGGGAGTAGCCCTTCACGCCCAGATCCTTGATAAGCTTTTCGGCCGTGAAATCGCAGCCCGGGGCGTCGTGCTGGTGGAGCGCGTGGACTGCGACGCGGGCGGGCGTGGTCCCGGCCGCCTGGGCGAGGGCGGCACGGAAGGCGTCATGGCCTTCGTTGGCGATGCCGATCCAATCCACGGCGCAGAGGACGATCGGCTCGCCGGAGCCCGTGATCACCACGCCGCGGCAGCGGAGCGTCAGGTCATCGAGGCGCTTGACCGGATCGTAGGCCATCGCCGAACCGAGGGGCGGCGTGGCGTCGACATCGAAGGTCGCGACCTTGACCGGTTCGGCGAAGCCGACGGCGGCGAGGGAGAGCAGGGCGGTGAGAAGACGAGTGGGTTTCATCGGCGTAAAGTTTCCACGCCTCCCGGCAGGGCGTGCAGGCGGGCGATCTCCTCAGGGGAAAGGGCGCGGTTCCAGACGGCGAGGTCATCCATCGAGCCGACATATGCGGCGCCGAGGACGAGGCGGAGCGCGGCGGGGTTCCAGCCGAAGGTGAGGTCATGGCCTTGGATGACGCCGACCGATTTTCCGTCGACATGCAGGCGGGCGCGCGGCGGCGCGGCGTGGTCGTTGAGATGGTCGAGCACGAAGGCCACGTGCGTCCAGCGGTCGCGGCGGAACGGGGCCTGTTCCATCTTCACCATCGGGCGACGTTCGTCGGGGATCTGTTCCCAGCCGACCGCATCGGGATTCCAGAGGTGGTAGATCGGCCGGACGGCGAAACGGAAATGGCGCGGCGCATGGTCTTTGGACCACTCCAGGAAGATGAAGCCCTTCTTCACGTCGTCGCCGACGATCTGCACCGGATCGCAGTAGCCGGGTTCGAGGTCCTTGTCGGGGTCGAGTCGCAGCCAGACCGAGACCGTGGCCGACCAGTCGGTCGTGCCGTAGGCGAGGGACTTGGAGGCGGCGAATTCGGGGCGGACCGCACCCTTCTTGGGAAAGACGAGGCAACCGCCGAACTTGCCATCGGTCGCGAGTCTCATCTCCGGTCCGGGCGTAGGCGACACCATCTTCCCGCTGGCGCGGACCCGACAGGCGGGGTCGTCGGCGGATGACGCGGCGTCGAAGCCGGTATCGAAGGGGGCGTGAAAGGTCAGCCCACGGCGCAGACCATCGTCGGCCAGGCAGGTCGCGGCGAGCAGGCAAAGCGCAGTCTTGAGGGCGGGCATCTTAGAGCGTTTTGACGATTAGATTGCGCCAGCGGATCTCGCCGCCGTGGGTCTGGAGCATAATCGGACCTTTGGAGGGGAGGGGATTGGCGCGGTCCCAGTAGTTTTCCATCTTGGCGTGGTCGACGACCATGCGGCCGTTGAGCCAGATCGTGGTGACGTCGCCCTGCTGGATGATGCGGAAGGCATTCCATTCGCCGAAGGGCTTGTCGGCGGCCACGAGCGGGTCGCGTCCGGGGGCGCCGGGCGTGTTATTGAAAAGACCGCCCGAGCCCAAGTGCGGTTTACGGTCTGGCTTCTTCGAATCGAAGACCTGATTGAGGTCCCAAATCTGTACCTGCGGAGTGCCGCGGAGGTAGATGCCCGAATCGGCTTTCGCGACCGTCTTATACTCGAGGCGGAGTTCGATATCACCGAACGCTTCGTCCGTCGTCGCGTAGGGTCCCGTGCCGGCGTTGACCAGCTCGCCATTCTCCACGCGCCAGTGCTGCGGAAAATCAGTGCGCTGCTTGGCGAGGTCGGCCGTTTTCTTCTCGCCGGTCAGCTTGAGGCCTTGGTGCGGATTATGGCCGTGCCACCCCGAGAGGTCCTTGCCGTTGAACAGGGAGCGGAAGCCCTCGGGCGGCGCCTCGGCCAAGAGCGGCAGGGAGAGCAGGCAGGCGAAAAGGGAGCGCATCTTATTTCAGGGTTTCGATGAAGGTGAGCAGATCGGCCATGTCTTGGGTCGTGAGGCCGCCTTCGAGTCCTTCCGGCATCAGGCTGCGACCGTCGGAGGAGCTGCCCGACACGTCGGCGCGGAGGATCGTCTTCGAGACGCCGCCGGGCATCCTGAGCGTCAGCTGCGTGGCGGTGTCTTCGGCGATCACGCCGAGGTACGATTCGCCAGCGCGAGTCTGCACCAGGAAGGACATGTATTGGGCGGCGATCTCCTTGTTCGGTTCGAGGATGGCCGTGAGCAGGGCGGGGCGGCCCTTGTTCTTCACCGTGAGCAGGTCAGGCCCGACTTCCATGCCTTGCCCGCCGGCCCGGTGGCAGATCACGCAGGCGCGTTGATAGACCGCGAGGCCGCGGGTGGCGTCGCCGGCGAGGTCCACGCTGGCAGCATACTTGGCCGTGACGACCTCGCGGGAAGGCGGGATCACCTCGGCGAGCGCCGTACGCGCCAGCGCGGCGACTTGGGCGTCCTTGTGTTTGAGCAAGGATTGCACCTGCCCGGCGTCGAAGGCCGAGGCGGGCAGCTGCTTGGCCGCGAGGGCGTTCAGGAGAGGCTTCACGCGATCGGGCCGTTGGAGGAGCTGGGTCATCGCCTGGGTGCGGACCGAAGCGTCGAGGTCCTTCCATCGTTCGACGATCGTGAGGGTGAAGCCAGGGTCAGCCGTGGCCCCCCATTGAGTCAGCGCCGCCGCCTGGAGTTCGGCCGGACGGTCGGCAGAGAGGCAGGCCGTGAGGACGGGACGGCTGAGCTTGAGGGGAGCGGCGGCCAGCAGCGCGAGACGATCGACGCGGCGCGAGGAGGGTTGCGTCGGATCGTTGACGACGGTCGTGGCCTCGGCGAACAAGCGTGCCAACTTTCCGGACGCGTCGGCTTTCTCCAACGAGGATCCCGCGCGGGCGAGTCCTTTCGCGAGCGCGCTCAAGTGGGTAGGACGGGCGCCGAGACGGAGCACTTGCTCGAGCTGAGCGGGCCGGTCCTCCGCGGGTTGGGAGATCGCGCGCACCAGGATAAGTTGCGACAGGAAGGCATCGGCCTGTGCGGCGAAGGTTTCGTCGGCCAGTGCCGGGAGCAACCGCCGGGAAAGCACCGTGGGGTGGGCGCTGAGGATGGCCGGGGCGATCCAGGCGTGGGTGTGGTCGCGGCGGGCCAGCGTCACCAAGGCGGCCGAAAGGTCGGTCGCGTCGTCGGCCGGCGTCACCCGAGCAAGCGTGAGCGCCGTCTGGAAGCGGAGACGAGCGTCCTCTGAGGCGGCATGACGCATCAGGGTGGCGGTCGCGCCACGGCTCAGGGGATGATCGCGATAGAAGTCGCCTGCCAGGAACGTGGCGCGTTCGCGGACGGCGGCGTCGGTATCGCCGAGGGCGGTGACCATGAGCTGTTCCGGCAGTTGCTTGGTCGCCGCCAGAAGGTTCAGCGCATGCAGGCGGGCGAGCGGGTTCGGGGCGGTCTGGAGCAGGCTCGCGAGCTGGGAGCGCGCGCCAGGATCGCGGCGTTCGTAGAGCAGGCGGGAGGCCGTATCGCGGTGCCAGCCGTTGGCGTGGGAGAGCGTCTCGATGAGCTGGGACGTCGTGGCCTTGGCCAGGTCGACCGAGGGACGACGGACCCAATCCTTATCGTCAGGGACCAGGCGATAGATGCGGCCGCGGTTGTTGCCGTTGTTCAGGTCGAGGTGTTGCTTGATCTCGTCGGGGATGGCCCACGGATGCTCGATCACCTCGCGATACATATCGCAGACGTGCAGGCAACCATCGGGGGCGTTGGCGAAATTGACGACGCGGACCCAGGTGTCGCGGCTGGCGGCGAATTCGAAACCCCGTTCGTCGGAAGGACGTTCGCCGGAGAGGCTGACGCCGTCGGAGGCGGGGGTGATCACCTTGCGGTGGATGAGCTGACCGCCCGCGTCGCCCGTGAAGCTGTTGTTCCTGAAGGCGGGGCCATAGGCGTCGCCGCGGTAGATCGTCGTACCCGAAGCGCCGGTGAAGTAGCCGCTCACCCGGCCGCCGCCTTCGACGCCGCCCGGGACCGCGCCGGAGATACGCCAGCGCGTGCGGACGATGCGCCAGGGTTCGTCGGGACTGATGCGGAAGACTTCGGCGGCGCCGCCATCCTTGGCGATACTCTGACGCGGGGCGGGCAAGGGAAGGTGAGGGTTTGGTAACGCCCCCGTGCGGTCGTGGACCCAGTATTGCAGGTGGTCCGAGTTGGAGCAGCCGAATTTCCGGCCGAAGTCATCGTAGCTCATCCCGTATTGGGCGCCGCCGGCTTCGAGTCCGAAAGTATGGGTCAGCGGGTCGAACCAGAAATCATTACCGCCGAGTTCGAGCGCGGGGAGTTCGGGGCGGAGCAGGCAGGACACCTTGCCGCGGTTGCCGCCGCCGGCGAGGAGATGGACGCGTTGGTCGGGTCCCCATTGCAGGCTGTTGGCCATCCCTTGGACGTTGATGATCTTCAGTCCCGTGCCGAAGCCCGTGAAGACCTTCTCTCGATGGTCGGCCACGCCTTTGCCCGCGCGGTCTTCGAAGCGCCAGAGATCAGGCGTCGCCAGGACGTAGAGACCGCCGTTGGCCCAGAGCAGCCCCGTGGGCCAGGGCAGGTTGTCGGCGAAGACGCGGCTCGTCTCGTAATACCCGTCGCCGTCCTTGTCCTCGAGGACCGAGACGCGGCCGAGGTGCGGGATCTCGTCGCGGCGTTCCGAGTAGTCGATCATCTCGCAGACGAACATCCGGCCGCGTTCGTCGAAGCAGACCGCGATCGGATCGCGGACCTGCGGCTCGTGTGCCGCCAGTTGGAGCTTGAAACCCGGTTTCACTTTCCAGGTAGCGAGCGCGGAGGCCGCCTCGACGGCGGGGTAGTGCGGCAGCTCCTTGGCGGCGTCGACTTTCGGCGCGCCTTTGGAACCGCCGTAGGCTTTTTCATAAGTCGTCGTGGTCTTGATGCCATCGGCGGCGCCGAGCTGGGCGCTGAGCAGGATAACCAGCAGGAGGAGGATGCGACGAGGGAGATGCATGGGGCACGCTTGAAGATGACCGAATGGCGGCAGGGATAAATCATTAAGACGTGTCCGTAGCTGCCCAGCTTCGCATTGTAATGATTGAAACCGCTTCATTGCGCCCCCAGTTTGGGTCCATGCGCCTCAGCCTGCTTACCCTTTTTGTCTCAGGCCTCGTGGGCTGCGTCAGCGCGCCGACGGCGCGTCTCGAGGTCGTGCGTAGCTGGCCGGCGGCCGAAGCGAACCAAGGCGTGGCCGTGGGGGCGGAGTATTTCTACGCCATCAGTGACCGGACGCTTGGAAAATATGAGAAGTCTTCAGGCCGTAAGGTCGGTGCATGGAGCGCCCCGCCCGGCTCGGGGATCAAGCATCTCAACGCAGGCGTCGTCGTCGGCGACCGGTTGGTCGTGGCCCACTCCAATTTCCCCGCCAAGCCGGACGAGAGTTCGTTGGAGTTCTTCGACGCCGTCACCTTGCGACACCTCGGGCGGAAGGTCTTCGTCGACCCGCCAGGCTCGTTGACCTGGGCGGTGCCCGAGCGCGCGGGCTGGTTGGTCTGTTTCGCGCATTATGCGGTGAACAGCGATCCGGTACGGAGCCGCCTCATACGTTACGACGCCGACTGGCGGCCCGTGGCCGAGTGGTCGTTCCCGCCTGAGCTTCTGGCGCGTTTCGGCATGTTCAGCAGTTCGGGCGGCGGCTTCGGTTTGGACGGCATGGTCTGGGTCTCCGGGCATGATGCGAAGGAACTCTATCGGCTCAGCCTGCCCGCCGGCGGGGGTCAGGCGCGTTGGGAGGGGAAGGTGGCGTTCGCCTCGGCCGGCCAGGCCTTCGCCTGGGATCCCACGCGTCCGCAGGAGCTTTATTCCATCCAGCGTAAGACCAAGCAGGTGATTGTTTCCCGGTTAGCCGAGTGACCAGTGCAGGCTTGTTTCCTGCGGGGTTCAGTCGGATAGTCGGCCTACCCCGTATGATCTTACGACTGTTGTTCGCTTGCCTGACGCTTTCGGCCTTAGCGGCCGAGCCCGGCGTGGTCCGAGCTGGCTTCATCTTCGACACGAATCCCGTGCCGAGCTGCCATGCGACGACGATCGTCGAAGCACGCGACGGCACGCTGGTCGCGGCTTGGTTCGCCGGAGAGGCCGAAGGCAAGCCGGACGTCTCGATCTGGACGGCTCGTTACGTCGACGGCAAGTGGACCGCCCCGGTCAAGGTCGCCGAAGGCACGCAGCCGGACGGTAAGCGCTTCCCCTGTTGGAACCCGGTGCTCTTCCAGCCCAAGGAAGGCCCGCTGCAGCTTTACTACAAAGTCGGACCCAATCCCGTCGAGTGGTGGGGCGTCCTGTATCTCAGCGAAGATAACGGCAAGACTTGGAGTTCGGCTGGCCGATTGCCCAAAGGCATCCTCGGGCCCATCAAGAACAAGCCCGTGCAGCTGAAGGACGGCACCATCCTTTCGGGCAGCAGTGCCGAAGGATTGAAGGTCGGGCCGACGTGGCAGATCCATTTCGAGCGTAGCCGCGACAACGGGCTGACGTGGGAGAAGATCGCCGTCGAGCAAGGGCAGGGTAGTCCTGCGTCGATTCAGCCTAGCATCCTTTTCCTGAAGGACGGAGGCCTCATGTCGGTCGGCCGAACCCGTAACGCCAAGGTCTTCAGTACCGTCTCCCGTGACCAAGGCTCGACGTGGTCGAAGGTCGAGCTGACCGATCTGCCCAATCCGAATTCCGGGACCGATGCGGTGACCTTGAAGAACGGACGCCATCTCTTGATCTATAACCACACCGCTAAGGGTCGCAGTCCGCTCAATCTCGCCGTGAGCAAGGATGGCATCTCTTGGGAAGCCGCTCTGGTGTTCGAGGATGAGCCTAAGGCCGAGTTCAGTTATCCCGCCATCATCCAATCGGCGGACGGGCTCGTGCACGTGACCTATACGTGGAAGCGCAAGCTCGCCAAGCATGTGGTCATCGACCCGGCCAAACTAGTTACCCGACCGATGGAAGGTGCGGCTTGGCCGAAGGCGGCGGACGCATCCGGCCAGGCCGGCCTTGAGCGGCTGAAGTATAACCATCCTGGGCTCGTCGTGGATCTCGGCGTCGGCCTCTGGGCCTGGCCCTTGCCCATGGACGTCGATGGCGACGGCAAGTTCGAGCTCGTCGTCAACTGTCCCGATAAGCCTTCGAACGGCGTGTATGTCTTCCGGGCTGATGCCGACACCTCGAAGCGTCCGTTGCCCGTCTTCAAACCTGGCATGCGCATCAGTAAAGGCATGCAGAACGTCGAGCTCAGCCAGGGCTCCGACGGTAAGCCGCGGGTCCTGTCGCCGGCGGTAGAGTATCCGGATTTCGCCAAGTCTGGGCTCGAATCCGGCAAGAAGCTGCCCCTCCCGACGAACGTCCACCCCAACAAGGTGCGGGCGAACATGTGGAAGGTCGTCGACTATGACGGCGATGGGAAGACCGACGTGATCGTCGGCGTCGGTGATTGGACCGACTACGGCTGGGACAACGCCTACAATGAGAAAGGCGTCTGGATCAAAGGTCCGCTGCGTGGCTTCGTGTATTTCATGCGGAACGAGGGCACTGACGAGAAGCCCAAGTATCAGTCGCCCGTCCGCGTCCAGTCAGCCGGCAAGGATCTTGAGGTCTTCGGCTGGCCCTCGCCTAATTTCGCGGACTTCGACGGCGACGGGGATCTGGATCTCCTTTGCGGCGAGTTCCTGGACGGCTTCACCTATTTTGAGAATATCGGGTCACGGGCTGAGCCCAAGTATGCCGCCGGACGCCGGCTGACCGTGCCGGCGAGCGTGATCAGCGG
>Ga0255063_1000243_pt1 | contig 13814 bp, 13 predicted proteins | sample Colum_Cont_RepA__3_FD_188458 | JGI IMG/M metagenome (GOLD analysis project Ga0255063, IMG submission 188458) | Freshwater microbial communities from Columbia River, Oregon, United States - Colum_Cont_RepA_0h | ecosystem: Environmental > Aquatic > Freshwater > River | place: USA: Oregon... | reverse complement strand
ACGAAACGGTGAACATCAATAAACACTAGGGTTTACGCTATGAGGAACGGACTTCGAATCCCATCCTCTCCGCCACTTTGGAACCCGAAACCCCAATAAAATGGGGTTTCGGCTTTTGCAAGATTAGGCAGGTTCTGCAAAAGCAGTCCTCATCTTGTCCAATATGATCGGGTCACGCTAAATGGGGCCAGTTGAAATGTTACTCGGGGGGTTGCCCAACCACCAAACCACCCCCATAAACACGACAAACATGAGCAAGAAAAGGCACACGAAGGAGGCCCAGATCAAGGCCATCCGCGAGCACGAGTCCGGCCGGAGCCAGGCCGAAATCTGCAAGGAGCTGAACATCACGGCGCAGACGTTCTACCGCTGGAAGAAGCAGCTCGGGATGATGACGAACCCGGACGTCCGGCGGCTGAAGGAGCTCGAGAAGGAGAACAAGGAGCTCAAGCAGATGCTGGCCGATGGGCTGCTGCGGGAGCGTATCCTCAAGATCGTCGTCGAAAAAAAACTCTGAGCCCGAGGGTCCTGCGGGAACTGCTGCCGGCGGTCATGGCGGGTACGCCATGCTCGCAGCGGTTCGCCTGCAAGGTCCTCGGGCTACGAAGGAACACGGCACGTTACCGCCCGCTCCGGCTGGCGCGGTACGCGCCGCTGGAGGCCGCCCTACGGGAAATCTACGCGCACCATCCCCAGCTGGGGCACCGCAAGGCGAAGGCCATCCTGAACCGCCGGCTCCGGCAGGAAGGCCGGCCCCTGGTAGGCCTCCGGCTGGTGCGGCGGCTGCGTCGCCGCCTGTGCCTGTGCGTGCCCCCGCCCAAGCGCAAGCGGGTGCGCAAGGGCCTCACCACGGGCCGGGTGCCGACCAAGGCCACGCATGCGCGCCACGTGTGGACGTGGGACTTCGTAGCCGACATCACGACCGTGGGCGGGACCTTCCGCATCCTGGCCATCATCGACGAGCATACGAAGGAGTGCGTCGGCCACCACGTGGCCCGGAGCATCAACGCCGAGGACGTCATGCGCTCACTTGCCCGCGCGATCTCGGAGCACGGCGCCCCCGGCCACATCCGCTCCGATAACGGCTCGGAGTTCATCGCGAGGGTCGTGCGCGACGGTCTCGCCCTGCGCGGCATTAAGACCCTGTACATCGACCCTGGCTCGCCGTGGCAGAACGGCTTCATCGAGAGCTTCAACGCCTCCTTCCGCAAAGAGCTCCTTGATCGCGAGCAGTTCTACACGCTCACCGAGGCTCGGGTCGTCATCGCCGACTGGGTCGAGGACTACAACGCCTACCGTCCCCACGGCGCCATTGGCTACCTCACGCCGTACGAGTTCACGGGGCGGGAACCGGGCCTACGGCCCGGTGGCTTGACACAAGAACCCTCCAAAACTACCTTACTCGAAGCGACCCAACTGTAACATTACGGTTGGCCCCACAAACCGTCCCCGATCACTGCGGGGGAGGTTGTTTGCGGGTACTTCCGAGGAGATCCAGCTTTGTGAATAAACATCTTGAATACGAATAGTCCGTATTCTTTCCTGTATCCATATCTCTTCTAGAATGAGCGCATTCATCAGCCGGCTCCTGGTGCTATTCTATGTCATTTTTACCCCACTATATTTTGGCCTATATGTCGCCGCAATGGTCTATGCTTATCCTAAGAAGGGTGCTCTTTGGATAGAAGGAGGCGCTACCGAGTTCGGTCCGGCAGCTTTCATCGTCCTCTTGATATTATTTTTCATCCCGCTGATTTTTTCTCTCGGAAAATATCTCTTTGCTGCTGACTCGTCAGAATTGAGAAAAGTTCTAGCTATTTGTGCCGTCTTGTTGGCTTACCCTATCTTGGGAGTGCTTCAGTCACATAGATGGGAGGAGGAAATCCCGATTCTGGTGCTTCATCTTAAGTGGAGTCAGGCCGGATTTTTCGAGGTGATTTCATCGCTGTTCATTTTTTTCGTGCTGCCCATTTCCATCATCTGTAATTCGATATACAAAATACATGTTCGTGCATCAGCGAAGGTGGCTGAGCGAAGAAAATTAGCCGAACTCAATGCCAGGTTCCGCGTTGATGCTCGCGAAATCTCTCAGTTGTTGGCCGGCCTGATCGCTCATGAAATCCGGGTGAATTCCTGGGGTGGGAAAGCCGACTCGGTCATCGAAAGTCAGTATCTGCCACGGCACTTGGCCTTGTTTTCAAAACTCAGGCTTCCGGTTGACGCCTACCTTTCGTTCGTCGAACGGGCCGTGGGGCCAAATTACATGTTGAACGAAGCCGCTTTCATGGAGCTCGACAGGCATATCCAATCTATTTGTGAGACGGGCAGTATGGAGACGCACTTCCGATGGCTGGAAGCGATTCATAGCCATCAGCTACGCGACGATTCTTTCCAACTATACTTTTCTATGCGTAGTTACGTCCATGAGAAGGTCTCGCTAAGTGTGGCGCTGCTTGAATTCCGGATTGGTGAATTTTCCACGCCTGATGAGTACCTGGAATTCGCCAAGGCTAGTCCTGGTTATGTGTCGTTGTATGAGAGGGAACCCTTTGAGAAGGAGTTGGAGATGATGAGTTATCCGGTTCTTCAAAAAATGTTCGCCGTTGGCGGCGCGCATCGTGCGAGGGCTTTGCAGATCGTCCGTAGATCACAGGTTGCCGCCAAGGCAGAGACGGCCAGGGCGATTCTTCCAGATGCCGGGGTCTCGGCGGCACCGACTCCGCCCCAGGTAGCTCCGATGGACTTGGTGATGATCTCTCGTGGCGGTCAGGTCATCTTACGCGACATCAAACTCCAAAACCTTCCTACCATGGTGCTACAAGGCCAGGTATTGATGTCCGACCACTATTGGTGCCAAGGCATGCCCGGCTGGACGTCGGTGTCCACTTTCAGGGCAGTTGAAGCCCCTCGTGTCGTCCTTGAAGAGCAATTTGATTGGGGCGAAGTCTTCACGGACTTTTTCCTGTCTTGGCTGCTCTACGTCTTGGGCGGGGTCTTCATCGCGGGTCTTCTCGGATATGGAAACGGAGGGATGTCCGGAGTGGGTTCCGCTATCGGAGGTTTTCTTGGTTTCATCATCCTTGTTCGTCCGGTTACCTTCGTTTTCAGGACCCTTTTCCGTCTGGTCATCGGGAAACGCGGCATGGAATTATTCAGATAGTCTGCGGCCCCGATCCTATCCCTTCGCGGCGGAGCCGCGAGGTGGAAGCGATTAGCGGTTGGCGGTTGGGAATGCAGAGAGGCGTGGGCGAAGGCCTCAGCTATCAACTGAGGACTTTGGCGAATTGAGGTCGAGGCGAAGCCCCTTCGAATGCTCGTTATGCAATGTCTATTCCTAGATGAAGCGGGAAACTTCGATTTCTCCGAAAAGGGAACCCCGTTCCTGATGGTCTGCGCAACTTTGCTGGATATCAACGCCACCCGCTCCGGTGAACTGTCTTGCCTGCGCTATGAGCTGAATGCGCAGGGGCACGACATTGAGTCATTCCATGCGAGTGCTAATACCCCATTCGTCCGAGGGGCTTTTATGCGCCGTTTGGCGGCTTCGGGTGCCGGCTCTCAGGTCTTCGCCATCGTCTTAGATAAGTCGACGTGTGCTAAGCCGCCTGAGGACTTGTCTCAGGTTTATGTCGACCTCTTCAAGTTAGTCTTGTCGTTGTCTCAGCCGGCCTCCGGCGATTGTCCCGTCTACGCCGATCGCGTGCCTTTGCAGCGTTCTCGCAAGGCCATCATGAAGGCCGTCCGTCAGGGCGCCGGACATCGCACGGTGCATTTTCATTCGTCTGCTTCCAGTCTCGAGCTGCAGATCGCCGATTACTGTACTTGGGCGGTCTGGCGTCAGATCGTGAGCCAAGACGCCAGGCCCATGGAGGCGTTGGGTAATCCTATCGTCCACCTTGCGGTAATCGGTGAGGGTTGACCTCCTCGGCTATCCTGACGGAAGAGCTCCCGAGAGCTCTTGTCACCGAGGAGGGACCTTTCTCATCGGCCTCTCGACCGATGGCTGAAGAGTGTATGATGTCCGCTTACCCTCAAGCCGGAAAAGCCTCTAGGACAGCACGTGGTGCTGTCCCTACCTCGAGACAGCTATGTCGTGACGCGGTCCCGACCCTACCGAGCGCGGCAGAGCCGCGAGGTGGAAGCGGTTAGCGGTTGGCGGTTGGGAATACAGAGAGTCCGCGGCGGGCTCGGAGAGCCACGCCCTACCATCCTGCCACCCGAAGCGTTGTTATCTCACCTTTGCACTGCATCTGTGCGCCCCTTGTAAACGTGTCCCCGTGCCCACGTGTCCCCTGTTGGGGTTTACCCCAACCAATACTTCCACACCATGACCATCGCAGCGGTATCCAGTTCGCAATAGCGCATGAGCTGGCGGCGCATGGACTTGCGCACGGCCTGGTCTGAGGCGGCGAGGCCATAGCGGATGTGTTCGTAGGCGAGCATGGCACCGGGGCCGTTCTTGACGACGTCGAGCTCGTCGAGCTTGGAGAGATCAAGGGCGTGATCCTTGGTGTCCTGCAAAGTGAGGGCGGGCAGCGCGTCGTAAGGGCTCTTCACGGGCTGGCCGTGCTGATCGACCGCGTACTTAGGGAAGAGTTTCTGGATGGCGGGATTCTTCCAGACGACAGGGAGGACCTTCTTGATGGAATGGCTGCCCATCATGGCAGGGTCGTAGAAATGCCCACGGGAGATCTCGAGGAGGTCTAGGCAACGCTCGCTCTTGACGATGTCCTTCTTGATCTTCGCTTTCGTTCCCCAATTGCGGTCTACCCACGAGACGAGTTCGGCCTTGGAGGCATCGCCGCGGATCTCGTCGGCGAGTTCCTGGGTGACGGTCACTTCGTAGTCGGCCCAATGGTAGATGGTGCCTTGCTCGCCGAGAAGCTTGCGTAGCGATTCAAGGAAGCCGAGGTTCGGATTGTCGTTCTCGGTATCGAGCCACTCGACATGTCGGGGCGAAGCGCCGGGGTTATCGATGACGTGGCAGCTCCACTGGAAGGCGACCTGCCCATACGGACGACAGCCGGCCGCAGAGGGCAGGGCGCAGCGCGTGCCTTCGTAATCCAAGAAGAATAGCGGATAGTTCTCGGGCTTACAGCGCATCAGGGTCGCCGCATCGCGGACGATTTCCGGGGAGATGAACGGACGACCGGTGCGCACGGCCATGATTTGACGTTTCCACCCCCGCTGGAGCGAGGTGTCGCCGGCGACGTCTTCGTCTTGTAGGTCGGTGATGCGCGGAGCCCGCGGTGCGGTCTGTTCGACGATGCGTCGGACGGTGCCCGGCTGGCGGTATTCCATGCTGCCGAGGTAACCCAACGTGAAGAGGTGATGCTCGGCGCGGGCTTGGCTGCCCCAGCAGAGGTCATAGCCCGAGGTCTGTCCGGGAACGTTGAACTCGCAGGACTTGCACTTCATACCGAGCTCGACCGCCGGCCAATTACCGCTGGCGACATAACCGGAAAGGCGCGCGGAGGCCTCGGCGATGGATTCCTCGCTGGGGTAGGCCTGCGCGACGGCTTCCGTGGCCTCCAGGATGGCGATCAGGGACGTTGCGTCGCCCGGTTTGGCCTTTCCCCGGTATTCGACCGTCGGACGGCCTCCTGGGCCATTCTCGGTGAGGGTAAAGAGCCCACGGACCTCTTCCGGGGATGCGACGCCCAGCTTGTTGGGCAGGTAGAACCAGGCCCGGATGGTCTTGGTGATGCCGGCGGCCTGCAGGGCCTGGCGGGCGACGTGCACCTGGTAGGCCAGATCGACCACGTAGGGCTCCCAGCTCTTCTTGAGGAGCTCCTTCGGATCGGCTTGGAGTTTGGACTCCACCTCGGCCGAGGCGGACTTGATTTCGATTAGGTCGAGGGTGTCGCCGGTCACGCGGACGATGTCCGAGCGGGCCATCAGGCTGCCGGACGCGAAGGTCGCCTCGTGCAGGGTGCAATCGCCGGCCTTGATCTTGGCCAACGTCCGCGCGGAGGCGTCGGCATGGCTCTCCTTCGGGACGAACATGTCTTCGCCGGGGTAATAGACCTTCACCAGCTTCTCGAACATGTAGCCCCCACGTGCCAGCTGTTGCATGTACTCGTTCCCGTCCGCCTGCCGCGGCAACGCCGGCTGAGCCAGCGCATGCTTCAGTTTGACCGGACACGACAGCCCCAGCTTGAAGAGGGATTTGGAGAGAGCGGGCGAGGGCATTGGCCTAGGTATAGGCCCCGATTGATAAGTGCAAACGTGCAAATCGGCCTGTGGCCTGTGCAAAAGTGCAAAGGTGGGAGACAATAAGTTGATCGGTTAATCAGTTGGCCGGTTGGCAAGAGCGAGGCGAAGCCGCGAGGGGACAAGTGGGCATGGTGACACGGGGACAAGGGGCAAACAGTAGAGGCTCGGAGGCTCAGAGGCTCGGTGGCTCAGAATACAAGCGAGTATTGAGTATGGAGTATCGAGTATAGGGAGAGGCAAAGAGAAGGGTGACGGGCACGGGCATCGGGAGTTCAGGAATCGGCCGTTCGGCCATCGGAATCTGAAACCCGGTTGCCGGAGGCTGACTGCTGAAGGGCTGACACCCGAAAGGCTGACTACCGTGGCCGTCACCCGTCACCTGGAATGAATCATGCCCGAAGCATTGATCCCGGTCTCCGGTTTCCCTTTGAGTGTTCTGTAGGCCCCTATGACAGTCGGTGGGATTGCGGGGCGGGAGGAGAAGGGCACAGGTGGCGTTATGAGCACTTCTACCGTCCATCATCTGTTCCGGCTCTGGAATCTTGCGGCCGCTGAGGAACTCGACGTCCGCATCCAGGGTCCGTTGTTGTCGTTCCCGTTCGGCGTCCATTACCGAATCGTCACCATTAACCACCCTGGCGATTGCGGCCGACCTTGCCTGGGGTTGCGTGCTAATCCCATCGATCTAGCGCATACCTATCCCGGTGTCTTGGACTTGCCGACGGATCCGCGGGAGAGAGTATTCGATAAGTATCTGGAGTGCGAATCGCGACAACTGGGGCAGAAGCCGGCATGGCATGGTCAGAAAGACATTCCGACCGAGGTCAGGTCCTACGTTGACGGCCCCCAGCGGGCTCCGGGCTTGGAGTGGGAGAGCGTCTGGGCCCAGTATTGGTTCAATCAGCACCATCACCTGCAGTCGCGTGAACCCCTCCGCTGGCATCCTCGTCACTGGGATATCGGGGCCAGACCGTTCAAGAAACTGAAAATCAAGGACTGTACCCAACGGCCGTACTTCGGGCTACACCCGGAAATCGTCGAGTTATTCTTGGACCTGACCTCCAGAGTCAAAGGCAGTTACGTCCATGATGGACTGTTCCATCCCTCGACTCCCGACGGACTGGTTAAACTAAGGCACCTTGCCGACACGGTGACGGGATTTCGTCCGTGAGCGGAACAGAGTGCTTCAACGGAGGACGAACCCGAAGAAGGCGAGGACCAGGACGATGATGATGACGAGGCAGCTGCAATAAGGCCCGCAGCCATCGATGCGCCTCTGCCACTTCTCCCTGAATTCCCGTTCGGTGCTCATTTCGTCTTCTGCCGATTATGTTCGAGGCTGGGTTGAGCAAAGTTACTTAGGGTGATTGAAATCGTTTGGCAAAGGGCCCGATGAACTTCTTCTCCGGCGAGGTGTCCACGATGGCGAAGGTGACTTCCTTGAAGGCGCCCTTGAAGTCGTTTTCTAGTGCCTGATGGAAGAGCTGGGCGACCTGGTGGCCGTCGTTGCCGAAGGCACCGCAACCCCAGGCTCCGAGGATGAGTGAGTCGTGGCCATGCGCCTGCGCGACGGTCAGGATCTTGCGGATGCGTTGACGGAGGATGTCGGGGATGTGGACGAGTTCCTCGGGGTGGAGGTGCTTGGTGAGCGGGGCCGCCGAGGTGATGAACGAAGCCAGGTAAGGCTTCGGAAGGAGAGCGTGCTCGTCGTCCCGGAAGACCGGGACGTCGGGCGAGTAGATCATGGCATCGCTGTAGCGATTGTGTCCTTCCCGACGATGATAGGCATACATCGGCGAGTCTTTGATCGCCAGGTAGAGGGCGCTGGAGCGACAGAGGTACTCCTCCTGAGCCCGGGCGCCCGTGAGGAAGCCGCCGCCGGGATGGGTGGCCGCGGCGAAGTTGAGGGAGACGACCTTATGTCCTTTGGCGAGGTGTCGGCGATGGGCGGAGAGGGTGGTCTCGTTGGTCACTTCGTAGACGGTCGTGTGCGGACCCGTGGCCGGGCTCGGATGGACGTGATCGGCGGCGTAGTGGACTGTCGCCTGCACGCAGGCCTTCACTTCGGTCGAGATACCGACCAAGCCAGCCGGACCGATGTATTCGCCGGCTTGGGCGATCACGACCGCCTCTTCGCCCAGCTGCACGGCGAGGTCGCGGGGGATGCGGGGATCGAATTGGGTCATGGCGTGTGGTTTGCGTAGATTCTTAGTTCAGGCCCGGTTGCGCACGAAGGCGTCGAAGCGGCGGCTGATCTCGGCTTCGGTCGGCAACGGGATGGCCTTTTCGAGGGCATCGCGCAGGGCCAGATGGCCTTGGTCGATAAGTGAAGGGAAGAGGCGCACCATGCGCGCCAGCTGGGTCTCGGTCAGCTGCCCGTCTTCGATCGGGAAGTCGATGCTGAGGCGGATCTCGCCGTCCTCGGAATCCATCTCGACCTGCAGGATCTTGGATTCCCAGTGCAGCTGGTTGATCGTCTTGAGCACCGCGAGCTGCGTCTCAGGCGAGGCGTCCTTGGGCAGGCGATAAGCCATGGGAGCCTGGATGCGGAGGAGCTCGCCGTTCTCCTCGAGCCGCAGGACGATGTTCACGCCGAAGTCACCATCTTCGTCCTCGTAGAGGTCGGTGGAGAAGCCGGTGCGGATGAAGTCATCCTTCTGGCGGTGTTTGATGCCGGCGGAGTCGAGGAGGGTGGAGATGGAGGCGAGAGTGGAGGGCATAGATTTAAGGGGTGCAAAAGTGCAAATCGGCCTGCGGCCTGTGCAAAGGTGCAAAGATTAGGTGTTGGCGGTTAGCGGTTGGCGGTTGGTAACACATCAGAGGCGAACTTGCCGATACAGGTGGCGGGTGGCGGATTAGATGGAATTGCCTTCGAGTTCGGACAGGGCGCTGCGGATGAATTCGGCGACGGGGTGGTCGGTAGAGAAGTGCTGCTCGAAGAGGGGCAGGGCTTTCCGGTATTCGCGGATGGCTTCTTCGGCGTAGCCCATCTTCTGGTACATGAGGCCGAGGTTCTTGATCACATAGCAGCCGTGGTCGTCGCCGGCGGAGAGCAGCGCCCGACGCAGGTTGGCCTCGGCCTTGGGGAATTCCTCGAGGTGCACCTGGACGAAGCCGAGATTGTTGAGGTAGCGCTCCTTGGCTCGTTCGTCCGTGAACTCGGGGTGATTGCTGGCGGCGACCATCTCTTCGAGGATCGGCTCCGCCTTGGCGTACTGCTTGGCCGGGATGTAGATGTTGACGAGGTCCTGCTTGACCGAAAGCACGTCCGGGTGGTGTTCCTCCTCCGTGCGGCAGAGGAAGTTTACCGCCACTTTCAGGCGCTCTTCGGCTTGGCGCGGACGGCCCCGTTTCAGGTCGTTGGCGGCCGCGGCCTGCTGGATGTAAGCCATGTTGCGGAAGTTGATATGTCGGGCATTGCGCGACTGCAGGAGCGCCAGATCGTAGGCGCGGGCGGCTTCCAGCAAGCGATCCTCGCGCTGATGATAATTGCCCAAGTAGTAGAAGATCTTGCCGAAGACGGTGTTGCCTGGCTGACCGCGATGGGTCACGACCGGCGTTGCGGCATCGATGAGCTTCAACGCCTGAGCATGGCGTTTGAGGTGAAGGTACGCTACTCCGAGATGCATCGAGATGCGCGCGGCGATCAGGGTCGGGACTTCGGCGGGAATCTTGCAGGAGTCGAACGCGCTTTCGAGGAACTGGACTGCATCCTCATGGCGTTCGCTGTCGTTGAGGAAGATGCCGAAGTAGAGCAAGGTCATGCGCAGGGGCGGGAGGTGGGCCTCGTCGGTTGCGTCGCAGACGTCCATGGCCTCGCGATAGGTCCTTTCGGCGGCACCGGGTCGGCCCTGCAACTTCTGGCATTCCGCGACATCCAGGAGAGCTTCGACGATCTGCGGGATGCCGGCCTGCGCCTTCCGGATGCGGACCCGGCGCTCGAGCACGGCGAGCTCGGCTGCCGGTTCCTTCACCGTGGAGTAGAAGAGGGCCAGTTCGAGGCAGACTTCGTCGACCTGCGGGCTGTCTGCACCGAAATGCTGTTCGGCGAAGGCCAGGGCTTGGACGTATTCGCCCCGGGCCAGCTCCATCCGATCGGCGAGACGGTGTTCATGGGCGGTGGCGAGGCGGTCCTTGAATTCGGCCAATTCGGCCTCTTTGCTCGGTTTTGACATGATATAGAAAGGTTACGGATAAACTAACAGCAACTGTTAGCATTGCAAGTGGATAGGTTATGGTCCTACAACTTTGCCATGTCCCTCGACCGATTCCTCCAGGCCCAGGAAGAAGGTGGCTCCTATGAACGCGCCTTGGCGGAGCTGAAGTCCGGCCGGAAGACAGGGCATTGGATCTGGTGGGTCTTTCCTCAGCTTAAGGGGCTGGGGACTTCCCATAACTCGACGTTCTTCGGCCTGGACGATGAGGCTGAGGTTGCAGCCTACCTCGCGCACCCGGTCTTAGGTGCCCGCTACCAAGCATGCGTTGAGGTGCTGCATGCCCATCTCCGTAAGGGCGGGGTGTCTCCGCTTGAACTCATGGGCAGCGAGGTCGACGTCCTGAAACTGTGCAGCTCCCTGGAAATCTTTTTTAAAGTGACTTCGACCTCCGCATCTGGAATCGGGTCTTACCTAGAGGAGATTCTGGAGAGCCTGAAGGTTAAGGGGGTCGGCGACATGAAACTCCTCGTTGATTCTTCCGAGCGAAGTCACGACCTGTATTTCAAGGAATTCGAAGAACGAGATGCCGAAAGGTTTCTGTCTGGAGGGCACGTGCTGTTGGCAGGAATCGCTGGTACAGGGAAGACTCTTCTCATCAGGTCCAAACTAATGCCTTGGTTGCACGCGCGCGGGGCTCAATTCCTCATCTGTGACTTTCACGGTGATTATGCCAATGATTTGCCCGATCCGATATTGATCGAGGGAGGATTCGAAGATGCGGAACAGCTGTCTGCTGATTTCAGACGAAAAGCCGCTAAGGCTTTAGCGTCCACCGCGGTGATCTCGCCGTTGATGCCATTCACGCTACATGCCAGCTTCCCGGCCTCACTCATTTCCGAGGTCCTCGCCGGGCGTGGTCCGAAGTCGCCGTGGTTCCTGATCGTCGACCTATCAAGTGACACGTATCGGATGAGCGAATTGCTGGATTTCATCCCGCTCGCCAAGCGCTATGGGTGCACCCTTATCATCACGGCGCAACTGTTAGGGCCATTTAAGCCGTATTTGTTCAGGGATATTGCTCACTTAGCCCAGTTTTCTCCCAGCTATCAAGATGACTTGATTCGTACCATCGGACGAACGAGGGGTATGATTTTCGCACCAGCGAGTTCGGTCTACGACAGGATCAATATGCTCAGGCAACTCGAGTTCATCGCATTTTCAGGGTCGGGATCTTCGCAAGGATATCGCCTTCACCGAACGCCCGGTTACGGCTCGCTGTCGGATCCGGTTCTGCCATGATTGCCATCCTCTCTGACATCCACGGTAACCGCCCCGCGTTGGAAGCGGTGTTCGCGGAGATGGCGAAGTTGGGCGTTCGTAGGTTCGTGGTTCTGGGGGATGTGGTCGGCTACGGTCCATTTCCGAATGACTGTCTGCGGATGATTTCCGGGGCGGAGGTCAGCCTGCAGGGAAATCATGAGGCGGGGATCATGGGCGAGCTGGGCGAGGATTGGTTCAATGATGCGGCCTGGGGCGCGCTGGAATGGACCCGCAAGAAACTGACGCATGCTGATCGTGAGATGATCGGTAAGTGGCGGCCAACGGGAAGTCATGAGGGTGTCCAGCTGGCGCATGCCTCCCTGAACCCGGAGGCGGCCTTTGATTACCTCCTAACGCCCAGGGCGCTGAAGGCCCACTTTGCCGCCCAGACAGAGCCGCTTTGCTTTGTGGGGCATACCCATATGCCCGAAATCTGGACCGAAGGCTGTGAAGACCCCGTAGCGTGGCCTAAATCAGGGGTGTATGCCCTCGAGCCGGGCCGCAAGACGGTCATCAACGTCGGTAGCGTCGGCCTGCCGCGAGGCGGGGACAAACGTGCCACCTGGGCGACCTACGACGCAGAGAAGGGTGAGGTGACCTTGCGCCGTACGGCCTACGACGTCCAAGAGGTCATCAGGACGATCAAGCATCTTCGGCACGATCCAATCATCGAGAGCAAACTTCTCCGGGACCTGGGAGCATAGGGTGAGGCGCGACTGCGTCGTGACCGGGGGCAGGGCGGACGCATGCGCCGATGCGTCCCTACCTCGATACAGCCTATGTCGTGACGCGGTCCCGACCCTACCACAAGAAGCCGATACCATCGGCCAAAGGCGGCTTCTTTGTCCGCGGCCGGAGGGTGGGGTGGGCTTAGAAGTCTGGTCATGGTGTTTATACGATTGTTATATGATAAATATTATATTTAGTTACTGTAGAAAAACAGGCTTGGCGGACGGGCGGTCGAGGGCATGCTTATAGATGATATGAAGAATACCCTACTGACCGTCTCCCTCCTGTCCGCCGCCGCTGCGCTTTCCGCGCAGAGCGCCGGTTCCCCCAAGATGTCCTATGATTTCATCCGCGCCGGCTACGTCCAGGGCGAAGAGATCAAGGGTCTCGCCATCTCCGGCACCGCCCTGCTCGGCGAGCACGTCCTCATCGGCGGCTCCTACCAGGACCTCACCGCCCGTAACCTCGACGACGTCGACGGCGAAGCCAGCACCTTCAACCTCGGCGCCCGTTTCGGCGTGGGTTCCGGTGACATCATCATCGGCGCCTCCTACGGTCAGCTGCAGGGCGCCGGCATCGATGGTGGTTCCGTGGTCGCCGTGGCTGCCAACGTCACCTCCCTCGGTATCGCCTACCGCCACTCGTTCAACGAGACCTGGGAAGCCTTCGTGAGCTACGATCGCGTCCGCACCGAATACGCCGCCGGCTCCTACGACCTCGACACCGGTGCCGCCCTCGTCGGCGCTGCCAGCCAGTCCGACAACCAGTTCGGCGTGGCCGTCCGTTGCAACGTGACCAAGGAGATCGACGTCACCGTCGGTTACGCCTGGGTCGACGGCGACGGCGCCTTCTCGCTCTCGGCCGGCTACAACTTCTAAGCGGACTTCATAGCACGCTTCGGGCCCGGCATGTGCCGGGCCCTTTTTGTTTTCAGATATCGGTGCATGTGGCTTTTAAAAAGTTATTGCGATGTGCTAATTACACTACTGATTTAGTGACACCATGCGTACCCCAACCTTACTTTTCGCACTCACGGCCATTCTTTTTGGCACCGGCTGCGCCTCCATTACCCGCGGATCCAAGGAAGTCTTTGTCGTCGATTCGATGCCTCAGGACGCCGAGGTGCGTCTGTCTTCCGGCCAGGTCGCTCGCACGCCCGCGAGCTTCGAGGTCGGTCGTCGTGATACCCTGACGGTATTCGTGAGCAAGCCTGGCTACAAGAGCCGTACGGTCATCGTGCAGTCCGAAGTCGGTGGCGGCGGCGGTGCCGCCACCGACTTCGGACTGCACGATGACCGTACGGCTCTTGTAGCCAGGCTTGCTCACGAATACCGTCAGGGTATCACGACGACCGACCTCGAAGCTCGCGGGCGTGCGAGCGACCTGGCCGGA
>Ga0255063_1000239_pt1 | contig 13864 bp, 12 predicted proteins | sample Colum_Cont_RepA__3_FD_188458 | JGI IMG/M metagenome (GOLD analysis project Ga0255063, IMG submission 188458) | Freshwater microbial communities from Columbia River, Oregon, United States - Colum_Cont_RepA_0h | ecosystem: Environmental > Aquatic > Freshwater > River | place: USA: Oregon... | reverse complement strand
GTGTCGGACTCATGGATGCCAGTGTTGCCGATGGACAGCGGTCTTTCCATTATCGACACCTGTGCCTAGTATCTGGAAGGTTTTCCAACCGGGGAGGGGTGAGAGTGACCGCTGAGGCGAACACGGGGGCGCGTGGGTCCATCGAACTGATCGATGTCACGAAGCGCTATGGCTCGGTCGTTGCGGTCGACTCGATCAACCTCACGGTGAAGCCGGGTGAGTTTCTCTCGTTGCTCGGTCCATCCGGTTGCGGCAAAACCACGACATTGCGGATGCTTGCAGGTTTCGAGCAGCCAGACGGCGGTCACATCTTGGTGAACGGCAAAGAAGTCCAGGGTGTACCCCCGCACAAACGCGACGTCAACACCGTGTTCCAGCACTACGCCCTGTTTCCTCACATGACGGTTGCCGAGAACGTGGCATACGGGTTGAAACAAAAAGGTGTGCCAAAGGGCGACATTGCTACGCGTGTCGCTGAAGCGCTCGACATGGTGCAGATGTCAAAGCTTGCTGAGCGCAAACCGAGACAGATGTCAGGTGGTCAGCAACAGCGCGTCGCCGTTGCACGAGCGTTGGTGAATCGTCCGAGTGTGTTGTTGCTTGACGAGCCACTTGGTGCACTCGATCGCAAACTCCGCGAAGAGATGCAGATCGAATTGAAGCTGTTGCAAAGTCGTCTCGGGATTACCTTCGTGTTCGTTACTCACGACCAAGAAGAGGCGATGAGTATGAGCGACCGCATCGCGATCATGCTTGAAGGACACGTCGAACAAATCGGCGATCCAGAGACCGTGTACGAACACCCGAAGACCGCATTCGTGGCCGGCTTCGTCGGACGAAACAACTTTTGGCAGGGCGCATCGACGGTCACCGGTGTCAATGCTGATGATGGCACGTTGTTTGTCGCCACCAACCCAGAAGAACACGTGCCTGCTGGTCAAGATGCGCTCGCAGCAGTGCGTCCAGAGTGCATCAACTTGGTCGTTGACGACCCACAACGCAAGGACAACCAACTGTTGGCAACAGTGGCGAGTGTCTCGCACTTTGGCGATGTACTGCAGTACGTCGTCTCGACGGCAGAGCGAGAAGTAGTTGTGCTGGTGCCGCGTACGCATGCGTCCCGACCCAAAGTGGGCGACAGAGTTTGGTGCACGTGGGCGGCCGAAGACGTCTATCTCTTCTCTGCACGCCAGGCCGATGTGGTGATGGCAGAAGCCCTCACCGGAGCATGAGCAGATCTCACCCGAGAACAACAACCCGACACATACACACCAGAAAGACACAAGGAGAACACCATGGCAAAGGAAATTCGAATTCTTGCACCAGAGAGCTTTCGCGAGAATCTCTCGCGACGGGCATTTCTGAAAGCTGGCACTGCTGCTGCCGGAATGGCAGTCGTGCTTGCAGCATGTGGCGGATCGGATGATTCAGCCAGCGACACAACGGTTGCTGCAACCGATTCCACAGCGGCTGGTGGTACGGCTGGCCAAGCAAGTGGCGAATGGAGTCGTGTCATCAACAAATCGAGCGGCACGCTTGCGATGTACACGTGGGGTGACTACAACGATCCCGAGCTCGTGGGCGCGTTGGCTGACTCCGAACTAGGTGTCAGCATGAAGGTCGATTACTACGCGAGCAATGAAGACCTCATTACCAAGTTGTCGGCGTCGAATGGTCAGAGTGGCTTCGACATCGTCGTACCAACTGGCCCATATGTTCCGCAGATGATCGAGAAGGGCCTGTTGCAGAAGCTCGACAAGACACTCATTCCAAACTTCGTGAACCTCGACGCACCTTACGTGGGGCAGCCGTGGGACCCGAACGACGAATATGTCGTTTGTAAGGACTGGGGTAGTGCAGGCTTCTTGTACGACACCACCAAGATCACGAGGGAACTCACCACGTGGGCAGACTTCCTCGATGCTTGCAAGAACGAGGCGAGTGGCAATGCCGCAGTCATTGACGCCGCGTGGGACTTCTGTGGCCCGTACTTCTGGTCACAGGGCAAGTCGGCAAACACGACCGATGCAGCTGACCTCGACGCCGCCGAGAAGTTCTTGGTCGACGAACTCGGACCGCACATCAAGGCATTTGACAGTTACCCAAGCACGAAGATCGCCGAAGGCGCGTATTCGATTGCCGTTGCATGGACGGGCGACGCACGTCAGGCCTTTTCTCGAATCAAGGATGCAGGAGGCAATCCTGAAGATTGGAAGTGGGTGCTGCCCGGACCGAAGACCCAGATCTTCATGGACACCTACGCCATTCCGACCGGTGCACCGAATCCGGAAGCGGCACATGCGTGGATCAACTGGAACCTCATTCCAGAGATTTCGATCAAGGACCTCTCGTATCACGGTTACCACACCGGAATGAAGAGCATGGACCAGTTACTCAGCGAACTCGCGCCGACGCTCGAGAAGCCCGACATGATCTTCTTCAGTGACGATCAAGTGGCCACGATGGAGCCGCAAGAGATCAACGCAGCCCTCGACCGTCTTGTTGACATCTTGAACAAGACCAAGGCCAAAGCCGGAGCATGATCCGTTGACAGGAGTTGTCGTACCAGTATCTCGGAGGCGACTGCGAGGGCCAAAGTTTGCTCTCGCGTTGCCTTCGATGATCTGGTACGGCCTCTTCTTCATCGTCCCTATTGGCTTCATCATCTACTACTCCTTCGGCACGAAGGACACGACACAGCTACTACCCGTCGACCTGACGAATCTCACGACGTCGAACTATTCGAATGTCTTCGACGCGACGTTTTTTCAGGTGTTCAAAGCGACCATCCGGATCTCGATCACCGCGACACTGCTGTGCCTCATTGTCGGGTTGCCCGTCGCATACTTAGCGGCCTTCAAGGTGTCAGACCGCTGGAAGGCAATCATCTTGGCGGCAGTCGTCGTGCCGAGTTTCACGTCGTTTCTCATCCGGACAGTTGCTTGGCGAATACCACTAGCGCCAAACGGAACTTTGTCGAAGTGGCTCGTGGAGTGGGGGTGGATCGGATCAAACGGCATTCAAATTCTCGAGACCACGACAGCGGTGCAGATCGCGATTGTTTATAACTATCTCGGGTTCATGATCCTTCCGTTGTTCGTGGCGCTTGATCGCATCGATGTACGAATGCGTGAGGCGAGCAAAGATCTCGGTGCGGGTCGGGTGGCGACTTTCTTTTCGGTAACACTTCCTCTTGCTGGCCCCGGAATCGTCGCTGGCGTCCTACTCACGTTCATACCGATGTGCGGTGACTACGTGACAGCGACCGTGCTTGGTGGCGCCAAGGGCAACATGATCGGCTCGATGATTGCATCACAGTTCAGCGGGGCACAGAACTGGCCACTTGGTGCCGCGATGGCGGTGCTGATGATTGGCGCGGTACTACTCACGCTCGCGGTCGGAGCGCTCGTCGTGTGGTTGCTTCCACGCGCCCTGTCATTGTTGGCGCCAATGGCGGAAAAACTTCGAGCATCTGCGCATGCTCGGTCTGCGAGGGCGGTCGCCGACGGCTCTGCGCAGAACAAGTTGCCTTTTGACCCCGTCATCACGCTGATGCGCGTGTGGACCGTACTCGTTCTTGTCTTCTTGTTCGTGCCGATTGTGTTGGTGTTCTTGCATTCATTCAACCGCAGTACCTCCTTCACGATCTGGTCGGGTCACACAAGTCTCAAGTGGTGGTCTGAATTGTTCGATGGCGGTAGCGCGTGGGCGCTGGTCATTCGCTTCACCGTCATCATCGTGTTGGCAGTAGCCCTTCGCGCCATCCTTGCGCGCACGACGAACATTGTTGTTCGTCGCCTCAACTGGGTGGGCCCGCTTGGTTTCGTGCTGGCTGTTGTCGTCAACGGCATCCTCACTGACTGGTACCGCGACATCTTCGACTTTGCAGGTATCGGAGACGCCATCCGGAACTCATTCATCGCAGCTTTCGGCGCCACGATCATCGCAGTCATCATCGGTGGTCTCGCTGGTGTCGGCCTTGCTCGTCGACCTGGTCGGTGGACGACGGTCTTCATGGCGGTGGTCTTTCTCATCTTGGTGACTCCGGAGATCATGGACGCGATCGCGCTCGCCACGTGGTTCCCCCGCATTCAAGACATTCCTGTACTTGGGTATCCGTTCAATGGCGGCATCAGCAAACTGTGGGTGGGTCAGTCTTTGTACGCGAGTGCAGTCGTCACACTCATTGTTCGCGCACGACTTGCTGGTCTCGACGAATCGCTCGAGGAAGCCGCCGCCGACCTTGGCGCCACGCCGGCTCGAGCATTCAGGCAAATCACTCTGCCGCTCATCTCGTCAGCACTCGTTGCAGGTGGGCTGCTCTCCTTTGCTCTGTGCCTTGACAATGCAGTTATCAGCACGCTCATCAGTGAAGCCGGATCGACCACGTTCCCCGTTGCTTTGCTTGGTGCCACGCGCAGCACGATCAAGCCGTTCTGGGGCGTCGGCGCAGTCATCCTTTTTGCCATAACGATGGCGGCCTTGGCGTTCGTCGCGGTGGTGCTGCGTCGTTCGGGAAGCTCGTCAAGCGACATCGCCGCGACACTGACCGGCTCCTAAGTTCACCTCGTATCGTTGACCTTCCTATATGGTGCGCCCTCGCGACAAATCGATTTGTGTGTCACCGGACAGGTCCGGTTGGATTGCGGCTGCGGTGCGTGAAGCAGGAGCGTCGGTTGTTGACGCGAGCGATGCATCGGCGGTTGTGTGGACCGATGCGCGCGACGCCGATGGCCTCGCAAAACTTCTGGCCGATCATTCACACATTGAATGGGTGCAGGTTCCGTTCGCAGGTATCGAGAACTTCGCACCGATCATCGATGATTCGCGCATTTGGACGTGCGGAAAAGGTGTGTATGCCGAGCCGGTGGGGGAACACGTCATTGGTCTGGCGCTTGCTGGCATGCGCAACATCGCGGGGTACTCCCGCGCCACGAAGTGGACGGGGCCGAAGGGATTCAATCTGCTTGGTGCACGGGTCACATTGGTGGGTGGCGGCGGAATCACCGAGACGCTTCTCAGGCTTCTCACTCCGTTCAATTGTCATGTCACCGTCGTACGCAAACGTGTCGAGCATCTCGACGGGGCCGACGAGGTCGTCGACATCGACCACCTTGTCGACGCCATTACTGGGGCAGATCTCGTTGTACTGGCGTTGTCTCTCACGCCAGAGACTGAGGGTCTCATCGGACGACCGGAGTTCGAAGTGATGGAGCAACACGCATGGATCGTGAATGTGGCACGGGGCAAGCACATCGTCACGGATGATCTCGTGTGGGCACTTCAAAACGATGTGATCGGTGGTGCGGCTCTCGATGTCACGGATCCTGAGCCACTGCCTGCCGACCACCCACTCTGGTCTCTGCCGAATTGCATCGTCACTCCGCATGTAGGCAACACACCGGAGATGGCTGTTCCCTTGCTGAGTGAACGTGTGCGCGAGAACGTGCGGCGCTATCTGAAAGGTGAGTCGCTCATCGGACTAGTCGACTCTCATCTTGGGTACTAAGACTCACTACGACGTACTCGGCGTGTCGCATAACGCGACACAGGACGAGATTCGACGCGCTTATCGTTCGTTGGCTCGAAACCTGCATCCAGATGTGGCTGCAGCTGATTCCATCTCGTCATTGACGATGGCGGAGGTGAATCGGGCATGGTCTGTGTTGTCCGATCCTCGCCTTCGAAGCGAGTATGACCGCGCACTCGATGTCTCTGCTGCGAATGGCGATGGGCGAGACACCGCAGAACGTGAAGTGTTCTTCCAAGTGCCGACCGGTGTCGAACCACCTCGGTTCCCATGGCGAGGTGCCGTGTTCTTCGCAACTCTCGGAATCGTGGTGGTTCTCGTCCTCGCAGCGTTCGTTGACCCCGAAGAACCCTTGAAGCCAGACCAACTTCTCACGGGCGGTAGTTGTGTCGACATTGACGCCACGCTCGCTGTGCGCGAAGTCGATTGTGCAGGGCCACACGATGCGGTAGTGCGTCAACTCATCGCATTTGACGCAATGTGCCCGAACGGAACCGAGGTATTTCGCGACAGCCAAGGCATGGGAAATGCGTGCGTCGATCGGGTGGTGGCATCCTCGCCGTAGGCGATGTGGGGAGGCTCGGGTATCGTTCACCCGTCCGCAAGGGCGCGTAGCTCAGTTGGTTAGAGCGCTACCTTCACACGGTAGAGGTCCCGGGTTCGAGTCCCGTCGCGCCCACCACCGTCTTGTCCCGCTCTGGCATGCCAGGCGAAGTAGTTTTTTTCTGTGCGTCGATTGTGTGAACGTCCCGGCTGTTCCATGCCGACCGCTGTCTCGTACGTCATCGACAATGCAGGGCTAGTTGTACGTCTCGACTCTGCTCCATCGGCAGACCCTGCGTTGGCTGGCAGCTTGTGTCAGAAGCATGCAGATGGTCTGCGAGTGCCACGCGGTTGGACCATTGACGATTGTCGTGAGTCGGTCCCGCGGCTGTTTCTCGCTCCTGACACAATTGACACGTCGAATCAGGGCTCGGTCAGCACTGTGAAACCTGTCAGCGCGCCTACGAAACATCAGGGCGGCAAGACTGCGCGGGAAACCAATGACTCGGGTTTGTTTGATGATGACGTGGCACGCCAGGCAGCACCAGTCGAGAGTGCCCCCGAAGGCGACGATCGGCCAACGCCGATCACGGCCAGTGATGAGCGTGGCGCTCCGTGGATGCCTCGACTCTCACGCCGTGGTGAAGAGGAAGATGTCGAAGTCGATGCAGACGGACTGCCAGTTCGTGGACGATTGCTCGGACGTGCATTCGGTGACCGGTCCCGTGGCGTCTAACGGCGCAGTGCGTGAAGGCCACGGTGATTGAATGAGGCTTGATGAGTCGGTGCATGTGCCAGCGACGGTCGAGCGAGTGAGACCCCACGTAGAAGATCTCAGCTGCTACAACGCGTGGATGCCTCTCGTGCATTCGGTTGAGCGTGTGGATTCTCGGACCTGGAATGTCGAACTGCGAGCCAAGGTCGGACCGTTCGCGCGTTCGAAAAAACTTCGCATGGTACGAACTGTTGACGAGCCGTCGCGAATTGTGTTCGAACGCTGCGAAGTCGATGGCAAGTCACATGCACCGTGGGTACTTGCCGTTGCTTTGCAGACAGAGGGCTCCGACACCGTGGTGTCTGTGCATCTCGACTATCGCGGAACCTTGTGGACGGGCGGTCTACTTGAAAAAGTTCTTCGCGATCATGTGGCGGTCGCAAAAGAACGCTTGCCGCGCATCTGCGCCTGACGCTCGTTAGGGTCGGTGAGCAGTCCAGCGACGGTTGTGCCGCTTCTCAACGACGAGGTCGACGTCGAAACATTCGCTGACATGCTCTGATGACATGACGTCTTCAATGCGACCCTGCCGGATGGAAGAACCGTTCTTCATCAGCAATGCATGAGTGCACGACGTCGGTATCTCGTCGACATGATGGGTCACGAGCACCATTGGCAAGTCCGGTGAAGTCGCGGCGAGTACGTCGAGGTCTGCCACAAGCCTCTCGCGACCACCAAGGTCGAGTCGCGCGCTCGGTTCATCGAGCAACACGACGTGGGGGTCGCACATGAGGGTCCTTGCGAGGAGAACGCGCTGTTGCTCACCGGATGAAAGGGTTCCGAATGATCTATGGGCGAGGGTTCCAATGCCGAGGCGTTCGAGGCACTCCAGTGCGCGACGGTGGTCTTCATCGTCGTATTCGTGCCACCACGTCTCAAGTGCTCCGTATTTCGCGGTCATGACCACGTCCTGCGCCGCGAGCGCATGACGGAGGTCAGCCGCCAAGCTCGCCGATGAATATGCGATGTGGTTTCGTACGTTTCGCACATCGAAGCTGCCAAGAGGCTTGCCTTGATAAGAGACCACACCGCTGGTCGGATGCAGATACAGCGACAGCACCCGGAGCAAGGTCGTCTTGCCGCAGCCGTTCGGGCCAAGTACAACCCAGCGCTCGCCAGGGTGCAGATTCAGTGTCAGGCCGTCGACGACACGACGCCCATCATGGATGACGCTCGCGCCGTGTAGTCCGAGCACTGCATCGGTGGGGCTGTGCGTCGTCACCGTGTCGACGGTAGCCGCACCGGTCGGTGCTCGTGGCAAAGTGTGCCGATGGCGAATACGCGAGAAGTCCTGGAAAGGGACCTTGCTCGAGTGGTTGGTGCCGACAGCGTCACCGATCTCACCCGTCTTACAGCGGGAGCGTCGCGCGAGACGTGGTCCTTCGCTGCAGATGGCAACAAATACATCATGCAGCGTGAGCGCTCTGGTGGTGTCGGCCGAATACGTCATGAGCCAACGCTGCTCCGCGCAGCGATGGTTGCCGGTGTGCCGGTGCCTGAAGTTGTGGTCGACGGGTCGACTTCAGACGCTCTCGAACGACCATTCATGGTCGTTCGTTACATCGATGGGGAGACGATTGCTCGTCGTATTCTGCGAGACGACGTCTTCTCGCATGTTCGATCGACATTTGTCGGTGATGTAGCCGCCGCGTTGGCTCGCCTTCACGCGATGCCAACGGATGTCGTGGCCGGTCTTGACTCATCAGACCAATTGACTATGTACGACAAGCTGTTGTGTGACCTCGACCAACCTCACCCTGCGTTTGAGCTAGTTATTCGCTGGTTGCAAGAACATCGACCTATGACTGCGCGTCGCACAATCGTGCACGGGGACTTTCGCCTCGGAAACTTGCTCGTCGACGAGAATGGGCTTCGCGCAGTTCTCGATTGGGAACTTGCCCACATCGGAGATCCGATGGAGGACCTCGGCTGGCTATGCGTTCGAGCATGGCGTTTCGGGTCTAGACGCCCTGTTGCAGGCGTCGCAGACTACGACGAATTATTCGATGCCTACGAGAGTGAGTCTGGAGTCCGCCCCGACCCGGAAGTAGTGCGGTGGTGGGAAGTGTTCGGCACTCTTCGATGGGGCGTCATCTGCATCATGCAGATGACGGCGCACATGACTGGCATGACCCGTAGTCACGAGTTGGCTGCAATCGGACGACGAGTGTGCGAAACCGAATACGACGCATTCAAGTTGCTGGAAGGACGTTGGTGATGGCCGAACCGCACGACGCCCCTGACGCCCGCGAACTTGTGATTGCTGTGCGCGAATGGTTGGAACGTGACGTGATTGATACCCAGAGTTCGGCCACGCGATTCAATGCGCGAGTCGCCACCAATGTGCTCTCAATCGTTGAGCGGGAGATTGAACTCGGTCCCGATCAGGCCCGTCGTCATCGCAAACGCCTGGTTCAGCTTGGTTGTGCTGACGACCGCGAGTTGGCGACCCGCATACGCGACGGTCATTTCGATGACCGCTTGGCTGAGATTCGAGCCATGGTTTATGAGTCTGTTTGCGACAAGTTGGCGGTGGCCAATCCGTCGTACGTCGACGATGACCATACGTCAACGTTGTCTTAGCCACGTGACGATTCGCCCGAAGACCCTTTGTTGGCTGGTGGGCTGACGCGTACTGGCTGGCCCGCTGCCAGCTGACCGCAAGCGGCGGCGATGTCGGTGCCACGATTGGACCTGATTGTGGCATTCGTGCCGAATTCGAGCAGTGTGTCGCGAAACACGTGCACCCTGTTCCGGCTACTGCCTTTTGTGGGCCATCCAGGCGTGGGGTTCAGCGGGATGAGGTTCACATGTGCCGTCGGGGCGAGTCGTCGACTCAGAGCGTGTAGTTCCTTTGCGTCACGCAGGGTGTCATTCACACCTTCTATGAGAGCCCACTCAAAACTGATGCGTCGGTTCTTCACTTTCAGATAATCGTGGCATGCGTCGATCAGTTCAGCGATGGGGTAGCGCTTGTTGATAGGCACCAATTCGTCGCGGAGCTCGTCGCGGGCAGCGTGAAGAGACACCGCCAAGTTGACAGGCAATGGGCGCGACGCGAGCGTACGGATGCCTGGAACGATGCCCACCGTGCTGATCGTGAGATGACGGGCTGAGATTCCGATGTCACCGTGGATGCGCTCGACGGCTCCCCACACTGCTGGCTCATTTGCGAGAGGTTCTCCCATTCCCATGAAGACGATGTTGTCGACGCGACGATTTAGCGCGCGAGCCTCTCGAGATGCGTACACGACTTGTTCGATGATTTCGCCGGCTGTGAGGTGTCGATTGAACCCTGCTTGACCGGTGGCGCAGAAGCCGCACGCCATGGCGCAGCCTGCTTGCGTGCTCACGCAGACCGTTGCACGATCGTCGTAGTACATGAGCACTGTCTCGATTGGATGACCGCCCTCGACGAGTCGCCAGAGGAACTTGATGGTCTTGCCATCATCAGCAACCGTACGCAGGGTCGGCTCGAGTGCTGGCCTGAACGAGTCGGTGATTTGTTGTCGTGCTGCGGCGGGAAGCGTTGTGATGTCGTGCGGTTCGAGGAACTGCGTGTACAGACCGTTCCACACCTGGTCGATGCGATACTTCGGAGTGCCGCTGAGTTCGGCTTCGAAGTCAGCCCGAGTGGCGTCGTACAGCGAGGTCATGAAAATACGTGGGTCACAGGGTCTTTGCCAGATCGACGTAGTCAGCGATGCGCTGACGAATCACATCGAGGCTGGCCGTCCAGAACGCCTCACTCGTCACATCGAGACCGAACACTTGACCGAGTTGTTCGGCGGTGTCCATGCCGGCGCGTGACAACAGCGTGTCGTAGCCGTGCCGGAATCGCTCGGGGTCCTTCGTGTACTGAGAATAAAGGCCGAGGCCGAACAACAACCCGTAGGTGTAGGGCCAGTTGTAGAAGTGGCTGCCGTAGTAGTGGGGCTTCAGCACCCACATATGGGGATGTGCAGTGCTCTGATCGAGTCCGTCGCCGTAGGCCGACTGTTGTGCATCGAGCATCAACTCGTTTAGTTCGGACACGCCGAGGCTGCGACGCTGACGACGCGCAAAAACTTCTGTCTCAAAAAGAAATCGACTGTGTATGTCGACAACAACCTGGTTTGAACCGGCAAGGTCGACGTCGAGAAGAGCGAGTCGCTCGTGTCCACTCAGCTTTCGCAGGCCTGCTTCGACGACCAGGGTCTCGCAGAAGATACTTGCTGTCTCAGCGAGCGCCATTGGAAGCCGCTTTTGAAGCGCTGTTCGGCGAGCCAATTGAGTGTTGTGGTACGCGTGCCCTAATTCATGTGCAGTGGTCTGGGCGCTCTCGGTGCTACCAGTCCAGTTGAGCAGTACGAGTGAGCGGTCATCGACGAAAGACATGCAGAAGGCGCCACCGACTTTGCCTTCACGTGGTTCGGCATCAATCCAGTTCTCCAGAATCGACCTGTCGACCAGACCGGCAAGATCGTCGCTGTACTCGGCAAACGCGGACTTAACGAGCGCAATTCCTTCATCCCAGGTCACCGCCGACGAGATGTTCGGAAGGGGTGCGATGAGGTTCCACCAGGGTAGAGATTTTGAGTTTCCATGGGCTACGGCCTTGGCTTTCATCCATCGGCGAAAGTCGGGCAGGGAATCGCTGACCGCTTTTTGCATTGCATCGAACGTGGCTCGGCTGACACTATTTGCAAACAACGATGCATCGAGCGGAGAAGTCCAATGACGTCGAGCATTGATGACGTTCGCTTCTCCCTTGATGCTGTTCATTGCAGCAGCGCAGGCGACGGCCACTGACGGCCAAGCGACCATCTCGGCGTCGTATGCGGCTCGTCGCAACGACTCGTCCGGGTGAGAGGCAAGTCCTCGAATAGCGGGCATGGGCAACGTGTCGCTGGTGCCATCTGGTCGAATGACATGCCCGGCCAACTGCGATGTCACATCGGCCTGAAGGCGGCCCCACGCAGACGATCCGGTCGTAGACAACTCCGCATAAAGGCCTTCCAGGTTCTCATGCATCTGGTGAGCCGTGCGTTCAGCAAGTCGCAAGAGTGGCCCGACATGTTCAGCCGCTTCCGTGCTGAGTGCCGCAAGTTCGTCGACACCAAGTGACTTCACCCATTCTGCGAGCCTGGCAAGCAAAGGAGAAGTGCGTGCGTCGAGGACCTCGATCTCGCTCAGTAACCCTTGCGCGGTTTCGTCACGTGAATCAGTGGACACCGTCGCATAGATGTACGCGCCGAGAACATCGCCGGCAGCCATCACGCGGTTGTACAGGGCTATGACTTTGTTGGCAATCTCTCCATCAGCGTCCTCAATCTTGCGATCAATTTTGCGGACATTCTCTTCGTCGAAAATTGCTTCGAGTCGTGAGACGTCCGCTGAAAATGATTCAAAGGCTGCTTTGAACGTACGCGAATCGAATGACTCGTGAACGTCGGCTACCGACCAGCGCGGAAGGGCTGTGTGTGGAGCAGAAGCGGTGTCTGTCATGCCATCAGGCTAGGGGGCACGTCACCGACGAATGCGCGCTCACGATGGTGACGCGTAAAGCCGAGTCGCTCATATGACGACAGCGCGGCGGAATTGTCTGCATCAACGAACAACATTGCGACCTCTGCTCCGAGATTTGCCATGTGGTTCAGGCCGGCAGCAGTGAGTGCCGTGCCGAGACCACGACCCACATAATCGGGGTGTACGGCGATGACGTAGATCTCTCCCATGAGGGGATCAGAGTGTGGATGGATCTTCGTCCAGCAGAACCCGGCCAGTGCGCCATCTATGTGGTGAAGACGGATGCTGTCGTCCTCGAACCATGGCTCGTGATACCGGGACCGCAAGGTCTGTGCATCCCAGGCACCTTGTTCGGGGTGTGTCGCGAACGCAGCGTTGTTGACGACCAACCACGCTTCTTCATCGCGATCGTGAGAAAACGATGTGGTCTGCAAGTCGTCACCGAGCTGAGCAAGAGCTGGCTCTAGCGGTAGGTGTCTGCGCATCTGGAGAAGCGTGCGACCTTCGTGCAATCCGAAGTTCTCGGCAAGTGAGCGATGGAACTGATTCGGCTCAAACACCCACCAATGGACGTGGCCGCCGCCCTCGGCAGCAACTGTCTGAAGTGCGATCTTCATGAGTTGCGGTCCGAGCAACGTGGTGTCGTACCGATGATGAGGGTGGACGACCATGTCGACCAGCCACGAGTCGTTGCCTCGAGAGATCTGGCTGTATCCGACGATGTGTTCGTGCCCTTCCTCGGTGGCAATGAACCCCGCGAAACCTTCTCGACCACCCATGCGCAGGTCAAGCCAGAGGTGGTCGCTCAATGGGCGGGAACCGTCGGCTCGTTCGGCTGCTTCGAGCAGCTCGGACACCTGAGCGATGTCGTCATCGTTCATTCTCCGCTTGATGTCGAACGAGGGCACGGGTGCAGGGTACCCTCGCGCAGTGGGAAAGCCCCGAACACCTGCTGCACGCTCGCGCGAGGTCGCAAAGAGACTTGCCACTTTGTATCCGGCTGCGGAGTGCGAACTTGAACACAAGAATGCATTCGAGTTGCTCGCCGCGACGATCCTGTCGGCGCAATGCACTGACGCGCGAGTAAACATGGTTACGCCAGCGCTCTTTGCCAAGTAGAAGAACTTGTTCGCTCGACTGGGTTCTACCAGACAAAAGCTCGCAACCTCATCGGCATGGCGCGGGCAGTCATCGACCGATTCGATGGCCAAGTGCCAACTGAACTCGAAGATCTCGTCACGCTTCCTGGCGTTGGTCGTAAGACCGGAAATGTGTTGCGAAGTGTGGTCTTCGATCTTCCAGGTCTTGCTGTCGACACCCATGTTGGTCGACTGTCGCGTCGACTAGGTCTCACCATCGAGGAGGACCCGGTGAAAGTGGAGACGGTGTTGAACTCGCACCTACCGCCGGAAGAATGGGGAAAGTTCAGTCTTCGCCTGATTTTGCACGGTCGACGTGTGTGTGATGCGCGTAAGCCACGTTGCCATGACTGTGAGTTGCAAGACATC
>Ga0255063_1000236_pt1 | contig 13974 bp, 10 predicted proteins | sample Colum_Cont_RepA__3_FD_188458 | JGI IMG/M metagenome (GOLD analysis project Ga0255063, IMG submission 188458) | Freshwater microbial communities from Columbia River, Oregon, United States - Colum_Cont_RepA_0h | ecosystem: Environmental > Aquatic > Freshwater > River | place: USA: Oregon... | reverse complement strand
ATCCCGATGTGTCTTTAATAATCACAGATTTATTGACGGCGTCATAAGTTTTAGTTTGTCCTTTGAATAACCACTTCTCTTGATAACTGGCCGATGGGGTTAAATTCAAGGCGCCTTTGAATAGCTTAATATTTGTGCTAATTGGGATTGAGTGACGAACACCTGATTGAATGGTTGACAAAACATCCTTGTATCGATCACTGAAAATTAAGGTGTCTTTGGTACTTAAAGAATTGGTGAAATTTAAATTGTATGACAATCGAATTTGTTCATACCAAGATGTATTGTTTCCGTTCTTTTTTGCAAAAGGCGTGAGGCTCGAAACACCCACGTTTACATTCGGTAATTCAAGGCGAAAATCATGCGTTTGTACGTTTTGGGTATGTCGGGCAGAAGCCGACAAATTCACCTTGTTCGCAAAGAAACTACGACCATAATTTACGCTGGATTGAAATTCGTTGCGCGACAATGTTTGGATGTTGCGGGAGTTGCGTTTGTTGAAATCGCCTGAAACGATGTTGATATTACCGTTCAAAGTGGTGCCGGGCAAGAATTTGTTGTCGAACCCAAATCGTGAAATAATACTAAAGTCATTGGATCTGGCGAATTCTGGATTGGCGCGATCAAGTCCGTTGCCAAAGCGACTCATGTTTACACTCAATTCGCTGTTGTATTTGTATCGCCTTAGGTAGCGAGTGGTTAATCCCACCCGAAAATCGCCATTGAAGTATAAATCTGTATTCAATTGGGCATCGGCGTTTTTTCCTAGACCTTGGTAATAACCCAGATTGGATAAGTAAAAGCTGTTGTTTGCCCCGTTGAATCCGGGGTTTGGCATGATTAAGCCATTACTCCGTCCTTTTTGCAAAGGTGCGATGCCAAACGGCAAGGCCAGCGGCGTAGGGATATCGGCAAAAACCAAATTTGCAGCGCCGAAAAGTACTTTTTGGTTTGGGATGACCTTGATTTTAAGTGAGGGTGGGGGTCTGAGCAGGTGCTTAATTTTCCGCTTTGCCCCATGAAACTGCCATCGGGCTGCTTTACTACTTGCTTGAGTTGAATGTGTGCCTCGTCCTGTGTCAGTGTGAGGCCATAAACCTTGCCCTTCTTTGTGCCAGAATTGTAGCTAAGACTGTCCGATACATATTGATCGGCTCCGTCTTTGAAAATGGGAAGGTCTGTATATGTTCCCGCTGAATCCTGTCCGCCTCTTGCAAAAAGCAATTTATTGGATAATCCAACTTCAATATAACGTGCTTTCAATTCCATGTTATCGGTGTTGACCGCCGCCTCTTTGTATAGGTTGGCTTTGCCCGATTTCATTTGCAGTACGATGGAATCTTTGGCTTCGTATCGTATGGGCGACTGAAAAGGTTTGGATGCGGGCGCGACTGTCTTACTGCTGTCTGTTTTTATGGACGATGAGTCAATGTCTTGTGCCTTCAAGGGGCTCCATAAGCCGCACAGGCATACAACCACCAATGTTAACAAGGGGTGTAGGGATGTTTTTTTATGAAAATTACAAGAGTCCAAGAAGTTTGGCGAATTTCGGCAAAAAGTTTGCCATGATTACCATATGACAGCAGAAAGAATGCCTTTTATCACAAAATATGTTCCTAAATACAGTCGGTGTATTTTAGTTGCCTGTTTGTCGGTCATACTTATGTGGGGGTTGCCCGCTGCGAAAACGGTGCGGGTATCGACGGGTTTGCGCACTTTGGTGATTGATGCTGGGCATGGTGGGTTGGATCCGGGTTGTAACGGAAACAACGAAATATTTGAAAAGGATGTGACATTGGGTGTGGCCTTGAAATTGGGAAAGATTCTCAAAGACAGCATGCCTGGACTGAAAGTGTTATATACAAGGACAACCGACAAAACGCTAAAATTGTGGGAGCGGCCCAATTTGGCCAACGATAATCGGGCCGATTTATTTATTTCTATTCATTGTAACGCAAACAACAACCGTGCGGCGGCGGGTAGCGAGACTTATTTTATGGGGTTACACAAATCGGAAGGGAATCTGGATGTTGCGAAGCGTGAGAATGCGGCGATAACTTATGAGGCAGACTATCGCGAAAATTCTCGGTATGGTGGATTTGATCCGGAATCGGCGGAGGGACATATTATATTCAGTTTGGTTCAGAATGCCTACATGAAACAAAGTTTGAAATTGGCTTCTGGCATCGAAACGCATACAAATAAAATCAGTGCCATCAAGAGTAGGGGGGTGAAGCAGGCTGGGTTCTTGGTTTTGTGGCAAACATCGATGCCTAGTGTATTGGTGGAGACGGGATTCTTGACCAATCCTACGGACAGGAGTTATTTAAGAACAACGGAGGGACAGCAGAAAATTGCTTTGGGTGTGTTTCGGGCAGTTCGGGATTACAAGCGATACATGGAAACCGTGAACGCGGGCGTATCGGGTAGTCGATAATTTTCAGGCTGTTTTCAGCTCCAAGAAAGTCTTTGCCCGTCTGTGTTATGGGAAGTGACCATTTTTTTTAATTTTTTTCAATTTTTTTGGGGAATTCCTTGCAACCTTTTACAATTATCGCGTCATTTGTGAAAATAACTTTAAAATAAATCTATGAAATCAACAATTACACAACTCAAAAAGCTTGCGTTTTTGGGTGTCCTGGTGGGAGGCTTTTTCTCCGCTAGTGCACTGAAAGCGCAAACCCCATGCGCAGGAGCAAACTCCTGGGGATGTGGTGGTGCTATCCTCAACAACGGGGTGGACTTTCCGGGTGACATTCTTGACTTTACTGTGAAGGACAAAAAGGGTAACTCTTTGGCGTCTTACAGTGGTTTGGGCTGTCAATCGACGTCTACTGCGTCAAGTTACAAAGGGGTTCTGAATTCTGGTAAAGGATTCGATTTGACCGCCAGCGAAGAAATTGCCGTGACTGTTAACGGCGGTACGTGGGCAACCCAGTCATGGGGAACTCGCGTAGGTATCTGGATTGATGCCAACCGTGACGGTCAGTTTGGTACTTCAGAGTGCTTGGTAGATCCTGCTTCGAACATCGCATCGGGTTTGACTACTTTCAACTTGAAAATGCCTTGTTGGTCAACAACCGGCTTGAGCCACATGCGTATCCGCGGTGGTGCAACCGTTTATACGTTGAGCAGCAGCAATGGTTGTGGTACTGCCAATACTTATGGTAACATTATGGATTTGGAAATAAACTTGAAGTTGGGTGCAAGTCCAACGGCTAATTTCATTGTTCCAACTTCTACCAATTACGTAAAAACCAACGTTAAGTTCAACGCACTGAACCCAAGTAGTGGTTACAAGTACACTTGGACGTTTGACCAAGCCGTGGCGCCGCCTTATGCTGGTTATTCTAACAATTCTGAAAAGGGTGTAGCCAAGTGGGCGTCTGCTGGTAAGTACGACGTGAAAATGTTGGTGAATTATTGCGGAATCTCGGATTCCATAACCAAACAAGTTACCATTTCGGCACCGACGGCAGCGCCTGTAGCTGATTTCGTATCTTCTACGAATGAAACAGAGATATACTATGATGTTACATTGTACGATTTGAGTAACAACGGTGCTTATAGTTGGTCTTGGGAGTTGTTGTCACCAACTGGTTTGGATGACCAAACTTCTACTGCACAAAACCCACGTTTGACTTTGAGTGAAACTGGATGGTACAAGGTTTGTTTGACATCTTCAAACGATATCGGACCTTCTACCCGCGTATGTAAAGATCGTTACATCGAATGTATCGCTCCAACTGAATACTATATGGGTCCTTCAAAAGAGGGTACCTCTAAGAATGGTAAATTGTTCGACAACGGTGGACCAAATGCGAATTATGGCAACAGCCGTAAGACATCTATTGACTACTTCAAGATTTTGCCATGTGGTGCTGAAAAAATCACTTTGTCATTTGCTCAATTGAAATTGAACGACAAAAATGACAAATTGCGTATCTACGATGCGAAAGAAGCGACTCCGAACAAATTGATCGCTACAATCACCGGCGACAATGTTTCTACTTACGATACTGCGAAGATTGTTTGTACCAGCGGTGCTGTTTACATCACTTTCGAATCTGACGGTGCAGGGAATGCTGCAGGTTTCATTATCAACTGGGAATCTAAGTTGAGTCCTCCAGTTAAACCAACTGCAAGATGGACAACTGCTTATAATCCTGCCGCCAACGGTTTGACTGTTGAGTTCAAAAATGCTTCAAAAGACGTTCAAGGTTTGCCAATCTACGAATGGCAGGTTGATCAAAACCCTGAGTCTTCAGCAACTGATTTCAATCGTGCGTTTTACACCGATGGTCAGTACGATGTTTGTTTGATTGCCTTGACTTGTACTGGTGTAGATACTTTCTGCAACACAATCACAATCAACACACCTACTGCCGCTGGTTTCTTGGATTACACCGCGAGCAACGTTCGTCCTAACTTGGGTGATGTTGTAAAAATCACTACGAAGACTGACTATGCCAACACATTTGAGTGGAGCATCTTCCCAACCACTTTCACTTTCGAAAATGGTACCTCTAAGAATAGTCAAAACCCAGAGATTAAGTTCCAAAAGGGTGGTGCGTATACTTTCACTTTGAGCGCTTGGAACAGTGTAGGTGGTAAAGCCGCTACTGAGAAGAAGTTGATCAAGAACAAGTATGTAATTGCTTTGGATTATTGCATTCCTTTGGTGGATCTAATGTCTGCTGACGTAGGAATCAACAATGTTACTTTGAAGAAAGGTTCTAAAGAATTGTTGAACGCTACGAGCACATCAGGTATTGATATGTACAGCAACAACACTGAGGATTACGCTCCAGCTGAATTAACTTTCGGTGCTTCTTACGACTTATCGGTATCTCGTAACACGATTGCGAACAACGTAAACTACAAAGCATGGATCGATTTTAACATCGATGGTGACTTTAACGATGCTGGTGAAGAGATTATGAGCAGCGGTTCTACTGCAGCTTCTAGCGTATCTGGTTCTTTCACCGTTCCAACATTGGCAAACAGCTTTGAAGGTATGACTCGTTTGCGTGTAGGTGTTTCTTACGGTGCATTCTCTAACACACCTTGCGGTTTGAACACTGTTGGTGAGTTTGAAGACTACGCCATCAAATTGGCCAACGATAATTTGCCTCCTAGCATTACATTGGTAGGTGCTGATACAGTTCGTGTAGAAAAAGCCGGTACTAAAACCGCTTGCTACTCTGAAGTTGCTGGTCAAACATACAAAGCGTCTGATCCAACCCAAGGTGATATGACCAACAACGTGAAGGTTGTTTCTGACTTGGATTGTACCGTACCAGGTATTTACACCATCCAATTCGATTTGGAAGATGCATCTGGTAACAAAGCAATCACTCGTTTCCGTACTGTAGTAGTTGCTTTGGACAAAACTGCTCCTAAGTTGACTTTGAACGGAAATGACACCATGGTATTGGAACAGTGCGATACTTACACCGAGCCCGGTGCAGTAGCAATCGACGCTAACGATGGTAACTTGACTTCTGCTATCAAAATTGCTGGTACTGTAGAGGCTGGAAAAGTAGGTAGCTACTTGTTGACTTACTCTGTAAAAGATGCACAAGCCAACGCCGTTTCAATCACTCGTTTGGTTATCGTTAAAGATACCAAAGCTCCAAGCATCTTGAAGTTGGCTAAAGCCATCGTTGATGGTACTACACTTGATGTTCAAATTGGTTCTGTATTTGTTGATGATATCTATGCCATCGATCCATGTAACGGTTCAATCTTCGTTGCTAAGAATCCTGGTTTCAACGGTCCAGTAAACACCAACGTTCGTGCTACTTACCCTGTAACTTACAACGCTGTTGACCCATCAGGTAACAAAGCGGTTGAAGATGGATTTGTAATCAACTACCGTGTTGACGACTTTATCGCTCCTGAGATTGAGTTGAACACTGGTGATACTGTAATCCATGATGTTAACAATGCATACTACTCACGTTCAGTAACTGTTACTGATAACTACTATGCTAAGTCTCAGATCTCTTTGACAAAGGTTGGTAAAGTAGATGCTTACACTTTGGGTACTTATGTTGAAACTTACACTGCAACTGACGGTAGCGGAAACGTGACCACTAAGCAGCGTTTCATCAAAGTTGTTGACAGAATTGCTCCTACCATCACTGCACCTCCAGTGTCAGTATGTATCGGAACTCCTTTCTGGGCAATGTCAGGTTTGATCGTTCGTGACAACTACTACTCTGCCACTGATTTGAATCCTTTGGTTAAAGTATTGGGCCACAACGTAAACGTAATGGAAGCTGGTGTTTACTACATCAACTACTCATTGGTTGATCCTTCTGGAAACGAAGCGGTAACTGTATCTCGTCCTGTATTCGTAGCTTATCCTCCTAACTGTTTCAACACCTACATGGGTACTGAAAACGTGAAGTTGGAAGATGCGGTATCAGTTTATCCTAACCCAACTTCAGGCATCGTAACTGTAGGTTACAACTTGAGCAACACCCAACCTTTGGATGTGACAGTTGTAAATGCAATGGGTTCTGTAGTTGCTAAATTGGATAACATTCAGGGTGGATTCGGTGCAAGCCAAATCGACTTGACCAATGTAAGCGAAGGTATCTACTTTGTAAACTTGACCAACAATGGTCAAACCGTTACAAAGCGTATCGTTGTGAAGCACTAATTTTAAAATGATTTCATAGAGAAAGGCCCCGCGAAAGCGGGGCCTTTCTTTTTTTATAAGCTAGAACATTTTTACTTATTTTTGAATCAAATACTGCTGTGTTCAAAGGTCTTTCAAACGAATTCAAAGTAGGCGTTCTCGCCGTAGTGTCGATCTGCATCTTTTTTGTGGGTTATAATTTCATGATGGGAAGAGATAACTTCTTTTCCCGCGGTCGCGATTTTTATGTTCGATACAACAATACACAAGGTCTTTCGGTGGGTACCAAAGTCATGTTTAACGGCTTTAAAGTGGGAATGCTGCGCTCCTTGAAGATGGATGATGATCAGATGATTGTAGCCAAATTGGAAATTACTTCCGACATGCCAATTCCCAAAGATTCTAAAATCAAATTAGAATCCGCCTTGTTGGGAGGTGTTACATTGAAGTTGATTTTGGGTACGTCAAAAGATTTGGCTGAAGATGAAGCTGAACTCGCTGCGGAATATAGTAGCGACATTTTTAATATGATAAATAGTCGTATTGTGAATGTAACCAATAGCGCTGATTCCGTGTTGGCTACGCTCAATGATTTCTTTCATAAAGATGGTTTGAATTCAGCAATTGGCGAATTACCCGTTGTATTGCGCGAATTGACACGTACCATTGCTGAGGTGCGTGCAACCGTAGATTTGATTCAGCCCGGTTTAGCGGCTACCGCCAAAGGCATGGGTGATTTTTCAAATAATTTGCCGGAGTATGATAAACAGTTGCGAGAGGGGCTAGGCCACTTTAACCAAGTAGGTAGACAAGTAGATTCTGTTCGTGTGGATGAGTTGTTAAACAATCTCAGTGTTTCCAGCGGTAAATTGGCTTCTATGTTGAAGCGCTTGGATGCAGGTGAAGGCAGTGCTGGTAAATTGTTGAACGATGAACAGTTGTATACCGATATCGTGAAGACCAATTTGGAATTGCAAAAGGTAATGCTTGACTTGAAAAAGTATCCTGAGAAGTATATCCCAGTTCCTGGTACAAGAAATCAACGAAAGAAAGCTAAGAAGTTGAGTGCCAGAGATACCGCAGTGTGGAATTAATAAACCGTAGTATTAATTCTGATGATTCATTGTGCGTCTTTCTCGTAGTTTGTACCATTCATACAAACTAATCATCCATGTCATGTAAAGTAAATTGTAGAAGAAGTCCTCAAATGGGATGGTTCCTATTCTAATTCCGAGATTTTCGGCATCGTCATAGATCAAGACTGGGTTGCCAGTGAGTATTCCATTAACAAACGCCATAGGGATTAATGCAACGGTCCAGGCGGCCATCAAATAGGAAAGGTGTCCCGTAAAACGAATGGCTTGCAGTGTGACGAATGTAATGCCCAATAATCCGAATGTACTCCATGTGTAGGCATGTCCGGGTGCCTTGATTTGTGCAACCAAACACAGAATGATCACAATCGCTGAAATGGCATTGTGCCAATTGGGTTTGCTAAGTTTAGGGAAATAAGCTTTCAAGCACGCATAAATAAATAGGCAGGCATAGGGAACAACAATGAAGAATAGGTATTCCTCTAGGGGAAGGTTACCGATGAACGGGCCTAACAAAAATTCTGTATTGAATTTCCAAACGCCAGTTTTCGTTGCGATAACGTCCCACAGGATGTAGGCTAAGCTGGTTGGAAGCATTGCCCAAAAGAAGTGCTTCCATTCTTTGTAGAACGCTACTTTTTTGTCGAACGATAGCAGAAAAGGTCCGCTTATCGTAAAGGCAATGAGGATGATGTAGGTGTAATGGCTTTGTAGGAGATTCACGCTATAAATGGATAGATTATGCAATTTGGTACCCGTAGGCATCTGCGTAATCTTTCAGGCGCTCACGCAAAATTCTACGTGCTACAAAGATGCGTGTTTTTACCGTACCAATGGGAATTTGCAATTCTTCTGCAATTTCATGGTATTTGTATCCTTCAGTGTTCAATTTGAAAGTCACGCGTAGGTCAAAGGCTAAATCATCGATGGCATGGTCCAGGTCGCGTCGGATAAACTTGGTTTCTGCATCGTTGTCGATCTTGTGCGATGGTAAATCAATGAAATAACTATTGTCCGTGCTATCCAAGAATGTGTTGCGCTTCATATCGCGACGGTAATTATTGATAAAGCTATTCTTTAGGATGGTGTATAGCCAGCCGCGAAGGTTTGTGCCTTCTTGAAATTTGGCTTGGTAGCGATACGCTTTCAAAACAGTCTCTTGCACGAGATCTTTGGTTTCGTCCATATTGTGGGTCAAAGACAATGCATAATTCCGCAGTGGCAACAATTCTGCCGCGATTAGTTGGTCGAAGTCGTTTTGTGTAGCGTTCATGGTGATAACTTATACAAATCTGCGGTTTTGTCTAGGTTATTCCAAATTTTTTGTTGAGGTTTTGGTGCTGAAAAGATAAACAAACAATATGTTGATAATGGAATTTGTTTAAGTGTCAGATTGACAATTTGACACTTTCTCTCTGTAAATTTCCTTTAAGTTGTTGATTTTAAAAGGATTGGGTGATTGAATAGGGTTGGACAGGTTGGTTGAATGGCTTTTCGGATATCAGGTTTGCAATCATTTTGTTTAGGGTTGATGTGGATAAGTGAAACAAAAAAGGCTCCCATGTGGAGCCTTTTTTGTTTCACTTATTTGTTAAAGTAATCGTTGCCTTGTTGTTTGTTGGATTATACCAAGACCACCACTTTGTTTTTTAAGACTTCCACCAATCCACTTTTGATATCAAAAGTTTGGGTTTCTTGTTTGTCTTTGATTTCGATACTTCCACTTTTTAGGTTTGCGATCATGGGTGCGTGATTTTCCATTAACTGGAAGCTACCATTTACACCGGGTAAGGTAATTACTTCGGCTTCGCCGCTGAAAAGGGTTTTATCGGGAGTCAATAGTTCAACAAACATGACAATTATGCGTTAGCGTCTTCCAACAATTTTTTACCTTTTTCTACAGCATCTTCAATGGTTCCAACCAAGTTGAAGGCCGCTTCAGGGTATTCATCCACTTCGCCGTTCATGATCATGTTGAATCCTTTGATGGTTTCTTTGATATCAACCAATACACCAGGGATACCCGTAAACTGTTCTGCTACGTGGAAGGGCTGGGACAAGAAACGCTGAACACGGCGTGCGCGGTGAACCACCAATTTGTCGTCTTCGCTCAATTCATCCATACCCAAAATGGCGATGATATCTTGCAATTCTTTATAGCGTTGCAACAACTCTTTTACGCGTTGTGCACAGCCGTAATGTTCTTTACCCAATACTTCTTCGCTCAAAATACGGCTGGTTGAATCCAAAGGATCTACCGCAGGGTAGATACCCAATTCCGCAATTTTACGAGACAATACGGTGGTAGCATCCAAGTGTGCGAAAGTTGTCGCTGGCGCTGGATCTGTCAAATCATCCGCTGGAACGTATACTGCTTGAACAGAAGTGATAGAACCACGGGTTGTAGAAGTAATACGCTCTTGCATCGCCCCCATTTCTGTTGCCAATGTTGGCTGGTAACCCACGGCGCTAGGCATACGACCCAACAACGCTGACACCTCAGAACCGGCTTGTGTAAAGCGGAAAATGTTATCAATAAAGAAAAGAATGTCTTTTCCTGCACCTGTACCGTCGCCATCACGGAAGTATTCCGCAACGGTCAAACCGCTCAATGCAACACGAGCACGTGCTCCGGGAGGCTCATTCATTTGTCCGAATACCAAGGTAGCCTGACTGTTTTTCAACTCTTCCATGTCAACGGAATCCAAATCCCATCCACCTTGTTCCATGCTGTGCTTGAAAGCGTCGCCATATTTGATAACGCCTGATTCAATCATCTCACGCAACAAATCGTTTCCTTCACGGGTACGCTCACCCACACCAGCAAATACTGACATACCTGAGTATGCTTTTGCAATGTTGTTAATGAGTTCCATGATCAAAACGGTTTTACCTACACCAGCACCACCGAACAAACCGATTTTACCACCCTTTGCATAAGGCTCCAACAAATCGATTACTTTGATACCGGTGTACAGAGGTTCAGCACTGGTACTCAAGTTGTCGAAAGTAGGGGCAGGTTGGTGAATACCACGTCCGTTGTCTTTAGAGAGTTGTGTCATACCATCAATGGCATCGCCCACTACGTTGAGCAGACGTCCACGGATAGACTCACCCACGGGCATGCGAATTGCATCGCCAGAATCCACGCAGTCAATTCCGCGACGTAAACCATCGGTACCATCCATCGCAATGGCGCGTACCATGTTTTCGCCCAGGTGCTGCTGTACTTCGAGCACCAAGATTTGACCGTTGTCTTTCGTAACGGTGAGAGAGTTGTAAATTTTTGGGAGGATTGATCCGGGTTCGTTGAAACTTACATCGACCACAGGACCAATGATTTGAGATATTTTACCTACGTTGGCCATCGTGAATTTTCGGTGTGCAAAAATACACAAAGGTTTCCCCATCTCCAAAGGTTTTGAAAAATAGTTGTGCTGCTGCGGGAAATGTTTTTAAAACACCAATCTAATCCTCTCCAATCTGCGTGTGTTCGCATGGAAATTTCCCCGTACCGATACAAAAAATCGTTAACTTCGCGTCTTTATTCATGGATCGCAATACAGTCATTGGATTTTCGCTCATTTTTCTTATCCTCATCGGATACTATTGGTATACTGCACCAACGCCTGAGCAACAAGCAGCTTTCCAACGCCAGCAGGATAGTTTGGCGAAAGTTGAAGCAACGAAAAGCGCACCCGCTCCCGCAAGTGCTTCGGCCGCTGATGCCAGTGCCCAATCTACGCCCGCTGCGGATTCTGCCTTGGTGAATACTTTGGGTGCTATGGCAACCCAACTAAAAGGTGAGTCGCAATTTATCACCCTGAAAAGCCAAAAGTTACAAGTAGATATTCGTACCAAAGGGGGTAGCATCGGTCGTGTGGTTTTAAACAACCAAAGGCGCTCCGATTCTTCTGCCCTGGAATTGTTATCGAACCTCGACGCCTATAACCAATGGTTTTTCGAACTTTATACAGCCAATGGTGCTCTGAAAAGTAGTGACTTTTTCTGGCAGGTTGTCAAGCAAACTTCCAGCAGCGTAACATTGCGCTTGGGTGATTCAGCCCGTTACATAGACCAAACCTATACCCTCGATGAAAAGGGTTTTACGGTAAAGCATGGCCTAGCGCTGAAAGGCATTGATGAATTGGTGAAGTCTCGTACATCGGGTATAAAGGTGTTCTGGCGTGCACAATTGCACAAACAGGAGCGCGACATGAAGTGGGAGTCACAAAACACCACTGTCGTATACAAAATGGTGGGTGAGGATGCTGATAAATTGGATGTTGCGAGTCCGGATGCCGAAGAATTGAAGAATAATCTTGAATGGGTGGGCTTCAAGCAACAGTATTTTTCTGCCATTATGGTGGCCGATTCTGGATTTTCTTCTGATGCCAAAATCGCCTGGAAAGAAACCAAAGAGCCAGGAAAAATCAAAGACCTACAAGCGGAAGTATACCTCGATTACGAGCGTCAATCTTACAAAGAATACGGATTTAACTACTATTTCGGTCCAAACCAATACTATACGATGCAAGAAGCAACGGTGGGTAAAACCAATGCAGGCTTGGAGCGCATCATTCCTTTGGGATGGGGTATTTTTGGATGGGTGAACCGTTATGTGGTAATCCCTGTGTTTCATATGCTTGACGGTGTCATTGGAAGTATGGGTATTATTATCCTTCTGTTGACCATCATTATCAAAACCGCCTTGTTGCCATTGGTATACAAATCATACATCAGTACGGCAAAAATGCGTATCCTCAAACCCGAGTTGGATGTAATCAAAGAAAAACACGGAAACGACATGCAGAAAATGCAGCAAGAAAATATGGCACTTTACCGCAAAGCGGGGGTTTCTCCCATGAGTGGTTGCGTACCTGTGTTGTTGCAAATGCCCATTTTGTTTGCAATGTTCCAGTTCTTTCCAAATGCCTTTGAACTGCGTCAGAAAACATTCTTATGGGCAATGGATTTGTCGCAGTACGATGGTCCAAACTTGGGCTTCAATATCCCATTCTATGGCGATCACGTGAGTTTCTTCACCATCTTAATGACCATTTCTACCCTCATCTACACCCACTTCAACAATCAGTTGTCGGGTGTTACGGGTCAGATGAAATACATCGGATACTTTATGCCCATCATCTTCTTGGGTGTGTTGAATGATTATGCGGCCGGACTTACGTGGTACTATTTTGTGAGTAACATGATTACTTTCGGACAGCAGTGGGCGATTCGCAGAACCGTAGATGATACCAAGTTGCATGCACAAATTGCTGAAAATCGCAAGAAGCCTGTGACCAAGTCGAAGTTTCAGCAACGCATGGAGGAAGCCATGAAAGTGAGTCAACAGCGCGCTTCTGCACAAAAGAAGAAGTAATCACTCAGCATTGGGCGGTGTAGAAGTTGCCCGATTGTGCTGTTACAAGTCCTTTTATTTCCAAATCCAATAGTGCCATCGCAATGTGACTGGCCGACCATTGATTTTGTTGTAGCATGTCATCCGGTTTTTGTATGCCTTGCATGAGCCATTGCATGACCTGTTTTTCTATTGGATTGAGGTTGCCAAACAACTGCATTTGATCTCCAGATTGGCTGTTGCCCTGTTTGTTGTGTTGGTTGCGTGTCCAATTCATGGATTCAACAATGTCTTCTACATTCCTTGCCATGTGCGCCATCTGGTGTTTGATCAAGAAATTGCATCCCTCCGAAGCGCTGTCGGAAGGCCTACCAGGTATGGCAAATACATCTCGGTTGTAACCATGTGCGATGCTTGCTGTAATCATTGAGCCACCTTTTACGCCGCTTTCTATCACGAGTAGGGCGTCGCACAAACCGGCCACAATTCGGTTGCGTTTTGGGAAATAATCGGGGTGCATTTTGGTATGGGCCGGAAAATCCGCGATGAGTCCGCCCCCATGCGATTGCATTTGTTCCGCTACTTGTCGATGTTGCGTTGGGTAGATATGGTCGAGACCATGTGCCATCACCGCGAAATTCGGTATCCCTGCGTCTAATGCTGCCTGGTGTGCTACGATATCAATCCCATAGGCGAGTCCGCTAACCATGACAACATTATACTGCGACAGTTTCTCTACCCAAGATTTTGTGTAGGCAATGCCCTGTGGGGTGGGTTTGCGGGTGCCAATGACCCCAATAATTCTGGGTGCATTCCAAGGGGTGTCACCCACGGAAAATAGCACGAGGGGTGCGTTGGCCAATTCGAGT
>Ga0255063_1000214_pt1 | contig 14683 bp, 11 predicted proteins | sample Colum_Cont_RepA__3_FD_188458 | JGI IMG/M metagenome (GOLD analysis project Ga0255063, IMG submission 188458) | Freshwater microbial communities from Columbia River, Oregon, United States - Colum_Cont_RepA_0h | ecosystem: Environmental > Aquatic > Freshwater > River | place: USA: Oregon... | reverse complement strand
AAACAATCTGATGACTGAATGGGGCGCAGAAGTTGTAACTGGCTGGGGCCATTGGGTTGATGAAGCTCAACCAACAGGTGATTTGTTAGGCCAAGCAGCCTTAGGCGCAGGCCCTGGACAAATTCTTGTCTGTGACACAACATCAGTTAACTTTTATCAACTCTGCCTTGCAGCGGTGCATGCACGTCCTGGCCGCAAAACAATCATTACAGATGCAGCAAACTTTCCAACAGATCGATACATCCTTGATGGAATTGCTAAGCAGCTCGGCTTAAAACTTGTCCTTATTCAAAACGAAGACCCTGGGGTAGCAACACATGAGCGCATCACCACCCAAGTTCTTGCGCCGTATCTCAACGATGATGTTGCACTTGTTACCTTACAAGTTATTCAATATCGCTCTGGTGCTAGAACCGATATCAAATCAATTACCGATCAAGTGCGTGCAATTGGTGCTTTAGTGGTTTGGGATGCCAGCCATGCAGTTGGTGCGATTGAGTTAAACCTTGATGCAAATGGAGTTGATCTCTGTGTTGGTTGCACATATAAATATGGAAACTCCGGTCCAGGTTCACCTGCTTGGTTGTATGTAAGCAAGAAGATCCAAAAAGAATTACAAGTTCCCATCCAGGGTTGGTTTGCACAAGATGCTCAGTTTGAAATGGGGCCAGTATTTGAGCGAGCACAAAACATTCGTGGCTTCCAGATTGCTAGTCCATCACTGATCGGTATTCGCTGTGTTCAGACAGCTTTTTCAATGATTAATGAGGCTGGCATAGATGCAATTGCACAAAAGGCCGCAGTTGGCACACAGATGATGATTGATCTCTATGACGCCTGGTTAGCTCCACTTGGATTTGTGCTCAATACTTCAAGAGATCCTAAAGAGCGCGGTGGACATATTTCATTAGTGCACCCTGATGCAGCTCAGATATGTGTTGCTATGCGCGAGATTTCTAATGTAATTCCTGACTACCGCACACCTAATTCAATCCGTTTGGCTATCTCACCACTTCCAACTTCCTTTGTTGAAGTGTGGGATGGATTTGCTCGTACGCGTGACCTAGTTGCATCTGGCCAATACAAAACAATCAAAGAGGGCGGTTCACGAGTCACATGAGCGAAAACTTCGATTCAGCACTGACATACACATCTTATTTAGCCGTAGATGAACTCTTAAGCCTACAACGCCCTCTCTCACAAGGACCTGAACATGATGAAATGCTTTTTATCATCATTCACCAAACTTATGAACTGTGGTTCAAACAAATCATTCATGAATTCGCAGAAGCACAGCGTGCAATGGAATCTGGGGACACTCATTATTCTCTAGCGATTTTGGGACGTATCCGCACAATTCTTAAAGTCTGTGTGACACAGATCGATATCTTGGAAACTATGACGCCTTTGCAGTTCAATGCTTTCCGTTCATATCTTTCATCCTCAAGTGGTTTCCAGTCCGCGCAATTTAGAAAAGTAGAAGCTTTGCTTGGTCGGCGCGATACAAAAATGGCTGGACACCTGCCACCGGCAATTCAAGCTGAGATTGCGCTAATCACTGCAGGTAATTCAGTCTGGGATTCAGCTTTGGCTTATTTAGCAAAGCGCGGACATGCAATTCCAACCGATGTATTAGAACGCGATCGTTCATTGCCTTATGAGGCTAATTTGCGTGTTCAGGATGTATTACTGGAAGTTCATACTAAAGACCCAGAGAGTGCAATGATTTGTGAGCGCTTAGTTGATATTGACGAGGGTATGCAAGAGTGGCGCTATCGCCACGTGAAGATGGTGGAGCGAACCATTGGACACAAAATTGGTACTGGTGGTTCTAGCGGTGTGGAATATCTAGCGAGTACTTTGTTTGCACCAGTCTTTAAAGATCTGTGGGAGATCCGTTCACGCTTTTAATTCGGTAAACCTTTAACCACAATCTCTTCTAGCGCTTTGCGCTCACGCGGTGCATTTTCACGCTCCAGCAAAGGTCCCTCTAATTGCTCGGCTGATGCTTGTTTACCAATTGCTATAACTGCAACAGGAAGAAGTGATGCATCTATTCCTAGATTTTGCGCAGCTTTTTCTGGATCAAAGCCAGTCATTTGATGAGCAACAAGTCCGCGATGATGAGTTTCAACAACCATCTGTGAAACTGCTAACCCACAGTCATAGAGATAGCCCTTATTAGGTGTTCCATCTTCACGTGCAGGAAGTCCAGCCACAAGAATTAAAGCAGATGAGCGATATGCCCAGCCTTGATTAAAAGGAGCAAGCGAATCAAGTATCTGTGCAAATACTTCATCCCCGCGTTGGCCGACATAAAATCTCCATGGTTGCCCATTAGATGCAGAAGGCGCCCAGCGTGCAGCTTCTAAAACTGCCAATAGATCATCTTTTGATAGAACTGCCGTTGCATCTAAGGAGCGTGGGCTACGTCTATTGGCTAATACTTCATTAATTTCTACTGCAGTCTGTGCTTTCATCATATGCGCAGTCTAGGTTAAAGCAAGAGTTCTCGCATTTTTTATTTCAAACTGACAACTACTTCTTAATGATCTCCACTAAATCCCCATAAGCAGTTTTTGCAATCTCTTTACGCTTTGCCACATAGGCAGGTGATGCACCAGTAATCAAGTGTTCAAATCTGCTGGCAGATTTAATCAACTTATGTAGTTCGGCAGAATCGGTTGAATCACCGAATGTAGGGGGATCTTGTTTAGTAACTTGAACAACAATATGTGGGTTAAGGAATCGATATACGAGCGCAACTCTTCGTAACCCTAAGTTAGCAACATGGCGCAATCCACGATTAATGTGATCTTGTGCCATTAAGCGGATGAAAGTAAAGGTCTTGGCCTTTGAAGCTGCTTGCTCAGTAGCAAGTGCATACAAGATATCTGCAATCTCTTGTCCACCAGTTGTTTGAGGAAGCTCTGCACACTTTGCCGATAAGGCTGCCCGTACTTGTGGATCCTGTAATTTCTTAACTGTCTTTGTAATATCAGCTAAATCTGCTTGGTCTGCACGTAGTGCAAAACCAAAATCATGACACCAACGAGCACGAGCCTCTTGATCATCGGTCCCACGGATATTTGAAACAAAGACTGTTGGTACTTGTGCCGGCAACAATTCGTGCACACCGTTATATCCCGTTGCACAAATACCTGCATCAAATGCATGCAACACCTTTGCTAGTGGGAAATAGCGCGCCACTTTAATGTCTAGGCCCTCTGGAGCTAAAGAGTTTCCATCTTTATCAATCGGAGCCTTAGTTAAAATCACTTGTAAATCTTTCCAGCCAAGTAGGCCTTCAAGAGCTGCTGTCATTTTGTGGTTCACATCGCTATCGCCTGTGCCGAGTTGAACTAAAGCAACTGGACGGTTTTGATCAAGACCTAATGCTTTGCGAGCATCTTCGCGTGATAACGCATCTTCTTTTCTAAAAAGTGAGACAGGGGAAGTTAAAACAGAGTCTTTGCGCTTTGATGTTGGGCCAAAATCATAAGCACGAGCTATGTCTCCTGGCTCAACAATTGCATCCATCATCTTTGCTTGTAAGCCTAAAATGAAGCGCTGTGGTTTCTTTTGCCATAGCCCACGACGAACCCAGACAAGTTTTAACTTTGGGTTTGCATTACGCGCAGCTATTACACCTGGATAAGGAACAACGCCATCAAAAGATAAAACTTTTGCATCTGTTTCATCTACTAACGCTAGAAGACGATCGCGAAGGTATGCATCCCACTTTTCGCGAGACATCCATAAACGATCTCGTCCTGGGATGTATTCGCAGCGAATACCCATGAAAGAAGGAATCTCTGCAATGCCACCAGCCATTGAAACAATAATCGGGTTGGCAACTGGTTTTAAAGCCAGTGCAACAGCGCTTGCTCGTGCCAAGTGGCCCATTCCAACACCATTGCTCGTTGCAAGGATGATTGTGGGTTTAGACATTAGTTGCCCCACGAAGAGTGCAATGGTCGGCCTTCGGCATAACCGGCAGAAGATTGAATTCCAATAACGGCACGTTCTGCGAACTCATCAAGGTTTCGTGCACCTGCATATGTGCAAGAAGAGCGCAGTCCGGCAATGATTTCATCCAGTAGATCTTCAACACCTGGTCGCGCAGGATTTAGATACATACGCGAAGTTGAAATTCCTTCTTCAAAGAGTGCTTTGCGAGCGCGCTCAAATGCATCCTCTCCCGATGTGCGAGCAGCAACAGCGCGAGCAGATGCCATTCCAAATGATTCTTTGAATAAACGTCCATTGACATCACTCTGTAAATCTCCAGGTGATTCATATGTGCCTGCAAACCAAGAACCAATCATTACTTGGGATGCACCTGCGGCTAAGGCCAGTGCAACATCTCGTGGATGGCGCACTCCTCCATCTGCCCACACGTGTGCACCTAACTTCTTTGCCTCCGTTGCACATTCCAAAACTGCTGAGAACTGCGGGCGACCAACACCTGTCTGCATACGGGTTGTGCACATAGCCCCTGGACCAACGCCCACCTTAATAATTGATGCTCCAGCTGCAACTAGATCTCTCACGCCATCGGCAGTTACTACATTGCCCGCAACGATTGGAACAGAAAGCCCCAGAGATTTAATTGCCTTGAGGGCTTCAATCATCTTCTTTTGGTGTCCATGGGCAGTATCAACAACTAGAACATCTGCCCCTGATTCAACGAGGGCTGCAGCCTTTGCGGCAACATCTCCATTAATACCAACAGCTGCAGCAATACGCAGGTGGTTATTGGCATCTACAGCAGGTGAATAAAGAGTTCCGCGTAGTGCACCGATGCGAGTCATGATGCCTACTAAGTCGCCGTTGCTTGAAACTACTGGGGCTAACTTATGTCGGTGTTGGTTTAAGAACTCAAATGCTGCACGGGCATCAAGGTTATCTGCCATTGTGATGAGTTCTTTACTCATTACTTGATGCAGTTGTGTAAAGCGATCAACGCTCTTGCAATCTTCCTCTGTAACAATTCCTACAGGCTTTCCACCATCAACAATGACAATTGCACCGTGTGCACGCTTGTGTAAGAGAGAAACCGCATCTGCCACAGTTTGATGTGGGTTTAAAGTAATTGGGGTATCAAAGAATACGTGACGTGCTTTAACCCATTTAATGACGCTATCAACAACTGCGTGTGGAATATCTTGTGGGATAACTGCAATGCCACCGCGTCTAGCAATCGTTTCTGCCATGCGACGACCTGAGATAGCGGTCATGTTTGCAACTACTAAAGGAATTGTTGTTCCTGAGCCATCTGTTGAAGCTAAATCCACATCCATACGGCTAGAGAGTTCTGAGGAACTAGGCACCATGAAGACATCGTCATAGGTGAGATCGTGGGTGGGATTATTTATGAAGCGCACGTAGCAGAACTATACTCATGTAGGATTTAGGGATGTCTAATCCACTTATTTCAGCACGTGGTTTGACCAAGAAATTCGGAGATTTCACCGCAGTTAATGGGGTGGACTTCGATGTGGCCAAGGGTGAGTCCTTTGGTTTGCTTGGCCCCAACGGTGCAGGTAAATCAACGATCATGCGTGTTCTTGCCGCAACATCTCAGCGAACAAGTGGAACGGTAGAAATCCTTGGTAAAGACCCTGAATTATTTGGGCCTCTCGTACGTGCCCACCTTGGAGTTGTACCTCAGCAAGATAATCTCGATGGTGAACTCACTGTGAGTGAAAACCTTTACATTTATGGGCGTTACTTTGGTTTGTCAAAGAAGTTCATTAAAAACAAGATTGAAGAACTTCTTGAGTTTGCACAATTAGAAGAAAAGCGTGATGTAAAGGTTGAAGCGCTCAGTGGTGGAATGAAGCGCCGTTTAACAATTGCCCGCGGCCTTGTGAGTGAACCAGATATTTTGTTACTGGATGAACCAACTACTGGTTTAGATCCTCAAGCGCGCCATATTCTTTGGGATCGCTTATTCCGTCTGAAGGAACAAGGCGTAACCCTTGTTCTAACCACACACTTTATGGATGAAGCTGAGCAATTATGTGATCGCCTTGTTGTGATGGACAAAGGTTCAATCATGGCTGAAGGATCTCCAGCATCATTGATTAAGCAGTATTCAAGTAAAGAGGTACTAGAAGTTCGATTTGGAAGTGATCGCAATAAAGAGGTTGCCCCAAAGCTTGCAACGATGTGTGAGCGCATGGAGACCCTGCCAGATCGCATCTTGATGTACACAGAAGATGGAGAAAAACTTCTTGAGAAAATTACTCATGCAGGAATGCATGCAACTACTTCACTTGTTCGCAGAAGCTCACTTGAAGATGTCTTCTTGCGCCTAACTGGAAGAACTTTGATTGAATGAACGCGGGTATTGATGTTCCTACTATTGAACGCTTTGGAGCTTTGTATATAGCTTCGGCGCGTTTGAAATCAATGTCTAAGTGGCGAACCATCATCGCAGCAGTGGATATCGGAAATCCGCTATTTTACTTAATTGCAGTGGGCATTGGTATTGGCGTCATGGTTGAACAAGGATCGGGCACAAGCGGTACAAATGGCATTAAATACATAGCCTTCATCGCACCTGCCCTATTGGCTAACACCGCAATCACGGGAATTATGGATGAAACAGTCTTTCCTACTATTGAGGGCTTTAAGTGGCGCAAGCTTTTCTTCGCGCAAAACTCAACTCCAATAACTGGTCGACAAATTGCAATCGGTGTTTACCTAGCTGCCCTTTGCCGTGCGCTCTTTGCAGTAATCGCTTACTACATTCTCTTGCTTGCCTTTAATGTTGTTGATTTTGGAATCAGTATCTTGCTAGTGCCTATTGCCGTTCTAGGTGGGGGTGCTTTTGGTGCACTGATGTTGTTTGCAGCAGCAAAAATTGAAAAAGAAGATCAATTCTTCAACATTCTAGGTCGCTTGGTCATTATGCCGATGTTCTTATTCTCTGGAACTTTCTTTCCTTTGTCATCAATGCCGGTGTATTTACAACCAATTGGATGGGTTTCACCCCTATGGCATGCAACCGAGCTAGGCCGTGAGTCTGCTTTTGATTACGGAATCAGCAACACCATGGTTGTTGTTCACCTTGTGTTCCTGACTACCTTGCTTGTCATTGGTCTAGTCCTTGCTACTCGCCAATTTGAACGGCGGTTATCAAAGTGAGTAATGCTGTAGATATCGCAATGAACCGTAAATCAACAGCTATGTATGCCGGGCGACCTCATGTTTTACTAGAGCGCGGTTGGATTGCCTTTAGATCCACAAATTGGGTTCCAGTTGTTACAGGCTTTGTTGAACCAGTTCTTTTCTTGTTGGCTTTTGGTTACGGAATGGGAAGCCTTGTCGGAGATGTGACTACAGGAAGCAAAACTATTGATTACACCCTGTTCATCGCACCAGGGTTACTCGCAAATAGCGCCATGAACGGTGCGATTTATGATTCAACCTGGAATGTTTTCTGGAAACTTAATGAATCCAAGTTGTATAAGACAATGCTTTCAACTCCACTTGGGCCTCTTGATATAGCGTTGGGTGAAATCACTTGGGCTTTAATTAGAGGCCTTGTGTACTCCATTGGCTTCCTAACTGTTGTTACAGCTCTTGGATTAACGCCAAGTTTCTGGGCAATCTTGGCGATCCCTGCAGCCTCTCTTGTTGCATTTGGTTTTGCATCATTTGGAATGGCGATCACTTCTTACTTTAAGACTTACCAACAAATGGGCTTCATTAACTTCGTCTTGCTTCCCATGACTTTGTTCTCAGGTTCTCTCTACCCAATCTCTGTTTATCCAGATTGGCTAGAAAAAGTCATCATGGCTTTGCCTCTATGGCATGGAATTGAGCTAGTACGCGCTTTTTGGTTTGGGGAAATAAACTCTGGAGTTTTCGTGCATGTTACTTATTTTGTTGTAATGATCGGAATAGGACTTTTTGTAACGTCCCGCCGATTGCGTGCACTTTTCTTGCGCTAACGCTTTTTTAACTTTTTTTCCCTTTTTTCCCTTTTTTCCCGCATGACACACCCGGTTTTTTTGGGGGTTGCATTTAAAAAACGGCATGAGATACTTAAGCCTTAGTCCAAACGGACTAAAAAATGAACCGGGAGAGTACTTCTCAAACGAGTTTCAAAAGCTGAAACCTTTGCCGTACAAGTTTTACCAATGCTCACACAAACTAATCACAGAGAAACTTACAGATTCGTTCCTTCAACATCTACTCCTGTCTCACCTGAGCGAGTAGCCGAACTCCTGAAAGCTGAGTGGGAGTTATTCACCAAGCAAACTGGCAAGAGCGCTGAAGAAAGCCGACGCGCTCTCAAGTCATTGCCTCTGGGCGTAACTTCAAGCTTCCAGCACTGGGACCCATACCCAATCTCCATTGTGAGCGCTAAGGGCGCCTGGATGACTGACGTCGATGGTCGCCAGCTCCTGGATCTCTCCATGGGCTTTGGAGCCATGCTTGCAGGTCACCTCAACCCAGTAATCGTTGAGGAAGTAAAGAAGGCACTCGAGAGTGGAACTCTCTTTGTTACTCCATCTCCTATTTCAACTGATGCTGCAGAGCGAATCTGCCGTCGCTTTGGTATCGATCAAGTTCGTTTCACTAACTCTGGAACTGAATCAACAATGTATGCCGTTCGCACAGCACGCGCTGCAACAGATAAGAATGCAATAGTTAAAATTGAGGGCGGCTATCACGGTAGCTATGACCCATTTGTTGTCTCTAGCAAGCCACCTATCGACAAGATCGGTGATGAGAATGATCCAATCGCACACGTTCCAGAAGGAATCGTGCCTGGTGAGATGCATGTTGTTCCTTATAACAATGCAGATGCCCTAGAGCGAACATTCAAAAAGCATGCTTCCTCTATCGCTTGCTTCATTCTTGAACCAGTTCTAGAAAACATTGGAATTGTTTTGCCTGATGAAGGTTACTTAGAGCGAGTTCGCGAACTTTGCGATGAATACAACGTTGTTTTGATCTTTGATGAAGTTAAAACAGGTTTAACTGCAGGACATCAAGGCGCCGCCCAGCGTTTAGGTGTTACTCCAGACTTAATTACCCTTGCAAAATCAATTGGTGGCGGACTTACTTTGGCTGCCTTTGGTGGCAAGAAGAAGTACATGGACTTTGTTACTAATGGAAAAATGGCCCACTTTGGAACATTTAACGGTAATCCACTTGCAATGGCTGGTGTTCGCGCAGCTGATGTGATCTTCACGCATGACTCCCTAGTCCAAGCTGAAAAATTTAATCAGCAAGCACTTGAGCGCATCAACGCAATCATTGAGCAATACCAACTACCAGCACACACTGTTGGTTTTGGTGTGAAGGGCTGTATTACTTGGTCCACAGAGCCTGTTCGTAACTACCGTGATTACAAAGCCACAGACTTTGCTGTTGCTGAGCTTTCATGGCTGTGGTCACTTAACCGCGGAATCATTACGCCTCCGGGATTAGATGAGCAGTGGTTAATCTCGTTGGCTCACGGTCAAAAGGAAGTTGATATTTTGGTGGAGGATTTCGAATCCTTTGCTAAAGCTTTGCGTTCATAAAAACTAACGGAAAGAAGAAAATGACAACGGAGTCAGCTCTTCAAACCGCTCGGACGCAGTTGCGTCGAGCTGTTGAATTACTACAACTTACCGAAAATGATTGGCAAACCCTTTCCACACCTCGTCGCATCCTTGAAGTAGCAGTTCCACTTAGGCGCGATAACGGAAATGTGGAGATGTATAAAGGTTTTCGCGTTCAATACTCAACAACACGTGGTCCTTCAAAGGGCGGTGTTCGCTTTCACCCAGATATAGATATGGATGAAACCGTTGCTCTTGCCATGCTGATGACGTGGAAATGCGCACTTACTAACTTGCCTTACGGCGGTGCTAAAGGTGGCATTGCAGTTGATGCGCACACACTTTCTTTAGGAGAGAACGAGCGCCTCACACGTCGCTACACATCAGAGATCTTGCCCATCATTGGACCAGAGCGCGATATTCCAGCACCTGATGTTGGAACTGATGAGCGCAACATGGCCTGGATGATGGACACATATTCAGTTAATGCAGGCTTTTCTGTTCCAGGAGTTGTTACTGGCAAACCAATTGTTTTAGGTGGCTCACTTGGTCGCACATCTGCAACTGGTGATGGTGTTGCAATCTCAACCATAGAAGCACTTAGAGTTAAAGGAATTGATCAAAAAGGTGCAACTGTTGCTATTCAAGGCTTTGGAAAAGTGGGTTACTGGGCTGCTATCGCCCTTGAAAACCTAGGTCTTAAAGTTGTTGCAGTTAGTGATGTTAGCGGTGGTGTTACAGGATTCTCATCTGTTGCAGAGCTCTGGAAATACTTCCAAGCTAACGGCAACCTAAACATGCCTGGCACAGACAAAATCACACAGGAAGAACTACTTCACTTGGATGTGGATGTTCTTATCCCCGCAGCTTTAGCTGACTCTGTTACTGAGAAAACCGCCAGTGGAATTAAAGCCAAGATCATTGTTGAAGGCGCTAACGCCCCAACAACTCCTGGTGGAGATCAGATTCTTAACGACAACAAAGTGTTGGTTGTGCCAGATATTTTGGCTAACTCAGGCGGTGTGATCGTTTCTTACTTTGAATGGGTCCAGGATAAGCAGAACTACTTCTGGAGCGCTGATGAGGTTAAGCAAAACCTTAATGACATCATGATGAAATCATTTAGAGAAGTTGAGCATATAGCTAAAGATAAAAATGTTTCTTGGCGAGAAGCAGCTCATATGATCGGTGTTGCACGCGTTGCTGAAGCCCACAGATTACGTGGTCTCTACCCGTAATACATTCAGAGCTATTTCAACTCCTGCAACCATCTGTCTAACCGGCATGGTTGGCAGGTTTGGAAACTCTTTGCGTTGTTCATCCATTAACGGCACATGCATAAACCCACTTTTGACAGAAGAATCCTTTAAGTAATCCTGCAACACATAAAAGATGTGATTACAGACAAATGTTCCAGCGCTCAGTGAAAATGAAGCAGGAATTCCTGCTGCTTTCATTGATGCAACCATCTTCTCAATGGGCAGCGTTGAGAAATAGCCATCAGGGCCATCAGCATTAATTCTCTGCTCTAGAGGTTGATTACCTGCATTATCTGCAATCCGAGCATCATCTAAGTTAATTGCAATGCGCTCAGGTGTCATCGCGCTTCTGCCCTCAGCTTGGCCTAAACACAGCACAGCGATTGGTTTATGTAGATCAATGAGTTCTTTGAGTGTGCTGCTGGCTTGCCCAAAAACTACTGGCAGTACTGCTGTTACAAGATCATCACCTTTTAGTGCTTTAACAATCTCAGCCGATGGGTTGAGTGAAGAAGTGGCAAAAGGCTCAAAGCCTGTTACAAGGATCTTGGACATGGCATAAGTATTACCTAAACAAAAAGAAGAAAAGCCCCCGGTGTGAAAGGCACCGAGAGCTTAACTTGTGCGCGCGAAGGGATTCGAACCCCTAACCTTCTGATCCGTAGTCAGATGCTCTATCCGTTGAGCTACGCGCGCTTATTTAGTTTTGTACAGCCTGCGCATCTTACCTGCTTTTCATTCAGTGCCAAAATGCGTGAACTGTGCGTAAATAAAGCACAAAGGGCGCCAGATTGCTCTGACGCCCTTTGTCTGATTACTTAGCTCTTAGCCAACTTTCTTGATGCGGCCATCTGCTGCAGGAACTTGAGTTACCTTTCCTGCGGCCATATCTGCCTTAAGCGCATCTACGAATACATCTAGTAGTGCACCTTGAACCTTGGCTTGTGCTGGTGAGAAGACATTTACATATCCATCGCCACCATAGATTACGAAGTCAAGAGTTGTAAGTGTGTACTCCTTTGAATCCTTAGCAATTGCAGTTCCGTCTAGTTTTGTAACTTCGACGATACGTGAACCAATTGGCTTAGATGCATCAAATGAGAACTTGAATCCAGAAATCTGTGGGAAGCGACCATCACCTGGATAGTTACCGCCAACACCGTTTTCTAGAGCCTTCCAAAGGTTTGCACCTGTTACAACTGTTGTTGCAATCTGGTTACCAAATGGGAACACAGTGAACGCATCACCGAGTGTTACATCTAGTGGGCCAGCACCTGTGCGAACAAGTCCTGTTGCTGCTGGTACATATGTCTTTGCAGGGAATGTGTCGCGGATACCGCCACCATTCTGGATTGCAAAGTCAGTCTTGTACTTAGCACGCATCAAATCTGCAATGTAGTTACCCATTGGTGTTTCACCTGAACGCTCAACAGCTGGTGATCCACCACGTGGGAATACTCCTGAAACTTTACCGATTTTTACATCAAGCTTTGCAGAGAGTTGATCCTTGTACTTCTTAACTAATGCAGCTGCTGCCGCATCTTGTGTGGTTACTGTTGAAACAACTCCTGTATTGATTGTTGCAGCTGCAGCCTTGAGAACGTGCTGGATTGACTGACCAACAACTTTTCCAGACTTCATACAGATTTGTGTACGTGTGTACTCAACACCTGCGTTACGAACCTGTCCTAGAACAGTTGGTGCAACGCGTGAGCTACCAGGAATGACAGAAGCGTATGTCTGGTGGCTGTGACCACCATAGATTGCTGCTGCACCCTTGATTTGTGATGCAAGGGAGTTAAACAGACCCTTTGCAACACCATCAGCATTTTCCAACCATCCCTGGTGGATTACTGCGATGACAACATCTGCGCCAGCAGCTTTTGCCTCTGCAATCGCCTTGTTCATGCCAGCTACGCCTGGGTTGATGACAATGGTCTTCTTTGCCCCTGATGCATCCTTGTAATCAAGGTTTCCAGGAAAGACTTGTTCAATTGTCTCTGGTGTATTTGAGCCAACCACACCAATCTTCACGCCGCCGCGCTCAACGATTGTGTAGTTCTTAGCCTGCTTTGTGCCTGACTTAAGAACATCTAGAGCACCTTCGCTGTAGTTAGAAACTACCCACTGGAAATCTGATGCACCAATCATCTTGTTGAGGTGATCGATATTGCGATCGTGTTCGTGGTTACCCATTGTTGAAACATCAAGCTTGATTGCATTTAATGATTCAATTGTTGGTAGCTCTTCAAACTCTGTTGAGATTGGAGGTGCTGCACCGATGTTGTCTCCAGAGGAAACAGCAATCGTTGCCTTATTAGCAGCGCGATCTGCTGCCCAGTTGCTCGCAAGTAGTGGTGCTCCAAAAGAGGTTCCCACTTCAATTGCACCGTGTAGGTCGCTGAGCTGAAGAACTTGAACAGCTTTGTTGAGCGATGATGCAACAGTTGCCAACTGTGCTGCTGTGTAGCTCTTATTAGATGCTGCTGGCTTTGAGAAACCATAAGCGTTCACAGCCTGAACTACAGGTGTTCCTCCTGGTTGTCCTTCGACAACAGGCATGGTTACAACGCTGCTATTTCTTGCAGGTACAAAGATTGGGCATGAGCCCGCACCTGCAGAGACAACGTAACCAGTTACTCCTGGTTCAACATTTGCGCCTGGTGTCCATTTAACAACAACTCCACGTGCACCTATATAAGAGGTGACACTGGTAGGTGCGTTAGGAAGTGAATAAGTAGCTGCTTGAGCAGTTGGAATTAGTAACGAGACTAATAATGCGATGGCTGTGGCGAGTGCGCCAAAGCCAGTGAATTTTCTTGAGTTAAGGGTTTGTTTCATGGCCTTATCTAAGCAGTACTCAATTTAGCTTGAGTGTTTTTTAGGTAACGACATGATTACTGCAGAGTGAGAAAGGTTACGACAAGCCCAACTTTAAAAGTTCATCGCGCTTAACACTCTTAACCCGAGGTTTACCCTTTGGCTCACCTGCAGCCACCTCGGCTTCATTAATCTTTTGCCATGCGATTTGATCCACAACTACTTGGTGAGTCAATAAATGCGAAATATCACCAGCGGCTTTAGGTGTTTTTAAATCGCTGATCATCAGTTCAACAACTGCAGCTGCATCTGATTTGTTAGTGCCAATTACTCCTGATGGACCACGTTTTGCCCAACCAACAACATACAAATTCTCATTAACGCGTCCATCTGTATTAACGACCTTGCCATTTTCATATGGCACGCCATCTATTCCGGCAGCTTGATAGCCAATAGCAGTAATAACTAATCCGCATTTAATAGTCACATCACCGCTCGGGGTTGAATACACAACGCCTTCAACGCGATCTGTGCCAAGAATCTGCTTGGGGGTGTGCTGGAAAAGAAAGCGCATGGTGCGCTCATGTTCACTTTTTTGTGATTCTGCGATTAATAACATTGCATCCAAGTTACTTTTCACATCTTTTTCAGGTTCTGCTCCTGCACGAACTATCGCTGCATCAATATCTTCTTTGTTGATGACAACATTGGTGTGTTCTAGCTTTGGCAGTTCTCGAAGTTCTGGGGAAGTAAAAGCTGCATGCTCTGGTCCACGGCGAGCGCTGATATAGACATCGCGCACAGCACTGGCTTTAAAGGCATCAATTGCATGATCTGCCGTATCTGTTGGATCTAGCTCACTTGGTTCTAACGCCAACATACGTGCAACATCCATTGCAACATTGCCCGCACCAATTACTACTGCCGTATCGCAATCAAGTGGGACTTTCACATCAACATAATCTGGATGTGAGTTATACCAAGGGACAAAATCTGCCGCCGATAGCGAACCAGGTAGATCTTCTCCTGGTATTC
>Ga0255063_1000211_pt1 | contig 14738 bp, 11 predicted proteins | sample Colum_Cont_RepA__3_FD_188458 | JGI IMG/M metagenome (GOLD analysis project Ga0255063, IMG submission 188458) | Freshwater microbial communities from Columbia River, Oregon, United States - Colum_Cont_RepA_0h | ecosystem: Environmental > Aquatic > Freshwater > River | place: USA: Oregon... | reverse complement strand
GGTTGATGTCGGTCACGAGGGCCACGCACTTGCGGTTGAGCGAGCGGGCGACGCGGGTGACGATGCGGGCGAGCTGCTTGGCCTGCTCGAGGTCGCGGATGAAGGAACCGTTGCCCCACTTCACGTCAATCACGAGGCCTTCGCAGCCTTCGGCGAGCTTCTTGGAGAGGATGCTGCCCGTGATGAGCGGGAGGGACGGGATCGTCCCCGTCTTCTGGCGGAGCGAGTAGAGGATGTCGTCGGCCGGGGCGATCTCCTTGCACTGCTCGGTCACGGCGCAACCGACGCGCTCGAGCTGCTGGCGGAACTGGTCCATCGAGGCCTTGCCCTTGAAGCCCGGAATCGAGCCGAGCTTCTCGACGGTGGAGATGCAGAACTCCTCATCCTTGCCGTTCATGCCCGGCATGATGACGCCGGCGGCGGCGCCGAGCGGACCGAGGACCATCGAAGTCTTGTCGCCCACGCCGCCGGTCGAAACCTTGGCGATCTTGGGCTGGGTAAGCCGGTCGAGGTCGATCACGTCGCCGGAGAGACGGAGCTCCTCGGCGAGCAGCGCGGTCTCCTGGGCGGACATCTGCTTGAAGAAGATCGCCATCGCCAAGGCGGCCTGCTGGGCCTCCGGCATCTCGGCATCCATGATCGAATCGACGATCTGCCGGATTTCCTCCGCGGAGAACTCGCCGCCATCCCGCTTCTTCTCGATGAGAGACGTGAAGGACGGCTTTTCCTTCCTCCGATGTTCGACGATTTTGTCAGTCATAAGGTGTTCGAGTTTAGAAGGTTAGAGCCGTCCTGCTGGGCAGGGGGAGGCGGACTCGCTGATATGTAAGATTTTCTTGAAAAGTCGAGCCAAAAGCGACAAGCGGCCAGCCCACCCCACCGCGGGATGACCAGAAGCTCGATTCGCCGCCCTTTTGGGGCCCAGGAGCCCGCCGCAGGGCCCGAAGATGCCTTACCCTAGATACCCCCGGAAAAGGGCGTCCTGACCGAAAAGCGAGGTCTTGCCGGCCATCAGGGGGAAGTCCACCCCCTCGAACCACGTCGGGCTCTCGGGGTCGCCGCCCAGACGAGGGGCGACATAGGCGAAGAGGTAGTCGGCCGCCCCTGCGCGGAGCAAGGCGGAGGCGAAACGGGGGCCGGCCTCGATCAGCACCCCGGTCAGACCCTCGGTGGCGCAGCGCTCGGCCCAGGCATCCAGGAAGTCGGCCTCCTCGCCGGGCAGCGCCCAGACCTTGACGCCCTCGGCCTCATACCAAGCGAGGTCCGCGGCGCGGGCGCCGGCGGCCAGGCCGACGACGACGGTGCGCCCCCGGAACGCATCCGTGAAAAGGTTCAGCCCCGCCCGGCCGGCGGAGCGGAAGCGACGGTCGAGCACGAAGCGGACGGGCGCGTGCTCGCCCTCGGCGTCGCGCGCGGTGAGCCGCGGGTTGTCGGCCAGCAAGGTATCGGCGGTCACCGCTATCGCCGGGAACAAGCGGCGCCAGCGATGCACGTCGGCGCGCGCCGCGGGGCCGGTGATGTCGCGCGGCTCGCCCGGGGCGGGCACGAGCTTGCCGTCCAAGGTCGCCGCGACCTTCAACGCGAGCAAGGGCCGGCCGACCGTGATCCAGTGGTTGAAGAGGAAGTTGAGCTCCGCGCATTCCTCGCCGAGGACGCCCTCGACGACCGCGACGCCCGCCGCGCGGAGCAACTGGATGCCCTTCCCCGCGTGGGCGGGATTGGGGTCGGTCGCGCCGACCACCACGGTGCGCACGCCCGCACGCAGGATGGCGTCGACGCACGGCGGCGTGCGGCCATGCGTGCAGCACGGCTCCAAGGTCACATGAAGGACGGCGTCCGGCTTGGGCGGACGGCCGAGGACGCGGAGCGCCATGACCTCGGCATGTGGCTGCCCGGCCGCGGCATGGAAACCCTCGGCGACGATGACCCCACCCTCCGTGATGACCGCCCCGACCAGCGGGTTCGGGTGCGTCCGGCCCCACGCCTGGCGCGCGAGCTCCAGGGCTCGACGCATCGGGGGCTCGGCGGACGCCGGGTTCACGGTCAGCGGTTGCGCTTGCGCGGACCGACGGCGGCCTTGGGGCCACCCGGGGTCAGCTGCGGCTCGGAGTAGTAGCGGAAACCGTCGAGCTTGCGGCGCTCGATCGGGCGGCCCAGGAGCTGCTCGATCTGCTGCAGGTGGTGCATCTCGTCCGGCGAGTAGAGCGTGAAGGCCTCGCCCTCGGCGGAGGCGCGGCCGGTGCGGCCGATGCGGTGGACGTAGTCCTCGGCGTGCTCGGGCACGTTGTAGTTGATCACGTGCGTCACGCCGCGGATGTCGAGGCCGCGGGAGGCGATGTCCGTCGCCACCATGATGCTGAACTTGCCCGACTTGAAGCCGGCGAGGGCGGCGGCGCGCTCCGACTGGGTACGGTCGGCGTGCATCGTGGCGACGGGGGTGCCGTGGCCTTCGATCCACTCGGCGATGCGGTCGGCGTCGCGCTTGGTGCGGGTGAAGACGATGACGGACTTGTAACCACTCTTGTTCAGCAGCGAGAGGAGCAGGTCGTACTTCTGGAAGACGTCGACCGGGTAGATCGCGTGGTCGACGGTGTCGGCGGCGCCCAGGCCGGTGCGGACGTCGACGGTGACCGGATCCTTCAGGGCCCAGCCGGCGATGCGGCCGATGGCGTCGGAGATCGTGGCGGAGAACAGGAGCGTCTGCCGGTCCTTCGGGCAGTAGTTGACGATGCGGGTGACGTCCTCGATGAAGCCCATGTCGAGCATGCGGTCCACCTCGTCCATGATCAGCATCTGGATGGACTTCAGGTCGAGGATCTTCTGCTCATGCAGGTCGAGCAGGCGGCCGGGGGTCGCGATGACGACGTCGACGCCCTCCTCGAGGGCCTTGACCTGGACGCCGTAGCCGACGCCGCCGTAGAGCAGCGCGGTCTTGGTGCCGAGGTACTTGCCGTATTTCTGGAAATTCTCGTCGACCTGGACGGCGAGCTCGCGGGTCGGCACGAGCACGAGGCAGCGCGGCTTGCCGGCGGCGGGCCCAAGGCGGGAAAGGGTCGGGAGGGCGAAGGCGGCGGTCTTGCCGGTGCCCGTCTGGGCGGCGCCGATGATGTCGCGGCCGGCGAGGACGGCGGGGATGGCCTTCTCCTGGATTGGGGTCGGGTTGACGTAGCCGCACTCGCCCAGGACGCGGAGCACCGACTCGGGCAGGTTCAGTTCGGAAAAGGTAGGCATGTGAGGGTTGGAGAAAGCGGAAGCCGGGGGTAAAGGGAAAGGATAAAGGAAGAAATCCCGAGGAAAGGGCAAGTTCGGGGTCGGGGCGCCCCGAAACGGGCTGATTTGTCTGGGTTTGACAATCCTTCTGGGATGCCCTGCATTGCACTCCCTTTCCGTTAGGAAGGGGCGAACGGTGGTTGTAGCTCAGTTGGTTAGAGCACTGGTTTGTGGTACCAGGGGTCGGGGGTTCAAGTCCCCTCAATCACCCCACCTTTCCAAGGCCCGGAGCGATCCGGGCCTTGTCGTTGGCCGGCTTGGCCGCCGACCCACCGACGTCCGCGCTTACTGCGCGCCCTTCGACTTGAAATACTTCTCGAGGGCGCCGCGGATGGCCTTCTCGAGTTCCTCGTCCTTCGCCTTGACCTCGCGGTCGAGCTCGGCGTCGCCGACCTGGGCGCCGCGGCGGAAGAGCTTGCCCTCGCCGCCGAGGTTGAGGCGCTGGGCGTAGTAGGTGACGTAGCGGACCGCGAACTTGTAGCCCGAGGCGTAGTTCTCGAGCTTCACGGTGACGCGCTCGACCGGGTAGTCCGGCTTCACGGCCTGGAGGGCGGCCTGCACCTCGCGCAGGGCTTCGGTGGACTCGCACTTCAGGCGGTTGTCCATGAAGCGGGCGTCCTCGAAGCCGGCTTCCATGTCGAAATGCACGCCGGCGCGCAGGCCGTGGAAACCCGTACCGGGGATGCCCAGGTACAGCACCAGCATCGTCACCGTGGTGACCGTGGCGAGGAGGACGATGGTGGTGAGCGGGGAGGTCTCTTTCTGGAGCTTGACGGCCATGCGGGAGGGATAGCCGCCGACGGACCGGAGGCAACCCAATTGGCGCCCCGCCGGCCCGCGCTTATTTGAGCGTCAGGAGGAACGCCTTCACGTCCTCGAGTTCCTGCGGCTTGAGGATCAAGCCCATCGGCGGCATCGGCGAGACGCCGAGTTTCTCGAAGCCCTTCGCCAGGACCTTGTTCGGCTCGACGAGGGACTCGGCGATGTAGGCGGGCGTCCCGCGCGTGGCGATGCCGTCCAGGGCCGGCCCGATGGCGCTCCCCTTCCCCTTCACCATGTGGCAATTCACGCAGCCCGCGACCGGGTGCTTCCAGAAGATCTCCTCGCCGCGCTTGGCGTCGCCGGCCACGAGGGCCGCCTCGCCCGCCACGGTCAGTTCGCAGAGCTTCACGTCGTCGAAGAGGACGTCGCCCTTGCCGACGTGCAGGAGGTTGATGGAGGCCTTCGGACGCTTGCCGGAGTTGAACACCACCTCGACCTCGGTCCAGTCCGCGTCGCGGGTCACCGTGCTGGTCTCCGCGCGACCGATGTGGTCGTTGAGGCTGGCCTTGCCGCGGAACGCGTGGGTCTTGATCCAGGCGCTCAGGCGGTACTCGGTGTCCGGCTTGAGGGCGACCTCGGCGAAGAAGCTCGTGTCCCCATTGTCGCGGGTGATGCCGCGCATGGCGGCCTTCCCGGAGCGGACGAGCTTGGGGTCGGTCACGACCTCCCACTGGGCGCCCTTGTTGGCCGGGGAATTGCCGTAATCGCGGCGCTTCCAGCCGACCGGCAACTTGGCCGCGACTTCCTCGAAGCCGGGGTTGGGCAGGAGGTTCGGGCCTTCGACGTAGACCTGGGTCTGGTGTTTCTTGGCGAGGAGCTTGGAGGCTTCCTTCAGCCACTCGTCGGCTTGGACGGACGGATCGCCGGCGAGACCGCGCACCAAGGTCTTGATCTCCGGGGTGGTCGGGAACTCGAGCAACTTCACCAGCGCGGCGAGGCGGGTGGCGGGATCCTTGTCGGCGACGGCGCCCGAGCCGAAGAAGCGCTTCTGCGCGGCGGCGTCGACGCCCAGGGCGCGGATGGCGTTGCGGCGCAAGGGGGCGGAAGAGGCCAGCAAGGCCTTCTGATGGGTCTCGTCGTCGAGGGCACCAAGACCCTGGAGCGCCCAGAGGGCGTGGATCGCACCCACGTCGTCGGACTTCTGGGTCACGAGCTGGACCAGCGCGGGAACGGCCGCCGTCAACTTGCCCTCGACCAGCAGGCGCTGGGCCTGCAGACGACCGTACTGGGTCGGACCGGATAGGCCGGCCACGAGGTCGGCCGGGGCGGTGCCCTGCGCGACGGCCTTGGCGCCGACGGGGGCGTCGGCGGCGACGAGGCGGTAGATGCGGCCACGGGCGTGGTCGCGGAGCGGGTTCTCGTGCGCGCCACCACCGCCGGTCGTCCCCTTGAAGCCACCGCGGTCGACGCTCGGCGTCGGGTTATGCTGGATGATGAAGTTCTGGAAGTCGGCGAACCAGATCGCCCCGTCGGGACCGACCGCCGAGTAGACCGGCGACATCCACTCGTCGGAGGATGCCACCAGGTTGAAGGCGTCCTTGGCGACGTAGCCCGCGCCCTGCGCCTGGACGTCCATGAGCGCGATCAGCTTCATGGTCGGCTCGCAGACCATGGCCTTGCCTTGGTAGCGGGCCGGGAGGGCGGACGAATAGATGAAGTTGGAACCCGCGGCGGCGGTGTAGCCGCCCATCACGTCGACCTGCCGGAAGTTCGGGGTGATGGTGTGCGCCTGCTCGACCGCGTTGATCTTCTTGGCCGTCATCGCGCGCGGACCCTTCGGCACGAGGTGCTGGGGGATGCCGCCGAAGAAGATCGGGGCGCCGTTGGCGGTGCCGCCGAACTCGTCGCCCACGTCGTTGTCGGACTGGGCCCAGGTGTTGTTGGTGAACTGGTGCAGGAACTGCAGGGCCTTGCCGTCGGCGGTGAACCGGAAGGAGCCCATCGCGAAATTGAGCTTCTGCCCGCCGACCTCCCCGGCGAAGCCGCTGTAGCCGACGGCGCCGCGGAGCCAATTGTCGTAGCCGTAGGAAAGGTTGCTGGTCTGGGCATGGGTATCGCGGATGCCCCAGCCCGTCATGATGACCTCGCGGACGTCGGCCTTGTCGTCGCCGTCGGTGTCCTTGAGGAAGACGAACGTCGGCGCCTGGCACACGATGACGCCGCCGTTGGCGAAGACGATGCCGGTCGGGATGTTGAGGCGGTCGGCGAAGACGGTGAACTTGTCGGCCTTGCCGTCGCCGTCGGTGTCCTCGCAGATCTTGATGCGGTCCTGCCCCTGCTGGTCGTTGACCACGCCGTGCGGGTAGTCCGCGGTCTCGAGGACCCAGAGGCGACCGCGGGCATCCCAGGCGAACGAGATCGGCTTCATGATGTCGGGCTCGGCGGCGAAGAGCACGAGCTTGAGGTCGGCCGGCACTTGGGTGCGCTCCATGCTGCCCTTGACCGCGAAGGGCTTCTGGAGCGTCAGGGGCTTCGGGCGCTTCTCGTAGTTGGCGACCCAGGGACTCTCCTCGCGCACCTCGGGCTCGCGCTGCTCGGCGTACTTGCGCCAGTCGGCGACGCGGGCGGGATTCAGGCGCGCGGACAGTTCCTTGGCGAAGGCGGCGGGGTCCACCGGGTCCTTGGCGACGAAGACCTCGACGGTCGCCCCCGAAGGCAGCTTCACCGAGGTGTTGAGCGCCGGCGAACCATCGGCGCGCGGGCGGACGAGCAACGCGTCGTAACGCTCGAGCGTCGCGGCCGAGGGCGTCTCGCCGCTGGCGTAGTCGAACCAGATCGCATCGCGACCGAGCGCGGCCATGAGGGGATGCAGGTGGCCCTTGGCCGTCTGCTCGGCGCCCGCGGCGTCGAGGTAGAGGACGCGGACGGGACCGGTGGCGGCGGAAGCGGCCGCGGCGAGGAACGCGAGGCAGACGGAAGCGAACAAGGTGCGCATGGGCGGGGTGATAGGGGGAAACAACCGTTTGTTCCGCCGAGGGCAACCCGGAGCCACTCACCTCGGGGCGTTTGCACCCGCCGAAGCCCTCTTTGTCGCAAAAATACCGAAGAACGGCGGCCTTAAGGCACAAAAAAACGGCGCCCGATTGGGCGCCGTCGTTCGGGCGGGACTCGCGTGCCGGGGCTCAGTGGTCGTGGTGGTCGCCGCCGGCCGCCGGCTTGGACTCTTCCGGCAGGTCGGTGATGAGGCACTCGGTCGTGAGCAGCAGGCCGGCCACGGAGGCGGCGTTGGTGATCGCGGTGCGGGTGACCTTGGTCGGGTCGACGACGCCGGCCTTGATGAGGTCCTCGTACTCGCCGGTGGCCACGTTGTAGCCTTCGGCGCCCTTGTGCTTGAGCAGGACTTCCTGGACGATGAGGGAACCTTCGACGCCCGCGTTGAAGCAGAGCGTGCGGAGGGGCTCCTCGATCGCCTTGCGGACGATCTGGGCGCCGATCTTCTCGTCGCCGGAGAGGGCGTTGATCACGCCGTCGATGGCCTTGACGGTGCGCAGGAGCGCGACGCCGCCACCGGGGACGATGCCTTCCTCAACCGCCGCGCGGGTGGCGTGGAGGGCGTCGTCGACGCGGTCCTTCTTCTCCTTGAGTTCGGTCTCGGTCGCGGCGCCCACGTGGATGACGGCGACGCCGCCGGCCAGCTTGGCGAGGCGTTCCTGGAGCTTCTCCTTATCGTAGTCGGAGGTGGTCTCGTCGATCTGGCGACGGATGAGCTTCACGCGGCCCTGGATGTCGGCGGACTTGCCGGCGCCCTGGATGATCGTGGTGTTCTCCTTGTCGGCGACGACGCGCTTGGCGCGGCCGAGGTCGGCCACCTTGACGGACTCGAGCTTGATGCCGAGGTCTTCGGTGATGAAGCGGCCACCGGTGAGGACGGCGATGTCCTCCATCATGGCCTTGCGGCGGTCACCGAAGCCCGGGGCCTTGACGGCGCAGACGTTGATCGTGCCGCGGAGGCGGTTAACGACGAGGGTGGCGAGGGCTTCGCCTTCGATCTCCTCGGCGATGATCAGGAGCGGCTTGCCGGTCTTGGCGACCTCCTGGAGGAGGGGCAGCAGGTCCTTCATGGCGCTGACCTTCTTCTCGTAGAGGAGGATGTAGGTGTCCTCGAGGATGGCCTCGAGCGTCTCGGCGTTGGTCGCGAAGTACGGGGAGAGGTAACCCTTGTCGAACTGCATGCCTTCGACGACGTCGAGGGTGGTCTCGATGGTCTTGGCTTCCTCGACGGTGATGGTTCCGTCCTTACCGACGCGGTCCATGGCCTCGGCGATGATGTCGCCGATGGACTCGTCCCAGTTGGCGGAGACGGTGGCGACCTGCTTGATCTCCTTGCGGTCCTTGACCTTCTTGGAGATGGCGGCGAGCTCCTTGACGATGGCCTCGGCGGCCTTGTCGACGCCGCGCTTCACGAAGATCGGGTTCGCGCCGGCGGCGACGAAGCGGAGACCTTCCTTGTAGATGGCCTCGGCCAGGACGGTCGCGGTGGTCGTGCCGTCGCCCGCCTTGTCGGCGGTCTTCGAGGCGACTTCGCGCACCATCTGGGCGCCCATGTTCTCGTAGGGATCGTCGAGTTCGATCTCCTTGGCGACGGTGACGCCGTCCTTCGTGACCTTCGGGGCGCCGAATTTCTTGTCGATCATCACGTTGCGGCCCTTGGGACCGAGGGTGACCTTGACGGCGCGGGCGAGGGTCGAAACGCCGTTCAGCACCTTGCGGCGGGCGGCTTCATCGAACAGGATCTGCTTCTTGGACATGTGGGTGGTGGATTGAGAGGGTTGCGGTGGGGATTATTCGACGACGGCGAGGATCTCCTCTTCGCGCAGGAGGAGGTAGATTTCGTCGTTCAGCTTGACCTCGGTGCCGGCGTACTTGCCGATGAGGACCTTGTCGCCGACCTTGACGTTGAAGGCGATCTTCTTGCCGTCCTTGTCGAGGGCGCCGGTGCCGAGGGCGATGACCTTGGCCTCCTGCGGCTTCTCCTTGGCGGAGTCGGGGATGATGATGCCGCCCTTGATTTCTTCGGCCTCCTCGATGCGCTGCAGGAGCACGCGGTCGGCGAGGGGCTTGACGGAGGGTTTGGTGTGTTTAGCCATGGTGATGTGGGTTGGTAGAGAGATGTCCGTACGGACGGTGGGGTGATTGCAGAACAGATGCCAAAAGGCTTTTGGCGAGAATAAGCAAATAATTTAGGGGGTTTTCGGGGGTACTCCCCAAGGGGACCGTGACTTGGAGGCCATTCCAGCCCTTTTAGACGGGACACCCTGTCACAGGAGTGGCACAGCACGGGGGCGCCGCATCAAGCGAGCGGCTCCCCTTCCCGTCCTAGCCAATCTCCCCCGGTTGCTTCCCCTCGGGCTGCTTCAGCTGGTCGCCCCAACCGAGGACCCGGGCTTGGGCGCCGTGATGCTCGGCCTTGGTCTTGTCCCCGCGCTCCATCCAGATCCGAGAAAGCGAGGTGTGCACGTGGATGTCCTTCGGGCGGAGCTCCGCGGCTCGTTCGCCGGCGATGAGCGCCTCGTCGAGCTGACGCGCGGCGAAGTGCACCTCCGCCTTGGCGAGCCAGGCCTCGAAGCACGCCGGGTCGGCCGCGACGGCCTCGGCCAGCTTCGCGAGCGCGGCGGGTTCGTCGCCGACCGCGAAATCGAAGGCCGCGGCTTCGGCCAGGGCGAGGGCGCGGGCGGCGGGAGATTCCATGCCGACACGGTGGGGCGCGGCGGTCGGGGCGCAAGCGCTCCTTTCACGCTTGGAAAGCGGGGCGGGCTCCGCACGTTGGGGGGATGGATCCACGCTACGGCCAGCTCGCCGAAGTCCTCTGCGGCTTCTCCACCCGCCTGAAGAAGGGCGAGAACGTCCTCATCGACGCCTACGATATCCCCGAGGAGTTCGTCATCGCGCTCATCCGGGCAGCCCGCGAACGCGGCGCCACCCCGATGGTCAACGTGCAGCGCGCCCGCATCTCCCGCGAGATGACCAAGGGCGGCACGAAGGAACAGTTCAAGCTGGCCGCCGACCATGAGCTGGCCCGCATGAAGAAGATGCAGGCCTACATCGCGGTCCGCGGCTCGGAGAACATCTTCGAAGGCAGCGACATCCCCGCGGCCCAGGCCAAACTCAACGGCGAGCTGATGCGGCCGGTCCTCGACCACCGCGTCAACAAGACCAAGTGGGTCGTCCTCCGCTGGCCCACCCCGTCGATGGCCCAGCAGGCCAAGATGAGCACCGAAGGTTTCGCCGACTTCTACTTCCGCGTCTGCACCCTCGATTACTCCCGCATGATCCCGGGCATGGAGGCCCTCAAGCAGGCCATGATGAAGACCGACGAGGTCCACATCACCGGCCCGGGCACCGACCTCAAGTTCAACATCAAGGGCATGAACGCCATCCCCTGCGGCGGCGAATACAACATCCCCGACGGCGAGGTCTTCACCGCGCCGATCAAGGACTCCGTCAACGGCATCCTGCAGTACAACTGCCCCACCATCTACCAGGGCGTGTCGTTCGAGAACATCCGCCTCGTCTTCCGCAAGGGCAAGATCGTCGAGGCCACGTCGAACAACACCAAGCGCCTCAACGAGATCCTCGACACCGACGGCGGCGCGCGGTTCATCGGCGAGTTCGCCATCGGCTTCAACCCGCACATCCTCAACCCGATGCAGGACATCCTCTTCGACGAGAAGATCGCGGGCTCCTTCCACTTCACGCCGGGCAAGTGCTACGAGACGACCGACAACGGCAACACCTCCTCCATCCACTGGGACATGGTCTGCATCCAGCGCCCCGAGTACGGCGGCGGCGAGATCCGCTTCGACGGCAAGGTCATCCGCAAGGACGGCCTCTTCGTCCCCAAGGCCCTCCAGAAACTGAATCCCGACTACCTGCTCGGCAAGGCCCGCTAAGATGGCCGCCCCGAAGAAGGTGAAGCCCACCCGTCTCGGTTCCCGCCCCCAGGCGCGCACCGCCAAGGCGACGAAGCGCAAGGCCAAGCCGGCCCCGCACGTCCCCTACGCCGCGCGCCCCGCGAAGGCGCCGGTCGATGTCCACAAGCCCGATGAGGTGCTGGCCACGCGCATCCCGTCCGAGTTCGAACCGGGACGCGCCGACAAGGTCGTCTCCGCCCTGCTCGACGGCGTCAGCCGCTCCCGCGTGCAGCGCGCCCTCGACCTTGGCCTCGTGCAGGTCAACGGCGCCGTCGCCGACCGCCGCACCGTGCTCAACCCCGGGGACCACGTGAAGGTCGCCCTGCCCTCCCCCGAGGAGCCGACCGCCCGCCCGGTCAAGATGCCGCTCGAGGTCCTCTTCGAGGACGCGCACCTCATCGCCATCAACAAGCCCGCCGGCCTGCTGACGCACCCGGTGCAGGGCTCGGACGAGGTCTCCGTCGTGCATGGCCTGCTGCATTACACGAAGGGCAAGCTCGCGCCCGCGGGCGGCGCCCCCCGCCCCGGAGTCGTCCACCGCCTCGACCGCGAGACCTCCGGCGTCATCGTGCTCGCGAAGACCGACAAGGCCTACCACGCGCTGGTCGCGCAGTTCGCCGAGCGGACCGCTCAGAAGGAATACCTCGCGCTGGTCGACAAGGCCCCGCGCCTGCTCTCCGGGCTGGTCGACGCCAAGATCGACCGCCACCGCACCGTCCGCGTCCGCATGGCCGTCCGCGACGATGGCCGCGACGCCGTCACCGAGTGGCGAGTCGAGGAAAAGTACGGCCCCCAGGCCGCGCTCGTCCGCGCCTTCCCGCACACCGGTCGCACGCACCAGATCCGCGTCCACCTCGCGCACTTGGGCCACCCGATCCTGGGCGACCGCACCTATGGCAAGTTCGACATCCCGGCCTTCACGGGCTGGCCGATGCCGCGCGTCATGCTGCACGCGCATCGCCTGACCCTGACGCACCCGCACAGCGGCAAGCCGCTGACGATCACCGTCGAGCCGCCCGCGGACTTCCAGGAGCTCAAGCAGTGGCTGACGGCCAAGTACGGCCGCAAGACGTACCTGCTGCCGGGCTAAGCCGGCTCAGAACCCCTTGTCCCCCGGCCGCGGGAGCTTCTTCGGGGGGCTCCAGGCGGAAGGTTGCGGCGTCGTGGCCGTCAACGAATCCTGATCCCCACTGGCGCGCAGGCCCGCCTCCAAGCGCGCGAGCAGCTCCTTCACCCGGCTGGCTTGGTCCGGCTCGGCCGACAGATCCTTGGTCTCGAACGGGTCGGCCTGCAGGTCGAAGAGCTGCGTGCGGTCCACCTGAGGGTAGCGGATCAGCTTCCAACGCCCGTCGGAGAACGCCTTCTGGATGCGCTTGTAGCCGAAGACCAATGCCGTCCGCGCCGGCTGGGCCGGATCCGCCAGCGCCGCGGTAAACTCCCGGCCCTCGCTGGTCGACGGCGCGCCCACCCCGCACAGCTTACCCAAGGTCGGCAGCACATCGAACGTGTAGCACAACGCCGGCGTGCGTCGGCCCGCGGGTACGCCCGGGCCCGCGATGATGAGCGGCACGCGCAGGCTATGCTCGTAGAGGTTCTGTTTGCCGATCAGACCGTGGGAGCCCCGGGCCACGCCGGAGTCCGCCGCGAAGACCACGTAGGTGTTCCGGCCCGCCGGCGAGGCGTCCAAGGCATCCAGCACCCGGCCGATCTGCGCGTCGAGGTAGCTGATGTAACGGTAATAATCGGCCAGCATCGCCCGGATGGCCTCGGGGCGCCGCGGCCAAGGCAGCAACTGCTCGTCGCGGATGACCATCTCGCCGTTGTCGAACGGATGCTGCGGCAGGAAGTTCGGCGGCAGCGGGATCGAGGCCGGGTCGTATTTCACCGGGAAGTCGTCGGGCACGATGTGCGGGTCATGGGGACCATCGAAGGCGAGGTAGGCGAAGAACGGCCGGGCCGGATCCCGGTCGCGCAGGAAGGCCAGCACCTCATCCGTGGCCTCCTCGCACAGGTGCTTCGGGCAGGGGCGGTCCGGGCTGAGCTTGCCCCCGGGCAACAGGTCGTTGATCTTCGCCTTGAGCGGGTTGGTCATGCCGCCGACGAAGAGCGAGCGGGCCTGCTGGAAGGACTTCCCGACCGAGCCCGGGCCGTTGTGCCACTTGCCCGCCATGAAGGTCGCGTAACCGGCCGTCCCGAAGGCGTGCGGCCAGGTCTCGTCACGGGACAGTTTCTCGTCGATCCGCGGCAACGGGCGCGCGGACAGCAGCATCGCCCGCGAGGGCACGCAGGTCGCGCCGTTGTTGCCGCCCATCATGTAGGCCCGCTCGAAGGCCACCCCTCGCGCCACCAGCCGATCGAGGTTCGGGGTCTTGATCGCCGGATTGCCGAGCGCCGCGATGGTATCGGCGCGCTGGTCGTCGGCGAAGATGAAGACGACGTTGGGGCGTTCCACCGCGGCGAGCGCGGACGCGCCGACGGCGAGCAAGGCGCAGACGAGACTCCGGGGGGCGCGGAAAAGGTCCATGCCCCTTGATAAGGGGGGAACCCGCCCAATCCAAGCCTCGTTCAGGCCTCTTCGCCGGAGCGGCCATGGTGGCCGTCCTGCTTACGATGCTGGGGCTCGTCCGGCTCCACGTGCACCAGCACCGAGATCACCTCGGGGTGCAGCCGGAGGATGTCGGCCTTCACCTGCCCGGCGATCGCATGCCCTTCGGCCACGGTGGCGGTCTCGGGGACCTGCAGGTGGAAATCGACCTCGAAACGGTCACCCAGACGGCGGGCGCGGAAGGCATGGAAACCCTTGGCGCCGGGGACGGCCAGGATGTGCTCGCTGAGGTCGTGGAGCACGTGCTCGGCCGGGGCGGTGTCGATCAGGTCCTCGCACGAGACCTTGAAGAGCTTCAGGCCCTCGGCCCCGAGCCAGCCGGCCAGCACGAGGCCGACGACCTTGTCGAGGGCCCGCCACTCCGGATGAAGGTGGGCGACCACCACGGCGATCAAGGCGAGCAAGGAGGCGATGGCGTCGGCCCGGTGGTCGGCGGCGTTGGCCAGCAGCAGGCGCGAACCGAGGCGCTCCGCCTGGCGACGCGCATACTGGTAGAAACCCTCCTTGAGGATCAGCGCGAAGCCCGCGACCCAGGCGGCCGCGATGCCGGGCTGGGCGAGTTCGCCGCCCTCCATCAAGGAACGCACCGACGTCCAGGCCAGGCCGACGCAGAACGCGATGACCAGGGAGGAGATGAACATCGTCGCGAGCGTGGACACGCGGTGATGGCCGTAAGGGTGGTCGGCATCCTTGGGCAGGTGCGCGAAACGGAGCCCGATGATCGCGGCGATGTCGCTCGCGATATCGACCAAGGAATGGATGCCATCGGCGAGCAGGGCCTGCGAGGAGGCGAGGAAGCCGACGGACAGCTTGGCCGCGGCCAGCACGATGTTGACCCCGAGGCTCCAGGCCACGGTGAGTCCCCCTTCGCGCTGGAGCCGGGTGGTCATCGGGTGGAGTTGGCCTTGATCTGCTCGACCTCGCGCCGCCAATCGATCCGCCGCAGCGACGCCGACTCCACGGCATCCGTGGTCTTGGTCAGCGCGGCGAGGAGGTCGGCCAACGCGAACGCGGCTTCACCCTTGAGGCCGAGCGGGTCGACGGAGACGCTCAGTCCGCCGGAGGGCTCCACCTGCGACTTCACGGTGGCCGGCAAGGCGGCGGGCGGGAGGGTCCGGCCGGGCTTAAGT
>Ga0255063_1000199_pt1 | contig 15189 bp, 19 predicted proteins | sample Colum_Cont_RepA__3_FD_188458 | JGI IMG/M metagenome (GOLD analysis project Ga0255063, IMG submission 188458) | Freshwater microbial communities from Columbia River, Oregon, United States - Colum_Cont_RepA_0h | ecosystem: Environmental > Aquatic > Freshwater > River | place: USA: Oregon... | reverse complement strand
ACCTTTGTACCGTCATTGACGGTCGCTGTTTCGTCGTAGGTGACTGCTACGCCTGAGATTGAGCGCGACGGCAAGCCCTCTGCCGCCGCTGCGTCAACCGTGATCTGTGAAGGGGTAAGTCTGATCATAAATTTTATAGTACTCCATTTGGTATCGGGGTTTCGGAATTGTCCTCGCGGTAGTCACTCATCGAGTATTCGCCTTTTAGGTAATCCTCAACGTCAAATTCGACGTATGTGCCGTTTGGTAGCACGTTGTTTTGGCTGAGTGTGCCAGCGATGCAATCGGCGTAAGCACGAACGCCAAATGTCCACAAGTCCATGCGCGCTTCAGCGCTCGACTGGTACGAGTACGAGCCGACCGATACGCCTGCAAGGTATGGCGGTATGTTGCATAGTCGTGCCATTTCCATTGCTTGAAACTCTGCGCTGTCAATCAACAACATTTTGTCAGGGCTAGTAAGTGTCTCTGTGTAGGTAACAAATTCGTTTAGCGCTGCTGTTTGGTTTGTTGCTCGAGCCGCATTAAACGCTGCTGCTAGATCGGCTAATTCTTGTGCGCTTAATGGCTCGCCACCAGTTTGACGCAAAATGCCTGCCGGTATTGCCGACGATGAATTGCGAAACCGTGCGGCCTCAAGTTGTAACGCTGTCGCTATTGCTTTTTCGCTCATATAAACGATGCCTTGTATCGGCGACAAGAATTGCACGACATCGTTTGGGTCTAGGCTGCCGCCTTGAAAAATAATTTCTTTTGACGGCGCAAACCAAACTGGGCCTGACTGGTCGAGTGTTTGTACCATTGCGGCAGGTAGTCGAGTGAACGATGCTGGGTATCCGTCGGCTGTGCGTGAAGTGATATACCAAAATGCGCGACCAAAGAAAAATAGATCGTCAAATGTCCACGACATGATAAAACTGTTCGGCAATGTTGGGTCTATGCGTCGTAACCAAGTGCGTGGCGCTAATGGCACTTTTTCCATTTCGTCGCCGTTCCAAATTTCGTTGTACATTTTTAGTTGCATACAACCAAGCACCGATGCCATTAGATCGCGCGCTCGACTAACGGTTGGTACGCTCATTGCACGGTTGCGAGCGTCGCCTTCGATATACGAGTAGTACTGGCCGATCATTTGTGCGCCGCCGTTGTTGACGCTGTTGGTGTAATACCCGCCTGCGGCTGCCGCTTTTGTTGGCTCAGGCGATATTGCCGCCTTGTTTATTGACCGTGAGAATATCGCCATGTTGTAAGTATGCCACCAATTTATTTGACGGGTGTTGATAGGCGACCGCTAAGCGTCAACCGAGAAAGTAAGAACCTAACGGCCGCCCGTGACGATACTAGCCACCTGCTACGACGATCATTGGTTTGCCTGTTGCTGTTGGTCGTGATGCGAGCGCCGCCGACCAAACCAAGCACCGAGCCAACTCGATCGGGCCGGGTGATCGTTGGCTTGATAACGCGATGCTGTTTTGTGACCTGACTGCGACGGCTCGTTGTACGTGTTCGGCAAGCATATTTTCGCCTGTGTGCCAAAGTAGTTTTTCGTTAATCATCGATTTGATGCGTGGCGTAAATTTAAGTATCTCGCCATAACCGACAACTGCCCTGCGACGCTCAAGCGCTAACGGCCAATGAATATCTATTGACGGGCTAATAGCAAATTTAATTGCCGTGTTTTTTGTTAAGCGCTCGACGTGTTGCAACATCTCGTCGTAGGTGTCGCAAACAAATTCGACGGTGACGACGGTGCGCCGATCGTCAAGCACGACGGCTCGAGTAGCAAAATAGCGGTCGTCGGTCAGACTGGTTTCTATAGCGACTGTGCCGCCGTCGGGCATCGCGTCGGTGTACTCAAGTTCGGGCCATAAACCCGGTGCAATCCACGATTTGTCAGACGCGACCCAAAGGTTGCATGACGCGCGCAAAAACGACGCACGATCAGGGTTTTCACTTTCAGCCTCAATCGTTTTTAACGTCAATGTTTTGCCTAGTGCTGGGTTTGCCCAACCCCACGCGCGACTATCCATAGGCGATATATCAGGCGGCGGCGACCACTCCGCAAAATAAAGCGATGACGGCTCGCCACGGTCAATAGATCGCAAACCTTGCTCACGCCAACGCTGCATCGCGGTACTTGCTTCTGTGCCAGCGGTTGACCACGCGCTCAGTAATGGTGATCGGCGGGCGCGCTGCGCTGGTAGTAAACCGCCGTCAATGACAGTCGAGCCAATATCCCAAATCTCGTCAGCAACAATCAGATCGCATGACATACCGTGACCGACGCTTGAGTTGGCTGCACGGATAAACCATTTTGACCCGTCGGGCATGGTGACTTGGTTACGGCCGTACGACCGCATAAGTTTTGCACCAAACCGCAACTCGAGAATATCGGCAAGTTTGTCGTAAAGCATGACTGCAAGATCGAGACGGTGCGCCGTTGATAGCACGGTTTGCGGTGCGCCCCGGTGCTTAGGCATCTCCGTCAACCACCAACCGACCAGCGCCGTCAACGCAACCGTTTTACCGTTCTGCCGCGCCGTAGAAACCATTGACATACGATGCAAAAAATCCCCGTCGCCGTCAAACAACAACTGACCGTCAAGAACCCTCTGCTGCCACGACATCAACTCCATGCCCAAATGCTGTAAAGCCCAGCCCCCCACCTCAGCCCCAAACGAACCGCTCGCATCAGGCCACACCGTTTCTAGTCGAGGCTGATCACGGCCAGTTACCGCCAGTTCAGGCTGGTTAAGGTCATCTGAGATAATCCTGAGTTGGGTCGGGGTGATTTCTTTTTTCTCAGTAAAAAACCGTTTTGGTTTTGTTTCGTGTATGCCGTTTTGTCGCATTGCTTCGGCTCGAATTGTTTGTCGTAGTTCGTTGCGTTGTGACACGTAACGGTGGCCGAGTGTGTTATTGCATTTAGCGCAAATGCCACGAAGGTTTGTTAGTTCGTGTCCGCCGCCTGCGTCTATTGGGATTATGTGATCGACTTGTGTGCTGGGTTGCCGGTTGCAGACGGTGCAGGTTGGTTGCTCTCGTAGTATGACCGCCCTGTTTTTTGTGTACTCGTAGTCGTGGTGGCTGGTCATGCTCACGCCCTCGCGTTGCTCGGTTGTGCTAGCGCGCGCTGTCGCGCTTGCTGATGTTTGTTGTGACTGATCATGTTGTCAACTTTATGTTTGTGGTTTGTTTATGTTATGTCAATTTGTGTTGTGATGTTAGACCTAGTGCGCTAAGCCCCCCGTCGTCTGCCTCACTCGACACCCTATTTCTTTAGCGCATTTGCCTGACCACGTGTTACCACGTGCGTCATCTACCCACGTTGCCGTGTGTTACCAACCGCGCTGCAAAACGCTTAGGTCATGCCCGTTATTTAGGTTTTACTATTTCTTTTCTAACGTCTTTTAACGCCTCAACTGCCATTGCATATAACTCAGGATAAAACTCTTTGACGCGTCGCAAATCTTTAACCGCCATTGACAACGCGTGATGATGCTTCATTAAGGTATCTATTCTTTTCATTTTGGCTCGCTCGCTTTCAATGCGTCAATAACCTTGCTGATATCACGCTTAGTTAACTCGCCCGACGTATGCACCTCACGGTTTAACGTAGCACTAATAAACGTTTTAAGATCGTCGCCTTTGAGCCCTTGCCCGTTAGCCAACGCTCGCATCATGCCCAACTGCTTAGGTGACGCATATTCCCGCTGTGGCTCATCAGGGAATGGTACTTCGACATCGTGCATAGGTACGACAGGCGCAAGCCTCGCCGTCGGTTGACGTGATTGCGCGGCCTCAACCTCGTTACGTGACGCAATCGACTTACTAATACCAAACCCCATGTAGCCGAGCGCTCGACCCAACGCCGACGTAAACCCGACCTCGTTCTCGCTCATTTTGGTGTACGGCGTACGCCCGGGGTATATCTCACACGCTGATGCGATCGCTGGTATCGGGTCGGCAGCGTCACGCCACACCGTCACCGTGCAACGAATGAAACATGATTTGTCAGGCATCTCAATTATTTCGCGTTGCGTTTCTTGTATGCGTAGGTCAGGGTATTTTTTTAACGCCATGCCGAGACGTGTTGGTACGTCGACATAGTTGTCAAGATTAAAACCCGTCATAACGACTGCCATATTGTTAGGCGTTGTGCGTGATCGTGTTCGCCGCCACGATCGGCATACGTAATCTCACCCGTGTTTTTAATAACGCCCTGACGTTGAGCAACCAGTAATCGAGCGGTCATGCCTTTAGTTACAGGGAACGTCGCGCCCAATTCGTACCAAACTTGGTCGGCTGTAAAGCGTGGCAACATACGTGCCATTTTGCGTATCGCTGCGTCAACACGGTTTTGTTGCTCAGGTGTCCATTTAGCGTTTGCGCTGGCTTGACTTTCGGCCATTGCAATACGCATACGGTTTTTATCGTGTTTAGTTAGCACGATGCACCATGTTTTCTAAACGCTGTATTTCAACCTCGTTCTCGTTTAAGCGCAGTTGCTTGATACCAATTTCGATGTCGCGCTCTTTGACACGTTCGTGCAGATCGTTGATAATGCTTAACAAATATTTGATCTCAATGCGTGTTTGGTTTAGCACGTCGATCAACTCGCCGTCGTCTAAAACGTTGCGATCGTCAATCTCGTGCTGGATTTTGCGTAACGTGCTACGCGCCGCCAACTCCCACGGGTTATATATCGGCACTTTGTGTTGCGTGATCTCGTTCATCACTTGCATTAATGCTTTAAACTGTGGGTCAGTTCTCGGGTCGATGTTCTCGGTCATCTCTTGCCTTTCGTTTGTTGGTGACTGACATTATCAGGTACGTGTACGCGGTTAACACACTTGCAAGGAATAGGTGTTTTAGAGTGACCATGCGCGCCACCCATTCGAGTATCTAAAGATTGCCAGCGCCGACCGTAGGTTGTCCTCTAAATCAAATAGGTCGTCGCAAGTCCGTATCAGGCCGTATGCCTGCAAGTAGCCGTTTGCGTAATACTTTGACGGTTTGCACCAAAACTGGTTGATCTGCATGACCCCGTTTGACCCGCCGTTAGGGTCGCGCGGGTTGAACGCGTCAGGCTGGCAACGGCTCTCACGATACGCAACCGCAACCAGTTGGGTTAGGTCTTGTTCTGCCCAGCCAACGTGTCGAGCCATGTCAAACACCGTCTGACACGCGTCAGGTTGCGTTATAGGCGTAGTAACAACCGTGGTCGGCGGTACAGGCGCTGCAGGCTCTAAACCTTGCCATACGGTTATTGGCGCTGGGCGTAGTTCTGCCGGGGTTGGGGTTGGTGGTTTGTGTAGTACGAATATTGACGTGACGCTAATGAATAGCGATACGCCAATTTTGGTGATGAGTGTCATAAGTGACCTACTTTCTCGGTAGGTCTATAACCCTAGACGGGTTTTGGTGGCGATGTGGGGAATACCCCGAAAACCGTTATCCAGCGCTGTTTTGCGATCATTGCGTCGTTGGCTACGTGCGGGTCAATCTCAATGTGATACCAGTCGCCCTGCTCGACTGACGGTAATGGTTGCCATGTACCGCGATCGCATTTCCATGACCGTTGCAACGCGTAGTCAATCACAAGTTGTATGCCCAAGTGATCGGCGTTTTCTAAACATTTGACAATAAACGCTAATGACGCTTTGCGGCCGTCTTGTTTGCCTAACTTTTTTTGGTTTAGCCAACGATACGACAAGTCCATTGCCAGCCCTCGAGCGTGATTGCTGATCGTGCCGGGTCGATTGCGAATATCGCGGTTAACAAATGTGCCGTTATTCCACAAAGTACCGTTGCTGTGTTGGCAACAAAGTTTCGCCCACTCGGTCGTGCCAGCCAACGCTGCTTTAACGACTGGTTGTTGCGTGATTGTGTACGGTCTATTCGGCATCGTTTTTTGCTTTAGTTTTTATGCCGTTTGACGCAACAATGCCAGCCAACGTTCCCGACAAAAACGTGACAATCGTTGCCATTAACGAAATAAATTCTTTGTCGTTTGGTGCTTGTTCCATCGGTTGCGATATAAATAGCAGGCCGTACACAAAACCGATAACAACTACGGCAAATACAACTGCTAGCAACACGCCGACGGTTACGACCATTCGAGCGTGTAACTCGTTTGGTGTGTATCTGTGCCGGGTCATGGTGTTATGCCGCATCGATCAGGCACGTTGCAGTTATTTAGTGTCATGTTTTTGACGCGCGATTTGACTGTAAGTGTGTTGTCGCGTGTCGTTTCGCAAGCGGTCAACATCAGTACTAACGCAAACAACCTGTATCGCATCGCATTATTGTTCGTTGTCATTTTCTTCAAATTGTGGTGCTACAAATTCATCTGCCTCTGCGTCGTATGTCCAGCCAGCGCCCGCGTAACAACCACGGAAATTGTTGTGGTAACTGGTCTGTAACCATTCGCCTGTCAACCCTAATGACGCTAAAAACGCTTGGCCGAGTGGTTCGCTTTCGGGAAAATCGCCACCGCCGCAATCGTCGTTTGACACGACAATTACTTGTTGCACTATGTTGTTTTCTATTTTCGCAAAATGTGCCATTAGACGCGCCACCTTATGTAGCAGATACCGCTACCGCCGTTGCCTGTTGTGATTACTCCGTATCCACCGGCCCCGCCTTGACCCGTGTTAGCACCACCGTTTGGTGGTGTCGTGGTTGCTGTACCGGCAACACCGCCTGTTGCTGCTGTGCCGCCTGCAGTACTTCCACCACCGCCGCCGCCTTGTGCTTTTAATAATGCACTTCCGCCGATAAATGCACTTACGTCGTAACCAGCGCCGCCTGTGCCGCCTGTTGTGCCGCTCGAATTACCGCCGCGAGCCGTGTTCCCACCGCCGCCACCTGCGTTTGTTGTGGCTGTTGAATTGCCGCCGCGATAACCAAGTAACGCACTTTCGTTGCCTGCCGAAGTGCCGCCGTTTGTTGAACCAATACCGCCGCCCACAAAACCTTTTGATGCCGCAGTATCAGTAACCGTTGTGCAATTTCCGAGCGCACCAATACTGTATGGCGATGATGCGCCAATTAGAGTGTTGCTACCTTGTGCAAAAAATGCTGTATAAACAAAAATTGAACCACCTGCACCAATAGTTATAGTTTGGTTTGCGTCTAAATAAACTGAACCGCTAACAATTTGACCAGCGCCACCACCACCTGTTGCATAAACACTTGATAGCCAAGAACTCCCGCCTCCGCCGCCGATTGCAAGGTAATCAAAAAACCCGCTTCGAGTAACTGTCAAAGTGCCTGTGCTGTTAAATGTCAAGTACTCGTAATTTACGCCGCTAATAGTGACCGCTGTTGGTGATCCAATTCCGCCTGTTGCTCTACCCCAAGTAGGTGCGCCACCGCTAAAAAAAATAGCAGCACTAGCACTCGTAAAATAAAGCGTGCCACCTCCCCATTGTGCCAACGCTAATGAGCCAGCAGTTGTTACAGTCGCCGTGCCAGCCGTGATCGTACAAGTTGACGACGAAATGTTCTGAATGAATAAAGTGTCGCCAGCGCTAAATAAACTTGTGTTAACCGTAACCGTGCTTGCGCCCGACACGTTCATTACAATTCGAGTGCCTTTATCGGCTGCAACCAAAACATAACTTGCAGTCTTTGTGCTAACTGTCCAGTTGTAATCGTTTGCTTGCAAACTGTCCATTTGCGCGGCCGTCAAAACTTGGCCTGCTGTAAAATCTTGTATCGCCATAATGCCTACTTTAACCTAGCCCGTTGTCTGCTGAGATGATACCGAACGACGGGTCGTCAAGTATCAACTCGTTTAATACGATTACGGGCGACGTGTAATAAGTAACGCTATGCCCGTTATTGACGTTGATCGTATGCTCAATGCCCTCAATAGATAGATTTTGGGCTAGTGACGCTGGGCTTGTGCCGGGGGCAAACGATTTCTCGATAGTGATCGTGTCAGATATGTCGAGTATTGCGACCGTGTCACGCTGGGCGCTGCTCAGCAACGGAAACCCTGTCGCTAGCGATGTGTATCGTGGCTCAGGGTTTGGGTCAAGCAAATAGGTCGCCAACTCGAGCGCCGCCGTGTCGTTATGCAACAGGCTATTTGTGATGCTGTAAGTCTGTATAAAGTACGTTGCTTGACTGCCAGCGTCGTCAGCGATCTGAGGGTTGTTACTGCCCAAGTGTTGCACGACCGCACGGTTAACAACCTGATCAGCCTCGAATGTTATGCCTACGCCGTTGTACGGTATGTTTGTGCCGTCGTCGTGGAAGTCTGCGACGCTTGCGTCGAGTGTTGTGCCTATACGTGGTTCGAATACGATGTCGCCGTCACGCGACATATATAGACGGCCTTGCTCAGCCTCGTTGACTTGCGCCAAATAGCCGAGAACGTTTGTGCCTTGCGCGATCGTAAACGCCGCGTCACCGCCAAGTGTTTGTGTGCCTGTGCCAATACTGCGATTAGCGACGGGGAACGCTACTTCGGGTCGGTCAAGTATTGCCGACACACGAACGCTTGACAATTCCTCGCTGACGTTGTACTCATCTAAATATGTTTGCGATAACAAATAGAAATCGTCGGCACAAAATACCGTGACCGTATCTAAACCACCAAGCGCAAAGTTGTAATCAAAATTAACAATTTTGCCGACGAATAAATATTCTTTGACGTTGGTGGCGCTGTATCGAGACAGTCGCACCGATCGCATAGGTGCTAAACCCGGCTTAGCCTCTGCGGTGTTATAGAACGGACTGTTCTCATCGAACGGCATAAAAATTCCATCCGTATCGAGCATTACGAACGTCATTGTGCCTGCACCAAACTGGTCGCCTTGATCGCGTCGCCCTCGACGCACAAACACTTGGTTGATGCCGTCTAAAACGCTTACGTATTGGGTTGTGCCGTCAAGCACGTATGTGCTGGTTATTAGTGAACTGTTTAGCCCCCACGTGGCAGTACTGGTTGACGCGTCGGCTGTGCCGTTCCAAGCCTGTTCCGTGAGTGTGTATCCCGTGTAGGTGTCGGCGTATGTACCGTCAAAATACGGCAACGCCGATGACGATTGTTCTAAAAGTACTGCATCAACCAAAGTTATATTTGACAAACTTGGGTTGTTGATTTGCATTGAAATAACAATGTCGGCGGTGGCCGTTGTTGCTGGTGCTGTTGCTGTAAGAGTTAAGCGTGTCCAACCTGCGCCAACATTTATTGTCGTATCAATTCCTGTCGCAGTTGAAATTAAAGCACCGCCACTTGTAAAAAATCTTAAACTCATTCTGTGTTGCCGATTGTTGCCAGCAGAGTTATAAACATAAGCGCTAGCCGTGTAAGACAAACTGGCGGTTGCTGCCGAATTTGGTTCGTACGCTGTTCTCGCAGCCGTGTCAACGGCGCTTGCACTCGTCATTTGCAACGATGCTGTGCCAATATAATCATTTGTTGTAATTCTTGCAAGAGTGCATGACGCAACAGCCCATGTAGTTGTGTCTGTTTCAAAGTTTGGGTTTGTTACAAGATTTGTGCGAGTAGCCGTAGTCGTGTAACCCGACAAAATACCCGCAACCGCGTCATCAAGCAAAAACGCATCTTGTACAAACCCCGTGTCAATCTCTAGGTCATAGTTGCCACTAGCAACGACCGCAACGCCAGCCATTAGACCGCTATCTGTAAATCAAGTGGCCCTGACACGCGTTGGTAGGCGAGCAAACTATCTAACACGCTTTGACCGATCTCGGCGCTAGTCGAGATACCGCCCGTCACGTTGATCGTTACGCCACCGCCATTACGCGCTGCGATACGTTCAGCCATACCAAACTCGGTCAACGCGCCTTGAATAGTCATCAGGTCGCCGCCGCCACCAACACCACCACCGCCACCACCGCCGTTACCGGCAGAGCCACCGCCGTTGCCGCCGCCACCAACAATCGGCGACACCAAACCCGGCATTGTCGCGCCTGCTTCTCGAGCCATACGATCGGCCGTGCGTGTTTCAGCGCCACCACTTGTACTACCGCCACCGCCACCAATACTGCCCAAATTTATTGTCGGCAAACTCGGTATATCGGTAAACGGGTTAATCAAATTCATGCCACGAATAATCAAATTGATTGCACCAATAAACGAATTAGCAAACACCTCAAAACCTGCAATCAGACCGTTAAGCACAATGTTGACAATGTTGCGAAACGTCTCGAATTTTGTGTACGCAATCGTCAAACCAGTTACCAGCGCTGCGATACCGACCGCAATTAAACCAAAAGGGTTGAGCGCCATAGCAATATTTACCGCGACGATTGCGGCTGCGACTGCCGATATAGCGCCTGCAATAATCATGAACGCTTTAGGGTTGCGTTGCGCCCAGTCAGCCATTGCCTGCAAATACGGCAACACTTTTTGCAACACGGGTAGCAACGCCGCACCGATGCTCTCTTGTGTTTCAGCCAAACTGTTTTTAAGTATCTTAAATTTGCCTGCCGCGGTTTCTGCCGATCGTGCGGCCGCGCCACCAAAATTATCGTTCAACGCCATCATCACGACATCGAGTGATGCACCCTCTTTAATTAGCCCAGCCATTTCAGGCGATAACGCACGTAGCCCCTTCATGTTGCCCGCGTACGCTTTGCTTAATGCGTCGCTGACGGTTGCCAAACTTAAACCCGTGGCGGTCGATACGTCTTGAGCAAGTGTTAACGCGCTGGTTGCGTCACCAACATCTTTAGTACCAACAAGCAACGCCGCAAACGCTGGCCTCAACTCACTATCAGCCGTACCAGTCGCCCTTGACATAGCCGCGATCATGTCCTCAGTCGCCGCAACTGTCGCATCAGTAGCACCAACAACGTTTTGCATAGTGTTAGCCAAAATCGCTTGTTGCTGTTCATCTTCGGCTGCTGCTTTAGCCGCCAACCCCAACGCACCCGCAACCGCCGTTAACGCCGCCGCTGCCGGCACCGCCGCTTTCTTGATTGCAAATTGTGCTTTTTCGCCGACGGTTTCTAATTGCTTAAATTCTTTAATTGCTTTGTCAATGCCTTTGCCGTCAAACTCGCTGACAATAGGTATAGATAGTGCCATGTTTACAACTCGCTTTGCACAGTACGCATAGTTTTAGCAATCATCTTTGTCATCTCGGCCTCGATACCGCGACGCGCTTTATACACCGCCGGGCCGATCAGTCGAGTGCGACCAGCGCCAACAAACCCAAGCGCGTTACCTAACTTGTTTGCGTTAGCGCGACCCGCCGTCTCAAACACGGCTGCCGCAACATCTTTTTGTTCTATAAGAATTACGCCGACGGCGTTACGTCGAGTGTCAAACCTCATCTTGACCCCGTTGGCTGCCTTGCTTGGCACAAACGGAAATATCTTGCGGGCGTTTTGTGTCCATGCGTAACGCATACCCGATAACGGTAAATCTTTGTAAACCGCTTTACCTGCGTTAATCGCTGGCTGGGCGATCGCGGTTGCGTCAGCCTTAAAATCTTTTTGCAATTGCGGGTCAATTTTGCGCAACGAGTTGATCGTCTGTTTAACCCCGACGACTTCAATAGTTGTTGATGCTGGCATTGCGCTACCTCTTTTGCTTATTTAATATCGTAATCACCGTTATTAGGTCGCGCGTGTCAAACTCGATTGCCGTAGGCCAGTACCCTGTTGCAACTAATAGTTCGGCTAGTTGCCGTCGGTAACTGCCTACGCCGTATGGTTTGGGTCTGTCTCGTCGATCGCCTCAATGGTCATGTTGGGGTTTGCTTTAACCCAGTCTCGATATGTTGCAGGCATTTTTTCGCCGCTAAGTTTCAACAAGTTGTACGCCCAGCAAACTAGATCGGTATATCCGATGCCTTTGCCGTCGCTAATTTTGCGACCCTCGGTTTTTTCCCATTCGCAAATAACAAACATGTTGGTTGTTAATTCGAGTGGCGCTGTGCCGTCTTGTAGATCGACTTTTAGTTTTAATCTCATTGCCTGTTCCTGTTCTCGGCCAGTATTGGCACGTTAGATCATGTTACGTCAACTGTGTAACTGCCACCAACAAGTTCGATGTCGTATGTTGACAATTCGCCAAGGTTTGCGTTGACAACTGGCAACGCGCTTAAAAACGTGTTGGTCAACTCAAAGCCGGGGTTTGTTGCGGTGTTTGCGCCTGCCGCTGGGGTCACCTTGATATAGCACTTTGTGCCGACGAGCACCGACAACAACGCGTAACTTTCTGACGACGCGTACGACGCATACAAAGTCAATGTTGCGCTGTTTGATTGCAAGCCTGCTGTGTTGGTGCGGGCGGTTGAACCGAACGCGGTGTCTTCAAGTGCTTCGACAACGTAGTTGACGGTGACTGCCGATACTTGGTCGGTTATATCAGTTGTCGCGGCGCTTGACGCACCGATTAAAACGACTGGGTTTGATAGATAGGTGCTAGTTGGCATTGTTACTCCTTAGTTGTCTGTATTAGTTTTACCATAACGGTTGAGTGTTTGTGTGCATTACGCGGTTTGTGCTTGTACGCCGACCGATAGGTCGTAGCACGGGTATTCTTGCCCGCCTATGTCAAGTGTGCCGGGGCGACCCGACATGACGATTATCGCCGACCCCAAAACCGTTGCCGTGATTTGCAATATTTCGCGCAACACGGGTAAACCTGCTGGGCCACTACCAACAATTTTGATCGGGTAGTCCATGCGTACGATGTTGCCGTTGCCAGCAATCGTCGTAAAACTTGGTGCTTGAATAAACACACAATTTGGCACAAGTTTTGTTGGGTCGGTCACGACACGCAACGACGTGATTGCGGTAAGCGTCGTAGCGAGATCGTCTAGCGTCTCGTTGAAGAGATCGGTGTATGGTGCGGGCATCAGGCAACCGCTGGTCGGTCAATACCTAACAACTGTTTAACGATCGGCGTTAGCGATTGTTGGGGTGCTGTACCCATGCCGTCAAACGACGCAAACACGTTCTCGAGCGAACCACGCGAACGCCACAACGCCGCGCTGTACATCAAAGTGCCGAGCGTTACGTCACCGCTAGGCGACGTGCTAAGGCTGTCGTTGTAGCCTGCCTCGGCCCGACGGCGACTGCAAAACTGGTTGCCAGCACTAACGGCCTGTGTAATCAGCGTGTAATCATCTGACGGATTAGTGATCGACACACCCAAATACGTGACTAGGTTTGCTGCCGTAATCCACGTGCAAGTTGGCGTGAACGCAACCGTGCCGGTGTAGATCGCAACGAACTCGACTGCGTTGCCTGTGCAAGCGTAAAGCAGTTGATTAGCAATCGGCTGTGTTTCGTCAAATGTCCATTCGCCCGTAACGCTGTCTATGCCCGTGTATTTGTATTGCGGGCAATTCAGTACCGTGAACGTGCCGTCAAACGGTGCGCTTAAACTGCCGACAGTAATGCTGTCGCCAACCTGTATGTCAGTTGGCTCGAGCGTAGAAATGCAGGCGTAGTTATTTAGTAACTGTTTTGACGCTGTTAAGTATGTTGCCATAAGCGGTTTTGCCGCCTACGACTAAGCCAGCGCTAGTTTTTGCAAGAACGCTGATTTTGCAACGAACGTAGCGAAGTAGCCGTAATAACTAAACGTGCGGCTAAGTGTTGACGGTACTTCTACCGAAACGATACCTTTTTGCTGTTCGTAAACTTCATAGCCCGGCGCGTAAGCGACGATCATGGTGTTTGACGCAAAGTTGTTGTCAACGATCAATGTTAAGCCAAGTGGATTGAGTGACGAGTACGACAAGTCTGCGCCTGCTGTACCGATCGAGTTTTGGCTAATGACGTTGTTGCCGTTAATTGCTGGGAACAATGGTCGCTTTGAATTGTCCAATTGGCGACCAAGCAATTCCCAAACGTTTGGCGACACAAACAAATGTGTCGGGAAATAGTTTGAAATGCTTGCGATATTTACCGCGCAACCATAAAGCGCTGTCATCAACGATGACGGGTCGGTTTGGTTAACTGTCCATGTCACACCTGAAACTGTGCCGCCTGAAACCATGTTGTCGGCTGCAATGTTGTCAGTTGCAATCAAATATTCGCCTGCAAGGTCGTTCAAAACCAAATTCATGGCTGCTGGATCGGTAAAGTCCATGTCTTGATAAGTCATCGTGACTTGACCAGCAACGGTTGTTTTTGTAACTGTGTTTGATGCGATCACCATTGTTGTCGCTGATGCAGCAACGCCTTCGGTTTGTGTTGCTGCCGAAGTGTGCGTTGTGATCGTTGGGCGAATAAATGTTTTGCTTGGTGTGTTTGGCATTGCTCGAGCGCCCAACGCTGATACAACTGGTCGCACAAAGTTAAGGTCTTGGAATAGTGGCCCAAGAACTGGTACTGGCAACAAACCCGGTGTATCGGTTGTCAAAATGTCACCCGCGGCTGCTTGCAATGCTGTTTGCTGTTTGCTCAACGCTGCTTTGTAAGCGTCATTGACTTTGCGGAACGTGTCGCCACCAATGTGCATTGCAGCAAGGTAATCGCCCGCTGACGGCATTTTAAATTCTTGTTTTGGTTGCGCCCACAATTTTTCAACTGTTGACTGTGCTGCTTCAACTACTGGTGTTTCGATTTTGTCGCTCATGGTTGTTTCCTGTTCTGTGTCTTGTTCTGATTGTAACTCTACTTGTGGCTCGGTTTCGTGGATAGTCTCGTCGGGTGCGCTGGCTGCGACCTCGGTGATGACCGCGCCACTAAACGCGCCTTCGCTAACTAGCGACAATTCCGACCAGTTGGCGGCCTCAACGATCATTACGCCTTCCTCGTCGTAACTGAATTTTGTTGGGGTAACGCCTACAGATACCGCGTCAATAACGCCGTCAACCATAAGCGTCATAAATTCGTCGGCTAGTCGAGTAGCGCTAAGTTTGGCTGTAAACATCATGCCCTGCGGGGTATCCACACGCTCGACAACTTTGCCCAAAATTTGGTTGCTGTCATGTTGGCCGTAAAGTTTCGGGTCGCGCCCCGTGACTGGCAACGACCCTTGCAAAAACCGTACCTTTGTACCGTCATTGACGGTCGCTGTTTCGTCGTAGGTGACTGCTACGCCTGAGATTGAGCGCGACGGCAAGCCCTCTGCCGCCGCTGCGTCAACCGTGATCTGTGTGGGGGTAAGTCTGATCATAAATTTTATAGTACTCCATTTGGTATCGGTGTTTCGGAATTGTCCTCGCGGTAATCACTCATCGA
>Ga0255063_1000194_pt1 | contig 15224 bp, 16 predicted proteins | sample Colum_Cont_RepA__3_FD_188458 | JGI IMG/M metagenome (GOLD analysis project Ga0255063, IMG submission 188458) | Freshwater microbial communities from Columbia River, Oregon, United States - Colum_Cont_RepA_0h | ecosystem: Environmental > Aquatic > Freshwater > River | place: USA: Oregon... | reverse complement strand
GGAGTTGTCGGGTCCCAGACAACTATGTCCGTAAATGTCTCACCACGACAGCTGCACGACCCCAATTTCGTCGCAGTTGTCAGCGAGGCCCTGTCGCGCTCGCGCATCGCAGCTGACCAATTGTGGCTAGAAGTCACCGAGAGCGTCATGATGACCGAGCCCGAGCAAGCGCTCAGTTCGCTCCGTCGGCTCGTGTCACTGGGTGTTCGCGTGGCAATCGACGACTTCGGCACCGGCTATTCCTCTTTGTCACTGCTACAACAGTTTCCAATTCAACGCATCAAGATTGACCGTGTATTCGTGAACAACTTGGCAGAGGATCAGAGCTCGCAGTCACTCGTACGCACCATCATCGCAATGGCAGATTCACTTTCTCTCGACATCGTCGCCGAAGGTGTCGAAAATCGAGAACAGTTGCGCGCCCTATCCCAGCTTCGTTGCCACAAGGCACAGGGGTACCTCATCAGTCATCCGGTCTCTGTCGATGCCGTTCCGTCGACTGTCGCACATCTTGAAAACCACAGCGAGTGGTCTGCGCTACGGCGAGGGCGGCCCAGCTGATGTCAGCGTTCCATCGGCGGCACGAATGACGAGTTCAACGGTGTGATCGCCTGGTGACATCAATGTCGAGTCGATGATCGCCGTATATCCGTAGACACCTTCAGCCCCACTCAGTTCGCCGACAACTCCGGCTGCAATTCCGTCAATCACCAAGATGCCTTCAGTACCGGCCTGGAATGCGGCGCTTACGATCCCTCCGTTGATGGTCACCGCAACTCGAGTTCCCGGCTGCGCTGAAAGATTGACGAAGTCTTCTGGGCGACTGACTGTCCACTTGAGAATTTTGTCGGTTGCATCCTTCACGTCGAGACGCTGTCCGATGAGTCCCGCCGAAGCACCGACAGCCGCCACCGAACTGACCCCGCCATCGGATGGAACCACAGTGTCGTAATAGGCCACGCGGCGTTGGAGGTCCGCGAACGTTTCGGAGACCTGTCCGCGCTTGCCTGTCGCCGTCTCAATCGGCCGCTTATCCCGCTGCGGACATCCCCCCTGAAGAGACGAACCCAAGAATTGCCAGTCCGTCTCAACGTCGAGCACATCCACGATGGTCGGCACGATGTCGAGATTCGATGATGCACAATCGGAGGTCTCTCCGGACTGCTGGCCCGGGTACTTCACGAATGTCGGCACCTTGTAGATGTCGAGCACGCGATCGCGATCTTTCAACACAACATTCCTCTGCTGTTTCCCGGGCACAAAGGAAATCCCGTGATCAGCAGTGACGATGAACAACATCTTGTCCCACAACCCCGCATCCTTGAACACCTTCACTGCTTGCCCTATAGCCTTGTCAGTTCCGATGAATTGATGCATGAAGCGTTGATAATTGTCGCGCGCACCATCTCCGATTTCAGGATTACTCGTCGTGCTGTAAACCGGAATAGAAGTGATGCGCTGGTCCGGAGTCATGTACCACGGTGCGTGCGGGACAAGTGCGTGCACCAGCCGAAATGCGGTTCCGACTCTGTTCGAAGTTTCAACGAGGTCACGCGCGCCGTCCACGATCGCGTTCGCCTGACCAAGCGCGCCGGTCTTCAGCTGTTCAACAAAGCGGGACTCGACTGCCCCAAAGCCACCCCAACCATGCTCGGTATCTGGCAAACCGCGCCGTGAGTAATACGGCAGTGCCCGCTGGCCGTACACCACCAAGGCATCTTTCAAGAAAGACCAGAGACGCGACCCTGAAAACCCCGTCGCTTGTTCGGTATTGCTACAGACATCGCTAGGACACAGCGAAGTAACTGGCTCGACCGCATCGACATTCATTTTGTCGCCGAGCAAAGTAAAGATGTTTCGCGGATGCAAAGCCAGGAACGGGCTGTCGTCTTTCTCTGGGATCTTGGACGCCATGATTCCGGGCACAGCTTGATGGGTGAAGTTTGAGATCGCAGTGTTATCGCGATACCACGTGGCCTCGGAAGCCAACGCTGAGAAATTAGGGAACCGCTCAGCATTGATACGCCCGTCGGTGCCGAGCATCGCATACAGAGGCGCTTCATCCATGATGACCATGAACACAGGAACATCTGTGCGGCCCACCGACGCTTCAGCAAAAGTCGTCGCCCCTGGGAACAGGATTGGCTGAGCTTGAAGCACGAATGTCGCAAACACTGCGACAGCGACAACCGAGAGCCAACTGACCCACTGACGCAACGATGCTCGTGCGGCATATAGCCGAGTTAGGAGATGCGCGAATACGACGCTCGCCGGATAGACGAAATAGTCGCGTTCTACCTTCAACCAGCGCAAGAGGACCATTCCGAATACAAATAAGAACAAGAACACAATCGTCAGCTCGACGGACCGATGCACGGTCGCTCCGAAACGAATGCTGAAACGGTCGACCCCCGTGGCGAGTAGCGCTGGCACAAGCATGACGAGCACGATGAAAACACCAATTTCTAGGCGTCCGACTTTGGCTGCGGAGAACACGGTGAGGTTGGTGCCGTACAAGTCGAGCAGCGGTTGCGACACTGCGATCGTTGCTAGTGCCAGATACGTCACAAATCGTCTCAGTGCCACCAAGCAATGGTGGCACACATGACACAATGACCACGTGGCACCCCCTCGACGTCGTCCCATGTTCGGCCGTTGGCCGCGCGTGCTGTTCTTGATCGGAACCGTGACCACGACACTGGCAGTTCACGCTGTCGATGCCTCCTCCACTACAACTTCCACCACCATCACCATGGTCGCCACGATCGGCTCGACTCCGACATCAACTTCCTCCACTGTCGCTACCCCAACAGCGCCAATCAAGCCGGGGGCGTTGTTTATTCTTGGCGACTCACTCTGTCTGGGCGCAGAAATCTTTGGCAAGTTGTCGACCACAGTCAAAGCATCGGCGAGATGGACCACGGTGGTGTCTGACTGCAAGATGGGTCGACGCGCTCTTGATGGACGATCCATCTTGACCACGACACTTGAATCCAGAATGGACTTTGCCGGGATCGTGGTCGCTTTGGGAACAAATGACCTGCTGTCGCGTCGCGAGAAGGCCTACCCGGCATGGATCATCGAGGAGATGATGAGTCGAGCAAAGGGGAAACCCGTTCTCTGGGTCGAAGTGACCTATGGCGGAGTTCATCCCGACTATGTCGGTCGAGCAAGACGGTTCAACACAGCGCTAGCAACTGCTGCGAAGAGATATCCAAATCTGAGCATTGCTCCGTGGTTCGACGCATACCCATCAAAGTCGCGTTTGTGGGAGCGCGACGGCATTCATCCGACAGTCCCCGGATACCGAATGCGCGCAACGTTTCTCGCCAAGCAAATCTCACAATTCGCTACCTTTGGCGCTTCATTCTCGATAACCGCATCGACTCAGCGTTGATTCTCCACAATCCAGCACGACATCACTTCGCTCGGAATGGGTGACAGATACCGCGAAGGAAGTACGGTTCACACCGTGCGCGCAGTCATCGCAAAGAACAAATCGGTCGAAGTCGTGGACATTCCGACACCGTCTGGAGACGGCACCCGCCTTCGCGTGACGAACGCAGGCATCTGTGGCAGCGATTTACACATTCTCGAATGGGGCATCAGCGACATCGTTCTCGGACACGAATTCGGTGGTCATGACGCTGCAGGAACCCTCTGGGCAGTGCGCCCAAAAAGCTCGTGCGGAGCCTGTGAAACCTGTGGACGAGATCTCGCCCATCTGTGCCGTGAGGCAACCAAGGACATGAACGGCATCTCGGCTCAAGGTGGTCTTGCCGAAGAGATCATCGTCCCAACTGATCGCCTCATCTCGCTGCCTTCATCAGTTCGCGCAGACGAAGTCAGCCTCGTAGAGCCACTCGCAGTGGTGATGCATGGACTTCGACGGGGTCACGTTGAATCTGGCATGAAAGCCTCCGTGATCGGCGGGGGAAGCATCGGGCTTCTGACAGTCGCAGCGTTGCTCCATCGTGGGGCGTCCGTCGATGTCTATGCGCGACACGAACACCAACGCCTCGCAGCAGAACGACTCGGTGCGATTGTCCACGCGAGCGATGAGCGCCCCGACGCGACGCATGACGTTGTGTTCGATGCCGTATGCAACCAAGACAGTTTTGATTCAGCGATCGCCGCATGCCGACCGTCAGGGACGATGGTCGAATTCGGAATGTTCTGGACTCCAGTCACGATGTCGAATGAAGTGATGTTCAAAGAAATCACCATTGTTCCCTCGTTGTATTACAGCCACGACCACGATCACGACGATTTCATAGATGCCGGTCACGTCTTGGGTGACTCACCAGACCTGGCCGACACGGTCGTCACACACCGATTCTCAATCGAAGATGCTGTTGAGGCATTCCGGGTGGCAGCTGACCGAAAGTCCGGATCCATCAAGGTTCACATCAACCCATGACTCCACCGTCAACACACCGAGCAGACCGCCTTGCGGCTCGTCTCGGAATCGAATACAAGTGGATTGTCGCTGTCGTATTCGTGCTTGGCCTGTTCATCGACATCATGGACACGACCATCGTGAATGTCGCCATCCCCACGCTGGCGAGTGAATTCAACGTCACTGGCACCGGCATTGAATGGTTGGTGCTCGGATACCTTTTATCGCTTGCGGTGTGGATTCCAGCATCAGGCTGGATCGGCGACAAGTTCGGAGCCAAGCGAACATTCCTATTCGCGTTGTTCATCTTCACGGTTGCGTCCGTGCTGTGCGGTACTGCGAACAGCCTTGGTCAGATGATTGCATTCCGGATCTTGCAAGGAGTCGGCGGCGGAATGCTGACCCCGGTAGGCACTGCGATGTTGTTCCGGGCTTTTCCTCCTCAGGAGCGAGCCCGCGCATCAACTGTCCTCATCGTGCCCACTGTCATAGCCCCGGCACTCGGCCCAATTGTCGGAGGTCTTCTCATAGACAACACCTCTTGGCGATGGATCTTCTATGTGAACATTCCCATCGGACTCATCGGACTCGTCTTTGGTGCATTGTTCCTCAAGGAGAGCAAAGAAGCGACTGCCGGAAAGTTCGATGTTCCCGGTTTCTTGTTATCCGGCCTTGGCCTTGCCGGGGTGCTGTATGCGCTCTCTCAGGCACCAGACCACGGTTGGCTGTCACCCTCTGTGCTCCTCACGGGCCTCGGAGGGCTGGCACTCTTTGTACTTCTGGTCGTGATCGAGACAAGGGTCGACCAACCAATGCTTGCGTTCCGGTTATATCGGGAGCGCATGTTTCGCAATTCGAACACGATCAATACGTTGTCGTATGGAAGTTTTGCCGCGTTCCTGTTTCTCATTCCGCAGTTTCTGCAGATCATGCTGGGCTACAGCGCCCTCGACAGTGGCTTGGCGACATTTCCGCAGGCACTCGGAATCATTCTCGTCAGTCGCATTGTCGGTCGGGTGTATCACACAGTCGGCCCACGCCGACTCGTGACATTTGGTCTCATCGGGTGCTCGCTCTGCAGCCTGCCGATGGCATTCGTGTCCTTCGACGTCTCCTCTTGGACGATTCGTGCTCTCATGCTTGGTCGTGGACTGACCATGGCATTTGCTTTTGTTCCCCTTCAGGCCGCAACCTACGCGAACATCACACCAGCCGACACTGGTCGAGCAAGTGCGATCTTCTCAACCCAGCGTCAAGTCTCTGCTGCCCTGGGTGTGGCGATCTTGTCAACTGTGTACATATCGCTCTCGAAACATGCTGGCGGTGGTGAGGTCGCGATTGACGATCGCCTCACTGGGTTCCACTGGGCGTTCCTCGGTTCAGCAGTTTTGATGTTCGTCGGAGGACTTGTCGCCTTTGCCGTACTCCGTGACAGCGACGCCGCCTCGACAATGCACCCACAGCCGGCCAAACACTGACCGCACTCCCAGCGCCTCTGCGGCGCCGAAAGTTCAACGGGTCAAGAATCGTGCGATAACTGCGCGAGCCTGCTCGGTCTGCTCAGCGGCAAGCATGATGACTGGCCAGATGTGAGGCATGGTCGGCACGACATGAAGCTCACTGCGGACCCCCACACGAGAAGCCTTTGTGACAAACGTCAGGGAGTCATCCACCAACACTTCTTCCGCGCCCGCAAAGCAGAGGACATCTGGCAAGCCTGCGAGGTCGGCATGCAAGGGAGATGCGAGTGCGTGATTTCGCGGCAGGCCTTGCAAGTACGCATCTGCAGCCTCGTTCGCAGCAAGGCTCGAAAACATATTGTCGGTCCCGTCAAAGGCTGCATAGCTTGCTGCGGTCACTGTGAGATCAAGCCACGGCGACAGCAACACGAGCCCAGCGGGCAATGGCCGCCCAGCGTCTCTCGCAGCCACCGCCACCGATACTGCGAGCGCACCACCAGCAGAGTCGCCGCCGACGAAAACAGATGACGACGAAACAAGTTCGTCGTACACCGCGGCAGCATCGTGGAGAGCAGCCGGAAACGGATGCTCGGGGGCAAGGTGATAATCAGGCACCACGACAACGCAGCCGGTTCGCTGCGCAAGGTCAGTCGCATAGTTCGTCCATGTACGTGGTGTTCCAATGCGAAAGCCCCCACCATGCAGATGAAGTAGTGCTCGCGAAGCGCCCCGGTCACCGGCCACCAAGCACTCGACGCCACCAATGTTCATGTTTGCTAAAGGAACTCCGTCAACAGGTGGCGTGTCGAGTGCAGCTCTTTCGCGTCGCTCGTTCAGTTCTGCATCTGCAACACCACCGGTGCGTGTGGCCGGCAAATTCCATCTCTTCTCAGTACTCATCCGAAAAACACTCCCCCGTTAGGACGCAACACTTGCCCAGTGTAGAAACGACCAGCCTCGCTCATGAGATAAAGGATCGTCATTGCCATGTCCTGCACTTCGCCCGTCAGACCCAGAGGTGATTGTGCTGCGCGTGCTGTGAGATGCTCGTGTCGCTTCGCCTCGTCAAGGGTGCCATCCTCACGAAGATGAGTATTTCGCACCATCGGAGTATCGACGAAACCGGGCGCGATCGCATTCACTCGTATGCCCCTCTCGCCGAACTCAAGCGCTGCCGTCCTCGTCAATTGCATGACCGCAGCCTTTGTCATTCCATATGCAGCCAGACTGGGGTACGGCATCTCGCCACCTGACGATGCGATGTTCACGATCGAGCCGCCCTTACCCATCACCGACCCCGCTGCCGCGATACCCCACAACACACCGAGCTGGTTGACCGCGAGTACTTCGTTGACATGGTCTGGCGTGATGTCTTCAATGAGCGAGTACCGCAAGATGCCAGCGATGTTTGCCCATCCATCCACTCGGCCGTGCGACGCGAGCGTTCGCTGCGCAACACCCATCAGGTCCTCACGACGGCTCACATCGGCTACAGCGAAGGTGCACTGAAGGTTCTCCGCTGCAGCGAGTGCCTTGGTTTCTTCCATCACATCGGCATTGCGGTCGATCCCCACGACACGCGCGCCGGCCCGAGCCAGGGTCAAAGTGGTCTCCCGACCCATACCCATGGCGGCCCCGGTGACGACGGCGACTCGCCCGTCAAGTGAGAAAAGGTCTTCGATACGTCGATCCATGTCCGGAAACTATCCCAAGAGACGCCGCAGCCGTGAGAGCATCATTTGCAATCACAAAATTCCTTTTGCGTCAGCCACTGTTTGTGCGCAAAACTCTCACTGTTCGGATGTGGGGCGTTCCGGACGTATGGCCGTGACAGCAAAGGGGGCACACATGGCAGCGCAACGTCGCTCGACCGAACCTCGTCCGGCATTGTCCGCCGAGCGCGCGATCTTGGTCGTGAATCTCCTTGTGGCGCATCCGAATGAGCGCTTTCCGCTCTCAGAGATCGGTAGGCGCACGAACATCAACCCGGCGTCACTTCACGCGCTTCTCGCGGTTCTTACCCGCTCCGGCTTCGTGACCCGACATCCGACGTCACGCACGTACGCAATCGGACCAGCACTCATTCCGATCGGAGACGCAGCGCGGCAGCAATCGCCGGTCATTCAACGCGCCATCGAATATGCGGACGATTTCAGTCGCACACGCGGTTTTGAGATGGCTGTCACTGTGCATACCGACTCCAACATCATCGTCATTGACACGGTCGGCAATGCGTCACCGTTTGGTAGTTCGCTGCACCCCGGTCAGGTCATTCCGTTAGTTCCACCACTTGGAACGATCTTTCTCGCATGGGAGAGCGACGAGCGTGTCGAACGTTGGCTGAAAAGCGCAAAACCAGCGCTCACAACGGCGGAACGCGAAGATCAGTTGGCGATGCTCGACGCTGTGCGCGCACGTGGCTATGGCGTCGCACTCGAGTCCCCCGCACGACGCGCGCTCGGCGAAGTCATCCGCGATCGCTCAAATCGCGGTACTGCCGTCGAGCTGCTAGCCGACCTAGCCCATTCAACGTATATGTTGCGCAATATGGAAAACGGTCGTCGGTACGACGTCGTCGGAATCTACGCACCAGTATTCAACGACTCTTCTCGCGTCGAAGTCGCAATAACTGTGGTTGGGCTTCCGTCCGGAATTAACGCCGAGGAAATCTCAGAAATCGCCGAAGAGGTTCGTGGAGCCGCGACGGTCATCACTAAACAAACAGGCGGTCGCACTCCGACCGCACTGAACGGAGGAAGGGACGTCGCATGAGCGCCGAAGACAATTCACCAGTACCCGACTATCTCAAGAGGGGGCGTGTCGATGGACGAAACTATGTCATCCTCGGCGGTGGCCTTGGTATGGGACGCCAGACAGTGCATGCGCTGTCGCAAGCCGGTGCTTCACGCATCATGGTGGTCGACATCGAACAATCACGTGCGGACAACGTGGCGGCCGAAATCCCCGGGGGTCTTGGCTGGAGTGGCGACATCACCAATCGTGACGAAGTGAAACGTCTCGTCTCCAATGCGGCCAAAGCTTTCGGTCGAGTTCATGGCATCGTCGACATCGTCGGAATGGCGCAATGGGCAGCACTGCTTGATCTGTCAGACGCGATGCTTGAGCGCGATTTGGACATCAACTTCCGTCACGCTTTTCTTGCATCACAGGAATTCGCTCGTCACATGATTGACAACGGAGGTGGCACCATGGTGTTCATCGCGTCGGTCAGTGGCAAGACATCAGCTCCGATGCATGCTGGCTACGGTGCCGCAAAAGCAGCACTCATGGCCTGGGTACAGTCGCTCGCCGTCGAACTCGGTCCACATCAGATCCGCGCGAACGCGATTGCCCCAGGAACAATCCTGACCCCGCGCATGGATGCAGCATTCACTCCCGAACAGCGTCGAGCCAACGAAGCGGTGTCGCCCCTTGGCCGGATTGGTCGAATGGAAGACATCGCGTCGACCGCCTTGTTCCTTTCAACGGAACATTCGGCGCACATCACCGGTCGAACCATCGTGGTTGATGGCGGTGTTCGTGCGAAGTTCCCCTACGGAACTCTCTGAGTCGATTTCCTCACCCAAAGGCCCTGATAGGCCTGATGAAATAGGGCTTCGCGGCCGTGGTCAGCATCTGAAACTTCCACTGCTCCATGTCCCACTGTTGACCGGTGGTGAAAGTCTCTAGCCATGCGGTGCTGTTGTTGTAGTCACTCGATGACCAGTAGAAGCCATTGGTGAACCCGCCGCGTGGCGTCTCAGCAGTGTGTAGGTACTTGAACATAAGGTCTAACTCGTCTTTTGATGGCAAGAACCAATCATCTTTCCCGCCGAAGATCAACTCGTCTGCGTAACGGGCTGCGTACTCTGAGCGCCGTCCGATTTTTGCGACAATGCGGGCTGTATTTGCAGCGCCCATGCCCACAGCTTTGCCAGCCACGCGTTGCTCCGCTGCGGTGAAACCTCCGCTGACGTTGGTGTACAGCATCGCCTTGTTGCCACGTGGCCGCCACGGCAGGCGTTGACCTTCTGCCTCAAGAGGAGCTGCTTCCAGGTAACGACCCCATGATTTCCTTACACCAGCGTCGTAGAACACAAGGCCTCCACCGGGGCCGATATCCCCGACCACGCAAACGCCACCTAGAGCGCACGTCGTGTCATTCGATGTTTGCGGTTCGAAAGGAGGAATGACTCCTACCCCTGCCGGAAATGCTCTCATCGGAAGGAGACGCATGCGCATGGCGCGAAAACCAGAACCAGAGTGCATGTTGCTGTGGTTGAACCGCTTGTTGCCAGAGATCCCCTTCACAAGTCCGTTCTCGTCTGTGTACTGAGTGCCGTCTTGGAACAATTGATAAAAGGCGAAGCTTGGAGAGCTCTCTGTCGACGTCCAGTGCGGAGCAGCCACATACGGCGCCACTTGTCGGTACATGCGACGGAAGTTGTAATACGTATCAAGCTCATCTTTTGACGGCAAGAACCAGTCATCGAAGCCGTTGATACGCAGTCGATCCACGGCCGCTGCGGCGTATTCGCCGTCACCATGCGCGGCGACAATCTGCTCGGTGTTGACTCGACCCATTCCAAGCAACCGCGAGCGAATGCGCTGACGCCGAGCCGTCATCTCTGCAGTATCGGCGTACACCGACACCGTCGGATTCGGACTCCATGCCAAACCTGCGAGGTTTGTCCCAACAGGTATGCCACGTGGAACCTCCAAGTAGCGACCCCACCATTGCAGTGAACCTGCGTCATAGAACACGATTCCACCCGCAGGCCCGACATCACCCACTTTGCACGCGCCGCCCTTGTTGCAGGACGCAACGCCCGCGTGCACTGCATCCGAGTGAGTAAACGTGCTGATGGATGCGAGGAGGGTTAAGCCAATGATGACTCTCGTGAGCCGGTTCAAAATTGGGTTGGATGTGAACCTGGCTCGTGACATGTTCTCACCGTAACGATTTCTGCACAACATTTCTGGTCAACTCTCCCGATGATCCTTCCACCACTGTCTCGCGGTGGACGCAATTTCCGCATTCGTCATGTGCGGCAGATTCAAGTTCCCCGTGCCAACAATGCGATGCAATACATCAGAGCTTCGTTGGCCACTGTGTTGCATGAAGCGTTCGACAGCATTGCCCTTGCCTTTTCCGTGGCCGACAAGCACCACTTCGCTTGCGGCTGTCAGCACGTCAGCGACATAGTCAAAGTACGGCCCTTCGCTTACTTCACTTGCATGCCCTCGCATCGCTTGAGCGGGCCGAACGTGTCGATGTGCGTGCTTCGGGTCGTCGCGAACAATTGACACAGTGGGGTCACCGCTGTCGTCATGGACCAGCCAGATGCGCACATCATCGTGCGTGATTGCTGCGACGACCGCGCGCTGTTTAATGGGTTCGACTGTCGATGAATCAACCATGAGGTCAACGTAGGGAGACGCATGTCCTAGTCCACGATGGGCGCAATCGCGAGTACCTCCGTCTCTCTCTTGTCTTGAACCATTGCCCCAACGCGTTCCACCGACATACCGTCGCAACATTCGAGAGACACACAGTCTCTTTCACTGAAAGGATGCGACATGACACTTACCCGACGATCCCTCTTCGATTTGGACTGGCCGACCTGGATGAACCAGATGGCCCCGTTCGAGCGCACCGACGCATGGATGGACCTGCTCAACGAAGCGGCCATCCGTGTTGAAGAATTCGAGATGGAGAAGAATTACGTCATACGAGCTGAAGTTCCTGGAATCGACCCAGAAAAAGATGTGGAACTTTCCGTAGCGGGCGGAGTGCTACGTCTGATGGTTCATCGCCAGAAGGAAAGCCATGGCTCGGATGCACGGCATTATCGTTCTGAATTTCGCTATGGCTCGTTCACCCGCCTCGTGGCGCTTCCAGTCGGCGCATCCGAAGAGGATGTCAAGGCCAAGTATGACGACGGAATTCTCGAAGTTCGAATTCCATTGAATGGGTCACAAGCTCATGAGAGACGAATTCCCATTAGCAAGCACTAAGACCATTCACGACGCATCTCTGGGACGACTTCTTCGAAGTACGCAGCCAAGAGCTCTTGGTCCCACGGTGGTCGGATAACGACGTTGATGAGGTCGGCTCGGTTTTCGACATACGGAGCAAGTTGCTCCATCACATCACTGGGTCGACCCATCAACGAACCGCCGATGATGCGTTCAGCACCTGGCCCCCACTGTGCAGTCAGGCGCTCACGAACCACCTGCGGATCGTCCCAACTCATGCTGAACGTCAAGTTGATACTGCGCTCTACATCGCATGGGTGGCGGTCAGCTTTCTCGCACCATCCGTCGAGGATGGTGTTCAACTCGCCGAATTTCTCCGCGGTGATATAGGCCGCGTTCCAACCCTGTGCGTACTGACCCGCCATACGGAGCGTCTTGTTCGGCCCCACGCCACCGATCCACAGCGGCAACTTCCCCATCGGGGCGGGCAACATGCTCGCCTCTTCGAGCATCACGTATTCTCCGGAGAAGCTCACTCGTTCTTCGCCCTGCTTCCACCGGTCGACGACTTCGATCTGTTCTTCGAGCATGCGGAATCGTGCACCTTGCGACGGGAAGTGAATGCCATAGGCACGAGCCTCTCCGTCATGCCAACCACTGCCAAGACCTGGTTCGAATCGTCCACCGGACAGATGGTCGAGACTGACGAAGCCCTTCATCAAAACACCGATGTTTCGATACGCAGAACAGAAGACCAAGCAACCAAGGCGGGCTCGCTTTGTGTCGACGGCGAGCGCCCCGAGCAAAGAGAATGCCTCGAAGTGGGGCTGCGTACCACCTTCCGGCGGTGCCTCGTATAGATGGTCCCACAAAGAGATCCAGTCCGCACCAGCGCCATCGGCATAGGTCCATAGATCTCGAAGTTGCTGAACGGTGGCCTTCTGTTGACCGATGTGAATTCCGAACTTGACAGCCATTGCGCCCCCTAGGTGTGTCTTTGCCTCATCGTAATTGCACGTTGACGTGGGCGGACCAGCCGGCCCACACCGACGGCTGACGACCACGACATGCTCGCTACTCTCATTCCATGGCTTTTCCTCCTGGTATCGGCGTCATCGACCTCATGATCGGCTTGCCGAAGAAGAACGCTTCGGACCATTACAAGTTCATGGGTGATGCCCTGAAAGATGACGAGTCGAAGAACATGCGCATGCCTGCGCAGTACATGTTCAAAGACGTCCCGCAAGATGTCGGCGACGCAGCCGACCCCGTGAAGCTCTTGATTGCGGACATGGACCGCTGTGGAGTCGCCATGGGGATGCTGCACATGGGCTCTCCCGAATCTGAACGAGCACTCAAAGAGCATCCGGACCGAATCATTCCGTGCATGGAGATTGACCCAAACGACATCATGGGCTCGGTGCGCAAGATGCGCGAGGCCCACTTGAAGTGGGACATCAAGGCAGTGACGTCATTCCCTGCCGGTTACATGCCTCAAGTGCCCGTCAGTGATCGCCGTCACTACCCCCTCTATGCAGAGTGCATCAATCTGGACATCCCGATGATTATCAATGCAGGCGTGCCCGGACCTCGTGTGCCAATGGCTTGCCAGCACGTCGACCACTTCGATGAGGTCTGCTACGACTTCCCTGAGCTACGCATAGTCATGCGACATGGCGCAGAACCGTGGGAAGCCACGGCGGTGAAGCTCATGTTGAAGTGGCCCGGTCTGTACTACATGACTTCCGCCTTCGCGCCGAAGTACTACCCCAAGGCAATCATTGACTATGCAAACTCTCGTGGTTCGTCGAAGATCATGTACGCGGGTTACTACCCCATGGGTCTCTCGCTCGATCGCATCGCCGACGAGATGGGCAACGTGCCTTTCAAGCCGGATACCTGGCCAAAATTTCTGCGCAATAATGCGATTGACGTCTTCAAACTTGACGCACCAAAGGTCTGAGCACCGTGATCCGCAACGCACTTGACGAGACCATCGATTTCATTGCCATCCAACGTGTTCATTCCGCGTACGCGGACATCGTCACACGCCGAGCGTGGGATGAACTAACGACCATCATGCTGTCGTCGTGCTCGCTCACACTGAACCTTGGTGATCGAACGATGTCCATTGACGGCCCCACTTCAATCGGGGCGTTCATTGGAGAACAGCTTGAGCAGTTCTCATTCTTTGAATTCATCATTCTGAATTCAGTCGCACATATTGACGAGGATGGTTCTCGGGCTGGGGCTCGTATGTACATGCAGGAAGCACGACAGAATGTGTCAGACGGGCGACGAACTGATGCCTTTGGCGTCTACCACGATCGCCTAGAGAAACACGATGGCAAGTGGTTGCTTGCCAAACGAATCTATGGTTCGTACTCGCGAACCATAGTGCAACGACCCGAGAACGAACAGATCGTCTTTCCCCTTCCGGTGCACGACTTGACGTCGCTGTGAACTAGGCCGTTAGCCGGCCAACAATGCAACGGCTCGCTCAATTGGGCTGATGTCGACGTCGGCACCACTTCCTTCACCGTCATTTTCGGCATGACCGAACGGGTTGTCGACATCTTTCACCAGCAGCAATAGATACGAATAGGCCACTCCGAGAGCGGCTGGCGCAATCCAGGACATGACAGCAGAGGGAAACTCGACCACGACCAAGAGCATCATGAGAATGGCGACGAGGAACGTCATCAGCACATAGCCGGACTGGATAAACGAGGTTCCACGGATGACGGCGATTCGACCAAGAGTTGCCTTCAACTCGCCGTGCACGAGCAATAGCCGACTGAGGTAATGCGCTCCGACCCCATCACGTTCAAGGTCGATAATCATTTGCGAGATGTCGGCGTCGGCCCGACGAAGATCCTCGTCTGTCGCCTTGCCGACAAACCAACCGTGAACGACTGCCGCGATTGCGTGCACTCTTCCCCGGACCTTCGAGGCATCCTTATCCTTCACCGTGAGACCGGCTTCTGCGAGCCCAGCAAGACCACCTAGAGCATTTCCTACGACAGCTGGAAGACGTTCCGCCTCTTTGTAGTCAGCGATCACGCCAGCAAGCATGAAACCAATGATCAGTGTTGCACCAGTGATGACCGCACCCACCTCGCCAAAGGTGATGATGTCTTTCACCTCAAAGACGTCTTGCACGACATAGCGGGCTATTAGCACCACTACCGCGACTGGTACGGAGCCCTTGAAAAGTCGCCATCTTGCGTTCGACATCGCATACCCCCGTTGCTATCCGAATGCCAGATGCCGGGGATCACAGGACCCAGGCACCGTGCTATCGAGGCGACGCCGAGAATCGAACTCGGATAAACGGCTTTGCAGGCCGCTGCGTAAGCCATTCCGCCACGTCGCCGAGCAGTCGC
>Ga0255063_1000189_pt1 | contig 15410 bp, 12 predicted proteins | sample Colum_Cont_RepA__3_FD_188458 | JGI IMG/M metagenome (GOLD analysis project Ga0255063, IMG submission 188458) | Freshwater microbial communities from Columbia River, Oregon, United States - Colum_Cont_RepA_0h | ecosystem: Environmental > Aquatic > Freshwater > River | place: USA: Oregon... | reverse complement strand
AAGTCGCCCTCACCGAACTGGACCCCCGCCTGCAGAAGCAGGTCGGCGTGGCCGAGCAGCAGCTTAAGACCAACCCCCAGTACGCCATGGAAATCCTGACCGGCATCCTGGTCCGCAACCCGGGTTGCATCGAGGTGCGCCGCACCCTCCGTCGGGCCCAGAAGACCATCCTGGGGACCAAGAAAGGCCTTTTCGATGGGCTCGTCGGCGGGCTGATGGCCGGCAAGGCCGCCAAGGCCGCCGAGGCCGACCCCGTCGCCGCCATCGTGGCCGCCGAGGAAGTCCTCGCCAAGAAGCCGACGGATGCCGTCGCCAACCGCACCATCGCCCTCGCCGCCGCCAAGCTGGAGTTCTACGAACTCGCCGCCTTCGCCTACGAGGAACTCGCCGCCGCCGACCCCAAGAACGTCCAGCATTACGTCGACCTCGCCAACGCGTGGATCGCCGGCCACGAGTATGACCACGCCCTCGCCGCCGCCGACGCGGGCCTCAAGGCCTTCCCCGGCAACGGCGACCTGCAGGAGGCCGTCCGCAAGGCCTCCGTCAACAAGACCATGAAAAAGGGCAACTGGGAGGACACCAAGGGTGACTTCCAATCCAAGCTCAAGGACAAGGACGAGGCCCTCCGGCTCGAACAAGCCGCCCGCACCGTCACCGACGCCGGCACCGCGCTCGAACAGGCCGCCGCGCTGGCCGAGAAGATCCAGGCCCAGCCCGACAGCCTCGACCTCTACCGCGACATCGTCCGCCAGTTCATCGCCGCCGGCGACCTCGACTCCGCGATCGCCTGGCTCCAGCGCGGCCGCCAGACGACCCTCGGCCGGGCCGACTCGTCCCTCGAACGCCAGGAGAGCGACCTGATCGTGACCCGCTACGAGAAGAACTCCAAGGTCCTCCGCGAGGCCGTCGCCGCCGGCGACGCCACCGCCCAGGCCAACCTCGACGCCAACGAGAAGGAACTCGGCGAGTACCGCCTCAAGACCGCCGCCAGCCTGGTGGAGCGCTACCCGAACGACTACGCCTTCCGCTACGAGCTCGGCACCCTCCTGCTCGGCGCCCTCCGCATCGAGGAGGCCATCCAGCAGCTGCAGTACGCGCAGCGCAACCCGAAGTTCCGCCAACCGTCGCTGCTGGCGATCGGCCGCGCCTTCATCCTCGGCGGCAAGTTCGACCTCGCCGTCGAGCAGCTCACCTCCGCCAAGGCGGAAATCGCGATGATGAACGAGCTCAAGAAGGAAGTCATCTACGAGTTGGGCAACGCCTTCGACCAGATGGGCAAGCCCAAGGAGGCCGTCGACGAGTACAAGATCATCTACATGGCCGACTCCGGCTACCGCGACGTCTCCACCAAGATCAACGCCTTCTACGAACGCCAGAAGGGCGCCAACGCCTAAGCCGCGCCCGTCGAGCCCCGCCCAGCGGCCGGCCCTGCCCGTCGCGTTCCTCCCTCCTGTCCATGGCCCTCACCCCCTTCCGCAGCCACCTCATCGCCGACGTCGGCATCAGCATGGGGGACGAAGGCAAGGGTCGCCTCATCCCCGAGATCGTCCGCGAACTCCAGCAGGCCACCGGCCGACGCGACGTCGTCGGCACGGTCCTCAAGGTCAACGGCGGCGCCAACTCCGGCCACACCGTCGCCGGCCTCAAGCTCAACCTGCTGCCCGGCGGCGTGGCCGAGCATGACGTCGCCTGCCTCGCGCTCGGCGCCGGCGTCGTCGCCGACCCGCGCAAGGCCCTCTGGGAGGCCTTGCCGCTCGAGAAGATCGGCATCCCCGTCCTGACCCGCCTGCTGATCGACGAGCGCTGCATGATCAGCGACGTCTCGCACCGCATCCTCGACCTCGCCTGGGAAGACTACCGCGTCAACGTGCTCGGCCACGAGGCCCGCGGCTCGACCGGCCGGGGCATCACCCCGGCCTACGCCGACGAAGTCGGCCAGTTCCAGATCCATTACTCCGAGTTCCTCGGCGCGAAGGCCGACTACGCGACGCGCCTCTCCGCCCGCCTGCATCGCGCCGCCGCGATCGTGCGCGACGTCTGCCAGCTCCCGCCCGAGAAATGGGCCGGCCTCTTCGCCAAGCTCACGGAGGCCGAGCTCCGCGCCAACAAGGGCGCGATCGAGTCCGGCGTGTTCCCGGCCGCGGAATTCGACTTCACCCGCTTCGCGGGCCGGGAGCCGTTCACCTTCGACCACGCCGCGGTGCTCGAGTGCTATTGGCAGGCCGGCGCCGCCCTCGCCCACGCCATCGGCGACGTGCGCGAACGCATCCTCGGCGACCTCGCCGCGGACCGGCGCATCATCGGCGAGTTCGGCCAGGCCTACTGGCTCGACAAGCGCGCGGGCTTCGCCCCGAACGTCACCGCGTCCCATACCTACACGCCCGAGTTCTTCCAGTCGGCCGGCATCCCGGTCCAGGCGATCCACACGGTCGGCTGCTGCAAGGCCTACGACACGAAGGTCGGCACGCACGTCTTCCTGACGAAGATGCCGGACGCGCACCCGCTCCAGCGCGCCCTCGCGAAGCTCGAGTTCGGCACGAGCACCGGCCGCCAGCGCATGGTCGGCTGGTCCGACCTGGTCGAGAAGGCCGACGCCCTCCGCTACGGCGGCTATGACGACATCGTCCTCAACAAGCTGGACGCCCTGTCGCCCCACGGCGAATGGCAGGGCGGCGACCTGCTCGTCTGCACCGGCTACCGCGACGCGACCGGGAAGGTCGTCGCCGGCGTCCCCCGCAACGATGCGGTGCGCCGCACCCTGCAGCCCATCTACGCCACCCTGCCCGGCTGGACCGCCGACATCTCGAAGGTCCGCTCCTTCGCCCAGCTGCCCGCCGAAGCCCGCCGCTACGTGGCCTTCACGATGGCCGAGATCGTCCGCCTGGCCGCGCGCGGCGGCTCCCTGCCCTCCCTCCCGAACCTCCGCTACATCGGCGTGGGTCCGGACCCGGACCAGATCATCTCCGACGTCCCCGCGACGGCCGAGCTGATCAAGCAAGCCTGACGCCCCCCGCGCATGGGAACGCTGGAGCACACCTTCGCCGTGCCGCTGGGCGCGGTGGTCGATGAATCCAAGGTCGAACCGGGGCAGTCCGACCTGCGCATGCTGGCCCGGCAGCTCGGCCGGTGGCTGAACCACAACCTGGACCTCGTCCACAAGGGCACGGCGATCGAGTCCAACGACCTCGGGCCGATGCTGATCGTCGCCGGCGTGCAGGAAGCGCAGTGGCCCGTGATGCTCGCGCTGGCGCAGACGCAACGGTGCGCGCTCTACCTGGTCCTGCCCAACGGCCAAGGCCAGCACTACCTGAAGCCGCTGGACGTGCCCGCGGCCTGAAGGCTCAGCCCTTCGCCTCGCGCACCAACCGCCGCAGGATGGCCGCGGCCTCGTGCCCGTCGGCGCCGAAGCAGAAGTAGACGTCGGGGCCGGAGTCGCGGCTGATGCCCACGCCGTTGGAGAACTCCATCACGTCGATCACCTTGCCCAGCTTGAAGTTGAAGTTCTTCAGCGCCCCATCGAAGACGACCCGGGAGGATGTGAAGAGCGCGGTCCCGCTGTCGACCTGCACCATCTGATCCTCGGTCTGGCGGGCCACCTGGTAGCTGCCCGTGCGGTAACGCACGCCGAGGATCGAGCCGGTGGAGCCGGCGAAGCCGCCGTAGCTGCGCCGGACCGTGACGCGCTTGTTCTGGATGAGGTCGACCCGCCGGGACCAATAGCACACCTCGGCGCTGCCCAAGACGAGGTCGGTGGCGACGGGCGTCATCTCCCCGCGGGCGACTTGCCAGCCGCGCTCGGCCCGCTCCAGGCGGACGGCGAGTTCCGCGTGGTCACGCTCGAAGTCCTGCCCCATCGCCAAGGCCAGCGCGCGGAGGCCGCGCGCCTGCGCCGGCGCCACGAGTTCCCGCCCATCGTCGCGCTCGATGACCGCCTGGAGCGCCTGGGTCAGGTGTCCCTGCAGGGCTTCCCGGACGAGCGCGGCCACCTCGGCCGCGGGCAAGGGCACCTGCTCCGAGAGCGCGGCGATGGAACGGGCCCGCTGGTCGGGCGGGACGTCGCGCGCCAGGGCCGTGGCCAAGCCGGCGCGGAAATAGGCGGTGAAGGCCGTCCGGTGCATCGCCTGCGCCTGGGCGGTATCGTAGCCGAAGCTCCAGGCGAGGCTGGCCAGGTCGGTCTTCTCCTCCGTGGTGAAGACGCGGTCCGACAAGGCGGCCGCGACCATGGCCTGGTACCAGTCGGCGAGCTCCTTGGCGCAGCGGGTCCGGACGCGCACGCCCGTCTCCTCCTCGATGCGGCGCACGGCCTCCTCATCGATCGTGCCGCCCGCGGGCGCGGCGGCCAGCAGGTCCCAGAAGCGGGCCAGGCCCGCGGTGCGATGCTCGCGCCCGAACATGCCGTCCAGGAGGTTCGGGGCGTCGGGCACCGGACGCGGGAAAGGCAGGCGGCGCCCGGCGGGGGCGAACTCGGCGAGCCGGCGCCAGGCCGCCATGCCCGGCGACCAGTAGTGGTCGGTCGGGCGGAATTCGCCGGCGGCCAGCCGGGCCGGCACCTCGGCCGCCGGGCAGGTCGCGAACTCGGCGCCGGCGCGGGCGATGTGGACGACAAGGGCGGACATGAGGAATCTCTTAGAATCCACCCGGACGCAGGCAAGGGCGAAGGCTCAGTCCGCCGCGCAGGCCCGCACCGTCTCGAGGTGCAGCGCGGCGACCTGGGCGAGCGTGAGCCCGCCCCAGCGGTAGCCGCCGGCGAGGGCGAAGGCGATCGGGACGCGCCGCGCCCGCGCCCAGCCGAAGACCAGCGCCTCGCGGCGCCGGACGACCTCCGTCGTCAACCCCTTGATCCCGCCGGCGCGCTCGTGCACATCCATGCCGGCGTTGTAGAGCAGGCAACGCACGCCTTCGAGGGTCTGCAGCGCCCGCGACACCGCGTCCAGGTAGCCGGCCGCGTCGGCGACCAGTTCGACGTGGTGGCGCGCCGGGGCCGTCGGCTCCCATTGGTCGTAGCCGTTCACGCTCACGTCGGCCAGGCGGACCTGCGGGTGCTCGCCGAGGATCTCGAAGGTGCCGCCGCCGAAATGCGCGTCGAGGTCGAGGATCCCGACCGACGACACGTCGTGGAGCGCGCGGAGCGCGCCCAACGCCAGGCCGTTCAGCGTGCAGAACCCCTCGCCGGAGCCGCGGCGCGCATGGTGCAGGCCGCTGGAGAGGCTGCCGGAACGTCCCGCCCGGAGGGCCTCGGCCACGGCATCGCGCATGCCGCCCGTCGAGGCGAGCAGGCTGCGCCGCAGCTCGGGGGTACGCGGCCCGGTCGGGAGCTCCCCGGGACCCGCGGCGAAGACCGTCCGCAGGTAGCCGTCCTCGTGGATGGCGCGGAGCTCGTCGCGGGTCGCCGGAGCGGGCGCCACGAGCCGGACGGCCAACGCGGGGTCGGCGACGATCGCCGCGGCGACTTCGGCGGATTTGGTGACCGTCTCGAGCCCGGTCGCGAGGGCGTACTCGTCGGAGTAGTAGATGTTCACCATGGATGCCACGCGACGAGCCTACCCGGCGGCCGGCCACCGTCAAATCGCCCGCCTGTCATAGGTTACGGTTGGCTTCCGCCCACCGCGCGGCATCGTCGGTGCTTCGCCACCCCATGCCCTTCGACCCCAAGATCCCGCGAGAACTCGCCAACAAGCTGGGCCGGGAAGCGGTGCAGGTCATCGAACTGGGCCTCTACGCGTCTCCGACGAACCGGCAGGTGGACATCGCGGCCGACATCGCCGCGGCGGTCGCGCGCACGACGCACCTGCCGCCGGACCACCGCCACACCTTCCCGCGGACCGGCGGACACGCCACGCTCACCGAAGTGACGGAAGAAACCTCCCTCGCGGCCGCGCGGCGGCAAATCGCCGAAGGCCGGCGGCCGGTGGTGCTCAACTTCGCCTCGCCCACCGTGCCGGGCGGCGGTTTCCTCGCCGGCGAACGCGCGCAGGAGGAATACCATTGCCGCTCCTCCGCCCTCTTCGCCTGCCAGGTCGGGGGCCCGATGTACGCCTTCCACGAGCAGCAGGCCAACGCGCTGCGCTCCGACGCCATGATCTACTCGCCCGACGTCCCCGTCTTCCGCGACGACGAGCACCGGAAGCTCGAGGAGCCCTTCCGGGTGGCGTTCATCTCGGCGGCGGCCTGCGACGCCCGGGATGTCGCCCCCTTGGACCAGCCGAAGATCGCCGGAGCGATGGGCGCGCGCATCGTCAAGGTGCTGGCCACCGCGCAGGCCAACGGCCACGACGCCCTCGTGCTGGGAGCCTGGGGCTGCGGCAACTTCGCGAACGACCCCGGGCTCATCGCCGAGCTCTTCCGCCAGGCCCTGCACGGACCGTTCCGCGGGGCCTTCCGGCACGTCACCTTCGCGATCGTCGACCCCAGCGCCGACCAGCCTTGCCTCCATCAGTTCCGGCTCGCGCTCTCACCCCAGGCGCCCCGGGGACACAACTAGCGTCGGGCTCCGCGGCCCAAGGCGGCGTTTACGTTCAACGCGGCCGCAACTCGACGTGCTTGAGGGCCAAGCCCCGCTGCGACGGCACCGTGAACCGCAGCACCTGCGGGCCGGCCGCGAGTTCGACCTCGACGGCCGGCGTATCCGCCCAGAGGCCGCGTGAGTTCGGCACGGCGAGCGTCGCCAGCTTCCGGCCGCCGACCGACAGGTCGATGGCTTGTCCGGTGTTGGGGGTCGCCGCCCGGAGGACCACCTGGTACTTGCCGGGGCGGGCGACCTCCACCGGAAACTCCGCCCAAGTGTTCGGGGCGTTCTTCTCGAAATAAACCTGGCGCCCGCCATCGAAGCTATCGTGCGCGCGGGCGCCGCCGAGCTTGCTGAAGCCGGCCGCGGGAATCGTCGTCACCCCGGCGCCGATAGCGGCGGGCGCCGCCTTGGCCACCACGGGCGGGGCGGCTTTGGTCGGTGGCTCCTTCTCGGCCTCGGCGGCGTTATCCCCGGCGCCGAAGACCGGCTTGGCCTGGCGGAGCTCGGCCATCTGGCCGACCAACAAAGCCTTCAAGGCAGGCCGACTCGGCGCCGTCGGCGCCACCGCCGCCTCCAGCCAGCGCAGCCGCTCCAAGGTGGTGAACTCGGCGGTCCGGGAACGGGCCGCGACGGCCTGGAGGAAATCGGGGCCGCTCAGGCCGTTGATGCGCGACTTCTCCCAACCGGCGCCGTAATCAACCTTCCAGATGTTGCCGGGCTGAGGCTGCGTCTCGGGAAAGGCGGTCTTGAAGGCCACGCAGGCATGGCCCGGCTGCGCCACGCCCACCGCGGGGAGGCCGAACGCCTGGCAGACCATGACGCCCCACGAGGAACGCGGTCCGCACTTCCCCCCGCCATCGAGGACGTCCATGTAATCCCCGTAGGGGTGCGGCGAGTTGCCGTACTTCACCTCGCTGACGGTCTTGACCACCTGTTCCTTGATTCGCAGGTCGGGTCGCCACGTGTTCACCATCCGGCGCGTCCACGCCAGATCCGCATCCGACGCGGGCGAGGAGACCACCTGCATGTACTCCCAGACGGAATGGCGTTCGAAGCTCGGGTAGAGCTCCTTGGACTGGTAGGCCCGCTTGAAATGGAGGTAGCGACCCAGCGGATCCGGTGGGGGAACCTGCTGCCCCGCCCCGTGGTTGCCTTCGCCGGGAGGCAGGAGGGCCGTCGCCATGGCCAGGCGCAGGGGCACGCCGCGGCGGGACTCCTCATCCGCGCCCCAGAGCCGCGACCACCTAGCCAGGACCTCCACCTTGATCGTCCATTTATCCTCGTCGCGCGGGTTCAGCCCCAACGGGGTGACGCCTTCCAGGAAGAGATTCAAGGCGGCCGGCTCTTCCCACAACCACGCGAGGAACGCGGCCTGCGGGCCTTCTTGGCGGAAAGTCCGCAGCGCAGGGGCGCCGACCTTGCGGATGAATTGGTGGCGCGCCAAGGCCGGCGCGGTGGCGGGATCGGCGTCGAACTGGCGGAGGTCGGCGACTTCGGCGAAGCCCAGGCCGGACGCCCGGGCGGTCAGCAGGGATGACAACCGCGCCTGCTCGTCCGCGAAATCGGCCGGCAAGCCGGCGCCACCGAGCGCGGCGACCAGGCAGACGAGCAGGAGCGTGAGTCGGTTCATGCGCGGCGAACAATCAACCGCAGCCGCAGCCACCGGTCCCGCACCCGCGGGCGGCGGCGAGGCGCTTTTCGATGGCGAGGGACGTCGGGGTCACGGAGAGGCCGCCGAGCGCGGTGCAACGATGTTCGCGGGGCATGCGCTCCGCGACGGCCTTGGCGGCGTCGACCACCTCGTCGAAGGGGATGACCTGATCGAACCCGGCCAGCGCCATGTTCGCGCAGGCCAGCGCGTTCGTCGCGGCGAGCACGTTCTTGCCGAGGCACGGGGCCTCGACGCGGTTCGCGATGGGGTCGCAGATAAGTCCCAGCATCGACTGCAGCGCCAGCGAGGCGGCGGCGCAGGCCTGGGCCGCGGAGCCTCCGGCGAGGTCCACCAGGGCGGCGGCGCCCATCGCGGCCGCGGAGCCGCCCTCGGCTTGGCAGCCGCCGACCTCGGCGGCGAAGGTCCAGCGGGTCGCGATGAAGGCGCCGATGACGCCGCTCGCGAGCAAGGCCTTGGCCGTGATCTCGTCGTCGAGGCCCCGTTCCTCGGCGACGGCGAGCACGACGCCGGGCAGCGCGGCGCAGGCGCCGGCGGTGGGCATGGCGACGATGACGCCCATGCTGCTCTTCACCTCCATCAGGGCCGTCACGTAAAGGATGGCCCGGTTCAAGGGATCCGCGGCGATCAAACGGCCGGACCGCATCGCCTGGGCAAAGGCCGGCGACTGGCTACCCAGCACGCGGTCGGCATAGGTGGTGCCGCCGAGGCCCTGCTCGATCGAACGGCGCAGCAGGCGCACCAGGCCGACGGCCCGCGCGCGGACTTCGGACTCGGTCAGCCCGCCCCGCTCCATCTCGTAGCGCGCGGCGAGGCGCCACAACGGCTCGGTGGCGGCTTCCGGCGTCGCCAGCATCTCGGCGCAGCTGCGGTAGGGCACGCGGCTGCTCCGCACGGTCGGCACCGGCAGGACCGGGCCGAGGTTCCAAGCACGCGCGATCCAGCCGGCCTTACGCCAGGCCGCCAGCGTGGCGGGCGGCAAGAAGCCGCGGCCATGCACGGCCAGCAAGGAGCGCCCCGCGGTGACGAACAGCGCGCTCCCCTCATGGTCGACGCGCAACACCTCCGCGCGGAGGTCGTCGGGCGCCGCCTTCACCTCGAGCAACGTGACGTGCGCGTCGCCGTGGAGCGAGACGTCGATGCCGTCGATCTCGACGACTTCCATCATGCCGCCACCGGTCGAGATGGCCCGGAGGAAATGGGTGGCCCGCGCGTTGCGCAGGGTCAGTCGGTAGGTGTTGGGATGCGGGTCGCCGACGTCGACGGTCTCGAAGCGGGCCAGCCCCCCGCCCTGCCGGAAAAGCGCGAGCGAATCCGGGAGCCGCTCGTCGTCGGCCTCCCAACCCATGAGCCCGCCGAAGAGCCCCATGTCGGAGCCTTGGGTGTCGTGGGTCGTCGGCAGCGATCCGGAGCGGTCGAACTCGACGAGCACCTCGGCGACCTCGCCGCCCATGAGGTCACGGGCCAGGCGGCCGATGCGCAGGGCCGCCGCGCAATGGGAGCTGGACGGACCGCGCATGACCGGGCCGAGGACGTCGTTGAAGATGCTTACTTCCATGCGCGGGGGTTCACCCACGCAGGCTGTCCCGCTTCCGGGCGGGGTCAAACCATGAACCTCCGGGGCGCGGGCCGACCTACTTGGCCACGCCGCCCAGGGGGTGCGCGCGGACCGCCTGCCAGGCGATTTCCTGGAGCAAGCGGTTGAGCTTTTCGGCCTCGGGCAACTTCGCCAGCTGCCCCGGCACGGGCAGGCCGACCGGGCTGCGGCGGTAGAGCGCGGCGAAATGGCAATAGGCGGAGAGGATCCGGATGTGCGGCCCGGGATGGCCCAAGACGTCGATGAACAGCTCATTCTGGGAGCGGACCCCGGGCGCCGCCCCTTCGATCACCTTGGCCCGCAGCGCGAGGACCGCCTCGCCGCAAGGCACCACGGCGATCTGGGCCGCGGGGATGAGCCGGTTGAGCTCACGGACATGGTCCTCGATCAGCTTGAAGTAGGGGTCGTGCTTGGCGCGCAGCTGGGCCAAGGTCAGCGCGTCGCGGTCGATCGTCTTTGGCTTCACGGGCTGCAGCCAGAGCAGCGGATCCTCGTAGGGCACCCAGTTCTGCTGGAGCGTGAACCGCAGGCGCGGGTTATGCGCCAAGCCCAGGCGCACGAAGTTCTCGATGCCCGGATCCGGCAGGAACGTCGGCGCCATCGTGAAGAGGTCGGCGCGACCGGCGAGGAGCACCGGCTTCGCCTGGTTGCGGTCGGGCGGCAGGTCCCAGTGCTGGATCACCTTGGAGCCGCCGATCGAGGAGATGGCCAGCTGCTCGTGGCCCGCGATGCCCGCGGCCTTGGCCATCTCGGCGACCAAGGGCGGCATCCACACGTGGAAACTATGCCCGGCCGTCAGCACCTTGAGGCCGGCCGGCGGCGGCTCGACCGCCTCGGCGCGGACGGCCAGGCAGGCGAGCGCGACGAGGAGGTGACAGAGCAGGCGCACGATGAGGCCGGCTTACTGATCGCTGCGCCACGGACCGGCCGGGAGGCCATCCTGGCCGGCGGAGAAGACGGAGACCTCGGGGAAGTTGGCCCAGGCATAGCGGGCGGCCTTGGGCGCCTTCACCTCAGCGGCGGCGACGGTGACCTGCGTGCCTTCGGCCTTGGCCGTGGCGTAAGCCCACTTGCCGTCGGCCTGCTGGACGGCGAAACCCTTGCCTTCGCCCTGGAGGACGACGGCGCGGTCGTAGGTGAGGACCCAGGCGTCGCCCTTGAGCTCGGCCTTCTTCACGCGGGGAGCCTCCCCGACCGAGCGGGTCTTGTAGACGCGCTGGAGCGCCACGGCGGCGAGGCGCTCGCCGACCGGCAGCTTATCCTTCGGGTGGATATCCTTCTCCTCCCCGAGGTCGATGTTCACGCTCATCATCGCGCCCGGCACATGGTCGGCGATCCACTCCATGGATTCGCGGATGACGGGCCAACCGCCGTCCTCGACCGCAACGGGCTTCTTGGCCATGAAGCGCGGGAGCTGGACGATGATGAAGGGGAATTCGCGGCCCCAGGCCTTGTGCCAAGCCTTGATCATGTCGCCCAGGATCCATTTGTAGGCGGCGGCCTGGCCGGCGTTGGATTCGCCCTGGTACCAGAGGGCGCCCTTGAAGCTGTAGCCGACGAGCGGGGCGACCATGCCGTTCCAGTTCATGTGCGGGCCGTTGGACCAGACCGTCTGGGTCTTGGGGTCGGTCTTGGCCTTGGCGACGCGGTCGGCGACGCCCTTGTCTTCCTTCTCCTGCCAGCCCTTGGCTTCGGGTTGCGCGTCGTACATGCCGCGCGGGCCCCAGGCCTCGGCGCGGGTGCCGCCGATCGAGGTGTGGATGATGCCGACGGGCTGCTTGATCTCGGCGCGGAGCGCGTGGGCGAAGAAGTAACCGGCGGCGGTGAAGCCGTCCACGGTGGCGGGGGAGGCGAGCTTCCAAGAGCCCTGCACGTCCTCGGCCGGCGCGGCCTTCGGGGTACGGGCGACGGTGAAGACGCGGATGCCGGCGTCGGCGGGACGGGCCCGCGCGGCGGCGGCGGCGCTCGTGTTGCGCACGATCCACTCCATGTTGGACTGACCGGAGCCGACCCAGACTTCGCCGACGATCACGTCCTTGGCGACATGGGACTCGGCGCCGGACTTGATGACGAGGTCCTTGCCTTCCTCGGTGGCCTGCAGCCCGGTCAGCGTCGTCTTGAAGACGCCGTCCGCGCCCGCGGTGGCGTTGGCCTTGGCGGAGCCGAAGGCGACCTCGACGGTCGCGCCGGGCTTGGCCTTGCCGTAGACGTTGGCCTCACCCGCCTGCAGCACGGCGTGGTCCGAGAAGACGGTGGAGAGCTTGAGGTCGCCGGCCTGGACGAGCGACGTGAGGAGGAGCAGGAGCGGGGTAAGGCGCAGCATGCCTTGGAGACAAGGCCGACCCGCCTCGGTTCCGAGCCGAAAATGCGGGAATCAGCGCCCCACGTCGGGAAAATCGGTGAAAACTCCGTCCACCTTGGCCTCCCGCGCCAGAAAGGCGAAATAGTCCCGCCCGGAGGCGAAGCCCTTCGGCAGGGCGTCATTGCGCAAGGTGTAGGGATGGACCCGGAGGCCGGCGGCCTGGGCGCGGGCGACCAGACCGGTCAGGCCGCGCTCCGTCGCCACCGCGGAGAGCGGCGGGCCGATGCCATCGACGAGCTGCGCGAGTTCACGCAGGCCCTCGGGCGTATCCGTCCAAGGCGTCTTCCCGCCGGTCAAGAAGACCAGGCGGCCTTTCCATCCGAGCTCGCCGCGCAGCCGCCGCAGTTCCGCGAGTTCGAAACTCTGGATGAAGCAAGAGTCGTCCTTGGTGGCGTAACCATACTTCGCCAACAACGTCAGGACCGCCTTGGAGACGTCGTGGCCTTCCTGGCGATGCCAGGCGGCGAGCTTCACTTCAGGATAGATGCCGACCTTCCGGCCCGTGCTCCGGTTCAGCCCTTGGATGAACTGCAGTTCCTCCTCGAAGGTATTGATCCGAAACTCCCCCACCCCGCCAGGAAAGCGGCCCGGGTAGACGGGCTTGCCCGTCTTGGGGCTGAACCGCTCGACCACCCGCAACTGCCGCAGTTCCGCCCAGGTGAAGTCGATGGCGTAGAAATTACCGTTGGCGCGCTGCCGTCCGGGAAAGCGCGTCGCCACGTCGGTGGTGCTGTCGAGCGTCACGTCATGCTGCACGATCGGCACGCCGTCCTTAGCGAGCACGACATCCTGTTCGAGGTAGTCGGCCCCTTGGGCGTAGGCCAAGGCCTTGGCGGCCAGCGTGTGTTCCGGCAGGTAGCCGCTGGCGCCGCGGTGGGCGATGATGAGCGGCGCGGGCTCGGCGGCGGCGAGCGGGCCGAGGGCGCAGACGACGAGCGCGAGGGATATTTTCATGCGGCGGGGGCGGCCACCGCCGGAATGAACCGGCGGACGCGGACGACCCTGACCGCGCCCCCCGAGGCCGTCAACCCCCGCGCCTAATCGTAACGTGCGACGACGATCGCCCGACCCTTGCGACTGATGGCCACCATCTCCCCGGGGCGCGACGGATCCCACGCGAAGGCCTGTCCTTCCCCGGGAAACGGACGCACCGCCGCCAAGGTCGCCACGCCGCCGCGGGACGGGAGGTCGAGGAGGTACAGTTCGCGGGCATCGTGCCCGGTGACGCCCACCCTGCCGTCCGGGGCGACGCCGCCGCCGGAGCAGCTCATGCGACCGAACTTGGCCAGGACCTCGGGCGCGAACGACCACTCGCGGCGGGGACGCCAGTCGCGGTCGTACGCGATGAGCCGACTGCGGGCCACCTGGCTGGTGAGCGCATAATGGGCGAAGCAGGCGAGCCAGCCCCCTTCATAAGGAGTCGCCCACGTGAGCGAGCCGGGCGGTTCGACGAAGGCGTGCCGGTCGACGGGCGCCAGCGTGGCGACATCGAAGATCTCGACCGAACTTTGGTCCGGCTTCAGCGGGAAATTGGAGTGGGCGCAATAAAGCCGCCCCTCGACGACGACGCCGGCGTTCAGGTGGCGGATCCCCGACCCCGCGGGCGCCGTCCAGCGCGCGACCAAGGCGCCATCCGTCTTCCGGTACTTGCCGATGGCCGCATCCGCGATCGCGTAGTAGTGTTCCGGGTCGACGGCGACGCCTTGATTCGCTTCCGCCGCGGGCAGGCGACGCAACTCGACCAGGCGGGACGGCGCGCAACCGACCAGCAGCAGGGCGAGAGCCAGCAGGCCGGGCGACTTCATCGGACCGCGACCGGCACGCGCGCGGCGAGGTCCTGCAGGCGGGCGGCCTCGGCGGCGGTGGCCTTGCCGCGGTACTCGACCTTCAGGTCCTTGGGCTGATAGAGGACGCGATAGAAGACCAGGGCGTTGAGGTAGGTGCCGACGAACTCGGGGTGGGAGTTATCCTTCTGGTGCAGGCGCAACGGGGGCGCCTGCCGGTCGTTGAGCTCCCAGGCGTCGCCGGCCGGGACCACGCCGGCCGCCCGGCAAAGCGCCGCGGCCTCGCCGTACCACTTGCGGAGACGCGCCTGCATCTCGGCGGGATCCTTGCCCACCGCCGGATTGAAGTCCTTGGCCATCCAGTAATCGGGATGCCGCGCCCAGGTTTCGTAGAAATAGATGCGGGCCTGCGGGCTCTTGGCGCGGACGCGGGCGCAGAGCTGCTGGGCGCCGGCGAGGAAGTCGGCCCGGACCTTCGGGTTCACCTCCGCGACCGCGGCCTCCTGGCTCTGCCCCTGCAGGACGACGACATCCCAGGAACCTTCGTCGATCGCGGCGAGGGACTTCGGCTGGACGGTGTTGTGCTGCAGCAGGGTCTGGCCACCCGGAGTGCACGACTTGATGACGGGCGTACCGGCGCCCGCGGACTTCAGGACTTCGCCGAAGACGGTCGGCAGCTGGTTCACGCCGGTGTAACTGTTCCCGATGAACAGGATCCGCTTCGGCGCCTCGGCGGCGGACGCGAGGAGCCCGACGCCGAGCGCCAGGCAAAGGGTCAGGAAGCGGCCCATGCGGCCGGGGTTCAGCGGGCGGGCTGTTCGCCGCGCGGGGCGCGCGGCTGGTCGCCGCCTTCGTTGCCGCGGGCGTTCGGGCGCGGGTTGGCCTGGGCCTTGCGGAGCTTGTCGAGGACCGGCTCCAACGAGGGGTCGGCCTTCAGGGCGGCGGCCTCGGCGGCCTTGCGTTCGTTGAGGCGGGCCTCCTCGAGCGCCTGCTGCGCCTTCTGCGCGACCTCGCGGGCTTCCTTCACGGCGGCCTCCTGACCGGCCTTCTCCATCGCGGCCCGGAGCTTGGCCTGCTCGTCCGGCGTCAGGGCGGCGAAACCACCGCGCTGACCATTACCCTGACCTTCGCGGGCCTGCGGGTTCGGACGATCCGCATTCGGGCGTTCGGCGTTGGGGCGCTCGACATTGGGTCGGACGAGGTTCGGGCGTTCGACGTTCGGGCGCTCGAGGTTCGGCCCTCGGCCGGGCTGAGGCTGGCCCGGAGCCTGCGGCAGCGGCACCAGCATGTAGGCTCCGGGCGGCAGGCCTTGCGGCAGGGGGATGACCACCGGCTGACCGCCCTGGGGCTGCCCCTCGGGGCGACGCTCCCCGCGCGGTTCCGGGCCACGCTCGGGACGGGGACCCGCGGGTTGGTCGGCGGCGACGACGGTGGCGGCGGCGAGCAGGGAGGCCAGCAGAACGGGGTGGTTCATCATACCCATAAAACAA
>Ga0255063_1000179_pt1 | contig 15806 bp, 15 predicted proteins | sample Colum_Cont_RepA__3_FD_188458 | JGI IMG/M metagenome (GOLD analysis project Ga0255063, IMG submission 188458) | Freshwater microbial communities from Columbia River, Oregon, United States - Colum_Cont_RepA_0h | ecosystem: Environmental > Aquatic > Freshwater > River | place: USA: Oregon... | reverse complement strand
TCGCGGCGCAAGGCGCTCGGATTGGCGTCCATCAACGAAGCGTAGAGACCTTGCGGGATCTCGGTGCGGTACATCCGGACGGTCTGACCGGGGACGGGGAGCAGCTGCCGATCGGCCTCCGGCAGATAACCCCGGATCATCGCCGCATGGGAGGCGATGAATTCCAGTTCCTGTCGCTCTTCATCCTCCGGTCGAAAGACTCCGGTGCCCGCCTCGGCGAGACGTCGGGCGTCCGCGAGGACCGTGTCGGCCAGGCGGAGGGCGTCGTCGACCTGCCGGGCCCGCAAGGCTTGGCGAAGTCGGGCGGCGGCGGCGCGCACGCGCGTGACGTCGTCGTGAAAACGGGCGAAGTTCAGGCGCGTCGCCATCGCGGCTTCCTTGGCCCGGTCGGCGAACTGACTGCGCGGATGCGCCGTGAGCAGGCGCGCGAACGCATCGACGGCGTCCTGCCAGCGGGCGGCGGCGCCAGGCCAATCGGCTTTCGCTTCGGCGGCTTCAGCGGCGGCCTGATACCGGCTGACTTCCTCCCAGACGAGACCGGAGGCCGCGGTCTCGCGGCGGATGGCAAGCTGTTCGGCGCGGCCGAAGGCGGTGTCACGTACGTCGCGATAGCGCGCGAGGAATTCGTTCTCGGCGTCGATGGCCGACGTGAAACGTTCCGCGGCCTCGGCGAAACGGCCGGCGGCGAAGGACTTCTCCGCCTCAGCTTCCAAGGCGCGTCCCTTCTGCCACAGCGCCGAGGATTCCAGGCGGCGGAGGCGGGTGTCGAGCAACGCGCGCCGGCCGGAATCAGCCAGGCCGGAGAACTGCCAGCGATCGGCGATCTCCTGTTCGCAGGCGACCGCCCGACGGAGCTTTTCCGCGGCCCCGACTTCGTCGGACTTGGCTAGGGCGAGCGCGGCGGCCTCAAGGGTGGCCGACTCCTGGCGCAGTCGCTCTCCCCGGAGGAGGTGCAACCGGCGGCGGAGGGAGACGAGCCGCGGATCTTCCGTGCCGACGGAGCGGAGGGCGGAAAGATACTCTTCCTGGGCCTGCAAGGCCTGTTCCAGCAGACGGACATCGTCTTCGGTGAGTTCGAAGCGCTCTTGGCGGACTTTCTCGAAAGCCGCTTCCGCCGCGAGCGAACGCTGACGGAGGGCCTCGGCGTCGGCGGCGGACACCGTGAGCTCGGACTGACGGGTCGTCCGACGCTCCGCCGTGTAGAGCAGGAGGGAGGCGACGGCCAGGGAGGCGATCACCAGCAATAGCAAGGGCAGCCGCAGCCGGGCCCAGACGGCCTCGAAGGAGAAACGTCCGCGGCGCGCCCGGGGATCCGCGGCGGGCACGAAGTCGGGTCTGGGTGGTTGTGGGCCGTTGCTCATGAGCGGACCGACAACTTCGTCGCCGGCGGTTTGTTTGCTTTAATAGTTCGTCACTCTGGTTCATCAAAGTCATACCTTCAATATTGGAAATGGCTCAATTCAAGCGCATCGCCGTCGTCGGCGCCGGCCTCATCGGCGGCTCCATCCTCCTCGCGGCGGCGCGGAAGGGCCTGGCCGGTTCGCTGGCGTGCTGGTCGCGCTCGGCGGGATCGCGGGAGACCTTGCGTGGGTTCGGCGTGGCGGAAGTCTTCGAGAGCGCGGCCGACTGCGTCCGCGGCGCGGACCTCGTCATCGTGACGACGCCCGTCGACACTGCGGAGGAGACCTTCCTCGCCATCGCCCCCGGCCTCGCGCCGGGCGCCGTCGTCACCGACGCCGGGAGCGTGAAAGGGGCCATCCTGCTCGCCGCCCGCCGCCTGCCCGCGGCCAATCCTTTCGTCGGCGCCCATCCTATGGCCGGCGGCGAGAAAGCCGGCGCCTCGCACGCTTCCGCCCAGCTCTTCGAAGGACGTGTCTGCTTCCTGACGCCGACCGGCTCCGAAGATCCGCAGGCCTTGGCCACCGTGCGTCGCTTCTGGCAGGAACTCGGTTCGGTCCTGCATGAGACCGACGCCGCCAAGCACGACGAGATCGTCGCCGCGATCAGCCATGTGCCGCATGCCGCCGCTTCGGCGCTCATGCTCGCCGTGATGGACCAGCCCGGTTTCCGCCGCTTCGCGGTCGGCGCCGGCCTGCGCGACACGACCCGCATCGCCGCCGGCGAAGAGAATCTCTGGGTGGGCACCATGCTCGCCAACGCCCGGCACACCGCGGCCGGCCTCCGTGACCTCGAGCGGCGCGCCGCCGAACTCCGCGCGGCCGTGGAAGCGAACGACGCCGCCACGTTGCGCCGTCTCCTCGCCGAAGCCCGCATCGCCCGCCAGAACCTCGACCGGTCCGAATGAGCCCGACCCTCGTCATCCGCCCTTTCCAGACCCCCGCCCGCGGCGTCGCCCAGGTCCCGGGTTCGAAGAGCATCACCAACCGCGCCCTGATCCTGGCCGCGCTGGCCGACGGCGTCACGCTGTTCACCGGCGCGCTCTTCAGCCGCGACACCCGCATCCTCATCGCCGCCCTGCGGGCGCTGGGGTTCGAGGTGACCGACGATGAAGCCGCCGGCACGGTGCGTATCACCGGCCTCGGTGGGCGCATCCCGCGCGATCGCGCCCAGCTGCACGTCGGCAACGCCGGCACCGCGGCGCGTTTCCTCACCGCCTTCCTCGCGCTCGCGCCGGTCGGCGAATATGAACTGGATGGCGACGAAGCCATGCGGGCCCGCCCGATGCGCGGATTGCTCGACGCCTTGCGCGCCGCCGGCTGCCGCGCGGTCACTCCCGATGGTTCGGCCGCGAACGGTTTCCCGTTCACGCTTCACACGACAGGTAAACTTGGCCGCCTGGAGGTCGATGCCTCGGCTTCTTCCCAACTTCTCTCCGCCCTGCTCATGGTGCTCCCGCTCTCGGCCGGAGCGACGGTGAGCATGAAGGGCTCCACGGTGTCCGAACCGTTCGTCGAGATGACGGCGCGCATGTGCGGCCAGTTCGGCCGGCCCCTGACCCGTCTCGCCGACGGCAGCTGGAGCTGCGCGGCTCCTGGCCCCTACGTCGCCCAGCCTGCCTACGCGATCGAACCTGACGCCACCGCCGCCAGCTACTTCATCGCGCTGCCCGCCGTCACCGGCGCCCGCGCGTCCGTCCGCATCGAAGGCTACGCCGACGGCGGACTCCAGGGTGACACCGCCTTTGCCAAGGTCGCCGCAGCGTGCGGCGCCAAGCTGCGCTCAGCCGAAGGCACGTTGGTCTCCGACTCCTGGGCCGGTATCCGCGGCGGCGACTTCGACTTCAACGCTTTCTCGGATACGTTCCTCACGCTGGCGACCGTCGCCGCTCTGGCCGACGGCCCGGTGAAGATCCGCGGTATCGCCCACACGCGCAAGCAGGAGACCGACCGCGTACTCGCGATGGCGACCGAACTGGAACGCCTCGGGCTCAAGGTCGACCCATCCGCCGCTCAGCTCCGCGCGGATGAGTCGCTTTCCTCGCTGACCATCTTCCCGAACAAAGCGGCCCTGCGTCAGGCGGCCGCCGCTGGTCCCGTCGAGATCCACACGTACGAAGACCATCGCATGGCGATGAGCTTCGGTATCCTCGGCAGCTTCGACCTCTTCGGCGACGGCCGTCCCTGGATCGCCATCCAGGATCCCGCCTGCACGGGCAAGACCTTCCCGCATTTCTTCCGCGCCCTCGAGGCCCTCCGCACGAACTTCGTTCGCGTCTCCGTAGACGGCGGCGCTGCTTCGGGCAAGTCCAGCACCAGCCGCCGACTCGCCCAGTTGCACGGCCTGCTCCACGTCGACACCGGCGCGCATTACCGCAGCCTCACCCGCGCGCTGCTCCTCGCGGGCGCATCCGCCGACGATCCCGCCACCGTGAAGGCTGCGCTGGCGAAGCTGCGCATCGGCTCGCGCATCGTCGCCCGGCAGGGCGCCCGGAGCTCGGCGCTCACCCTTGACGGCGCGCTGCCTGATGACGCCGACCTGCGCACGCCCGAGGTCAACGCGGCGGTCTCAAAGATCGCCGCCCTGCCCTCCGTCCGGACGTTCCTCCTCGAATACCAGCGCTCACAGGTGAAACTCGCGAGCGAGCAAGGTTTCGCCGGCGTGGTGATGGAAGGCCGTGACATCGGCTCCGTCGTCCTGCCGGACGCCGAAGTGCGCATCTTCCTCGAAGCTGACGCCGACGCGCGCGCCCAGCGCCGAGCCGCCGAAGGCCAGGCCGATCAGGTCACCCAGCGCGACCATCTCGACGCCACGCGCAAGACCGCGCCCATGGTCTGCCCGAACGGGGCCTGCCGCCTGGATAATACGCACCTATCCCTCGAGGCCGTCGTGAGCCAGATCGGCGAACTGATCAAGGTGGCCGCCCTGCCCCGATGATCCTCGATTCGAAGAACCTGATCTATAAGGCCGTCTACCACGGCGCGCGTTCGTTCATCGAGGTCTTCTCCACGCTCGAAGTCGAAGGCTGGGAGAACGTGCCCACCGGCGCGTGCCTCTTCGCTTCGAATCACCAGAGCATGCTGGACCCACCCTTGCTCGGGTCGTGCCTGCCGCGCGAGATCTCCTTCATCGCCCGCCGCTCCCTCTTCGACAACCCCGTCTTCGGGTTCGTGATCCGCGCCTGCCATTCCATTCCCGTCGACCGCGGCGAAGCGGACATCGGCGCGATCCGCGCGGCCTTGGCCGCCCTGGGCGCCGGCGAAGGTCTGCTCATCTTCCCGGAGGGTACGCGCAGCCATGACGGCGTCATCGCCTCGCCCAAGGCCGGGGCCGGTCTCCTCGCCTGCAAGTCGGGCGTACCGGTCGTCCCTATCCATATCCGCGGCGCGCGCGACGTCCTCCCCCGCGGCGCGAATTTCCCGGTCGGTTCGGCGCGCATCCGCGTCCGCTTCGGCAAGGCGATGCTGCCGGCGGAATACGATCCGGGCGCGGAACATCGCGACCGTTCGATCGAGGCGTCCCGTCGCATCCTGGAGCGTATCAAGTCGCTCCCGGATTGCGCCGAGCCCGGTCTCTGAGCCGGTGGCTTACGAAATCCGCTGCGGCATCACGACGCAGAGGAAGTCGTCCTTGAGTCCGCGGATCACGCCCGGGGACATCTCGTCCTTGAACTCGAAATCGATTTCGTCCTCGGTGAGGGCCTTCAGCGGATCGATGATGTACTGAGGGTTGAACGCGATGTTCACGTCCGGACCTTCGTACTTCACGGCGATCGGCTCATGCGCGTCGCCGCTGTCGGACTTCGCGGAGATCTCGAGATTCTGCGTCTTCTTCGTCACGCTCATCCGGATGGTGTTGTTGCGGTCGTCGGTCATCAGCGCGGCGCGGTTGACGCTCTCGAGGAGCTTCTCGCGTTCGAGGCGCACCTTCGAGCCGGCATCCTTCGGGATGACCTGGCGGTAGTTCGGGTAGTTGCCTTCGACGACCTTGGAGACCAGCTGGATGCGGTCCACGAGGCCTTCTTCGTTCTTCGGGATATCGATGGTGAAGCCGACCTGGCGCTCGTTGTGCGAGACGTGCGCTTCGCCGCCGGACTTCAGCAGGCGCATCAGTTCGATGATGGTGCGGGCAGGCAGGATGAGGGCCAGGGCCTTGTCGGTGCCAGCGAGCTTGCGCTCGCACTTGGCGAGACGGCGACCGTCGGTCGCGACGACCGTGAGCTTTCCTTCCGCGAATTCGAAGAACACGCCGTTGAGGATGTAACGGTTCTCGTCGGAGGACTGCGCGTAGCTGACCTTGCGGAGCATGTCCCCGAGATCATCCTGATTGATCGAGATGGTCGGTTGTCCGGCGAAATTGGAGATCGGGGGGAACTGGTCGGCCGGGAGGCCGGCGACCTGGAAGACGGAGCTACCGGAGGTGATCTTCACGCGGTCTTTGCCGGTGAGTTCGACGATGGTGTCGCTGCTCGAGAGGGCGCGGACGATCGGGACGAGTTTCTTGACGGGCAGGGTGATGCGACCAGGGGAGGACACGGCGGCCTTGATGCGGCAGCAGATGCCGAGATCGAGGTTGGTGGTGGTGAGCGTCACCGTGTCGCCTTCGGCTTCGATGAGCACGTTCTGGAGGATCGGCATCGTCGCACGGCTACCGACGACGTTGGTCACGCTCGAGAGGCCGTTGAAAAAGTGATTCCGGTTAACCTTGAACTTCATGATGACGTCAGAATTGAGCAGAGGCGGGGGCTGAGGCAACCCCTCATTGCCCACATCCGGGCCGACTCTGTCTCTATTCTCTCTTCATTTATAAATACCCGTAGTATCAGCAGGGGGCGGAAGACCGTACATAGTTCCGCAACACGCTGGTGAGAGGGAGCATCCGTGTCGGCCGCTTCTGTGCCCGAGGGGTGAATAACCGTCGGCTTGTTCACACCAGGTCACAGGCACGGGTTGTGCACCGCCTGTTCACACCTTGGACACCGGCTCATCATCGTCGTCCGGCGCCGGGTCCATTTCGCTCTTCTTCAGCAAGAAGGCATGACGGAAAAGACTGTAGACGACGTAGCCCAGGAAGACCGCCGGGAACGAGTACTGCGGGTAACGGAAGACCACGGCCCCCAGGATGATGATCAGGATGAAGCCGCGGGTCTTGGCCCGGGCGGTCCAGTCCAGCTTCTTGAAGCTAGGGAAACGCACGTTACTGATCATCAGGAAGGAGATGACCAGCATCACTGGGAGGAGCACCCAGGGCCAGTGCTGCACCGCTTGCTCGAAGGGGTCTTTCTGGCCCGGGGAGACCATCATGTCGGAAAGCACCAGCACAAGGGAGGCGATCATCCCGGCGGCGGCGGGCGAAGGCAGGCCGACGAAATCGCCTCCGGCGGCACGCTTCTCATTGCCGGGTACCAGGGGGTTGGTGAGGACGTTGAACCGGGCCAGGCGGACGCCGGCGCAGAGCAGGTAGATGAACGCGAGGAGCCAGGTGACCAACTGGACGTTGGCCGTTACCTCGGGCTTGATGACCAGGAAGCAGGCCATCAATGCCGGGGCGACGCCGAAGGAAACCGTATCCGCGATGGAATCGAACTCGGCGCCGAAGAGGGATTCGCGCTTGGTGGCGCGGGCCACCCGCCCGTCAAAAAGATCGCAGACGCAGGCGAAAAGGATGAACCAGACCGCCATATTATAGTGCTCGGCCCGTCCTTCCGGGGTCAGCGAGGTGAACCGGGCTTCGATGCAGTTCTTGATGGCCAGGAAGCCGCAGAGCATGTTGCCGGCCGTGAACAGGTTCGGCAGCAGGTAGATGCGGGCCGCCTCCTCAGGCGAAGCATACGGGCGTTTTTCGGGAGGGGTGTTCACGGTCAGGACTTCGGGGGTTCGTCGAGGTATTTCCAGAAGCCGCCTTCTTGTTCGATCCGCGCTTCGTCTTCCGGGAAGGGCAGGTGCGAACGGAACGCGAAGTCGGCGTAGGTGTGCTTATGGAGCACGTAATGGGCGAGCAGCGAGCCTTCGCTGGCTTCGAAATAGATGCGGAACTCACCGACGCGCAGACGGTGATACGTGTGGCCGCTGCGGCGGACCGTGCCGAGTTCCGAGCTGCCGCGCAGGAGCTCTTCGGCGGTGAGCGAAGTGAACGCTTCGACGACTTCCATCTGCTCCAAGGTCGGCAGCTTCGCGAGCTCGCGCATCGCCTGGTCGCTGAAATTCACTTGGTACATCGGTGTGGTCGAGCAAACGCGGCGGGGGTCGTCACCGCAATCATTCAGTTGCCCGCGCCCACGCCGAGACGAGCCGTAAGGCCTGTTTTTCCACCAAATCCAGCACTTTTTCGAAATCGTCGCTTTCGCCGTAATAGGGATCGGGCAAGGCGACGTCGCCGAGGAAGAGCGCCAGCCGATGATGTTGTTCCTGCGGGCAACGCCGACGGAGTTCGTGCAGGTTGAGTTCGTCGGCGGCGAGGATGAGATCGAATTCGTGGAAATCAGACGCGTGCACTTGGCGGGCGCGGAGGGTCGTCAGGTCATACCCGCGGTGACGCGCGTGTCGCACCGAGCGCGGATCCGGTGCGTCGCCGATGTGGTAGTTCTCGGTTCCGGCGGAATCGAACTCGATGCGCAATCCGGCCTGCCGGGCCTTGACGCGGAGGACCTCTTCCGCCGTCGGTGAACGACAGATGTTACCCATGCAGACCAAGAGCACCCGACGGGGCGGACCGACCTTGGCCACGGCTCAGACCTTGCCGCCGAAGCTCTGGTGGTCGTCCAGATCGAGGACGTCGAACCAGGTGATGATGTCTTCGCGCTTGGCGCCGGCCGGGGTCGAAGATTGGTACTCGCTCACCTTGGCCCGTCCCCCGGGGGCGCTGGGGGCCCGCTGCTCGTGGAAGGTGCTGAAAGCCGCGATTTCGTAGGCCTGACGGGGCTTCTTGGCATTAGCCATCATCCAGGCGAGGATCTCGCCATCACCTAAACCATTGTCAATCTGAGCCTTAAGGGCATCTGCTTCGATTCCGAGGAAGTCCAAGACGTTGCGGTCCAGGGAGCATCCGTAGGTATATTCACCATTTTTCCCGGCTTTCGTCGCGCGGGCCTTGTCGATCATGCGAGGGAGGATGACCAGGCCGCCGAGGCGAACGCGGGGGCTGCGAGGGGGGTGCTGGGTGAGGTCGTAGAGGTCGTGGGCCATAGGTAAGCCCAAAACTAGCCCCCTCCCCTGCTTTCGCAAGAAAACAGGTTGTTTTGGAGGTTTGCCAAAATGTCACACTGCTATTTATTCGGTAGTCATGTTCCCCTTGGCCGCAGCGCTTGCTGAGCATCCCCTCACCCGGGAATGCCTGCTGGGTTGTGCCGCCGTCTTTCTGGCGGCCGCTCTCTTGGATGGGCTGGCGGCTAAAGACGCTTCCGGACGCTGGCCGTCCGCCGGGCTCTGGTTGCTGCGCGGAGGCTGGATCATGCTCACCACGATGCTGGCTTACCAAGGCCTGCGGACCCACGCCTTGCCGATCAGCAGCGCGGCGGAGCTCCTGCTTTCCATCGCCTGGGGTCTCTCCGGCCTGGCCCTCTTCCTGGACCTGACGTTCACGCATCGTCTGCCGACCTGGGTGATCGCCGGCGCGACGACGGCTTGTCTGGTGGCGGCCGCCTTTCTGGGTGTCGTCGGCCAGCCGACCGATCTCACGGACAAGCCGCTGATCGTCATCCATGTCGGCGCCGCCGTCCTCGCCTACTGCGTGCTCGGCGCGCAGGCGCTGAACTCCGCCGCCTATCTCCTGCAGGACCGCGCGCTCGCCCGCCGGGAGTTCGGCGGCATCTACGCCTTGCTGCCGGCGTTGGTGCCGCTCGACCGGATCGGCGGCCAGCTCATGGGCGCCGCGGTCTGGCTGCTCGGTCTTTCGCTCGTGATCGGCGCCACCGACTGGGCGCAGCGAGACCTCGCCCTGGTCGCGTTGCCCAAGCTGTCCGCCGCGTTGCTCACCTGGGTCGCCTGCCTCGTCGTCACCGTCCAACGTCGTCGTCATCGCCTGGCGGGTTCGGCTTACGCGCGGGCGTCGTTGTTCGTCTTCGTCCCCGCGCTCGTCGCCCTCTATCTCTCGCTCCCCGCCGCCCGATGAGCGAACGCGTCCGTAATCTCGTGGCGCTCAGCGCCACCCATCGCACCGCCGGCCTCGATGAGCGCGCGGCCTTCACCGTGCCCGCCGGAGGCGCCGAGGCCTTCTATGCCGCCGCGCGCGAAGCGGGTCTCGCCGAAGCGGTGCTGCTCGCCACGTGCAACCGGCTCGAAGCCTACGGCGTCGGCGACGAAGCCGCCGCCCTCCATGTGCGCAGCGCGCTCATCAAGGCGACGGGCGCGGCGCCCGCGGTCCTCGACCAACATCTCCGTCCCGTGCCCGGCCTCGAGGCCGTCGAGCATCTCTTCGCCGTCGTCTCCGGACTCGAATCCCAGATGGTGGGCGAGGTCGAGATCGCGGGTCAGGTGAAGGACGCCTACGCCGACGCGCCTTCCAGGCCGGCGCTTGGGCGCGCACGCACACCGGCATCTCGCAAGGCCAGGTCAGCCTCGGCAACGTCGCCGTCGAACTCGCGCAACGCGTGTTCGGCTCGCTCGATGAGGCCCGCGTGCTGGTGCTCGGTACCGGCGATGTCGGCCGGCAGGTCGTGCAGGCCCTCGTCTCGCGCGGGGCCGCGCAGGTCTCCGTCGCCTCCCGCACGTTCGAGAACGCCCGCGTGCTCGCCGAAGAGTTCGCAGGTTCCTCCCTCACGCTCGCCGACGCGCTCCGGCAGGCGCACACGCATGACGTGATCGTCGGCTGCGCCACGGTGGAACGCGCCCTCCTCGACGCCGTCGCCCTCCGCGAGTCCGTCGCCCGCCGTCAAGGCCGCCCGCTGCTCCTCGTGGATCTCGGCGTGCCGCGTAACTTCGACGTCGCGGCCCGCTCGCTCGAAGGCGCCTACCTCTGCGACCTCGACGACCTCGCGGCGGTCTCCAACGCCAACCTCAAGGCGCGCCTCGCCGAAGTGGATCGCGCCCGCGCGGCCCTCGCCGAGAAGGCGGCGCGCGCCTGGGGCGCCGCCAACCACCAAGCCTCCCCGGAAGCCTGAACCATGAAGCCCACGGTACTCATCGTCGACGACGAGAAGAACATCCGCGAAGGCCTCCGCGCCGCGCTGGAAGACCGCTACGAGACTTTTGTCGCGAAGGACGCCGCGGAAGCGGCGCGCCTCATGCAGGACGTGCCGCCAGATGCCGTGCTCACCGACCTCCGCATGGCCGGCGAGGACGGCATGGCGGTGATCGACCGCGCGCTCAAGCTCCCGCACCAGCCGGTCTGCATCATGATGACGGCTTACGGCGACGTGGAGACGGCGGTCACGGCGATGAGCCGCGGCGCCTATTGGTTCTTCCAGAAGCCGGTCGATCTGCGTCAGGTGGAGCTCGTGCTCGAGCGCGGCCTGAAGGCGCGCACGACCGAGAAGGAGGTCGTGACGCTCAAGGCCCGCCTCGACCGGAAGTTCTCCCTCGGCGAAGTGGTCGGCTCTTCCGCCTCCCTCCAGCATTCGATCGAACAGGTCCGTTCGGTCGCATCTTCCAATGCGACCGTCCTGCTCCTCGGCGAGACCGGCACGGGCAAAGAACTTTTCGCCCAGATGATCCATCAGGCGAGCCAGCGCGCGAAGGGGCCGTTCATGGCCGTGCATTGCGCCGCGATCCCGGCCAACCTCCTGGAGTCCGAACTTTTCGGACATGAGAAAGGCGCTTTCACCGGCGCCAACGAACGTCGCGTCGGCCGTTTCGAATCGGCGGACGGCGGCACGCTCTTCCTCGACGAGATCGGCGAGATCGACGCCACGACCCAGGTGAAGCTCCTGCGCTTCCTCGAGACGCGTGCCGTCGAGCGCCTGGGTTCCCACCGTCCGATCGCTTTGGACCTGCGTCTCGTCTGCGCTACGAACCGCGACCTCCAGCAGATGGTGAAGGAAGGCAAGTTCCGCGAAGACCTTTACTACCGCCTCTCGGTCGTGCCGCTGCGGCTGCCGCCTCTCCGCGAGCGCACCGACGATATCCCGCTCCTGCTTGCTCATTACTTCGAGCGTTTCGCGAAAGAGAACGGCGCCATGGCGCCGAGACTCTCCCCCGAGGCGCTGGCGGTCCTCGTGCGCTATCCGTGGCCGGGCAATATCCGCGAACTGCGCAATGCGTGTGAGAACCTCGCGGTGCTCCGCGCCGGCAAGACGGTCGGCTCCGCCGACCTCGACCCCCGCTTCAGCGCTCCCGCCGTCTCTGCGGGCGTGGCCGCTCCGGTCTTGGGCGTGTCGGCCAACCTCGACCGCACCTTGAACGAGAAGCAGCTGCTGAAGCAGGCGCTCGCCGCCGCGGCAGGCAACCGCACGCGCGCCGCGGAGCTCATGGGCATCTCGCGTCGCACCTTGCATCGCAAACTCCTGCAGTGGCCGGAACTCGATCCCGGCCCCGAGACGGCGTGAGGTGCCTCCTTGGTCTTCTTTTCGTCTGCGCCGCCGAAGGCGCGGACGTGGTCGGCACCGATCTGCTCGACGGACGTTTCGCCGCCGGCCTCCGCGCCGCGGCGGGTCAGGAGGTCGCCGATTTCGCGGGCACCCTGCCTGCTCGACGTGCTTTGGCGGAAGGCCGCGCCGCGGCCGCCATCCTGATGGTGCGTCCGGGCGAAACGCCTCCGGTCGTCGGGGCTCGGGAATTCCGCCTCGCGTCGGCGGTCGTCGTCGTCGCGACGCACGGGAGCAACCGCATGGAGCAGATCAGCTTCGAGCAGCTCGCCAACGCGTATGCGCGGGACGCCCGCGCGCCGGCGCGTAATTGGAACGACCTCGATCCGGCCGCACGCTCGGAACTCATGACGCCGGCGTTGACCTCTCCGCCGGGCACCATGGTGCTCGAGATCTTCCAGGGCCTCGTCCTCGAAGGTCAGCCGTTCCGCCCGGATGTTCGCCTCCGCGTCGAGCCGTCTTTGGCGGCCGACCTGCTCGCCGCGCGCGCCGGTAGCATCGTCCTCTTACCCAAACCCCCGGCCGCCCGCGGCCGGGTCCTTCCCGTCTCCGATGGTCGCCCCGGTCGGTCTGCCACCGCCTATGGTCCCGATGAGACCAACGTGCACAATGGCGACTACCCCCTCCAGGTGCCGCTCATCCTTTATGTCCGACCCGATAAAGTCGCCGCCCTCCGCCCTGCCCTGCGCTGGCTCTGTTCGGACGCGGCGGCCGCCCTGCTCTCAGACCAAGGCCTGACCCCCGCCCCATCGGCTGCCCGGACGGCTTTCCTCCAAAGGCTTGACACTCGTTGAGCCGTTTGGTCTGCTCCTCGTCCAACGCGCGCGTAGCTCAATGGTAGAGTACCACCTTGCCAAGGTGGCTGTTGCTGGTTCAAGTCCAGTCGCGCGCTCCACTTTAAAAATGGAGCCAAAACCCGCCGAAACCCGGCGGGTTTTTCATTTCGGGACCTTCAGTCGACCCGAGGGATGGTGACGATCACCCGGAGGCCTTTCGGGCGCGCCGGTTCGGCCCCGGCCGAGCCACCATGGAGTTCCGCTACTTGGCGGACGATACTCAGGCCCAGCCCGCTCCCCCCTGCCCGTCGAGATTTGTCGGTCCGGTAGAAACGATCGAAGAGCCTCGGCAGGTCGGCGGTCGTCACCCCTGCCCCATCGTCTTCGACGCTCAGTTCGGTCCCGTCCGCCGTATCGCGGGTCACGATCCGGAGCCGGGTCAGGCCGGCGGCGTGAGCCAGCGCGTTGTCGATCAGGTTCTGGATGAGCCGGCGGGCCTGGATCGGGTCGGCCCCGACATCCTGCGTCGCCGCCAGGTCCAGGCTGAGCGTCACGCCGGCGGCCTTGCAGCGGGCGTCGAACTCCGTGGCCACTTCGCGGGCCGCGGCATGCAGCGCGCCGGCTTCGCGGCGGACTTCGCGGGAAGACTCCAGGCTCGCCAAGGCGAGCAGGCCTTCGACGAGCCCTTGGAGGCGCCCGACGGAATTGACGATCTTCTGCGTGAAGCGCGCGCGGTCTTCGGCCGACATCGTCGCCTGGTCTTCGGCCAGCGTCTCCGCGTAGCCGCGTAGGATCGTCACCGGCGTCCGGAGGTCATGCGAGACGTTCGTGACGAAGTCGCGCTCCATCGCCTGCAGGCGCTTCAGCGCGGTCACGTCCGCCAGCACGAAGATCGCGGCGCCCGGGCCGAACGCTTCCGGGTCGGTGCGCGCGCCCGCGGCCTGCAGCCAGACGTCGGCCAAAGGCGCGCGGTTCAGGAGCAGCGTGGCGCGGGCGTCGCCTTCGCCGCGCACGCGCCGGATCAGTTCGATGAAGTCGGCGCTGCGGACGAGCGGCACGACCGGGCCGCCGACGTCTTCCTCGGCGAGACCGAAGAGCGCCGCCGCCGCGGGGTTCGCGAGACGCAGTCGATCCTGCGCGTCGACGACGAGCACCGCGTCGGTGAGCGGCGCGAGCAACGCCTCGATGCGCCGCCCGGCGGCGGCGCGGATCTCACCTTCGTTCTCGGCGCGGCCTTCGATCGCGATGAAGAGCTCTTCCAGGCGCAGCTTGCGCACCAGCCAGCCTTGCGGCCGCGGACGCCGGCCCGCGGCCGCGGCGAGCAGCGTGCGGCGCGCCCATCGCACATGCGCGGCGACGGTGGCGAAGCCCCAGACGGCGCCCGCGCCGAGCGCGAACAGGAGCAGCCAAGGGAGCCAGGTCATCGGCTTCGGATGCTGTCGTCGTCGCGGGGACGCGCGAGCGCAAAGCGGTTCAGCCGTTCACGCGGTAACCGACGCCGCGCACCGTATCGATCACGTCGCCGGCCGGCCCGAGCTTCTCGCGCAGGCGGCGCACGTGCGTGTCCACCGTGCGCGTCTCGAGGTCGGGCGAATAATTCCAGACGTCGGCGAGGAGCTCTTCACGCGACTGCACCCTGCCCTTCCGCTCGAGGAGCAGGCGGAGCAGTTTGAATTCGGTCGCCGTCAGGTCGACGGGCTTGCCCGCCGCGGTCACTTCGTGCCGTTCGATGTCGAGGAGCAGCGCGCCGGCGGCGAGACGCGTCGACGGCTTGGCCGCCGCGGACTTCGCCCGACGCAGGAGCGCTTGGGCGCGGAGCATCAGCTCGCGCGTGTCGAAAGGCTTGGTGACGTAGTCGTCGGCGCCGGACTCCAGGCCTTTGACCTTGTCGGCCGTCTCGCCCTTGGCCGTGAGGAAGATCACCGGGGTGTCCTGGAGGAGCGCGTCGGCGCGGACCATGCGGAGCAGCTGCACGCCGGTGAGTTCGGGCATCATCACATCGAGGATGATCAGGTCCGGGCGGAAATCTCGCGCGAGGCCGATGGCCCGCAGCGGATCGTTGAGCGTCCGGATGGCGTAGCCCGCCTGCTTGAACTTATAGTCCAAGAGCTCGGTGACGTCGGCTTCGTCGTCGACGATCAAGATGCGCTTGAGATGTTCGGCGTCCATGGGTGCACCCCTACATAAGAGCACCCTGTTCCGAAGCGCCAGAGTTAGGTGTCAATCATGGCGGTCGCGTGACGGCACGCTTTAAAATTTATAAAACCATCACTATCAATAGTTTACATAGTTTAGAAACACGACCGTCACACCGTGCGGCCACAATCTTTACATAGGGGTGTTCCACGTGGAACACCCCCCTTCCCTACCTCCTTACTTAGAGCGGAAAAGGACCATCAGCAGCGAGATATCAGCCGGGTTTACCCCGCTGATCCGGCTGGCCTGACCCAGGGTCTTGGGCTGGATAGTGTGGAGTTTCTGCCGCGCTTCGATGCGCAAGCCGTAGGCTTTGAGGAAATCAAAGCCTTCAGGCACCTTAAAGGAGTCTAGGTCGTGAAGCTTGCGGGCGTTCCGCGTTTCGCGCTCCAGATAGCCGCGGTATTTGACCCGGTACATGACTTCAGCCTGAACTTCAGGCGCTTCGGCCAGGAAGGTCGGCGGCAAGTCCTTGGGGGTCGAATCCCAGTTACGGCGGATGACATCACCCGCGATCCCGCCCGGGATGGCCAGCTTCTCGAGGTATTCAATCCAATGGGCGACTTTCTGGGCCTTGGCCTGAATCCGAGATAGACGATCCGTTGGCACGAGGCCGAATTCGGCGATTTTGTCCTTAAGGCGCAGTTCGGCGCTACCGTGGTTGAACAAAAGGCGGAATTCAGCCCGGCTGGTGAACATCCGGTAAGGCTCCTGGGTGCCTTTGGTCACCAGGTCATCTATCAGGACCCCGATATAGGCCTCGTCGCGGCCCAGGACCATGGGAGTCTGGCCTTTGACCTTACAGGCGGCGTTGACCCCGGCTACGAGGCCCTGGGCGGCGGCTTCCTCATATCCGGACGTGCCATTGATCTGGCCGGCAAAGAAGAGGGCATCGACCTTTTTGGACTCTAGGGTGG
>Ga0255063_1000160_pt1 | contig 16630 bp, 15 predicted proteins | sample Colum_Cont_RepA__3_FD_188458 | JGI IMG/M metagenome (GOLD analysis project Ga0255063, IMG submission 188458) | Freshwater microbial communities from Columbia River, Oregon, United States - Colum_Cont_RepA_0h | ecosystem: Environmental > Aquatic > Freshwater > River | place: USA: Oregon... | reverse complement strand
TTCGGGGACATCGGGACTAGCCCCCTGTACGCCTTCCGCGAGTGCCTCAATTACGGGCTCAAGGCCGGCGCGACCCCCGCGATGATGGTCGTCCCCGCGGTTTCGATGATCATCTGGTCCCTGATCTGCGTCGTGACGGTCAAGTACGTCCTGTTCATCATGGAGGCCAACGAGGACGGCGAAGGCGGCATCATGACCCTGGTGTCGCTGGCCTCCCCGCAGGACGCCGAGCAACGTAAACGCAAGCACCGCAGCATCCTGGTGCTCCTGGGGGTCTTCGGCACCGCCCTCCTCTTCGGTGACGGCGTCATCACCCCGGCCATCTCGGTGCTCTCGGCGCTGGAGGGCATCAAGGAGGCCAACGAAAGCCTCCACGGACCGCTGTCGGAGCACTTCCTGACCATCTTCATCCCGGCCGCCGCCGTCTTCATCCTGGTCGGCATCTTCACCTTGCAGAAACGGGGCTCGGGTCGGGTCGGCATGTACTTCGGCCCCATCACCCTACTCTGGTTCGCCTGCATCGCCGCCAGCGGCATCGGTTCCCTCGTCGGCCATGCCGACCAGGCTTCCGTCATCGTCCACGCCTTCGACCCCCGCCAATCCGTCGGCTTCGTCCTCGACCACCCCGGGCTGGCGATGATCATCCTGAGCGCGGTCTTCCTCTCCGTGACCGGGGCGGAGGCGCTCTATGCGGACATGGGGCATTTCGGCCAAAAGCCGATCCGGGCCGGCTGGTACCTGGTCGTCTTCCCCGCCCTCCTGCTCAACTACCTCGGCCAAGGCGCCTGGGCGCTGGACCAGCCCGCCGACAGCTTCACGCACACCTTTAACCCGTTCTTCAACATGGCGCCGACGTGGGCGCAGATCCCCCTCGTCATCATCGCCACGCTCGCGGCCATCATCGCCTCCCAAGCGCTGATCTCCGGGGCGTTCTCGACGACCATGCAGGCCATCCAGCTGAACTACCTGCCGCGCATGCGCATCGAGCGCACTTCCGACGAGGAATCCGGCCAGATCTACATCCCGATCATCAACTGGCTGCTGATGATCGGCTCGATCTACCTGGTCCTGCAGTACAAGTCCTCGGGTCAGCTCGCCAGCGCCTACGGCATCGCGGTGAGCCTGACCATGCTGGTGACGACGATCCTCTTCGGCCAGTACCTCCGGCGCCGCTTCAACATCCCCTCGGTCACCGCCTACGTTTTCGTCGCGCCGGTCATCGTCCTCGAGGTGATCTTCGTCTCCTCCAACCTCCCGAAGATCCTGGACAGCGGCTGGCTCCCGCTCGCCGCCGGCTTCCTCGTGTACTACCTCATGTCGACGTGGAACAAGGGCCGCATCGAGATGAAGCGCAAGCTGGCCGAGACCGAGACGGCCGAGGAATTCAACACGTTCATCGACAGCGTCGAGGACCGCTTCCTCGCCGGCAAGCTCAGCCGGGTCCGCGGCACGGCCATCTACCTGGCGGGCAACACCCGCTCGGTCCCGATGGCGCTCGCGCACAACCTCAAGCACAACAAATCCCTGCACGACCATGTCATCGTGCTGACGCTGCAGGTCGACGAGGACCGCGCCATCGTCCCGCCCAAGGACCGCGTGCAGTTCGACTCGCGCCCGGCGAAGTTCTGCAAGGTGGATAGCCGCCAGGAATTCCCCCTCGTCCTCCGCGTCACCGGCCGCTTCGGCTTCCGCGAACAGCAGGCGATCTACCCGGTGCTGCACGCCGCCTACGAGCAGCTGGGCATCCGCCCCAACGAGATGGAGACGACTTATTTCCTCAGCCGCGAGACCATCGTCCGGGCGACGACGGGCTTCAGCCTCAACGCCGTCCAGGAGAAGGTCTTCGAGGTGCTCAACCGCAACTCCCTGTCCGCCACCGCCTACTTCAACCTGCCGCCCGGGCGCGTCGTCGAGCTTGGCATGCAGGTCGAGCTCTGAGCGGCTTCAGCGCGGGGACTCGAAGCGGAAGACGAAGGCCCGCTCGCAGGGGTGGTTTTCCTCGTCGGCCAGTTCACGCGGCGTCTCGACGACGCAGACGGCACCGAGCTGCTCCCACGGCAGTTCGTCGGGCCAACCCAGGATGCGCACGCGCGTCCCGGGCGGCGGACGCAGGGCCTTGGTCCGCAACTGCGCCCCTGGCCAGCCCCAGGCGATGACGTAGATGACCCGCCCGTCGGCCGACCGGGTGAAGAAGCGCCCGGGCTCCGCCGCCAGGCCCGCGCCGCGGACGTTCGTCACCGCCTCGGCGTTCACATTGACCCACTTCTCCAGCAGCAGGAAGTCGGTCGAACGAGCCGGCTCGGCGGGGTCGACCCAGGCATGCGGATCCGGCCGTTCACCGGCGGCCGCCGCGGCGAGCAGCGAACGCAAGGCATCCTCGGGCTCGGTCGGCTGCGAACGACAACCGCCCAGCCAACCGGCCGTCAGGACGATGCCGAGCAGGAGCGCCGGGGCCAGCGGGCCGCGGTCACTTCGCACCCTTGGCCTTGGCGACGAGGTCGTAGAACCGGTCGAAAAGGACATCGGCGTCGTTGGGACCAGGGCCGGCCTCGGGGTGGTACTGGACGGAGAAGACCGGCTTGTCCTTGAGGCGCAGGCCGGAGACCGTGCCGTCGTTCATGTTCACCTCGGTGACGACGGCGCCACAGCGGGCGAGTTCCTCCGGCTTCGAAGCGAAGCCATGGTTCTGGGCGGTGATCGACACGCGGTCGACTTCGCTGTTCTTGACCGGCTGGTTGCCGCCGCGGTGGCCGAACTTGAGCTTATAGGTGGAGGCCCCGATCGCGTGCGTGATGATCTGGTGGCCGAGGCAGATGCCGAAGACCGGGTAGGTCTGGATGAGGTCGGCGACGGACTCGTGGGCGTACTTCAGCGCGGCGGGGTCGCCGGGTCCGTTCGAAAGGAAGACCGCGTCCGGCTGGAACGCGCGGATCTCGGCGGCCGTCGTGCGGGCCGGGAAGACATGGACGTCGAAACCGGAGGCCACGAGGCGGCGGAAGATCGAGGTCTTGGCGCCGAAGTCGAAGGCCGCGAGCTTGTAGCGGACGGGGCGGTTCTTCGGCTTATTGAGGTGGGTGCCGACGACCGTGAAGGCCTCGCAGTCGGCCGGCTTCGGGTTGTAGTGGTAGGGCGCCTTGCAGGTGACGTCCTGGACGAAGTCGGCGCCGACGGTGCCGGTCCAGGCGCGGGCGCGCTTGAGCGCTTCCTCATCGGACAGACCCTCGGTGGAAAGGCAGGCCTTCATCACGCCGGCGACGCGCAGCTTCTTGGTGAGGAAACGGGTGTCGACGCCTTCGATGCCGGGGATACCGTACTTCTGGAGCCAGGTGCCGAGGTCGGTCGTGGCGCGCCAGTTGGAGACGATCGGCGAAAGGTCGCGGACGACGAAACCGGCGACGTGCGGGCGGGCGGACTCGAGGTCCTCCTCGTTGACGCCGTAGTTGCCGATCTGCGGCGCGGTCATCGTGACGATCTGCCCGAAGTAGGAAGGGTCGGTCAGGATTTCCTGGTAGCCGGTGAGGCTCGTATTGAAGACCGCTTCGCCGCAGAGGGTCGCGGTCGCCCCAAAAGCCCTCCCCCGAAGAATCGTACCATCTTCCAGGGCGAGCACAGCGTGGCGGGTCATGAGTCCGTTTTGAAAGAGGGTTCGCCTCCGTTGTGAAGCAAAAAAGCGAACGATCGAAAGATAGTCGCCCCGGTCGACCCCGAGGAACGGCACCCCCTCCCCCTCCGACCTCAGAAACCCTTGGCCGGATCGCCACCCAAGGGGGCGGGCGGACGGGCCCGCCGATCCAAGCTGTCGGCCGAATAAGGCTTATGGACCTGCCAGCCGGCCCGGAAAGGCGCCCCATGGGACTTCACCTGGTCGGTGATGGCCCGGAGAACCTCGGATTGGGCCCGCTGGGACCACTCCGGATGCAGCCAGACATGTCGGGAATGCCAGGTTCCCCCGACCGCCGCGGTCCAACGCACGATGCTCTCCGGCGTTTCGACGATGAGTTTGACCTCATCGGCCCGCTGGAGCGAGGCAGGCAGGGGCGGTTTGGCCCATTTAGGACTCACAGTCACCCAAGCGAGTCCTTCGGCGATGGGGTAGGCCCCGCAGGTCTCGAGGTGGGCAGGCAAACCCACGGCCTGGAGGGCGGCCAGAAGGGGGCCGAGGTCATGGATGCAGGGTTCTCCCCCGGTCAGGACGACGAATTCGGGGCGGGCGGCGGCGGCCTCGGCGGCGAGTTCCTGCGCGGAGGCCCGGCGAAGGTCCTTGGGCACGTGCTGGGGATGCCAAGTCGAGGCCGAATCGCACCAGGCACATTTGACCGGGCACCCCTGCAGCCGGATGAAGAAGGCCTTACGCCCGAGATGGACGCCCTCCCCTTGCCAGCTGAGGAACGTCTCGTTGACCGGGTAGAGGTCGGCCATCCGCTTAGGCGTCCGGCAGGTACCGGGCGACGTTCTTGGTATCCTCGTGGAGGATGATCTGACGGACCCAAGCGCGGCCGCCGGTCTCCTTCCGCACCATCGGGTCGAAAGTCTCGAAGAGGAACTGCGCGATGCCCTCGGTGGAGACGGAATCGATGACGAGCGGACGGAAAAGCTTCGGGTAGTCGCGCAGCAGGGATTCCCGCAGGGGATCGGACTTCGCGAAGAGGCAGGCGTGGTCGAGGTGGTCCGCGATCCAGGTCTTCAGGAAACCGAGCCCGCCGAAGTCGACGACGAACCCGCGCTCATCCAGTTCGCGGCAACCGAACTCGATCTCGATCGCCCAGTTGTGGCCGTGCAGGAAAGAGCAATGACCTTCATGGCGATGCTGCCGATGGGCGAACGGGATGTCGCGGTAGGTCTTGCTGCAGGTGAACATGGGACAGGCTGAGATAGACCGAGCCCGGCCCCGGTCGCAAGGAAGATGCGGAACCGCGGAGCCGGAAAAGGCCCAAAAAGAGGCCTGCCGCACCCTCGTGCGGCAGGCCTCGGATGGCGGCGATGGTCAGAAGCGTCGGTTGAAACCGACCGACAACACGTCCGCGGCGTGGACCGGATTCACCACGGCGCCGTTGCCCTGCTGCACCTTGTTCACCACATTGAGCACGCGGCTGTAGTAAACGTAGAGGCTGCTCGCCTCGCCCAAGCGGTAGGTGAGACCTGCGGCCAGGTGGGTGGAGAACACCGCGCTCTCGTTATCCGCCCCATAGGAGGCGTCGACGGTCGCCATCGAGTTATGGTCCCGGAACTGCCGGATCGCCGTGCCTTGGATCGACAGCGCGAGGGGCCCGGTGAGCGGGACCTTCAGTCCGGCCGTACCCGTGAAGGAAGAACCAGGGCGGAAATTCTCGTCATAGGTCACCGGAGCCTGCGCGGAAACCTGCCAGAAGAGCGTCGGCGAACCGGCGGGCGCGGCATAGTCGCGACGGACGCCGAGCAGCAAATCCGTGGAGCCCGAGCCGGGCTGCAGGTAGCGCCGGGGCGCGACCAGCGTGAGGTCGTCGGCTCCGGTCGGCAGCTTGACGCCGGCGATCACGCGGAAATCGCCGACCTTGAAGCGCGAGCCGACGGAAACATCGCCGAGCCCCACGGCCTTGCCGCTGGCGGAGGCGGTGGCGATCGTCCGGTCGATGCGCGGCACGACGAGGTACCAGTCCACGCCGAGCAGGCTGGTCTCGACCGTGGCCGTCACATTATGGTGCCGGGCGGTGAAATGAGGATGGGCGCCGTTGTCGCGCTCGTCCTGGTTGATGGCGTCATAGCGAACATCCAGGGTGTAGGCGCCGGCCACGGCCGACGGGCGGTCGGCCAAGTTGTCGACCGGCACCCGGACGCAGCCGCAGGGGCAGGCCTGGGCACCCGTGTAGGCGCCGAGGGCGAGGAGGGAGAGCAGCGCGACCCGGGGGGTGCGCTCGGAGAGGGCGGAGAATTTCATGAAGGAAGTGTTTGGGGGGTGCCGCCGACGCAGGTGTGGCTTCCTGCGCAAGCGACGGGTCGCGTCGATGGACGCGACGGAGGTGAAGGGATGCCACGTGCGGGCCGAACGAACCGCAGCCCGCGACGGTGATCAGGCCTGCGCGCGCGGGGGCGGCACGGGCACCTCGTCGGCACGCACCACCGCGAACACATCTTCCGGCCGCCCGTGGAAGCGCCCGGCAGTCGACGGGGCCATCGCCCCGAATTCCCAAAGGGTGGTCGGAGCCTTGACCTTGGCCTTGGCGAGTTCCTGGCCCGCGGGCGGCGCCTGCTCCGACTGCTTGCGACCTTCCTGCGCCGCGACGCAGAGCGGACACGGGGCGTCGGTCATGGCCTTGCCGACGGCGACGTCGAGCGATACCCCGCGGGCGTTGTCCACGGACATCTTCGCCCAGGCGAAGACCTGCAGCGCATCCCAGGAGAGTCCCGACGCCGATAGCCAGGCGAACAGCGTCAGCCAGGCGAGCGGGCGATGGAACTTCCGGAACACTTGAGAAAACAAGGATGGCGGGCGGCACGAGGCAAGCCCTCCGTACTGGGTACAAGGCGACTCTTAAGCCCGCTTATCCCCCGAATAAGCGCCTAGGCGGCGTAGTCCGTGGGATCGCTCACGCCCGCCCGGACGAAGGCCTCCTTGCGCTCGACGCAGGTGCCGCACTTGCCGCAATGGCGGTCGCCGCCGACGTAACACGACCACGTCAGCGCGAAGGGCACGCCCAGCTCGACGCCGCGACGGACGATCGCGGTCTTGTCCATGCCGACGAACGGACGTTCGAGGGAAACCTCGTGCCAATCGGCGAGGCGGATGGCCTTGTCCAACGCGTCGGCGAAGGCCGGGCGGCAGTCCGGGTAGATGGCGTGGTCGCCGCCATGCGCGCCGTAGGCCACGGAGGAGGCCTTGAGCGACATCGCCCAAGCGGCGGCGGTCGCGATGAGCAACATGTTCCGGTTCGGGACGACGGTGGCCTTCATGCTGGCCTCCTCGTAATGGCCTTCCGGCACCGCGACCTGCGCGTCGGTGAGCGCATTGGCGCCGAACAGCGACGTCACGCCCCGGAGGTCGGCGACGCGGTGCGAAACCCGGTAATGGGCGCACAGTTCGGCGGCGGCGGCGAGTTCCCGGCGATGCCGCTGTCCATAGTCGACGGAGAGGGCGTGCACTTCCCTGCCCTCGGCCACGAGATGGGCCAGGAGCACGGTGGAATCCATCCCGCCGGAGTGGATGAGGACGGTGCGCTTCATCGGGCGGAAACTTGGACGCGGAGGGAGCCGAGGGCGAGCAAACTCAGCCGACGACCCGCAGCCGACGCTTGGCGCGGTCGAGGTGGGCGAGCGCCGCGGCTTCGCCGGCGCGCATCGCCGCGCACTCGGCCTTGGTGCCGTCGAGCAGGCCCGCGAGGTGCAGCCAACCGTGCACGACGTAGAGCCGGAGTTCCGCGGCCAGGGTGGTGCCGTGGTCCTTGGCCGCGCGCCGGGCCTGGTCGATGTTCACGCAGATCTCGCCGGCGAACGGTTCGCCCGGATGGTCCTCGCCGGGGAACGTGATCACGTCGGTCACCGTCGGGTCGTCCAGGTAATCGGCGTGGACGCGGGCGGTCTCGCGGTCGCCCAGGAAGGCGATCGAAAGCGCACCCCGGGGACAACGGTAGGTGCGCATCCGGTCGAGCGCGTGGACCACGGCGACGACCGGGGCGGCCGCGACCCGGACCCGCGGGTGGCGGACGGCGACCTCGACGACGCGGCTCATGCGGCGACGAAGGCCGGCTTGAGGCGGGCCCAGAGCTCGGCGAGCGCCTGCGGCAGGACGCGCGTATCGGCGAGGACCGGCATGAAGTTGTGGTCGCCGTCCCAACGCGGCACGATGTGGAAATGCAGGTGCGTCGGGATGCCCGCGCCGGCCGCCTTCCCCAGGTTGAGGCCGATGTTGAAGCCGGCGGGCTGCATCACCTTCGTCAGCACCGCCTGGCAACGCACGAGCAGGTCCATCAACTCGAGCCGCTCGGCCGCGCTGAGGTCGGCCAGCGCCGCGACCTCGCGGTTCGGGAGGACCATCAGGTGACCGGGATTATAAGGCGAGTTGTTGAGGATCACGAAGCCGTGGGCGCCGCGATGCAGGATCAAGTTGGCCTCGTCGTCGTTCGCGGCGAGCAAGGCCGCGAACGGACTGCCGGCGCCCGGCTCCTTGCGGGTGCGGATGTACTGGATCCGCCAGTGGGGGTGCAGTTGTTCGGACATCGGATCAGGAAGCGAAGCCCGCGGGACGGGCAAGGTGCCAGGCGCAGGCCGTACGCACGATGTCGTCGAGCGTGGCGTAGCGCGGGGACCAGCCGAGCTCGCGGCGGACCTTGGAGGCGTCGGCGTAGAGCGCGGGCGGGTCGCCCTCCCGGCGCGGGGCGAACTCATGCGGGACGGGCCGGCCGAGGATGCGTCCGACGCTGGCGATGACGTCCTTCACCGAGTACGGCGTCCCGGTCCCGAGATTATAGAAGAGGGCCTGGCCGGGAGCGTGGAGCTTCGACAGGACGTCCAGGTGCGCGCGGGACAGGTCGTCGACATGCACATAGTCGCGGAGGCAGGTCCCGTCCGGCGTCGGGTAGTCGTCGCCGAAGACCTGGAGCGGGGGCCGGCGCCCCAGGGCGGCGGCGATGGCCAGCGGGATCAGGTGCGTCTCCGGGGCGTGGTCCTCCCCGATGGCGGCATCGGCGGACGCCCCCGCGGCGTTGAAATAACGGAAGGCGGCGAAACTGAGGCCCTCGGTGGCGGCGAGCTCGCGCAGGCGGCGCTCGACCGCGAGCTTGGTGGCGCCATAGGGATTGATCGGCCGCTGCGGCAGGTCCTCCGTCATCGGCATCCGGTCCGGGATGCCGTAGGTCGCGCAGGTGCTCGAGAAGACCAGCTTGCGCACGCCCTCGGCGAGCATCGCGCGCAGCAAGCCCTCGGTCCGGACGACGTTGTTCTCGTGGTAGCGCTCCGGTTGCCGGACGGACTCGCCGACGTTCGTGAAGGCGGCGAAGTCGATCACCACGTCGGCGCGACGGGCGCGCAGGGCGGCGCGGACGGCGGGCTCATCGCCCATGTCCGCCCGGAAAAGCTCCACCCCGGACGGCACCGACTCGGCATGGCCGTAGGAGAGGTCATCGAGCACGGCCACCGCATGGCCGGCGGCCAAGGCCTGCCGGACGCAATGGCTGCCGATGTAGCCGGCACCACCCACCACGAGCACGTTCATGACGGCAGATAACCCCCGCCGCGGGGGCTAGGCAAGCGGGATAGGACCACCGGGCGCTCCAAATCCTTGCCAGCGCCGTCCCGAGCCTCCTATCTGCAGGCCTTCATGGAACCTTCGGAAACCAAACCGGGCAGCTACGATTTCCCGGCCTTCGAACGCAAATGGCAGGCCGTCTGGAAAGAACAGGCGACCTTCCGCACCGAGCCCATCGGCGGCGGCAAGCCGAAGTACTACGTTCTGGACATGTTCCCCTACCCCTCCGGCGCCGGCCTGCACATCGGCCACCCCGAGGGCTACACGGCGTCCGACATCCTCGCCCGCTACAAGAAGGCCAACGGCTTCAATGTCCTCCACCCGATGGGTTGGGACGCCTTCGGCCTGCCCGCCGAACAGCACGCCATCGCCACCGGCGAGCACCCGGCGGTCCAGACCAAGCGCAACATCGACAACTTCCGCCGCCAGCTGCAGATGCTCGGCTTCGCGATCGATTGGGACCGCGAGCTCTCCACGACGGACGAGAACTACTTCCGCTGGACGCAGTGGATCTTCCTCAAGCTCTTCCGCCACGGCCTCGCCTACGTCTCCGAGAAGCCGGTCTGGTTCTGTCCCGCGCTGGGCACCGTGCTGGCCAACGAGGAGGTGCTGAACACCCCGGAAGGTCCCCGCTCCGACCGCGGCAACCACCCGGTGGAACGTCGCCCGATCCGCCAGTGGGTCCTGCGCATCACCGCCTACGCCGACAAGCTCATCGAAGGCCTCGACCACGTCGACTGGCCCGACTCCACCAAGCGCCTCCAGAAGAACTGGATCGGCAAGTCCGAGGGCGCCGAGGTCACGTTCAAGCTCGATGGGCATGCGGATAGCCTGACGGTCTTCACGACCCGCCCCGACACCCTCTTCGGCGCGACCTACATGGTCATCGCCCCCGAGCACCCGCTCCTGGCCAAGATCACGACCGCCGGCCAGAAGGCCGCCGTCGAGGCCTACGTGGCCGCCGTGCGCAACAAGAGCGACCTCGAGCGCACCGACCTCGCCGACAAGAAGAAGACCGGCGTGTTCACCGGCGCCTATGCGATCAACCCGGTCAACGGGGCGAAGATCCCCGTGTGGACGGCCGACTACGTGCTCATCACCTACGGCACCGGCGCGATCATGGCCGTGCCGGCGCACGACGAGCGCGACTGGGAATTCGCGAAGGAATTCAAGCTCCCCATCATCCAGGTCGTCGGCTCGCAGGAGGCGGTCGACGTCAACGAGCGGGCGTGGACCGAGGATGGCCCGATGGTGAACTCCGGTCCGTTCGACGGCCTTTCCGCCAGCGAGACGAAGAAGCGGATCACCGCTGACCTCGCCGCCAAGGGTCAGGGCAAGCTCGCCGTGAACTTCAAGCTGCGCGACTGGCTCTTCTCCCGCCAGCGCTACTGGGGCGAGCCCTTCCCGCTCCTCTGGGTTTCCCGCGAGGATTACGCCAAGATTCCCGCCGACTCCGAAGTGCGCGAGTTCCTGCCGAAGGAGCCCGTCACCTGCCAGCTCAACGGCGTCGAGGTCTGCGCCGTGCCGCTGACCTCCAAGCAGCTCCCGCTCACGCTCCCGACCGTCAAGTCCTACCAACCCTCCCCGACCGGCGACTCGCCTCTCTCGAAGGAGCCCGAGTGGACCGAGGTCTGGTACGACGCCGCCTCCGGCGCCACCGTGCCGCAATCGCGGCCGCAGCCCGGCCCGCTCTGGCTCAAGGCCTCGCGCGAGACCAACACGATGCCCCAGTGGGCCGGCTCCTGCTGGTACTACCTCCGTTACATCGACCCGCAGAACGCGGATGCGATCGCGTCGAAGGCCGACCTCGAGTACTGGGGCTGCCCCGACTTCTACATCGGCGGCGCCGAGCACGCCGTGCTCCACCTGCTCTACGCGCGCTTCTGGCACCGCTTCCTCCACGAGATCGGCGTCCTGCCGACCGCGGAGCCCTTCCGGAAGCTCTTCCACCAGGGCCTCATCATGGGCGAGGACGGAGAGAAGATGTCCAAGAGCCGCGGCAACGTCGTCAACCCCGACGCCATCGTCAAGGACCACGGCGCCGACGCCCTCCGCATGTACCTGATGTTCCTCGGGCCGCTCGAGGCCTCCAAGCCCTGGAACTCCGACGGCATCATCGGCATCACCCGCTTCCTCCGCCGCCTCTGGCGCCTCGCGGTCGACGAGAACACCGGCGGGGTCGCCGCCAAGGTCGACGGACCCGGCGCCGAATCCGAGGAGCTCGTCCGCGAACTCCACCGCACCATCCAGAAGGTGGAGAAGGACATCGAGACGCTGCAGTTCAACACGGCCATCTCGCAGATGATGATCCTGATGAACGTCGCCGAGAAGTCCCCCGCCCTCCGCCGCGCGACCGTCGAGGACTTCGTCCGCCTCGCCGCGCCGTTCGCCCCGCACGTGTGCGAGGAGATCTGGGCCCGCCTCGGCCACCCGCGGAGCATCACCGCGGCCGGCTGGCCGAAGCTCGACGCCGCCAAGCTCGTCGAGACGACCGTCGAAGTCATCTTCCAGGTCAACGGCAAGGTCCGCGCCACCGCCAAGGTCGCCAAGGACATCTCCAAGGACGCCCTGCTCGCTCTGGCCAAGGCCAACGCGGACGTGGTCAAGTTCACCGACGGCAAGCCCGTGGTGAAGGAAATCGTCGTCCCGGGCAAGCTGGTGAACATCGTCGTCGCCGGCTGAGCCCCACGCCTCCGGCCAACAACAAAAAGGGCCCCATCACGGGGCCCTTTCTTTTTGCCCTCAGCGGGGGCCTCAGACCTTGGCCATCTCGAGGCGCGGAACCAGGAGGTGATGGATGGCGAAGGCGACCACGTAGGCGAAGGCGCAGAAGCTGAAGAGCACCGCGTAACCGCCGGACGGATTGGCATCCAGCACCATGCCGGCGACGATCGGGAAGATCATGCCGCCGATGGAACCGGCGAAGCCGCCGAGACCGGAGACCGAAGCGACGGCCTTCTTCGGGAAGGTGTCGGAAATGGTGGCATAGATGCTGGCCGACCAGGCCTGGTGGGCGGACGCCGCGAAGGCGATGAGCATGACGGCCTGCCACATGCCGAGACCCCGCACGAAGAAGATCGGCAGGGAGCAGAGGGCGAAGATGAGCATCGAGGTCTTGCGGACCTTCACGATGTCGAAGCCGCTTTCGGCGAAGCGCTTGACCAGCCAGCCGGCGAAGATGCTCAGCACGGTCACGATCGAATAGAGGACGACGAGGGGCTGGCTGAACATCCAACCGAAGAAGGCCGCCGGATCGAGCAGGCTGGGGACGGTGCCCAGGGCCTTCAGGTCCAGGTGCTGCTCCTTCTTGAAGTAGTCCGGCAGCCAGATCAGGTAGAACCACCAGACCGGGTCGGTGAGGAACTTGCAGACCATGTAAGCCCAGGCCTGCCGCGTACCGAACAAGCTGCCCCAGGAGACCTTCTCCGTGTCGTCGGGGGAATCGTCGTCCTGCGCCGGCGGATTGCGGAACAGCGGGATCCAGAAGAAGACCCAAAGGATGCCGACGGCCCCGGCGATGACGAAGGTCGAACGCCAGCCCCAGGCCGCCGCGACCGGCAGGACCACGAGCGGGGCGATGACCGAGCCGATGTTGGAACCGGAATTGAAGAGCGCGTTCGCGAAGGCGCGCTCGGCGCGCGGGAACCACTGCGCCACGGTCTTGATCGCGGCGGGGAAGTTGCCGCCTTCGCCCAAACCAAGGAAGACGCGGGCCACGCCGAAGCCGAAGACGGAATGAACCACGGCATGTCCGGCGGCCGCGATCGACCAGAAGACGATGGAGACCGTGTAGCCGATCTTCGTGCCGAACCGGTCGATGAACCAGCCGAAGCCGAGCAGGCCGAAAGCGTAGGCGAACTGGAAAGCGGAATTCACGTAGCCGTACTCGGTGTTCGTCCAGCCCAGTTCCTTGTCGAGGTACTCGGGCTTGATCAGCGAGAGGATCGAGCGGTCGATGTAGTTGATCGTCGTGGCGAAGAACAACAGGGCCAGAATGACCCATCGGTGCGCAGGGGGACGGGCGGTTTGGTCAAGGGTCGTCATGAATCAAGGGGGTTGCGGCAACGAAAGGGCGTTTTTAGGCCAAGTCCACCCCAGAAGTCCTGTTGACTGTCCAAGGCGGGAAAGCCACAAATGACCGCGATTGCCCTTATAATGAAGCCGCGCGTCCTGATCACGACCACCTCCTTCCAAGACACCCCGGGCGACCACCATCGCCTGCTCCAGGAAACCGGCTGGGAGATCGTGACCGCCCGCGGCCCGCTCAACGAGGCCGACACCCTCGCCCTGATGGGTGATTTCGATGGCTACATCTGCGGCGACGACGCCATCACGGCCAAGGTCCTCGAGAAGGCCCTCCCCCGCCTGAAGGTCATCAGCAAGTACGGCATCGGCGTCGACAAGATCGACCTCAAGACCGCGACCGCGAAGGGCATCCCGGTCCTCTTCACCCCCGGCGTCAACCACACCACCGTCGCCGAGCACGCCTTCCTCCTGCTCCTCGCCCTCGAGCGCAACTTCCTCTTCCATACGGACTCCACCCGCGCCGGCGGCTGGAAGCGCAAGACCGGCTTCGAGCTCCTCGGCAAGACCATGGGCATCGTCGGCCTCGGCCGCATCGGCAAGGAAGTCGCCGTCCGCGCCAAGGCCTTCGGCATCGAGCTCGTCGGTCATGGCCGCCACTGGGACGAAGCCTTCGCCCAGCAGCACGGCATCCGCCGCATGGACACCGTCGAGGACCTGCTGAAGGTCTCCGACTATGTCTCCCTGCACACCGACCTGAAGCCCGAGACCCAGAACCTCATCTGCGCCCGCACCCTCGCCCTGATGAAGCCCGGTGCGCTGATCGTGAACTGCGCCCGCGGCGAAGTCGTCAACAGCGCCGACGTCGCCGCCGCCCTCAAGAGCGGCGCGCTCCGCGGCTACGCCTCGGACGTGCTCGACCAGGAGCCGCCGGCCGCCGACCACCCGCTGACGAACCTCCCCAACTCGATCATCACGCCGCACATCGCCTCCCGCACCAACGAGAGCGTCGTCCGCCAGGCCTCCACCGCCGTCCAGAACCTCATCGCCGGCTTCCGCGGCGAGAAGCCCGAAGGCGTCAAGAACCCCGAAGTCCCCTTCAAGAAGCATTTCTAAGCCGCCCTTACCCACCATGTCCGAAGTCTTCCACGTCGTCCCCCGCGCCGCCCACGAGGCGCTCGTCACCGCCGCCTACGTCAAGCGCGGCTTCGGCGCCAAGGAGTCCGCGCAGGCCGCCCAGATGGCCAGCATGGCCACGCACCACGGCATCCGCACGCACAACGCGCTCAAGGCCCTGCACCTCGACGAACTCTTCGGCTCCGGCGCCAAGGTCCCCGGCTGCACGCCCAACGCCACCGTGACCAAGAAGGCCACCCGCTTCGAAGCCGCCGAGGTCTGGGACGCCCATCAGAAGCTCGGCCAAGCCGTCGCCGTCGACGCCATCGAACGCTGCATCGAGCTCGCCGACAAGTACGGCGTGGGCACGGTCTCCGTCGACAACGCCTTCCACTACCTCTGGGGGGGCGGCTACGTGATGGAAGCCGCCAAGCGCGGCTACATCGCCTACACGAACTGCACCGCCACCCTCGCGGAAGTCGTCCCCTTCCAGGGCAAGTTCCCGACGCTCGGCACCAACCCGCACTCCTGGGGTTTCCCCACGACGAAGGAGCTCGGCTTCCCGATCGTCATCGACTGGGCCACCTCCGTCATCGCCATGGGGCGCGTCCAGGTGCTCAAGCGCGAAGGCAAGCTGCTGCCGCCCGACGCCGCCGTGGACAAGGACGGCAAGGTCACCCTCGACCCGAACGAGGCCGTCTCGCTCATCCCCTTCGGCGCCCACAAGGGCTACGGCCTCTCGCTCATCAACGAACTCGTCGCCGGCTACATCGGCGGCTCGCTCCCGACCATCCGCAGCCGTACGCACGTCCCCGGCGAGAAGCAGGCCTGCGCCTTCTTCTTCCAGGTCATCCACCCCGAGGCGATGAGCTCCGGCGTCTTCGCCCGCGGCCGCACCCAGGGCCAGAACGTCAAGGCCGTCATCGACGACGTCCTCGGCCACGGCAACGAGAAGTGCATGCTTCCCGGCCAGCTCGAGGCGACCTTCGCCGCCCGCAGCCAGAAGGCCGGCGGCCTCCTCTTCTCCAAGGCCGAAGTCGAGGCGTTCAACGAGATCGCCCGCCACATCGGCCACGCCGAGTTCGACCTCGCCGCGCTGCCCACCGGCTGAACAACCCCTCACCCAACCACTCCCCTCCCACCTCCATGGCCCTCCAGATCAAAGCGGCGAAGGATTGCGCCTTCGACCAGGTCTCCCTCGGTGAAATCATGCTCCGCCTCGACCCGGGCGAAGGCCGCGTGCGCACCACGCGCCAGTTCCAGGTCTGGGAAGGCGGCGGCGAATACAACGTCGCCCGCGGCCTGCGCAAGTGCTTCAACCTGCGCACCGCCGTCTGCACCGCCTTCGTCGACAACGAGGTCGGCCACCTGCTCGAGGACTTCGTGATGCAGGGCGGCGTCAACACCGACTTCATCAAGTGGCGCGAGGACGACGGCATCGGCCGCACCGTCCGCAACGGCCTCAACTTCACCGAGCGCGGCTTCGGCATCCGCGGCGCCGTCGGCGTCCCCGACCGCGGCAACACCGCGGCCTCGCAGATCAAGCCCGGCGACTTCGACTGGGACCACCTCTTCGGCAAGCTTGGCGTCCGCTGGCTGCACACCGGCGGCATCTTCGCGGCCCTCTCCGCGACCACCGCCGAGGCGACCATCGAGGCCGTCAAGGCCGCCAAGAAGCACGGCACCATCGTCTCGTACGACCTCAACTACCGCCCTTCCCTCTGGAAGACCATCGGCGGCCTGAAGAAGGCCCAGGAGGTCAACCGCGAGATCGCGCAGTACGTCGACGTGATGATCGGCAACGAGGAGGACTTCACCGCCTCCCTCGGCTTCGAGGTCAAGGGCGTCGACCACAACATCTCCAACATCGAGACGCAGGCCTTCAAGGACATGATCGGCGAGGCGGTGAAGCAGTTCCCGAACTTCAAGGTCGCCGCGACCACGCTCCGCCGCGTGATCACCGCCACCAAGAACGACTGGAGCGCCATCTGCTGGCACGACGGCAAGTTCCACGACAGCATCCCGTTCCCCGAACTCGAGATCCTCGACCGCGTCGGCGGCGGCGATAGCTTCGCCTCCGGCCTGATCTTCGGCTTCCTCGAGCACAACGACGCCCAGAAGGCCGTGAACTACGGCGCCGCCCACGGCGCCCTGGCTTCCACCACCCCCGGCGACACCTCGATGGTCACCCGCAAGGAAGTCGAGAAGCAGCTCTCCGGCGGCGGCGCCCGCGTCGTCCGCTAAGCCACCCCTCCCTCCAGCCCTCCTGCCCTC
>Ga0255063_1000146_pt1 | contig 17385 bp, 19 predicted proteins | sample Colum_Cont_RepA__3_FD_188458 | JGI IMG/M metagenome (GOLD analysis project Ga0255063, IMG submission 188458) | Freshwater microbial communities from Columbia River, Oregon, United States - Colum_Cont_RepA_0h | ecosystem: Environmental > Aquatic > Freshwater > River | place: USA: Oregon... | reverse complement strand
TCGGCGGCCTCCTCCTGCTCCAACGAGGGCATGATCCGGTCGAGTTCGGAGACTCGGCCCCGCTGACCCGTGAGTCGTTCTTCGAGTTCGCGCCGGGTGACGTCGAGTCCTTCGATCTCCGACGCGTGTTCGCGGCGTTCGCTCTGGGCCCGGGCCAGCGCTTCGCCGGCCGCGGTGAACGATGCATCGTTGGCGTCGAGTCGTTTCTGAACATCGAGTTCGATCGTGCGCGCCGCCTGTTGGGCCGCCGATGCATCGCGCACCGATTGCTCACGACGGGCGAGATCGGCCCGAGCCGTCTCGGCCCGCGCCAGCGCATCCTCGAGGGCCGAGGCCGTGGCGCCGTCGCTGGCGGCCCCGATGCGCCAACCACTCGACGTGAAGCGGTCACCTCGAGCGGTCACGGCGATCACCGTCGGATCCCCGATCACCGCGTCGACGGCGGCGGTCCAGTCGGCGACGCGGATCGCCGGAGCCAGCAACGACTGCACCAACTTGGTGACGTCGGCGCGCAAGGAACGGACGTGACCGGCCACCGATTCGGCACCCGCCGGTGGACGGGCCGGCGCTCCGGGGAAGTTCGCGTCGAGTGACAACACCGCGCCGGAAGCGTCGGTCGATCGCAGACGCTGCAAAGCCCGTCGTGCCGCGCCGGCGTCGGCCACGATGACCGCCGACAACGCCTCACCGAGCGCGGCCTCCACGGCGAGATCCCAGCCGTCGTCGATCTGCACCAGATCGAGAAGGGTTCCGACCACACCTTCGACGTCGCGAAGTCGTTCGGCGCCGGCGCGAGCCCGCGCGCTGTCGAGCGCGAGTTGCAACGCCTCGGCGCGCGCCTGCCAACGTGACGACTCGGCCGTCGCTTCGGCTCGCGCGGTCACCGCGGCCTCGTACTCGGCTTCGGCGGTGAGACGTCGGGCCTCGGCTTCGGTGACCTCGCCGACCAGCGGCACTTCGTCGGCCTGCGCGCGCTCGAGCTGTTCGCGCAGGCGCGTGATCTCGGCTTCGAGTCGGGCGTCGCGTTCGGACAGCGTTTCGAGCCGTGAGTTCACGCGGCGGAACTCACCCTCGGTCGATTCGAGAGCGGCGCGCAGGGTTCGCAACTCACCTCGAACCTCGGCCGCCGCGCTCGAAGCCGAAGCCGGCGACGAGAGACCGTCGAACAACGTGGCCGCGGCCGCCCGCTCACCTTCGAAAGCGGCTTCGTCGTGCGCCAGAGCCTGACCCTCGGGTTCGAGACGACCGATTCCGGTCAGGACGTCGTCGAGTTCGGTCCGGAGCTGGGACGCGTCGGCCTCGAGCGATGCGACGACCCCCGAGTCCATGAGTTGTCCACGATCGCGTTCGTACGAACGACGCCGCTCCACGAGGAGCATGGCGATTCCGCGCGCGCGTTCGCGGAGTTGTTCGACCCGCACGAGTTCGTCGCTCAGACCGCTGTCGCCTCGCGCGGTGAGTTCGGCCTCGGCGGCCATGATCGACGTGTCGAGTTCGGAGAGCAGACGTCGGAGTTCGGTCTCGCGACGGGTCGCTTCGATGCGATCACCGGAGAGGACCTCGAGCCGGCGGCGGAATCCGGCGATCTCGCGCCCGGCGAGGAAGATCCGAAGTGCGTTGAGTTCGGTCACGAGGTCGCCGTGACGGCGCGCGGCCTCGGCCTGGCGCTCGAGCGGTCGCAATTGACGCCGAACCTCGCGCAGCAGGTCTTGGACGCGCAGAAGGCTGGCCTCGGTGGCCTCCAGTCGGCGTTCGGACTTCTCCTTGCGCTTGCGGTACTTCAGGACGCCGGCGGCTTCTTCGATGATCGAGCGACGGTCCTCGGGCCGCGCATTCAACACGGCGTCGATCTGGCCCTGACTGACGATGACGTGCTGCTGACGTCCCACACCGGCGTCCGACAGGAGTTCTTGCACGTCGAGGAGACGACATTGCACGCCGTTGATCGCGTATTCGCTCTCGCCGGTGCGAAAGAGCGTGCGGCTGATGCTCACCTCGCTGAATTCGAGCGGTAGGAGCCCAGCCGAATTGTCGAGGGTGAGGGTCACCTCGGCGCGGCCGAGGGCCGGGCGCTTGGCGGTACCGGCGAAAATGACGTCGTCCATCTTCTGGCTGCGGACCGAACTCGGTGCCTGAGCGCCAAGCACCCAGGCGATGGCATCGACGACGTTCGACTTACCCGAACCATTGGGTCCGACGACGACCGTCACCCCCGGTTCGAGGTCCATGACGGTCGTGTCGGCGAAGGACTTGAAGCCTTTGAGGGTCAGCGTCTTCAGGAACACGGTGAGTCGACCCTAGTTGATGACCCCAGACGGCGATCGGCTCACCGATCAGCGCTGGCAGACCGGACACCAACTGGTGGTACGCCCGGCAACGTTTCGGCTCGTGACCCGACCCCGGCCGCACGTGATGCACCGCTCACCCGAACGTCCGTAGACCCGATGCTGCTCCTGGAACGATCCGCCCTCCCCCATCAGGTCGACGTATTGCGCGTCCGACAGGGTCGATCCACCGGCCTCGATCGCTTCGGTCAACACGGAATGAATCGCATCATGAAGACGGGCCGAGCGTTGGTTCGATATCCGGTCGGCCGGACACAACGGACTGATCCCGCAGCGATGGAGGATCTCGTCCCCGTAGATGTTCCCGATGCCGGCGATCACGTGCTGATCGAGAAGTACGGCCTTCACGGCCCTCCGTGTGGTGCGCAACTTTCGTCGCAGGTCGGCGAGGGTCAGTTCACCGGCGATCGGGTCGACTCCGAGACCGTCCACGTCGGGCACCACCGACGGTTCGGCCGTCGGATCGAACACCACGACCTCGCCGAAGGTTCGCGGATCGACGAAACGCAGTTCGTCACCACCGTCCAACGACATCGCCACGTGCGTGTGGCGCGGACGATCGGACCCCGCCCGGTCGATGAGGAGTTGACCGCTCATGCGCAGATGCACCATCAACACGTCACCGGTGTCGAGCGGGCAGAGAAGGTACTTCCCACGCCGCTCGGCGCGTTCGGCCGTCGCGCCCCGCAAGCGCATTCGGACTTCTTCGGCACTCGTGCGTCGCACCGATCGCTCGCGTCCGATCCACACGTCGTCGATCCGTCGGCCGACGAATCGACGCGCGAGACCGCGCCGCACCGTTTCGACTTCGGGCAACTCAGGCACGTTCGATGTCGATGCCGCGTTCGACGAGCACCCGCAACGCCGCGGCCGAGGCCTCCTGCAAGGCGACCTTCTTCGAGCGGCCGCTCCCCTCGCCCATTCGTTCGCCGTTCACGATCACCGCGGCACGGAACGTCGGTTCGTGGGCGGCGCCCGAACCATGGGTCTCCACTTGTGGCGGCCGGCCGAACTCGCGCGCGCACACCCGAATGAGCAGGCTCCGTGCATCGAGTTCACCGAGCCGACGAGCCGCGACGCGCATCGGCTTGGTCACGAGTTTGCGCACGAAGGACCGCGCTCGTGGCACCCCGGCGTCCATGTACACGGCCCCGATCAAAGCCTCGAGCGCGTCGGCGAGGATCGACGTTTTGCTCGAGCCACCCGCGCCACGCTCGCCGGCACCGAGCAGGATCCATCGACCCACGCCGATCCGCTCGGCCATGGCCGCCAATGCGTCGGCACTCACCAACGCTTTGCGGAGATCGGTCAGTCGCCCCTCGTCGAACTCGGGATACTTCGAGATCACGAGATCGGCGACCACCCAACCGAGTACCGCATCGCCGAGGAATTCGAGGCGTTCGTTCGAGGGAGCTCCGCCGTTCTCGGCACACCACGAGCGGTGGGCCATGGCCCGATCGAGTAACGAGGGATCGGCGAAGGTCCAGCCGGTCAGCGACGACCACCACTCGTGGACGTCGGCGAACTCGGTCATGACTCCGACCGGAGAATCAGCGGGCTTGCAGTTGGGAGTGGACGAAGTCGACGGCGTCGCGCACAGTCTTGAGGTCGGCGAGGTCTTCGTCCTCGATCCGGAAACCCACCGTCCGTTCGCTCAACTCCTCCTCGAGTGCCTCGACCAGTTCGACGAGGGCGAGGGAATCGGCACCGAGGTCGTCCTTGAACGACTTGCCCTCGGTGATCGCCTCCGGGTCGAGTTCGAGAATGTCGACCAAGAGGTCGCGCACGATCGTGAAGATCTGATCCCGGTCGAGCGGATCCGGGACGACGTGGGTTTCAGCGGGCACCATTCCTCCGATGGTTCGGACCGACCGCGAGTCGGCCAGGACGATCGCCCCGAAATCTACTCCGACGACGAGGTGGCTTCCGGCAACGGCTGGGCGGCGATGGCGGCGCGGATCTCGTCGACCATGCCGTGCTCCACCATGTCGGCGGCGACCTTGATCGCGTTCACGATGGCCCGCGCCGACGAAGAGCCGTGGGAAATGATGCAGACGCCATCGACACCGAGCAGGACGGCACCGCCGGTCGAATCCGGATCGACAGCGTCGTAGAGCGGAAGCAGGGCCGGCAACAGAACGTCGGCGTGCTCCTTGTACTCGGGCTTGGAAGAGAACGCGGCGAGGAGCGCGCGCACGAGTGTGCGCATGCCGCCTTCGAGGGTCTTCAACACCACGTTGCCGGTGAAACCATCGGTGACCACCACGTCGACGTCGTCGGTCATCACATCGCGACCCTCAACGTTGCCGATGAAGTTGATGCCGCCGGCTCGCGAGAGAAGTTCGTAGGCCTCTTTGCGGAGGGTGTCACCCTTGCCCGGCTCCTCGCCGATCGAGAGGAGCCCGACCCGCGGCGAAGAAACACCGAAGCGATGCTTCGCGTACACCGATCCCATCTGCGCGAACTGCACGAGCCACTCGGGCTGCACTTCGGCATTGGCGCCGGCGTCGATCAGAACCGTCGGCGATCCGCCGGGAACCGGAATGGGCGTGGCGATGGCCGGCCGACTGACCCCTTTGATGCGACCCATACGGAGCAGCGCAGACGCCATGGTCGCCCCGGTGTTACCGGCCGACACCATGGCCGACGCGCGTCCGTCGCGCACTGCCTCGGCCGCCCGCACGAGGGTCGAGTCCTTCTTGGTGCGTACCGACTTGGCCGGATCGTCGTCCATGGCGATCACTTCGGAGGCCACGAACAGCGGCAGATCTCCCCGACCCTCGAGACCCTCCGGTCCGACCAACACGACGGGGAAACCGAGACGTGATGCCTCCAGAGCACCGGCAAGGATCTCGTCGGGGGCGCGGTCACCGCCCATGGCGTCGACCGCGATGGGCAACATCACGCCGAAAAGAGGGTGATCAGGCGTCGACTTCGACGACCACGCGGTTCTTGTACCAACCGCAGGCACCGCACACCGTGTGCGGGATCTTGGCCGCGCCGCAACGCGGGCACAGGCTGCGCGAGGGCGAGCCGAGCTTCCACGCGCCAGCACGGTGGCTGCGGGTCTTCGACTTGGACTTCTTCTTCTTCGGAACGGCCACGGCACTCTCCTCGTAACAGCCCTCGCAGGCTAGCGGTGGTCCCCGTCAAGCCCACCTCCCACGGCGGTTGGTCGCCCCCCGGACTCAGTCGGGCAATTGGTCGCGCAGGGCGTCGAGGGCCGCCCAACGGGGGTCGAGGGTCTCGACCACGCACGAGCAGGAGGCCGTATTGAGGTCGATTCCACAGGAGGGGCAGAGCCCCCGGCAGTCGGGACGACACACGGGGGTATCGGGCAGATCGAGGAGGATCGATTCCCGCACCATGGGCTGCAGATCGATCTGGTCGTTCTCGATCGGGAAGGCATCGGGATCGGTCAGGGTCTGCTGGTAGAGCTCGCGTAGCGGCACGAGGAGGCGCCCGACCACCGGTGCCAGGCAACGACGACACTCACCGTGGAACTCCACGTGGACGTCACCTTCCACCACCACCCCATCGGTGAGGCTCGAACAGACGAGTTCGATCTCGACCGGTGCATCGGGCACGAGACGCGGATCGTCGATTCCGACCACCGCCGCCTCGACCTCGAGCGAGATCGACTTCTCGGTGCCGGGACGGCGGAGCAGCTCGAGCGCGTTGACGAGCAGCGGGTTCTTCACGAGACCGTCACCGCCTCGTCAACGACTGGAGGTGTTGTCCTGATCGAAGAACGCGTTCGACGTGTCGTCGGGGTTCTCGTCGTAGCCCGCGTCGGCGTACATGTCGGGCAGGTTCTCCTCGTCGGCCCGGTGGGAGCCGATCGCCAGGCGCCGGCGCCCGGTGGCCACCGTTTTGGAGAGCTTGTCGAGAAGGATCTCGAACGACGCCAAACGCTGGTCGAGAAAATCCTCGGTCTCGTACTTGAGACGTCGGGCATCGTCCTCGGCGGCCTCGATGATCTGCCGGGCCCGCTGCTCGGCGGCCCGCACCACTTCGGCCCGCTGCACGAATCGTTCGGCCTGGACCTTGGCGGCATCGATGATCTCGTCGGCTTCGCGCCGCGTGCGCGCGATGAACTCGTCGCGTTCCTTCATCATCATGCGCGCCTCGCGCAGTTCACCCGGGAGACGCTGAAGAGCGGTTTCGAGCAGATCGAGCATCTCGTCGCGGTCGATCTTGGGCGAAGCCGACAATGGCATGTTGGGCGCCGTGGCGATGATGTCGACGGCCCGACGCAGGAGCACGCCGGAATCGCCGAGGTCGAGTTCGGCTGCCCGGTCGTACGATCCGGTGTCGTCGTCGAAGTCGTCGAATGTGGTGTTCATGGTGAATCCTGACCCGCCCGGCTCATGACCGGTTCCCCAAGATAGCCCTGATCCGCTCGGCGATCGGGGCAGGAACCATGTGGTCCACCCGACCACCGTGCTGGGCGATCTCGCGGATGAAACGACTGCTGATGAACGAATACTCCGGCCGACACGGCAGGTACACCGTTCGCACACCCGACACCGAATGATTGGTGTGGGCCATCTGTTGCTCGACCTCGAAATCGGCGGCCGTGCGCAGACCCTTCACGATGAACGACGCGCCGACCTTGGTCGCGGCATCGATGGCGAGCCCCGGATGGGCCTCGACCCTGACCGTGGGCAGATGCGCGACACTCGCCTCGATCAACTGAACCCGGGTCGCGAGATCGATCGAACCGCTCGGTTTGCCGGGATTGTGCATCGCGGCGATGACGACCGAACCGAAGAGTTCGACCGCTTGTTCGACCACGTCGAGGTGCCCGAGGTGAAACGGATCGAAACTGCCCGGATAGATCGTGGTCAGTGCGCCACTCGCCGCCATGACGGACACGGTACCGGTTCAGTCGGCGGTCGAACGCCGCAAGAAGGTCACCCAGGCCCGCCCGTAACGCTTCTCCCGGACGATCTCCCACTCGTCCGACGGCGTTAGTTCCCGGCCACTTTCGGCCACGACGAGTGCATCGGGGGCCAGACACGGTGCGATCAGGTCGAGCAGACGACCCCACTCGTCGTAGCCGTACGGCGGATCGGCCAGCACCAGATCGAACTGTCGCAACCCGGCCAGGAGCGTCGGAACGTCGCCGGCGAGAACGTTCGATCGATCGGCGATGCCCAGATGCGAGACGTTCGAACGGATCGCGTCGAGGGCTCGCCGGTCGCGTTCGACGAACGTGCACTTGGCTGCTCCCCGTGACAACGCTTCGATGCCGAGCGCGCCACTACCCGCATAGAGGTCGAGCACGTTCGAACCGTCGATCGCTCCGAGACTGTTCAGCGCATTGAAGAGAGCCTCGCGAGCACGGTCGGTGGTCGGACGGGTCGCGTCGCCATCGGGTGCCTTGATGGCCCGCCCACGAAGACTCCCGGCCACCACGCGCACATCGCCATGCTACGAGTCACCTCGGGGCAGACTGATCTCGTGGAACCCGAGACCGAGATCGTCTGCGTCGACTGCGGCGGTCGGTGTTTCCTCATCACGCATCCGCGCGAGGACGGCACGTGGCTTCCTGGCGACATCGTGGCCTACCGATGTCAGGATTGCCTCGACCGCTGGGATCTGGTCCTGCCCGACGAGGAGTGAGCGGTGAAACGGCGTCCTGTCGCCTACTCGACCCGATGCGCCACCACCACATCGTCCTCGTCGAACACGATCTCGAAACCACCACCCGGCGCGAGGAGTGATTCAAGGATCGCCTTCTCACCCGAACCGACCTGACGGCGATCGACGGCGATCCACTCGATCGCCGAGGGATCCGGCAGTCGGTAACCGTCGTCCTCACCCCAGTACGCCGGCACCCACGGATTGGGCCAGTCGTAGATCTGTTCGCGGTGCGTGAGGTGCGGCAACAACGAATACGTCGCCGTGACCGACACGTCGTCGGGGACGAGATCGACCGCTCGCCGCAGAACCGCCACCCGATCGTTCGGCGACGACCACACCCGATGGTTGTCGCTCCACGGCGCGTTGGACCACGCGATGTTCGAGACGAACGACGACAAGGCGATGGCCGCGATGAGCGCCACCCGGATCCGTCGGAACCGCCAGAGGTTGCGCGCGCCGTCGATCATGGCCACGGTCAATGGCGCGATCATCACCGACGTGTACTGCCACCGGATCTGACGCGCGTACGGACTGAGTCCGATCACACTGGCGAGCATCTGCGGTGCGGCCACGAGCAATTGCAACGGCGCGAGCAACGGCGTGAGCCCGAAGGGCAGGAGCAGATCGCGATAGAAGCGAAGGCGATCGGCTTGGGTGGCGTCGGAGACCACGCGATTGGGATGGCGGATGATCTCGCCCACGACGTCGAACGTCGTGTCGCCGTAATTGCCGTAGTAAGCGCGAACGTAGAAAGGCTCGCGACCACGGTTGAAGTGCGGGATCACGAGTCGCGTGGCGACGAGGTACCACACGACTCCACCGAGCACGGTGGCGACGGCCGCCACACAGCGTCGACGAGTCGTCGCGTCGAGCACCGCCAGACCGCGTGCTCTCACGACGGCGAGCAATGATCGCCGTTCGGAGACCACCATGATCACTCCGAGCATGATCACGGCGAGCGCCGTGTCCTCGCGGGTCGACAGGGCGACGACGAGGAAGAACGTGAACCAGCGCCAGCGATCGGTGCGCGCGCACCACCAAGCCATGAGCATCGGCGTGACGACGAGCGCCTCGGGATGGAAGTTGGCCCAGACGATCCACTGGACCGGCGCGTACATCAGGAACACGAAGGCGAAGAACGAACCGAGCCACGGCGACCGGAATCGATCGCGCGCGAGCAGGTACACCGGAACCGCGCCGAGCGCCATCACCGTGGCCTGGGCGACGTACAGGAAGGCCGGGCCGGCACCGAGCCAATAGAAAGGGACGAAGGCGACGACGATCAGATTCAGGTGGTGACCCCAGAACTCGAGGCCGCGCACCGTCATGAAGCTCTGGCCCCCGCGCGACACGAGCCAGAAGGCCTGGTCGTAGATCCCCATGTCGAACGACCAGGTTCCGAAGTTGCGATGGTGGCGCACACCGAGCCAGCCGAAGAGAACGGCGAACGTGATGACGCCGGCCCAGACGAGCCAGGTCGCCGGATGCACCGCACGCGCCCGCCTGCGCAGACGATCGATCCCCACCACGTCGCGCAGGCTAGCGAGACGTGATCAGCTCTTGAAGAGGAACTCTTCGTCCTCGGGTCGCAGGAAAAGACTCAGCTCGTCCTTCAATTCGAGATGATCGGAAAGAGTGACATCCGTGTCGACGATGGCGAACGCCGCTTCGCGGGCGATCTCCACGAGTTCGCGATCGCGACGAAGTGACGCCAGCTTTAGATCGCTACGCCCCTTCTGCTCCTTGTTCATGAGTGTTCCCTCGCCGCGGAGCTCGAGATCGGCTTCGGCGAGGAAGAATCCGTCGTCGGACGACACCAGGGCCTCGATGCGCGGTCCCATCTCGGCGACGAGACCCGGGCTGGCGTCATCGGACGGCGAGGTCACGAGCCAACAGATCGACTCGTGCGAACCGCGACCGACGCGTCCGCGCAACTGGTGAAGTTGGGCGATCCCGAAGCGGTCGGCATCGAGGATCACCATGGCCGTCGCGTTGGGGACGTCGACTCCGACCTCGATCACCGTCGTGGCCACCAGCACATCGAGTCGGCCCTCGCGAAACGCGTCCATCACCGACTCCTTGTCGGCCGACGACATACGACCGTGCAGGAGTCCGATGCGCAACCCGGCGAGATCGCCGCTCTCGAGACTGGCCTTGGTCTCCTCGGCCGATGCGACCTCGAGTTTCTCGCTCTCCTCGATGAGCGGACACACGACGTACGCCTGTCTTCCGGCGGCCACACGCTCGCGAACGTCGGCCCACACATCGGGTGATCCGAGTGAACCCACCGCGTGACGCGTCAAGATCGGGGTACGACCGGGTGGTTTCTGGTCGAGGATGCTCACGTCGAGATCGCCGTACACGGTCATGGCGGCCGTGCGCGGGATCGGCGTGGCCGTCATCACGAGAACATCGGGCGCACGTCCGCCTTCGCCACCTTTGTCGCGCAGTGCGGCCCGTTGTTCCACACCGAAGCGGTGTTGTTCGTCGATCACGACGACACCGAGGCTCGCGAACTCCACACCCTCCTGGATCAGGGCATGTGTTCCGATCACGATGTCGACCGATCCGTCGGCCAGACCGGCCAACACCTCGCGTCGACGTTCACCGGTCACGCGGTTGGTCAGCAATTCCACCCGTACCGCGCGTTCGCCGAACAAGTTGTCGGGGTCGGGTACGCGCAGACCGTCGAGGAGGCGCGTCACCCCCGACGCGTGCTGCTCGGCGAGAACCTCGGTCGGGGCCATGAGCGCACCCTGATGACCTCCGTCCACCGCGACGAGCATGGCTTCCACCGCAACGAGTGTCTTGCCGGCTCCGACGTCACCCTGGAGCAAACGATGCATCGGGCGGGCGTCGGCGAGGTCGCGCTCGATCTCGCCGATCACGCGAACCTGCGCCTCGGTCAGTCGATACGGGAGCGTGTCGAGGAACCGTCGAACGAGTGGACCACCGATGTGATGCGCGATGCCGAGCTGGTCGCGCTCCATCATCCGCTTGCGCATCACCAGTACGAGTTGGACGCGGAGCAGTTCGTCGAAGGCGAGCCGTCGGCGCGCCGCCTCCTTGGCCGCGAAGGTCTCGGGTAGATGAAGGTCGTACAGCGCCTCGTGACGCGGCGCCAGCGAGTAACGCTCGCGGATCTCCGCCGGCACGGGATCGCTGAGCCCACGTTGACGGCAACGACTCAGGGTCTCGTCGATCGCCCGCCGGACGACCCACGACGGCAAATCGATCTTCTCGCTCTGTGGATACACCGCGACGATCGGTCGCGGACGTTCCCCGGGATCTCCGAGCACGTCGACCGTCGGGTTGGCCATCTGCAGACGCCCGCGGAACGACGACACGCGTCCGTGCAGGGCCACGAGCGAACCCGGTGCGAGTTGGCGTTCGCGCCAACCCTGGTTGAAGAACACGACGGCGAGCGAACCGGTGTCGTCACCGACGACGACGTTCACGCGTTGCGGGCCGCGCCCGCGGGGTGACGACTGGACCGAACGAACCTCGGCGACGACGAGGGCATCGAGTCCTTCGGCCAACTCGGCGACGGACGCCTCGCGCGTGCGATCGATCCAGCGACGTGGGTAATGGGTGAGCAGATCGGCGAGGTTCGCGATTCCGAACTTCTCGAACGCTTCTTTGCGCTTGCCCGACCCGACCGACTTGAGGCGCGACAGGTCGAGCCCGGCGAGTTCGCGAAAGGTGATCGGGTTCTGGTTCTCGCTCACTCGACGCCGAAGAGATACGGATACAACGGTTGTCCACCGCGATGACACTCGACCTGTACGTCGGGCCGCTCGTTGGCGAGCCACGCGAGCAGGGCCTCGGTGACCGATGCAGTGGCATCGACTCCTTCGATCACGGTGACGATCTCGCGGTCGGGGGCCACGAGGTGCTCGAGCAACGCGATGGCCGCTCCATCGGGACTGCCGGCCACGGCGACGATGCCGTCGCCACGCACGATGCCGATCCAGTCACCCTCACGAATCGGCCCGGCGTCACTGCTCGAGTCGCGCACCGCGCGGGTGATCTCACCGGTGGCCATGGCCGACGTCGCGTCGGTCATGTTGGCGAGGTTGGCGTCCACATCGGCCTCGGGGTCGTACACGACGAGTGCGGCGAGGGCCTCGGGCATCGATCGGGTGGGGACGACCCGAACCCGCTTGTTCGACAAGGCGTCGAGTTGTTCGGCGACCGGAATGATGTTCTTGTTGTTGGGCAGGACGATGACCTGCTCGGCGTTGACGTGATCGACGGCTTCGAGAAGTTCGGCGGTCGACGGGTTGAGGGTCTGGCCCCCGGTCACGATGCCCTGCACTCCGAGCTGCGAGAAGAGATCTTCGAGCCCGTTGCCACTGCACACCGCGACGACGGCCGTGGTGACCGACGGCAGGCCGACGATCGCGTGCTTGGCGTCGAGGGCCGCATGATGTTCGGCGACTTCCTCGAAGAGATCGGTGACACGGATCTGCTTGGGTCGACCACCGAGATCGATCGCGACCTCGATCGCGGCTCCGATGTCGTTCGTGTGCACGTGGCAGTTCCAGAGTCCGTCGCCGCCTACCACCACGATGGAGTCGCCGATCTCGGCCCAGTCCGACTTGAACTCGCTGATCTTGTCGTCGGCGAGGTGCAAGAAATACATGACCTCATAACGAAGATCGGCCACCGAACCCGGCTCGTGTTGGTCGGGAGCGACCATGACCGGAAGCGGAGTGTCGATCGCATCGCCGCCGATGGAGTCCTCGGGGGTCGGGATGGGCTCGCCGTCGACCACGTTCAGCGCGGCGTCGAGGAGCAGAAGGAAACCGGCACCACCCGCGTCGACCACACCGGCGTCTTTGAGAACCGGGAGCATCTCGGGGGTGCGGTCGAGGGCGGCCCGACCGGCATCACGGGCGGCCCGCAGAACCGCGGCCAAGCCGTCTCCACGCGCCGCGGTGGCCTTGGCGGCTTCACTCGCCTCGCGCACGACGGTGAGGATGGTGCCTTCGATCGGCTTCACGACTGCCTGGTACGCCGCCGAGGAGGCGTCACTCAGGGCTTCGGCGACCTCGGTCGCGGTGTTCGAGGCGGTCGCCGACAACCGGCCGGCCAGTCCCCGAAGGATCTGGCTCAGGATGACCCCGGAATTGCCTCGGGCCCCCATGAGCGAACCATGGGAGATCGCCTGGCAGGTCGATTCGATCTCGGGGGCGGCCTGATCGAGTTCGGCGACCACGGCATCGAGGGTCCGGGCCATGTTGGTCCCGGTGTCGCCGTCGGGGACCGGGTAGACGTTCAGGCGGTTGATCCGGGGGGCATGGACCCGGACGGCGTCGCGAAAGGCGACGACCGTGCGCCGCAGGCGGTCGGCATCGAATCGCTCAGACGACCCCTCGGGGGTCAGGACGGGCGCAGCCACGATCCGATGGTACCCCTCCCCCATGACCTGATCGCTCCTTGTGATCGGATGTATCGCCCGCATCACTTGGGCTGTCGGGAAATCCGCAGGTAGCCTTTGGTTCCCGTCAGAGCGCCAGTGCCCGGCGTCCCTCGGGTCGAGAAGAGAGAACGATCATGGCAGCAGTTTGTGAAGTATGCGGCAAGCGCCCCTCGTGGGGTATGTCCGTGTCGCACTCGCACGTGCGCACCAAGCGCCGCTGGAACCCGAACATTCAGCGGGTCCGCGCCCTCATCAACGGCACGCCCAAGCGTCTCTACGTCTGCACCGGATGCATCCGCGCCGGCAAGGTGACCAAGGTCGGGCCCAGCACCAAGACCAGCACCAAGACTGGCAACTGATCTCGATGCAGGGAGTCATCAAGGCCTTCGATCCCTCGACGGGAACCGGTCTGATCCTCTCTGACTCCGATCTTCTCGAACACGAGTTGGCGTCCGACGCACTCGAAGGAAGCATCTTCCGCATGCTCCGGCCCGGTCAGCGGGTCGTGTTCGATCTCGATGACACCGGACTCGCGACGCGTTTGCGTCTCGGATCCGAAGTCGACATGGGAACGCCCGGCTTCTAGCCGGGTGTTCTGTTTCCGGCACCCTGCCTCACCCCCCAGGAGACAAGACAATGAGTGGTACCAGCAGCAACGAGCGGCTGAAGAAGTGGGTCGCCGATTGGGCGGCCGTCATGCAGCCCGACGACATCTACTGGTGCGATGGTTCAGCCGAGGAGTACGACCGACTCTGCCAGTTGCTCGTCGACAGCGGCACCTTCACCAAACTCGACGAAGCCAAGCGCCCCAACAGTTACTGGGCGCACAGCGATCCGGGTGACGTCGCCCGCGTCGAGGACCGCACGTTCATCTGCTCGACCAAGCAGGACGATGCCGGACCGAACAACAACTGGCGCGAACCGGCCGAGATGCGGGCCGAGATGACCCGTCTCTATCAGGGCACCATGAAGGGTCGCACGATGTACGTCGTCCCCTTCAGCATGGGACCGCTCGGATCACCGATCGCCCACATCGGCGTGCAGCTCACCGACTCGGCCTACGTCGCGGTGAGCATGCGCATCATGACGCGTATGGGCCAGGGTGCTCTCGACGTCCTCGGCAACAACGACTGGGTCCCGTGTCTGCATTCGGTCGGCGCACAAGTACATCGTGCACTTCCCCGAGACCCGCGAGATCTGGTCGTACGGATCGGGCTACGGCGGCAACGCGTTGCTCGGCAAGAAGTGCTTCGCGTTGCGCATCGCGTCGGTGATGGCCCGCGACGACGGCTGGCTCGCCGAGCACATGCTGATCCTGAAGCTCACCAATCCGGCCGGTGAGGCCAAGTACATCGCCGCCGCGTTTCCGTCGGCCTGCGGCAAGACCAACCTCGCCATGCTCGTGCCGACCATCCCGGGCTGGAAGGCCGAGACCATCGGCGACGACATCTGCTGGATGAAGTTCGGTGCCGACGGCCGCCTCTACGCGATCAACCCCGAAGCCGGTTTCTTCGGAGTGGCGCCGGGCACCGGTTACGACACCAACGCCAATGCCATGCACACGTTGTGGGGCAATTGCATCTTCACGAACACGGCGCTCACCTCCGACGGCGACGTGTGGTGGGAGGGCATGAGCGATGACGCTCCGGCCCGGGCGACCGATTGGAAGGGCAATGCCTGGACCCCCGAGTCCGAGACGCCCGCCGCTCACCCCAACGCGCGCTTCACCGCACCGGCGTCGCAATGCCCCTCGGCCGCACCCGAATGGCAGGACCCGGCCGGCGTGCCGATCTCGGCCATCCTGTTCGGCGGACGTCGCCGCACCACGGTGCCGCTCGTGACCCAGGCCTTCGACTGGGAGCACGGTGTGTTCCTCGGATCGATCATGGCGTCGGAGACCACCGCTGCCCAGCAGGGTGCGGTCGGCAATCTGCGTTTCGACCCGATGGCCATGCTCCCCTTCTGCGGTTACAACATGGCCGACTACTTCGCCCATTGGCTGAACATCGGCAGCAAGTCGGATCCTTCGAAACTGCCCCAGATCTTCTTCGTCAACTGGTTCCGTCGCGACGACAACGGTCGTTTCCTGTGGCCCGGATACGGCGAGAACAGTCGCGTGTTGAAGTGGGTCTTCGAGCGGGTCTCGGGTGCAGCCGATGCCGTGCAGACGCCGATCGGCTACCTGCCCACCGATGGCGCTCTCGATGTCAGCGGTCTCGACATCGAGAGGGCCGACCTCGAGCAGTTGCTGTCGGTCGACGTGGACGGCTGGCGTTCGGCGATCCCGCAGATCAAGGATCACTACGCCCAGTTCGGACCCAAGTTGCCGAACCGACTCTCGGCCCAACTCGACCAGTTGGCCGGAGCGCTCTGACGATCAGTCTCGTCTGACGATCAGGTCTGACCGACGAGCATCGCTCGTATGCCGAGCCCCATCAGGAAGAGCCCACCCAGGCCGTAGAGCAGATACAGGCGGTGCCGCATCTGGTTGCGGTAGCTGTAGATGATCGCCACGGCCATGATGCCGACGAATCCGTAGAACGCGTGGAACTGCGGGAACTCCAGTTTCTCTTTGTTGACGAGGATCACGCCGAGGGTCACCTGCACGAAGATCGTCAATTCGGCCACGAGGGTGAACCACCACAGCGCACGAGTCCGCAGACCCGCGAATCGGTGAGCGCCGAGGGCCCACAAACCAGCCAAACCATTGGCGACGATCACGAACCACGCCCACGACTCGTGGAGATCGAGCAACATCAACGCTGACACGGCTTCAGACCCTAGTCATTCGCCGCACGGAGTGCCCCCGTACAGGGCGAGCACACGGCCGGTCGGCGCATCGTCGGACAAGGTGCCCCACAGACCGGGCTCGAGTTCGAACCCGGGACCGAACACCACATCGGTGAAGATCTCGGCGTTGTCGTACACGCGATCGATATCGGCGACCGTGGAGCCCATCGTGATGCCACCATCGGTGGCCGGTCCGAGCGGGTCCGCTATGTCGTCATCGGTCGGGCCGTCACCGGTTGGGCCGTCACCGGTCGGGCCGTATTGCCATTGGTAGAAGTGGCGAACACCCGAGTCGAAATCACTCTCGTCGCCGAACAGGAGCAACAAGTCTCCCCAATGCACGCCGCGAACCTCGGTGCCCGGACACGTTCCGAATTCAGAGAACGAATCGATCCAGCCGGTGTCGGAGGTGGGATCACCGAGCAATGCGGTGACGTACTCGATGGCCGCATCGGGCTCGACCCCGAAGCGAATGTCACCCAGTGAGTCGGCGCGCAACACGAGGTCGACCGTCTCGGGATACGTGGACGAAGTGGACGATGACGACGTGGACGAGGTGCTCGCCGCGATCGACGACGACGTCGACTCGGGAACGGTCGTTGCACTCGTGGTGACCGGAATCGGGAGCGGAGCGAGAGTGTCGCCGTTCGAGCCACCCGAACCACAGGCCGACAGGACGAACATCGCACCACATGCCGAGGCAACGAAAAGTCGCATGTATTCAGTCTGCCGGTTCAGCGGATCAGAGTGTCGGCTTGCCGGCCCCGCTCGACGAGACGGAGTTCACCGTTCGTCTGCACGTCCACCACGGTGACCGACGCGTTGTCGAGACTGTCGATCACGAGTCGGTCGTCGCCGATGCACGCTCCGATCACCGCATTGATGGCGATGAAGTGCGAGAAGATCACGGTGTCGACCGATCGGGCGGCCACGAATTCGACGACACCATCGCGGAATTCGGTGAACGGAGAGCCGAGTTCAGCCCAGGTGCCGGCCATCGCCGCGCGCAACCAGGGCACGCGCTCACCCATCGGTATCCCGTTCGGTGAAGGGATCTCGCGTACTTCGGGGGCGATGGCGAGGGTGGCCGAATCGAGTCCCCACGCGGCGAGAAGAAACCCGGCGGTCTCCTGACATCGCCGCAACGGACTCGAGAGCACCGCCATGCGGTCGAGT
>Ga0255063_1000131_pt1 | contig 18342 bp, 12 predicted proteins | sample Colum_Cont_RepA__3_FD_188458 | JGI IMG/M metagenome (GOLD analysis project Ga0255063, IMG submission 188458) | Freshwater microbial communities from Columbia River, Oregon, United States - Colum_Cont_RepA_0h | ecosystem: Environmental > Aquatic > Freshwater > River | place: USA: Oregon... | reverse complement strand
CGTCTGGTATGGCGCCGACCAGCGGCTCGACGCCATACCAGACGAGCAACGGGAGGTTATGGTCCGCCGCATCCTCGCCGTGCGCCAGCAAGCGGGACGCCACGTCGGCGGCGACGGCGGCCGGGACCTTCTGCAGGGCGGAGGCGAGTTCCCGACGGACGACGGGATCGGCGTCATCGACAAGCGGGAGCGCCAGCCCGCGTTCGACGGCGGCGCGCACGGCCCAAGCGCGCAACGACGCCTCGCGGTCGCGCGCGGCGAGGGCCACGAGGTCGGCGACGTCGGCGGTGGACGAAAGCACGGCCCAGAAGGCGCGGAGGCGACGTTCGACCGGGGCGGAACCATCGGCGACCACGGCCGTGAGGAAAGCGCGGGCGTCATCCGCCAGCGCACCGCGCTCCGCCAGCACCTTGCGGGCTTGGCGCGCAAGCAGGCCGTTCGGATCGTCCACCGCGACCTTCGCCAAGGCCGACGCCTCGAGCTTCGTCAGGTCCTGCGCCCGCGACTTCGGGTCGCCGTAGGCGATCCGGTAGATGCGGCCATTGCCGCGGTCCCAGATCTCCTGGTTGTTGTTGTGGCAGGTCTGCGGGTCGGTCCAGTCGCTGACGTACAGGGCGCCGTCGGGACCGACGCGCTGGGAGACGGGGATGAACCAGGCGTCGTTGCTGCGCGCGAAATCGCCCGCATGATGGCCGACATACCCGCTGCCCTTGGGCTCGACCTGATCCGCGAGGACGCGATGTCCATGGAGGTTGCCGAACAGCAGCAGGCCCTGGTAGTTCGCCGGGAAATTGTCGCCGTCATAGATCGCGAGGCCGCAATGGGCATGACCGCCGCCGGCCTCGTCGGTGCTCGCCGCCTGGATGATGCCGCGTTCGGCCGGGCGATACAGGATCGAACCCGTGAAGTGCGGGTGATCCGCGATCGTCTTGATGTCGTCGTAGGTGTAGGGCTCGAAATGCTGACCGGCCTGACGCTGGTAGCGGGCGCCCGGCAGCACATGGTAAAGGTGGGGAATCACGCAGGCCGTGATGAACATATCCCCGCGGGCGTTGAAATCGAGGCCCCAGGGATTGCTCGTGCCCTCGGCGAAGATCTGGAACTCCCGCGTGCGGGGGTGCAGCCGCCAGACGCCGGCGTTGATCTTCCGGCGCTGCTCGGCCGGCGTACCCGGCTTGCCGACCACCGAGTGCGTGAAGACTCCGTGGCAGCCGTAGAGCCAGCCGTCGGGCCCCCAGGTGAAGCTGTTCAGGGTTTCGTGCGTGTCCTGCATCGCCCATCCGTCGAGCACCACCTCGGGCTTGCCCGGACGGTCCTGCGCGTCCTTGGGGATGAACATCAGTTCCGGCGCGGCGCCGACCCACACCCCGCCGTGACCGACCTCGATGCCGCTCACGAGGTCGAGCCCCTCGAGGAAGACGGTGACCTTCGCATAGCTGCCGTCGCCCTTGACGTCGTCCAAGATGAGGATGCGGTCCCGGCCCTTGCCCTCGCCGCGCTTGCGGGGGTAGGACATCCCCTCGACGACCCAGAGCCGCCCCTTCTCGTCGAAGCACATCGCGATCGGCTGGACCACGCGGGGCTCGGCCGCGACCAGCGTGACCTTGAAGCCGGCGGGCAAGGACATCGTCTTCATCGCCTCGGCCGGGGTCTGGCCCGGCTTGTAGTCCTTGAGCGGGACGCGGACGGCGGGGCCGACGGGGAAGTCGGCGGCGAAGGCCGACAAGGCGGCGAAAACCGCGCTGAGCAGGACGGGGCGCATGGGGTACGGGGTCTGTCACCAGCCAAGCCCCGCGGTTCCTTATCTCAAATAGAAAACTAGGCCCTTGGCGGGTCCGCCGCCTTCGATAGGCTGGCGAACATGCCGGCCCCGACCTCGCCTACCCCACGCCCGGAGGAAACGCTGCGGCGCACGCGTCCTTGGTTCCTCGCCGCCGGCGGCCTCCTCGCCCTCTGGATGCTGCTGGCGATGACCTTGGCGCTCCTCACCACCCGCCATCACGCGGAGATCACCGGAGAGCTCTTCGGGCCGCTGCTGCTCCGTAACCCCCTGACTTACGCAGTGGCGGCCTACGTCGCGGCGCACGCCTACGTGGGGCGCAAACTCCTGCAGCTCGCCCGCGCCGCGCGGCAGACCGACCCGGCAGAAGGGCGCGCGGAGGCGGCGCGGGCCTTCGCCGCGTTCTGGCGCGTCAACCTCCGGGCGCACCTGCTTCTGTGGAGCTTCCTCGCCGCATTCATCCTCCTGACCTTCCTGCTCCGACGCTGACCATGGCAACCGACCACCCGGAAGCCGAGGCGTTTCGGCAAGCCCGGCGACCCATCCTCTTCTTCGCCTGGCTGGGCCTGGTCGGCATGACCCTGCTCGGACTGGGCGCGCTCACTTGGGTCGCAATCATGCTGACCTTTTTCCCGGACCACATCGGAGCGCTGACCGGCGATACGATCGCCTTCTGCCTCTTCATCCTGATCGCCGTCACCAGCGCCGCCTACGGCGTCCGGACCTTCCTGGCTCTCCTGCGCTGCGGCCGGCACCTCGCCGCGGACGGCGACCTCGGCCTGGCCCTCGAGCAACATCGGCTTTTCTGGCGGCGAGGCACGATTCTCTCCGGACTCCTGCTGCTGGAAATCCTGGGCCTCATGGTCGTCTGCCCCTAAGGGCATATTAATCATTTTACTCCCTTGGCAGGAAGCCCGGGCAGGTTTAGGCCTCGAGCTACCCAACCGTCCCATGAAAGCAGCCCTCCCCCTCCTCGCCCTCCTCTCCGCCCTCGGCCCGGTCAGTGCCGCCCAGGTCCAGCTCGTCGAGCAGAAGGACAAGCAGCAGGTCGACGTCCTCGTCGATGGCCAGCCGTTCACGTCCTACGTCTTCTGGAACGACCAGAAGAAGCCGCTCCTTTCCCCGCTCCGCACGTCGACGGGCAAGATCTTCACCCGCGGCTTCCCGCTCGAGAAGGTCGCCGGCGAGCGCACCGACCACCCGCACCACATCTCGTCGTGGTTCAACTACGGCAACGTCAACGGCACCGACTTCTGGAACTCGCCGCCCGAGGGCTTCAGCCGCGACAGCAAGGTCCCCTATGGCCGCGTCAAGCACACCGGCATCAAGTCGGCCCAGTCGGGCGAAGGCCTGGCGACCCTGCAGGTCAGCGCCGACTGGATCATGGCCGACGGCTCCACGGTGCTGAAGCAGGACGAGAAGCTCGTCTTCCGCGCCGCCAAGGACCTGCGCATCATCGACCGCATCGTCACCCTGACCGCGCAGGACAAGCCGGCGGTCTTCCATGATTCCAAGGAAGGCGTCATCGCCATCCGCGTCACCCGCTCGCTCGAGGAGCCCTCGACCAAGCCCGAGATCTTCACCGACGGCAGCGGCAAGCCCACCGCCGTCGCCAAGCTCGACAACACCGGCGTCAACGGCGTCTACCTGAGCAGCGAGGGCAAGGTCGGCGAGAAGGGCGGCTGGAGCACGCGCGCCAAGTGGATGACCCTGTCCGGCGCCGTCCTCGGCGAGGACGTCTGCATCGGCATCTTCGACCACCCGAAGAACAGCACCTTCCCGACCTACTGGCACAACCGCGGTTACGGCCTCTTCGCCGCGAACCCCTTCGGCGCCAAGGAATTCACCAAGGGCAAGACCACGCTCAACTTCACCATCCAGCCCGGCAAGTCGGAGACCTTCCGCTTCCGCATCCTCATCCACACCGGCAAGCTGACCGCGGAGCAGACCGAGGCCCAGTACCAGCAGTGGCTGAAGGACCAGGCGGAGTAAGCGGCGGAAGAACCTGCGGCCAGGGGTTAGCGGTTGGCGGTTAGATAGTTCAACCATAGTATTGGGATTGGGTTGTTACACGCCCAAAGGCCGCTAAGCATCACCCCACCCCTGCCCTTCTTGTCGTGGGCTCCCCTAACCGCTTTCCGCCAACCGCTACCCCCTTTCTGTAATCCCATGCTCCGACGATTCCTTCCCTGCCTTCTGCTGGTCGCCGCCGTCGGCGCCGCCGAACCGCGCAAGCCGAACATCATCTTCATCCTGAGCGACGACCTCGCGCAGGGCGACCTCGGGTGCTACGGACAGAAACTCATCCAAACGCCGAACCTGGACCGCATGGCGAAGGAGGGCACGCGCTTCACCCAAGGCTACTGCGGGACCTCGGTGTGCGCGCCAAGCCGCACGTCCCTGATGCTCGGTCAGCACACGGGCCACAGCCCCATCCGGGCCAACCGCGAACTGAAGGCCGAGGGCCAGCTGCCGATCCCCGCCGACTCGATCACGGTCGCCAAGGCCCTGAAGGGCTCGGGCTACGCCACCGCCTGCGTGGGCAAGTGGGGCATGGGGATGTTCGATAGCCCGGGCAGCCCCCTGAAGCAGGGCTTCGACCACTTCTTCGGCTACAACTGCCAGCGCCACGCCCACAGCTACTACCCGACCTACCTCTACCGCGATGACCAGCGCTTCGAGTTGCCGGGGAACGACGGCAAGGGCGTCGGCCAGACGTACGCGCAGGACCTCATCCAGCAGGACGCCGAAGCCTGGATCCGCGCGCAAAAGGACAAGCCGTTCTTCCTCTTCTACGCCATCACCCTGCCGCACGGCCGGCACGAGATCGGCGACTTCGGCCCCTACAAGGACAAGCCGTGGACGCCGACGCAGAAGGCCTACGCCGCGCAGGTGACGCGGCTCGACGCCGACGTCGGCCGCGTGTTGGCGCTGCTCAAGGAACTGGGGCTCGACGAGCACACCTTGGTGATGACCTCCGGCGACAACGGCTCCTCGTTCGCGCCGAACTCCGAGATCGGCAAGCTCTTCGACCAGGCGGCCAACGGCCTCCGCGGCTATAAGCGCGGCCTCTACGAGGGGGCGCTCCGCCAGGCGGCGCTCGCCCGCTGGCCGGGCAGGATCCCGGCGGGCCGGGTGAGCGACGAGCCGTGGGCTTCCTGGGATTTCCTGCCGACGGCCCTGGAATTCTCCGGCACGCCTGCCCCGGCCGGACTGAAGACCGACGGACTTTCGCTGGCCTCCTTCCTGCAGGGCGGAGCCGCCCCGAAGCGCGATTACTTCTATTGGGAACTGCACGAGGGGCAGTCGCTGCAGGCCGCGCGCTGGGGAGATTGGAAAGCGGTGCGCAACGGCCCGGCCGCCAAGGTCGAAGTCTACGACCTCAAGACCGACTCCGCGGAGAAGATGGATCTCGCGACCCAGCGCCCGGAGCTCGTCGCCAAGGCGCTGGCGATCTTCAAGGACGCGCACGTCGACCACCCGGAATGGCCGATGCGGACGCAGAAACAGGCGAACGAGGCGAACAAAGCCCGCAGCAAGGAGTCCAAGTAAGCGACCATGCAGCTCCGTCGACTCGGCCCTTCCGACCTCCACCTCACGCCCGTCGGCCTGGGCACCTGGGCCATGGGCGGGGGCGACTGGAAATTCGGCTGGGGCCCCCAGGATGACGCCCAGTCGGTCCGCACGATCCACGAGGCCGTGGACCTCGGCGTCAACTGGCTCGACACCGCGCCGATCTACGGCCTCGGCCATTGCGAGACGATCGTGGGCCGGGCGCTCAAGGAGCTCAAGGGCCGCCGCCCCATCCTCTCCACCAAGTGCGAGCGTTGCTGGGACGAGGAACGCCAGATCATCCCGCGCCTCAAGCGCGCCAGCATCCGCCGCGAGATCGAAGACAGCCTGCGGCGCCTCGGCGTCGACGTCATCGACATGTACCAGATCCACTGGCCCCAACCCGACGAGGACATCGAGGAGGGCTGGGCCGCCATCGCGGAGCTGGTGAAGGAAGGCAAGGTCCGCTGGGCGGGCGTCAGCAACTTCAGCGTCGCGCAGCTCAAGCGGCTCCAACCCATCCATCCCGTCGCCTTCCTGCAGCCGCCCTACAGCCTGCTGAACCGCGGCATCGAAGCCGAGATCATCCCGTATTGCGAAGCGAACGGCATCGGCCTCATCCCCTACAGCCCCATGCAGAAGGGCCTGCTCAGCGGCAAGGTCACCCAGGCCTGGGTCGACGCGCTGCCCGCGAACGACCATCGCCGCGCGGACCCGCAGTTCAACGAGCCCCTGCTCTCGCGGAACATCGCGCTCAACGCCGGACTCCGCCTCATCGCCACGCGCCTCGGCACCACCCCGGCGGAACTAGCCATCGCCTGGGTCCTCCGTCAGCCCCGCGTCACCTCCGCCATCGTCGGCGCGCGCAAGCCCGGCCAATTCGCCGAGACCATCGGAGGCGGCCGCCTCACCCTCACGCCCGCGGTCATCGCGGAGATCGAGGGATTGCTGAAGTAAGGGCTGGGGCTGGGCCATCAAACCAACAGGGCCAGGGCTAGGGTCAGGGCCAGGGCTAGGGCTAGGGCTAGGGCTAGCCGACGAGGAAAGACTCCTTCAGGGAGATTGTCATGCCGTCGAATGGTGACTGCGCACAACCGTTGCCACTGACCCTGCCCCTAGCCCTGTCCCTGTCTCTGTCCCTAGCCCTTGAGTCCCCTCCATACCCTTAACCTCCCCTTAAGGCCGGCCGCCTTATAATGGCTGTATCATGAAATCGTCGCGTCTGCTTCCGGGGGCGGCCCTGCTCCTCGCCGCCTCCGCCCACGCCCACCTCCCTCCCATCGACGCGAATCACCGTGATACCCCGGAAGCACCGACGGTCGCGACCCGCCTGACCTTCTTCCTGCCGGCCGCCCCCGGCTCGACCGGCCCGACCCCTCCGCTCGCCGCGCCCTTCGCGGCCTTCGCGCCCAAGGTCGGCGTCCGCTGGGACGAGAAGTACCTCTACGTCGAGGCGAAGGGACTCCCCGACCACCCGCTGATGGCGGGCATCAAATCCTGGCAGCAGCAGGTACCGATCCCGCAGGCTTACGTCGGCGAGCGCGCCTGGCGGATTCCGCTCCACCCCGTGCCGGCCAAGGAGCCGATGTCCGCCAAGACCCACTTCCTGCGCGGCGCCATCGCGCTGGCCGCGAACGGCATCCCGATCTTCAACGCCCTCAACAACCGCGGGGACGACGCCAAGAAGTTCGGCGAGCTGGACAATTTCGGCGGCCACTGCGGCAAGGGCGACGACTACCACTACCACGACGCGCCGGTCTTCCTCGAGAAGACCCTGGGCAAGGGCAAGCCGATCGCGGTGGCGCTGGATGGCTACCCGATCTACGGCTACGACGAACCCGACGGCGGCGCGGTCGGCAAACTCGACGCGTTCGGCGGGCACGAGACGAAGGCGCTGGGGTACCACTACCATACGCAGAAGGTCTACCCCTACATCAACGGCGGCTTCCACGGTGAGGTCACCGAGGTCGACGGGCAGGTCGACCCGCAGCCGTCCGCCAGTCACGTGCGCAAGGAAGGCTCCGCCTACTCCCAACAACCGCTGCGCGGGGCGCTCATCAAGGACTTCGTGGTCGGCGCCGACGGCAAGAGCTACGCGCTCAACTACGCGCTCAACGGCAAGGCCCTCAGCGTGAAGTACACGGCGAACGCCGACGGTACCTGGACCTTCATCTACTCCAAGGCGGACGGCTCGACCGAGACCGAGACGTACAAGCCGGGCGAACGTCGCCCCGGCGGCCAAGGCGGGCCCGGCGGAGATCGGCCGAAGGGCGGCGACGGCAAGGGCAAGGGCGGCAAGCGACCGCCCGCGCCGGAGCCGGACGGCGCCAAGGGCGAGCTCGGGGCGGCGGGCGAGCAGGCCCAACCCGGTCCGAGCGAGGCTGGCCGACCCAAGGGTGAGCGTCCCAAAGGCGGCAAGGGCGGCAAAGGCGGGCCCGGCGACCCGTCGGGTTTGATCAAACCCGCTCCCGCCGACGCCCTGAAGCTCAACGTCTACGCGGACAATTGGTTCGTCCTCTTCATCAACGGCAAGCTCCGCGTCGTCGACCCGATCGAATACATGCCGCACAACGTCGTCTCGGTCGACTTGCTGCCGGAATACCCGATGACGATCGCCGTGATGGCGATGGACAACGCGGACCCGAAGACCGGCCTCGAGTACGGCAACCGCATCGGCGACGCGGGCCTGATCATCAAGTTTTCCGACGGCACCGTCACCAACGCGAAATGGAAGGCGAAGAGTTTCTTCAAGGGGCCGCTCGACCGCGAGGTCGGGAATCCGAAGGTCCGACACGAACCGATCCCGGCGAACTGGTACGCCGTCGACTTCGACGATAGCGGCTGGGCGGCGGCGACGGAATACACCGAGGAACGCGTCAACCCGAAGGAAAGCTTCCAGAAAGCCAAGGACGCCTTCGCCGGCGCCAAGTTTATCTGGTCCGCCGACCTGGACCTCGATAACACGGTGATCTTCCGCACCAAGGTCGAGGCCCCGGCCGTATTCAAGCCACGCTGGACCGCCAAGCCCGAAGTCGACCTCGGCGAGGTCACCCGCCAGCTGCTCAATCGCTAGGCGATTGCCCGCTTGCCAGGGCGCACGGCCAGGGACACCTTCGGGATAACCCCATGAAGACGCTGTCCCTCGGCCTCCTGCTCACCCTTGCCGCCTTCGCCCAAGCCGCCGACCCGGCCCCCGCGAAACCGGCCGAGACGGTGAATGTGGCGCCCAAAGCGAAGGCGAAGACCAAGGCCCCCGACCCGGCGATGGCGCCCATCCAGGACGTCGCGGGGCTTCCGCGCATCCTGCTCATCGGCGACTCGATCTCGATTGGCTACACCCTGCCGGTGCGCAAGCAGCTCGAGGGCAAGGCGAACGTACACCGCATCACCATCAACGGCGGCCCGACCGCCAACGGCGTCGCGAACCTCGGGAAGTGGCTCGGCCCGGCCAAGTGGGACGTCATCCATTTCAACTTCGGCCTGCACGACCTGAAGATCATGGAAGGCGGGAAGCGCCAGGTGGAGCCCGAGGACTATGAGCGCAACCTCCGCAGCCTCGTCGCCGAACTACGCAAGACCGGGGCCAGGCTCATCTTCGCCACCACGACGCCCGTCCCCGAGGGCAAGCTCAACCCCCCGCGCAACTTCGGCGACGTCGCCACCTACAACCGGATCGCCCTCAAGGTCATGCAGGAAAACGGGGTCGCCATCGACGACCTCAACGCGGCGATCACCCCGGACCTCGCCAAACTCCAGAAACCGCACGACGTGCACTTCACGGCGGAAGGTTACGCCGCCCTCGGACAAGCCGTCGTGCAGTCGCTGCAGAAGGAACTGGGGAAGTGAGGGCTGGGGCTGGGGCTGACAGGGAGATGCCATAGACGCGCGTGCCAGGGTAAGGAGGTAGGGCTGACCGTCCCCGGTCGGCCGCCCATCGAGAGGTCCGGACGGCCCGAGGATAAATCGCCCCCTTTACCCATGCCTGAAACTGCCCCTTTCCCTGTCCCTGGCCCTCTTTATACGAAACATTATGACTGACCTACCCTTGGGGAGCGCGGCAGGAACATTGCCCTTGGCAGAGGGTCGGAGAAACGACAGGTTGACCCCTCCCCTGACCGACCATCCCTCCCGGATGGCCTCCCCATTTCTACTACCAACACACCCATGCGCAAGACGCTCACCCTCCTGCTGGCCTTGACCCTCTCCGCGGTCCTGCCGGCGCAGACCCTCCAGCTACAGAAAGGCGACCACATCGCCTTCGTCGGCAGCGGCCTGGCCGACCGCCAGCAGCACTACGGCAACCTGGAGGCCCTGATCCATCAGGCCCACGCCGACAAGGAGCTCGTGGTCCGCAACCTCGGCTTCTCCGGCGACGAGGTGCACACCCGCCACCGCTCCGACGAGGTCCCGACCCTCGAGTACTTCCTGGACATGAAGCCGGGCGACCTGACGACCAAGTCGGGCAACACCACGGTCACCTACCACGCCGGCGCCCACTTCCACGCCAACGTGATCTTCGCCTACTGGGGCTTCAACGAATCGTTCCGCGGTCCGGAAGGCCTCGAGGACTACAAGAAGAACCTCGATGGCTTCCTCAAGAAGCACCTCGCCGCCGACTACGGCAAGGGCAAGCCCCGCATCGTCCTCCTCTCCCCGCTCGCCCACGAGGACATGAAGTCCGTCCACTTCGACCCGGCCTTCCCCGCCCGCAACAACAAGAACCTCGCCCTCTACACCGCCGCGATGGCCGAGGTGGCCAAGGCCAACGGCGTGCAGTTCGTCGACCTGTTTACCCCCTCCGCCAAGCTCTTCGCCGGCGCCGCCAGCCGCCTCACGATCAACGGCATCCACCTGAACGCTGAAGGCGACAAGGCCGTGGCCGCGCTGCAGTTCCAGGCCCTCTTCGGCCAGGCCGCCCCGGCCGTCGACGCCAAGGTCCTCGCCGCGGTGAACGACAAGGCCACCGAGTGGCACCACCGCTACCGCACCGTCGACCAGTTCAACATCTACGGCCAGCGCTCCCGCATCAAGTACGAGGGCATCGACAACGCCACCGTCATCGGCCGCGAACTCGCCAACCGCGACATCAAGGCCGCCAACCGCGACAAGGTCATCTGGGCCGCCGCCCAGGGCAAGACCCTCGTCGCCGACGACGCCAACCTCCTCCCCTACCTCTCCGTCCCGCCGAACCGCAAGGAGCCGGTGCCCTACCTGTCGGGCGAAGAACAGCTCAAGCACCTCACCCTGCCCGAGGGCTGCAAGATCGAGTTCATCGCCGACGAGACGACCGTCCCCGAGCTGATCAACCCGGTGCAGATGAACTTCGACACCAAGGGCCGCCTCTGGCTCTCCGTCTGGCCGAACTATCCCGAGACCACCCCGACGACCAAGAACTTCGACAAGCTCCTGGTCCTCGACCTCGACCCCAAGACCGGCAAGGTCGCGAAGTCCCACGTCTTCCTCGACGGCCTCAACTGCCCGACCGGCTTCCAGTTCTACAAGGACGGCGTCATCCTCATCCAGTCGCCCGATATGTGGTACGTGCGCGACACGGACGGCGACGGCAAGGCCGACTGGAAGGAGAAGTTCCTCTCCGGCATGGACGCGGCCGACTCGCACCATGAGACCAACTCGATCTGCTACGAACCGGGTGGTGCGCTCTACTTCTCCGACGGCGTGTTCCACCGCACCCAGGTCGAGACCTTCGACCGCGGCGCGGTCCGCAACACGAACGGCGCCATCTACCGCTACGAGCCGCAGACCCACAAGTTCTCCCGCTACGTGCCCTACGGCTTCGCCAACCCGCACGGCCGCGTGTTCGACTACTGGGGCAACGACATCATCACGGACGCCACCGGTAACGCCAACTACTTCGGACCCGGCTTCTCCGGCCACCTCGACACCGGCAGCCACCCCGGCTACCCGCAGATGTGGAACCGCCCCTCGCGTCCCTGCCCGGGCACGGCGATCCTCAGCAGCCGCCACTTCCCCGAGGACTGGCAGGGCATGTTCCTCAACACGAACGTGATCACCTACCAGGGCATCTTCCGCGCCAAGCTCTCCCCGGGCTCCGAGAAGACCAAGGACGCCTCCGGCATCCGCGGCGAGACCCTCGAGCCCGGCCTCGTGAAGGCCGACAACACCAAGGCCGGCAACTTCCGCCCCTCCGGCGTGGCCGTCGCCCCCGATGGCTCGCTCTACGTGATGGACTGGTCCCAGATGCTGATCGGCCACCTGCAGCACCACCTGCGCGACCCGAACCGCGACCACGCCCACGGCCGCCTCTACCGCATCACCTTCCCGAGCCGCCCCCTGCTCACCCCGAAGAAGATCGACGGCGAGCCGATCGAGGCCCTGCTCGATCTCCTCAAGGAGCACGAGGACAACGTCCGCCAGCGCGCCAAGATCGAGCTCCATAAGCACGACTCGGAGAAGGTGATCGCCGCCACCCAGAAGTGGGCCAAGCAGTTCGACGCCGCGAAGAAGGAGGACGCCCACCACCTCCTCGAGGCCCTCTGGGTCCACCAGTGGCACAACGTCGTCAACCTCGACCTGATCAAGGCCCTCCTGAAGTCGCCCGAGCACAACGCCCGCGCCCAGGCCCTCCGCGTGGTCTGCTACCAGCGCGACCGCATCCCCGGCGCCATCGACCTCGTCGTGGCCGGCACCAAGGACGAGTCGCCCCGCGTGCAGCTGGAGGCCGTCCGCGCCCTCAGCTTCTTCAACGGCGCCGACACCGCCAAGGCCGTCGCCGCCGCGCTGACGCTCAAGGATTCCAAGGACCAGTACATCTCCTACTGCCTCCGCGAGACCATGAAGCAGCTGGGCTCCCTGCCCGAAGGCAAGGGCCTCGTCGACCCCAAGGCCCTGCAGAAGCCCAAGGAAGTCGAGTACGGCCCGACCGACAAGAAGCTCTCCAAGGCCGACAAGAAGCTCTACGACCTCGGCAAGGAAGTCTACCACCGCGAGGCGCTCTGCGTCACCTGCCACCAGGCCGACGGCAAGGGCATCGACAGCTTCCCCGACAAGTCCAAGCCGACGTTCGGCAGCTACCCGTCGCTGGCCAAGATGACCGGCTACCCGACCAATCCGTGGATCGATGGCGACCCCACCCGCGCCATCAAGCTCGTGCTGAACGGCATGTACGGCAAGATGACGTTCAACGGCAAGCAGTACGGCGACGTGGCCGCCGGCCAAGCCGCGATGACCCCGCTCGGCCAGATGCTCAAGGACGAGGAAGTCGCCGCCGTCCTGACGTACGTCCGCCAGTCCTGGGGTAACAACCTGCCCCCCGTGACCGCCGCCCAGGTGAAGAAGGCCCGCGAAGCGAACAAGGGTCGCACGGCGATGTACACGCCCGAGGAAATCCTCAAGGAACACCCGTTCCCGGCCGGCAAGTAAGCCGTCCCCGAGACTCCTCCCGACAGGGCGCGCCTCACGGCGCGCCCTTTTTGTTGCGCGGTTGCCTCGGCCCGGGCGGCGTCCAACCTGCCCCCATGCGCCCCCTGCTTGGTCCCATCCTGCTGCTGCTCGGCCTGCTTCCCGGCCTCGCCGCCGAACCGGAACTGACCGTCATCAGCTACAACATCCGCCACGGCCTGGGCATGGACGGCAAAGTCGACCTACCGCGCATCGCCGAGGTCATCCGGACCAGCGGCGCACAGGTGGCGCTGCTGCAGGAAGTCGACCGCGGCATGGGACGCACCCAACGCCGCGACCTGACGACGGAACTCGCGAAAGCCTTGGGTTGGCAAGGCGTCTTCGACGCCAACCTGCGCACCAAGGACGGCGGCCAATACGGCAATGCCCTCCTGAGTTCGTTGCCGATCAAGGCCTGGAAGAACTCCGTCTACGCGCAGACCCGGCCGGGCGAACCCCGCGGACTGCTGCGGGCGACGCTCCTATGGGAGGGGCGTGAAGTCGACCTGCTCACGACCCACCTGGACGCCACGCGCGACGACGGCGAGCGCCGGCATCAGGTGGGGCTCATCCGGGAAGCCCTCCTCGGCCTACCGGCCGAGCGGGCCTTCATCCTGGCGGGGGATTTCAACGCCCTGCCCGACGCGCCCGCGCTGGCCCCGCTGCGCGAGCGCTGGGCGGACGCCTGGGCGACCCTGGAGACTTCCGCCGGCCCGACCTTCCCTTCCGACGGACCCCGCGAGCGCATCGACTATTTCTGGTATGACGCGGCCCGCCTCCGGCCGGTGCGGACCCGGATACCCGACACCCAGGCCTCCGACCATCGGCCGCTCGTGGCGACCTTCCGGCTCGGCGGCGAACCGACGCGGAAATAGGCCGCCGACCGACGGGACTTCTTCACAGCCCGCCCCGTGGCTTGCCTCGATCGCGGGCGGCGGTCATGATGGACGGATGAGACCAGCCCTCTGGCAGGCCGTCGCGGACAACCTCAAGGAGTCCCACCCCGACCTTCGGCTGGTCGCCAAGGACGACTTCAACGCGACGCTGCGGGCCAAGGGTTCCACCGCCCGGCTCGGCCTCTTCTACCAACCGCGCGAGGGCGACGTCCCGGGGGAAGGCCATGCCTTCCTGATCCTGGACGGCCGCACCGAGATCGGCGCCATCGCCTTCTTCCTCGCCGAGCAAGAGACGTTCGCGAGGGAACTCGAGCAGCCGATCCACTTCCGCCAGACGATCGATGACGCCAAGGCGGAATCCCTCGGCGAGGCACGCATCAGCCTGCAGGCGACGGTCGTGACCGCCCACGGCGGCGAGCTCGTCGACCGCATCTCGGTCTGGTACGCCAATGGGGCCCGGGCCCTGCTGCAGCTGCACGGCCGCATCATCGCGCATCGCGACGCCTGAGCGCCGACGCGGGCTTGCGGCCGGGGCTCGCCCCGGCTAATCACGTCGCATGCGCCTCCTCCCCCTGGTATGCCTGCTCGCCTGCCTTCCGCCCGTCTGGGCCGCCGATAAACCCGGCAACGGCAAGGCCACCGCCTTCGTCGCCCCGGCCACGAAACTCCCGCCCTCGGTCAAGCGCCTGGGCGAACCCGGCGCCAAGGGCGGACTCGATTACCTCGTCTACCTCCCGGCCGACTACGACCAGGACAAGGCGAAGCGCTGGCCGCTCGTGGTGTTCCTCCATGGGGCCGGGGAGCGCGGCGCCGACGTCCAGCTCGTCCGCAAGACCGGCCTGACGCAGACCCTCGAACGGCGCGGGGCCACGCCCTACGTCATGATCGCGCCGCAATGCCCGTCCGGCGGCTGGTGGGACACGGCGGCGCTCGATAAGCTGCTCGACCAAGCCCTGACCGATTACCGGGTAGACAAACAACGTGTCGTGCTGACCGGCCTCAGCATGGGCGGGTTCGGCACCTGGAAGTGGGGCGCCGAGCATCCGGAACGGTTCGCCGCGCTCATCCCCATCTGCGGCGGCGGCAAGCCCGAGACGGTCGCGAGCCTGAAGGGCATGCCCATCTGGGGTTTCCACGGCGATGCCGACAGCGCCGTGAAGCTCAACCTAGGACAGACGATGGTCGACGCCGCCAAGAAGGCCGGTGCCGACGTCAAGTTCACCATCTACCCCGGCGTGGGCCACAACAGCTGGGACAAGGCCTATGGCGAGGCGGAGCTGGAAGGATGGATTCTGGCGAAGAAGAAGTAGCGCAGTATTAGGGGTTAGCGGTTAAGGGTTGGCGGTTAGGGGTTGCTTGTCGGTTATCAGGAAACGCCCGGGCAAGCGGCGGCCGCCACGCCTAAGCCTATCCGCCTCCTAAAGTCATCGAGGCTTTGAGGGCGGTTGGCGTAAACCCCTGATTTGATCCCGACCGCCAACCGCCAGCCGCCAACCGCTTTAACCCTCGTTTCCCCTTCCCTTTTGCCCCGACAGGGGCTTAAAAAGACCCCTTCCTTCGCCCCCTTTAACGTCCCATGACCTCCGCCCAAGTCCGCCAGTCCTTCCTCGATTTCTTCAAATCGAAGCAGCACTCGATCGTCCAGTCGTCGAGCCTGATGCCGGACTCCCCCAACCTGCTCTTCACCAACGCCGGGATGAACCAGTTCGTCCCGATCTTCCTCGGCCAGACGAAGTGCCCCTACACCCCCGGCCGCGCCGCCGACACCCAGAAGTGCATCCGCGCGGGCGGCAAGCACAACGACCTCGAGGACGTCGGCCTGGACACCTACCACCACACCTTCTTCGAGATGCTGGGCAACTGGTCCTTCGGCGACTACTTCAAGCGCGAGGCCATCGACTTCGCCTGGGAGCTCATCACCGAGGTCTGGAAGTTCCCGAAGCACCGCCTCTACGCCACCGTCTACAAGCCGGACAAGTCCAAGGGCGACCCCTCCGAGTTCGACCAGGAGGCCTGGGACGTCTGGGCCGAGAAGTTCCGCGCCGCCGGCCTCGACCCGGCCATCCACATCGTCAACGGCAACAAGAAGGACAACTTCTGGATGATGGGCGAGACCGGCCCCTGCGGTCCCTGCACCGAACTCCACGTCGACCTCACCCCCGAGGGCGATACGAAGGGCACGCTCGTCAACGGCAGCGACGCCCGCTGCATGGAGATCTGGAACCTGGTCTTCATCCAGTTCAACGCCAACCCGGACGGCACCTTCAGCCCGCTCCCGGCCCGCCACGTCGACACGGGCATGGGCTTCGAACGCGTCAGCGGCATCATGCAGTGCACGAAGAACTTCAAGGACTTCTCCGGCGTGATCTCCAACTACGAGAGCGACGTCTTCACCCCGCTCTTCCGCCGCCTCGAGGAACTCTCCGGCAAGAAATACGGCTCCACCCTGCCCGCCGCCGGCTCGATCGGCGACACTCAACAGGAGAAGGACGACGTGGCCTTCCGCGTCATCGCCGACCACATCCGCACGCTTTCCTTCGCGATCGCCGACGGCATCCAGCCCGGCAACTCCGACCGTAACTACGTGCTCCGCCGCATCCTGCGCCGCGCCGTCCGCTACGGCCGCACGCTCGGCCTGAAGAACGGCTTCTTCCACCAGCTCGTGGGCGTGCTCGCCGACACGATGGGCGACGTCTTCCCGGAGATCCGCTCCCGCCGCGCCGTCGTGGCCGACGTGATCCGCATCGAGGAAGAGTCCTTCAACCGCACCCTCGACAAGGGCATCGCCCTCTTCGAGGACGAGGCCGGCAAGCTCAAGGCCGGCGGCGTCATCTCCGGCGCCATCGCCTTCCGCCTGTACGACGAGCAGGGCTTCCCGCTCGACCTCACCCAGCTCATGGCCCGCGAACGCGGCCTGACCGTCGACGGCGCCGGCTTCGAGAAACTGATGGAGGAGCAGCGCAACCGCGCCCGCGCCGCGCAGAAGAAGGAGGTCATCACCCTCTCCGACATCGGCTCCGACCACCCGACGGCCTTCGTCGGCTACGACACCCTCGCCACGCCGGCCAAGGTCGCCCAGGTCGCCAAGATCAAGGACCGCGCCGCCGTCATCCTCGACCAGTCCCCCTGCTACGCCGAGATGGGCGGCCAGGTCGGCGACTCCGCGGTCATCACCCTCGGCGGCCGCCAGTGGCGCGTGACCGACACCCAGAAGTCCGGTCAGACCTGGCTCCACTTCCTCGACGGCGAGGACGCCCCGGAAACCGGCGCGACGATCGAGATCGCCGTCGACCAGGCCCGCCGCGACGCCATCCAGCGCCACCACACGGTGACGCACATCCTGCACTGGGCGCTCCATGAGGTCGTCTCCCAGGAAGCCTCCCAGAAGGGCTCCGCGGTCGACCCGACGAAGCTGACCTTCGACTTCAACGGCCAGGCGCTCACGCCGGGCCAGCTGGCCGACATCGAGAAGCTCGTCAACGAGCGCATCCTCGCCAACGACGCCGTGACGTGGAGCGAGGTGCCCTACGCCTCCGTGAAGGGCCGCCCCGACATCATGCAGTTCTTCGGCGACAAGTACGGCGACGCCGTGCGCGTCGTGCAGGTCGGCGGCCAGGCCGCCGCGCTGAACGGTTGGTCGATGGAACTCTGCGCCGGCACGCACGTCCGCCACACGGGCGAGATCGGCCTCTTCCGCATCGTCGGCGAGAACGCCATCGCCGCGGGCGTCCGCCGCATCGAAGCCGTCGCCGGCCTCGCCGGCTACGAGCGCGCCCGCGCCGACGCCGAGCTGCTGAAGTCGCTCGCGACCGCGACCAACACCCCGGTGGCCGACCTCCTCAAGCGCCTCGAGCAGGTCATGGAGCAGTCCACCGCCCTCGAGAAGAAACTCAAGGTCTACCGCGACAAGGAATCCTCGCAGCTGGCCGACACGCTCGCCGCCAAGGCCGCCGACCGCGCGGGCCTGAAGTATGTCGTCTCCCAGGTCAGCGCCGAGACGCCCAACGATCTCCGCGACCTCGGCGCCAAGGTGGCCGGCAAGGTCGGCCCGTCCGCCGTCGTCGTCCTCGCCGCCGTCTTCGGCGACAAGGTCTCCCTCGTCGCGAACTGCGGCGCCGACGCCGTGAAGGCCGGCAAGGCCGCCGGCAAGATCGTCACCGACGCCTGCGGCAAGCTGGGCGGCAAGGGCGGCGGCAAGCCCGACGCCGCGATGGGCGGCGGCACCGATGTCTCCAAGGTCGCCGAGGCCCTCGCCTCGGTGGCCTAAGGGTTAGCGCGCGCTCGCCGTCAGGTCGTCCGCGGTGTCGAACCGGCCATCCGGGCCGGCGGAGCGAACCTCCGTCCCGCCTAGCCGGTCGAAGGTCGCCCGGAGCTCGCGGTTCCAGGCGTCGTAGACCTTGCCGTTCTGCACATACTCCGCCGGCAACGCCAACTGGGCGACCTTCGGAAAAGCTAGCCGACGGGCCTCCACGGTCGGAGGCGGAATTCCCCGCCGGACGGGCAAGGCGGCGGCGAGGCGATCCAGCACTTCCTGGGTGGCGTTGGTTCGGCCGAGTTCGTCCAGCCGATCCTTGAGCATCAGGATGACCGCGACCGAAATCGCGATGCCACCCACCCCGAGGATCCAAAGGAGGAGATGCTTGCGGAGGTCGGCCCAGCCCATGCGCCGAGATTGAACCCACCCTCCCTCACCGC